>Ga0306920_100009154_pt1 | contig 13204 bp, 11 predicted proteins | sample flu12Cox44000170_FD_204666 | JGI IMG/M metagenome (GOLD analysis project Ga0306920, IMG submission 204666) | Lab enrichment of tropical soil microbial communities from Luquillo Experimental Forest, Puerto Rico - flux4day.12C.oxic.44.000.170 (v2)... | ecosystem: Environmental > Terrestrial >... | reverse complement strand
GAACGGGTCCGTCCGCACGCAATCCTCGCCATTACCGGTAAAGACGCAATTGCGAAAGCCGCTGGTGATCTTTTCGGCATCGAGCCTGCGGCCGATGAAAACCAGGCGGTTGAGCCTTTCTTCACTCGCGCTCCAGGCACGGCCGGGCTTTCCTTCAAATTCCATCTGCACCCCCTGGAACAGGAACTGTTCGGGATCACCGCGCAGATTGAGGATGCCTTTCATGCGCAGGATATCGGCGCCGCACTGCGCGATGAGGGAGCGAAACCACGTGCTCACCTTCATGCCATCAAGCTCGCCCGGTTCAACGATCGATACGGTCGAAACATCGGCGAGATGCTTGTGGTGGTGATGATGGTGGTGCGCGGCAATTCTTTGTGCCGTCTCCACACTCGAGAGGTCGAGCACGTCGGCAAGGTCGAGCTCGGAGTTGCGTGTGCGGTAAATCCTCGCGGTATCGTTGCGGCGGCGGATGCGCTGCTCGATGTCGTCGAGTTGCTCGGGCGTTGAGAGGTCCGTCTTGTTGAGCAGAATGAGATCGGCAAAGGCGATCTGCTCGCCGGCCTCGGCCGACTCGTCGAGTTGGGAACAGATGTGCTTGGAATCGACGACCGTCACCACGCCTTCGAGCGTGAATTCGCTGCGAATTCTTTCATCGGCATAGATGCTTTGCGCGACCGGGGCAGGCTCGGCGAGGCCGGTCGTCTCGATCACAAGGGTGTCGAACTTTGATCGATGCTCGATAAGCTGAAAGAGGCTGCGCAGGAGATCACCCTGCACGGTGCAGCAGATGCAGCCGTTGTTCATCTGGATCACTTCCTGATCGGAAGCAATCAGCAGATGATGGTCGATGCCAACCTCGCCGAACTCGTTCACGATGACCGCAATGCGCCGTCCATGCTCGGCGGTGAGGATGCGGTTGAGCAGCGTCGTCTTGCCCGCGCCGAGAAAGCCGGTGAGGATAATGACGGAGGCTTTTCTGGAGCGGGTTTGCGTCATCTCGGTAGGGTGGCGCAAAGGGCGCCGCAAAAGATTCAAGCCACACTCTGCGTTACGGCGCCCGTGCGCACGCGGCAGCGCGCCGTCACAGCGAACGCGTGGGCACGCGCGCCAAACGGCGCGCTTTGCCCACCCTACATGTATCAATGCGCCGGCGTGATGCCGAGGTCCTTGGCCGCTTCGGCAAGCCTCGCACGCTGCTCCGCGATGGCGCTGACGAACTCCGCCGGTCCGCCGACATTGAGCATCTGCCCGGTCAGCGTGAGCCGCTCCTCCACGATCGGGTCCTTCGCAACCTCGCTGATGTCGCGGGCGATGCGTTCGCGCTGCGCCAGCGCCATTCCCTCCGGGCCGAACAGTCCTACGAGTCCATCGAGGGTGAGGTCGGGATAGCCCGCCTCCTTGACCGTCGGAAGATTGGGCAGCGTGGGAGCCCGCACGCTGTTGGTCACCGCCAGGAGCTTGATCTTGCCGGCCTCGAGCTGTGGACGCAGCGTGGCGAGGGAGGCCTCTGCCACCTGGATGCGCCCGAGCGCAAGGTCGTTATTCGCTTCCTGCGGGTTGCGGTAGGGCACGCGCGCCATGTCCAGGTTGTGTTTTTTCAAAAACCCGGCAAACAGGAAATCAATCGCTCCCGTCGTGCCCGCCCAATTGAGCTTGCCGGGTTGCGCGCGCGTCATGTCCACGAGGTCCTTCATCGAGCTGACTTCGAGCGAGGCCGGGACCGCGACCACGATGATCACGTTCCAGCCGCGTGCGATCGGCAGCAGGTCGCTTTCCCTGTAGGGCATGCTCTGGAGCACGTAAGGGTGCGCTGTGAGCGCCGAGGTGGGCGTGGCAAGGAGAACGTGATCGTCGTGCGCTCCGACGAATGCGCTCACGGCGACCAGGGCGTCTCCGCCGGGACGGTTCTCGACCACCACGGGCTCTTTCCACAACTTGGGCAGCCTGTCCGCCAGAAGGCGCATGCCGATATCGACGCCGCTTCCGGCCCCGAGCGTGACGATGAATTTCACCGGTCGCTGCGGCCAGGTTTGCGTGGTCGTCTGCGCAAGCGCCAGCCACGCACTGCACGCAAGCGCACCCAGCACAGCGCAGGCAAGGACGAAAGTGCGGCGCAAAGCAATCACCATGGGCTCTGCCCGATTGTTGGTCCAAGCGGGCGAATGACCGTCCGTTTTCTACGATTTCATTTGCATGCGCGTCAAATCAGCACGGTTGCCACCGTTACTGTCGATATTGCGTGTGATCGTCCTCTCTGACAAAACTTTCAAGCACGCAAACCGCGAGCTCATCGCGCCACAAGACATCGCCGGATCATCCATGGATACCCCTTCGCCTACCCAAGGCTGGATCGGTGCGAGCCTGCCGCGCAAGGAGGACGAGCGCTATCTCCTTGGCCACGGCATGTTCATTGCCGACATTCGCATGCCCGGCCTCAAGGACGTCGCCTTTGTGCGCAGCCCCGTGGCGCATGGGCGCGTGCAGCAGGTCAGTAAGCCGCAGGATGCAGGTCATCAGGTTTTCACGCTCGCCGACGTTGGCCCGCTCACCATTCTCGAAGCGGGGCCGGAGCTCACGGCCCACCGCCACAGCCCCTATCCCGCCCTTGCCGACGAGCGCGTGCGTTATGTCGGCCAGACCATTGCCGCCTGCGTTGCGCCCACCCGCGCGCAAGCCGAGGATTTGGCAGCGCGCGTGTCCGTCGAGATTGAAGAGCTGCCGGCAGTGGTCGACGCGGTCGCCGCCATGCGGCCCGGCAGCCCCCGCGTCTTCGAGTCCTGGCCCGACAACGCCTACATCAGCACCACAGTGAACGAGGGCGATCCATCCTCGCTCGCTGCCGCGCCGCTACGGCTGCGGCGGCAATTGCGCATGAACCGGCAGGCAACCGTGTCGCTCGAATGCCGCGGCGTGCTCGCCTACTGGGATCACCGGCTCAACGAGCTCGTCGTTTATCTCTCGACCCAGGGTGGGCAGGTCAAGCGCCTTGCGCTGTCACAGATCCTCGGCCTGCCCGAGCATCAGGTGCGTGTCATCGCGCCCGATGTGGGCGGCGGCTTCGGCGGCAAGAATCGCATCATGCCCGAGGACATCGCCGTGGCGGCGATCGCGCGCAAGGTCGGGCACCCCGTGCGGTGGATCGAGGACCGGCGCGAGCACCTCCTCGCGTCCATTCATGCCCGCGATCATGCCTATGATCTGACGATCTCGGCGCAGACGGACGGCACGCTCGTTGGGATCGAAGGCAGCATCCATATCGACGCGGGCGCTTACGCCCTTTGGCCGACAGGGGCGTTTCAAGAAGCAAGCATGGCATCGCGCAACCTGACCGGGCCCTATCGCATCCGCCATCTGGATCTAAAGACGTTTACGGTTGCCACCAATAAGGCGCCGATGGGGCCCTATCGCGGTGTTGCGCGCCCCGGTGCGTGCTTTGCCATCGAGCGGCTGATCGACGAAGTCGCGCGCGAACTCGGCCGCGAGCCGTTCGATTTGCGGCGGCAGAACATCGTCACGCCAGCCGAGCTTCCGTACCAGACCGCGGCAGGCATGCGCCTCGACACCGGCGATTATGTTGCCGCGCTCGATAAGGCGCGCGACATGATCGGTCTTGCCGCCGTGCGCAAGCGTCAGGCGGCTCCTGAAAGCGATGGCCGCAAGATCGGTGTCGGCTTTGCGTTCTACACCGAGCAGAGCGGGCACGGCACTGCGGAATGGATGAAGCGCAAGTTCCGCGTTGTGCCAGGCTACGAATCCGCCACCGCGCGCATGCTGCCCGACGGCTCCGTGCTGCTTTATGTCGGCGTGCAGAATCACGGCCAGGGTCACGAGACCACGCTGGCGCAAATTGCCGCCCATGAGCTTGCCATCGATCCCGGGCGCATTTCGGTGCGGTACGGCGACACGGCGGTCGGACCTTACGGCTTCGGAACATTTGCGTCGCGCTCCATTGTGTTCGCCGGGGGCGCGGTTGCGCGCTCCTGCCGCACGCTGACCGACAAGATCAGGCGGATCGGGGCGCATCTTCTGCAGACGGATATTGCCAATACCCGCCTCGAAGCCGGCGCCGTGCACGGGCCGTCGGGCAAAGTGAGCCTTGCGGAAATTGCTTTCACTGCCAACGTGCGCCCGGAACGCCTGCCGGTGGGAATGGATCCCCTGCTGGAGGCGACCGAAACTTACGAGCCGAAGGATTCCAGCGGCGTCTTCGCCTACGGCGCCCACGCGGTTGTTGTTGCCGTCCACCCTGACACCGGTGTTGTCGACATCCTCGATTACGTCGTGGCGGAAGACTGCGGCACCATGATCAACCCCATGATCGTCGACGGTCAGGTGCAGGGCGGAATCGCGCAGGGTATCGGCACCGCGCTTTACGAGGAGATCCCGTTTGACGGAACGGGGCAGCCGCTTGCCACCACCTTTGCCGATTACATGGTGCCGTGTGCGCCGGAGATCCCCGATGTGCGGCTCGCGCATCTCGTGACGCCGGCGCTTGCCACCGAGTATGGCGTCAAAGGCCTGGGCGAGGGCGGCGCGATCGCGCCTCCAGCCGTGATCGCGAATGCGGTTGCCGACGCGTTTCGTGACATTGGCGCAAGCTTCAATGAGACGCCGCTCACCCCGCGCCGGGTATCCGAGGCGGTTGATCGCGCGCGCCGCGCCAAAGCCGCTGCCGCATGAAATCGGCGCCGTTCGAATATGTGCGGCCGAGCACAGTGGTCGAGGCGAGCGCGGCGCTCGCGCAGGACGGTGTTGCTGCGAGCGCCATTGCCGGCGGCCAGTCGTTGCTCCCGATGCTCAATCTGCGGGTAGCCATTGTCGATCTGGTTGTCGACATCAGCCGGCTGGAAGAGCTCAAGGCGGTGAGCGAGTCGCCGGGCGGACTGGCGATTGGCGCGCTCACAACCCATGCGGCGATCGAGGACGGAAAGGTCCCGGACCTGTTTCGCGGCTTGATGCGCCGCGTCGCAGGCCAGATTTCCTACCGCGCGGTGCGCAATTACGGGACCATCGGTGGCAGCGTTGCATTCGCCGATCCGGCGGCGTATTGGCCGCCCTGCCTCATCGCACTCGGTGCGCGCGTGCGCGTGCGTGGACCCGCCGGCGCACGGTCCGAGCCGGTCGCAGATTTCGTGCGCGGCGCTTATTCCACCTCACTCTCGGCGGGCGAAATCGTTCTCGGCTTCGATATTCCGCGGCCCAGCGCCCCGCTGCGCTGGGGTTTCGCCAAGGTTGCGCGCAAGAGCGGTGCCTTCGCGGAATCGATCGCGCTCGTGACCGTGCGCGGCGGAGAAACCTCGGTCGTGCTCGCGGGAGCTTCGTTACACGCGCGCCTGCTGCCGGCCGCGAGCAAAGAAGTCGCGGGCAGCAACGGCCGGGACGACGTGTTGCGGGCAGCGATCGCGAGCGATCTTGACGCGATTGCATCCACCGCCGACGCCTATCAGAGACGATTGCACACGGCGACCATCCTCAAGGCCGTGCGCGAGATGCGGGCGCAATGACGAATATCACGGTTGAGCTCAACGGAACGAAGCTCGCCCACGACGTGGAGCCGCGCGAGACGTTGGCCGACTTCCTGCGCGAGCGCTGCGGGCTCACGGCCACCCATCTCGGCTGCGAGCACGGCGCCTGTGGCGCCTGCACGGTTGTGATCGAAGGACAGGCGGCACGTTCCTGCCTCGCGCTGGCCGTCATGTGCGATGGCCGCTCGATCTTCACCCTCGAAGGACTGCGCGATGATCCGATGATGGGGGTGCTGCGCCGGCAGTTCCATGCATGCCATGCGCTGCAGTGCGGCTTTTGCACTCCCGGAATGCTGATCATGGGGCGCGATATTCTGCGGCGTCTGCGTCGCCCCGACGCACAGACGGTGCGGCATGAGCTCAGTGGCCAGATCTGCCGCTGTACGGGTTACGCGGCAATCGTCAAGGCGATTGTCGCAGCCGGACAGGAGCTGGCTCTGTAGGGTGCGCAAAGGGCGCAAGTCGCGGCAGTGCCCTACGACAAGTCTTCGTGGCGCCCGTGCGCACGCGGTCCATTTGTTTCGGCACGATAGACGGCGTGGGCACGGCGCGCGCGGTCACGTAACCGCGCCAAACATGATCGGCAGCGCGCGCCTTTACCCACCCTACACGCGTAGTTCCGGCAAGTCGCGATAAAGCTCGAGCGCCTGCGGATTTGCGAGCGCATCGCTGTTGTTCACGGGCCGGCCGTGAATCGCGGCGCGCACCGCAAGCTCGGTGATCTTGCCCGATTTGGTGCGGGGAATGTCGGCGATCTGCACGATTTTCGCCGGCACGTGGCGCGGCGTCGCGCCGGAGCGGATTTTCTTGCGGATAGTCTCGCGTAAGGCATCGTCGAGTTGCGCGCCGTCCGCGAGCCGCACGAACAGCACCACGCGCACGTCGTTGTCCCATTCCTGTCCCACTGCCACCGCCTCGAGCACTTCCGAGATCTGCTCCACCTGGGCGTAGATTTCCGCCGTTCCGATGCGCACCCCGCCCGGGTTGAGCGTCGCGTCCGAACGCCCGTGGATGATCATGCCGCCATGGGAAGTCCATTGCGCGAAATCGCCGTGGCACCAAACCCCGGGAAAACGTTCGAAATAGGCAGCGCGGTATTTGCATTGTTCGGGATCGTCCCAGAACATCACCGGCATCGGGGGGAAGGGTTTGGTGCAAACAAGCTCGCCCTTGCCTTCACGCAACGGCTTGCCGTCCTCGGCCCAGACATCGACGGCCATGCCCAGGCCGGGCGCCTGGATCTCGCCGCGCCAGACCGGTCCGGTCGGGTCGCCGAGCACAAATGCGGATACGATATCGGTTCCGCCTGAAATAGGCGCGAGCTGCACGTCCGTTTTGATTTGTGAGTAGACGTAATCGAAGCTCGCGGCGGAAAGCGGGGAGCCGCCCGACGCGATCAAGCGCAGAGCGGAAAGATCATGCCTGTGCGCGGGCGCGAGCCCGCGGTTTTTGCAACCCTCGATATATTTGGCGGATGTACCGAACGCATTGATGCGCTCGCCTTCGGCAAGATCCCAGAGCGCAGCCGGCGGTGCAAACGGCGATCCGTCATAGAGCACGAGGGTAGCCCCGGACCCGAGGCCCGAAACAAGCCAGTTCCACACCATCCAGCTGCATGTTGTAAAAAAGAAGAACCGCTCGCCTGGGCGCAGATCGCAGTGCAGCCGATGCTCCTTGAAATGCTGGAGCAGCGTGCCGCCGGCGCCATGCACGATGCATTTCGGGACGCCCGTCGTGCCGGACGAAAACAGGATGTAGACGGGATGGTCGAACGCCAGCCGTTCGAATGTGAGCGGCTTGGGCGCGAATGGCTTGAGGAAATCTTCCAGCACGACCGCACGCGGCACTTGTTCGGCTGCTTTGGCAGCCTCGCCCAGGCAGGGCACGATCACAACCAACCCCGCGCAAGGCAGGCCCGTCGCGATCCCGGCAAGTTTATCGGTGATGGAAATGGGTGTGCGGTTGTACCAGTACCCGTCAACGCTCACGAAAACTTTCGGCGCGATCTGCGCGAAGCGGTCAAGAACGCCGCGCTCTCCGAAATCGGGCGAGCAGGAAGAAAAGACTGCGCCGAGTGAGGTGACGGCGAGCATGAGCGCGACCGTCTCCGGCAGGTTCGGCATCATCGCCGCCACCCGGTCGCCGCGCCCGATGCCCTGTGCGCGCAGCGCCTGTTGCAGGCGCGAGACCAGCGCGTCCAATTCTTGCCACGAGGTCCTTGAACGGCGGTTGTTCTCGTCGCGAAAGATCAGCGCATCGCCCTCGCCGGGCCTGCAAAGCAGGTTCTCCGCAAAGTTGAGCCTGGCATCGGGGAAGAACCGGGCGCCCGGCATGCTCTTCGCATCGATGAGACGCCGTTCGCCCTTTTCGCCAACGATCCCGCAGAAGTCCCAGACGACGTCCCAGAAATCCGCGATGTGCGCGATCGACCAGGCGTGCAGGTCGCGAAAGTCCTTAAGGCCGAGCCCGTGCCGCCGGTTGACCTCGGCTCGAAACGCCGTGAGCTGGCACTGTGCCACGCGCTGTGCACTGGGCCGCCACAACGGTTCGGCGTCCCCTGATACTATAATTGACATCTTATTACCCAATCCGGAGGCAGCGTATTGCGCATATGTCTACAACGTAATACAAGTGATTTCCATGAAAACGTTGACCGTTCGATTGCCTGAAGCCTTAGTGGCCCAAATCGAAGCCGAATCGCGCCGCCGCAGACTGTCGAAATCTGACGTGGTGCGCGAACGGCTGACGAGGGCGGAGAAATCGCAGGTGCGACGGCCGCGTTCCTTGGATGCTATTGCCGATCTCATCGGTTCCGTCGATGGACTGCCGCGCGACCTGAGCTCGCGGACAAAAAAATATCTGAGATCGACTGGCTATGGCATCAAGCGTACTCGTTGATGCCAGTTTCATCGTAGCGCTCCTCAGCCGTCGCGACGCTAACCACGGCTGGGCCATGGCGAACGCACCGCGCTCGCCGCCTCCCTGGATGACCTGCGAGGCCGTGCTATCAGAGGCATTTCACCTGCTCGGGCGGAGCGGAGCCGGAAGCCTTGCCTCACTGCTTCGGCGAGGTGCCGTCGTCTGCGACTTCCGTTTCGCCCACAATATGGACGCTGTGCTCAAGCTCCTTCAGAAATACGCGGACGTGCCGATAAGCTTCGCGGATGCGTGCCTCGTGCGCATGACCGAGACGCTGGATGATCCCGTGCTGCTGACGACCGACGCAGATTTTCGCATCTATCGTCGGCATGGCCGCCAAATTATTCCATGCCTGCTCCCGCGCTGACGCTGATCACAATGTCCCTACCGAGTGCGGTTATGTCACTGGTCCCCGATGACTAACAGATTGCTGCATTGCATTATCTGAACGCTCAGTGCCAATTCGGGCCGTGCGCTGATGCAGCAAAGTAGGCTTAGTCGATCACCTCGTCGGCGCGGCCGGGTCGCGGGAGCGGCACGCTCAGAGTTAGCGGTCTTGAGATAATCGACGAGATTGAAGTGGGTCGGTTGCTCGACCGGGAGACCGACAGGCCTGGGATTCATCCTACCCGGATAAAAGGGCTTTTTCCGGCCCTGCCGATCGCTTATGGTCGCGGCGCTTAACGATGAGGGAACAACGCTAATGGACGATTTCGCAGTCGAGCGCCATAAGGGGATGCCGCGGGCGAACTGGTCGCGGCGCGGTTTTCTGGTGACCTCGCTGGGGACCGGATTCGCGCTCGCAGCGGGGCCGATTTCCGCTGAGACAATCACCACCGATACCAAGGGGCTCGATGCTGCCGAGGTAAAGGTGCCGACCGCCGACGGCGACATGCCCGCGTACCGGGCGATGCCGGCGACAGGTGGGCCGTTTGCGACCATCCTCGTTGTTCAGGAAATCTTCGGCCTGCACGAGCACATCAAGGACATCTGCCGGCGCCTTGCCAAGGCCGGCTATTTCGCGATCGCGCCCGAGCTCTACGCGCGCCAAGGCGATCCGTCGAAATACGAGGATATTCCGCGGCTGGTCGCTGAGGTGGTATCGAAGGTACCCGATTCCCAGGTGATCGGGGATCTCGACGCTGCCGTCGTCTACGCCAGATCGACTGGCAAAGGCGATCCAACCCGCCTTGCCATCACCGGATTTTGCTGGGGCGGTCGGCCGGTCTGGCTCTATGCCGCGCACAATTCTCGCCTGAAGGCCGCGGTCTCGTGGTATGGGCCGATCGACCGGCCGCGCACCGATCTGCAGCCCAAATACCCAATCGATCTTGCCGCCGATTTGAAATGCCCGGTGCTCGGGCTCTACGGCGGCGCCGATCAAGGCATCCCGCTTGAAAGCGTTGATCGCATGGCGGCAGCGTGCAAGGCTAACGGCAAGACGTGCGAGTTCAAGGTCTATCCCGACGCGCCGCACGCTTTCAACACCGACTATCGGCCGAGCTACCGGGCCGACCCAGCCAAGGACGCCTGGGCACGGATGCTCGCCTGGCTCAAGCAATACGACGTGGCGTAATCAGCGAGCCGACGCGACCAGGGCGAAAGCGGGTTAAAAAGACTGCCCTTCATTAAGTCCGGCCAGAACCAAGCAGTGCATGGAGGCCCGCTTGAGGTGTTGGACAACTGCGTCGTGTCTGAGTCTGACGCTCAACGCGAAAACTGCAAAGGCGCTCGGTCGCCTGGGGATGCGTTAGTCTGGCTGGGCGGTGCCACTGCGAAAATCTCGACAGCAGCGGCCTTGCCCTTGAACAGGACCTCGCCCAGAGTCCGTATCGGCACACTGCTGCCCAGCGCACGTTGCGTAGCGTCATCGATCAGGATGCCGTGCCCAGCCACCTTGGTGTGCGCCTCCAGCCGTGATGCCAAGTTCACCGTATCGCCGATGCAGGTGTAGGTGGCACGCTGTTGTGTTCCGGTGTAGCCCGCGACGACGTCGCCAGTCGCGACGCCGATGCCAATACGGATTGCTGCCTTCTTCACCGCGCTACGCTCAAGGTTGAATTGCTCAATCAGCTCGACCATTTCGAGCCCCGCCGCCACAGCACTGCCGGCACAATCGTCGAGTGGGAGTGGCGCGCCGAACAGCGCCATCAGGCCGTCGCCGATCATCTGGTTTACCACCCCGCCATGGCTGCCGATCGCGTCGAACATCAGCATGTAATAGGTGTTGAGCAGATCGATTGTCTCTTCCGGCCCCTGGCTCTCGACCAGCGCCGTGAAGCCGCGGATGTCAGAGAACAACACCGACGCGTGAATGCGTTTCCCGCCGAGCGCGAACCCTGACTGCAGCAGGTCGTCCGCAACCTCGGGGGTAGCGAAGCGCCGCACCAGTGCCTTCTGCCGGTCGCGCAGGCGCTTTTTCTCGAGGCTAGCGCCGATGCGGGCTTTCAGTAGCACCGGGTTCACCGGCTTGGGCAGATAGTCCTCGGCCCCCAGGTTGATGCAGCGGACAATATTGTCCAGCCCCTCGACCGACGAGGTGACGATGACCGGCATGTCACGCAATTGCAGGTCGGCCTTGAGCTGTTCAAGCACCGCGAAACCATCCAGTTCGGGCATTTCGATGTCGAGCAGCAGGAGGTCAAACGGCTCGCTTCGCAATTTCTCCAGCGCGATGCGGCCGTTCTCGGCCAGCGCAAAGCGATGCCCCAGCAGCTCGACGCCGCGCGACAACAGCAAGCGATTGACCTTATTGTCGTCGGCGATCAGCAGACGGGAGCTGTCCTCAGCCATTACGCAGCGCCTTCAATTCGGCAGCGGCACGGGCGTATTCCGCTTCCAGCGCCACCAAGGCGGCCCCGTCGCGAGCTGATTCGGCATCCAGTCCTTTGACCTCAAGCTCGCGCGCCAGCGCCGCCAATTTCAGTGCGCCGAAGGTATTGCCGTTGGATTTGAGCGAGTGCGCTGCCCGCCGGAAGCGTTCGGCATTGCCGTCGGTGCGTGCACTGCGCAGCTCGGCAAGCATGCTAGGCCCCTCTTCAATAAATGTGTCCACAAGCTCTGCCGCGAATTCTGCACCCGTCGTGTCCCTCAGCTCCGCGTAGACAGCCCGGTCAATGACTGATTCGTCCATGTTGTCCTCACTCCGGACGTGTCGGCACGCACATCAAGGCCTCGACCAGCTCATCCAATCGGATCGGTTTGCTCAGGTAGTCGTCCATGCCTGCGGCCAAGCACATTTCGCGGTCGCCCTGCATGGCGTTGGCAGTCATCGCGACAATGCGCGGGCGCCGGCCAGCTGACCACCTCGCAGTGATACGGCGCGAGGCCTCAAGGCCGTCCATCTCGGGCATCTGCACGTCCATCAGCACCACATCGTAGGTCTGGCGAGCGACGCACTCGATGGCCTCAATGCCATTGCTGGCCAGGTCGGCGCGATACCCCATCTGCTGCAGCATGCGCAGCGCGAGCTTCTGGTTCACCACGTTGTCCTCGGCCAGAAGGATGCGAAGCGCATGGCGGGAGGCCATTTGGGGATCGATGCGGGACTTGGCTGCTGCGGCACTCTGTCTGGGCGCGGCGTCGTGCACCAGCAGCGTTACCAACGTGTCGAAGAGTTGGCTCTGCCGCAGCGGTTTAGCCAGCCTGGCCGCAAAAAGGCCATCGCTGACCTCCTTGCTGATGCCGGCTGAGCTGAATAGCACGAGCGGCAGGCTCTGGCCGGCTTCGCGAATGCGTGCAGCCAGCGTGGCACCGTCCATACTGGGCATGTGCATGTCGAGGATGGCCAAATCGAAGGAGTCGCGCATGAGAATTTCCAGCGCTTTCTCGGGCGCTTCGGTATCGTGAACCGACATCCCCCATTTGGCCGTCTGCAGTGCCAGGATCCTACGGTTGGTGGCATTGTCATCGACCACCAGGAGGCGCTTGCCTTGCAGCGCTGGCTGCGCGCCGATGAAGTCGCGCCGCGTGCCTTTCGGCAAATCCGCACGCTGGCCACGGATTGTGAAACGGAAAGTGCTGCCATGTCCCGCGCCGGCGCTCTCAACCCACATCGTGCCTCCCATCAGCTCAGCCAGCCTCTTGCTGATCGCCAAACCCAGCCCCGTGCCACCGTACTTGCGTGTGGTGCTGGAGTCGGCCTGGGAGAACGACTGGAAAAGACGAGTCTGGGCCTTTTCATCCAACCCAATGCCGGTGTCGCGCACAGCGAACTCCAGCTGCTCGCCCTCTGTTGTGACGGTCAGCACCACTTCGCCATGGTCTGTGAACTTGACGGCGTTGCTTAGTAGATTGAGGAGGATCTGCCGCAGGCGAGTAACATCGCCCTGGATAGCCGACGGCACTTCACCCTCGAATAAATACGCGGTATCCAGGTGTTTCTCGGCAGCGCGGCTGCTGACGAGGTCCAGCGTCGACTCCACACACTCACGGAGATCGAAGGGCTGTGACTCGATGTCCATGCGCCCCGCTTCGATTTCCAGAAGTCGAGAATGTCATTGATGATCGTGAGCAGTGCTTCGCTGGAATCGCGGATGGTGTTTGCATAATCGCGTTGCTCGTCGTTGAGAGTAGTGTCGAGCAAAAGGCCGCTCATACCGATAACCGCATTCATCGGGGTACGGATCTCGTGGCTCATCGTCGCGAGGAAGCTCGATTTGCTCCGGTTGGCTTCGTCGGCGGCATCGCGCGCCGCGGCAAGCTCGGCTTCGTGTTGCTTCAGCTGGGTAATGTCGGCATAGATTGCGACGATGCCG
>Ga0306920_100009153_pt1 | contig 13207 bp, 15 predicted proteins | sample flu12Cox44000170_FD_204666 | JGI IMG/M metagenome (GOLD analysis project Ga0306920, IMG submission 204666) | Lab enrichment of tropical soil microbial communities from Luquillo Experimental Forest, Puerto Rico - flux4day.12C.oxic.44.000.170 (v2)... | ecosystem: Environmental > Terrestrial >... | reverse complement strand
GACGGTCAATAACGTCAACGCGCACTACGACATCGGCGCCGGCAGCCACGGGATCAAGACCGACTGCCACGATGCCACGCATGCGACGTTCATCGACTACAGCAGCGCCGGTCCCACGACGTGGGGCGGCTGCCGTCCGCAGGGCTACTCGACGGGCTTGAACTTCAAGTTCTAAAAGCGTCAACGCCCGATCCCCTGTGGGCGTGAGTGGATGGCAGGGCCGGGCCGCCGTGGCGGCCCGGCCCCCCGTGCGGAGGAGCAGGGTGTGGTATACATCGCATCGACAGAAACGAGGAGGCAAGCAAGGTGTCACGAGTGATCAAGCGCGTGTCGTACGCTGGCGTCGCAGTGGCGGTGTTGTGCGGTGTGGCCGCGTGCGCGACCGGTCCTTCCGAAACCGATGCACAAGCGCAAGCCGATAAGGTGATGGCCGAGCGCGTGGAAGCTGCGTTGAATGCAGACAAGGCCCTCTTCGCCAAGCACATCACGGCGCACGCCGATAACGGCGTCGTGCGCCTGACCGGCTATGTCTGGGAGGCGAACGACTTTGAGGAAGCCACGTACATCGCCTCGAATGTTCCGGGCGTCACCAAAGTGGTGAACGACCTCGAGTTGAATCGCAACGGGAACGACAACGGTCCGATCGCGCGTTAGGGCTCAGGTCGATCCCTGAAGCGGCCCGGGGGAGGCGGCGAATGCCGCTTTGTCCCGCATGTGACAAAGTCCTGCGCAATGTGATCAATGATCCTGAACTGACGAGCTTCACTCTGGTCCCATAGACAGGCGGTCACTTCGGAGCCCGCGGAGGTGGGTGTGAAGCTCGAGCGGAAAGTCGGTGTATACGCCGTCCTGGCGATGCCGCCACCACCGAGCGCATCTATGCCACGCTCGAAGCCAATCCGATCTACTATTTCCGTGACGTCGAAGTGAGCGTCGCTCGAGCGCCAGGGCAACCGGGGAGGCGGTGATGGCACGGGATCGAATTGATGTCCGGCGCCGGTGGACGGCGGTGGTCATCGCCGTGTCCACGCTCACGGTGTCGTGCTCCGCGGCTCCCCCGAGACCGTCGGTGCCGACTTCCACCCAATCGATGAGATCCGAATTCGGTGCCACCGATGAGGTCTTGGCGAACATCGTCTATTCGGAGCTGAATGCCGACCCCATCTACTACTTCCGTCACGTCGATGTACAAGTCGACAACGGCGTCGCCCATCTCAGTGGCTACGTGTGGAGCACCGATGCGATCTACCGTGCCCGCAAAATCGCCAGCCAGACACCGGGAGTCACGCGCGTCGTGACGAATCAGTTGGAGCTCGAGCGCAATGGGCGCAGCGGCGGCAGCGGCCCTTCCAGATAGGTCCCGGATGGAGACCGAAAAAATGACACGGACATCGGCCCTCATCGTTGCTATCGCTCTCTCGGTGTACTGCTCGTCCGCGTCGCCGCAACCAGCGGCGCCCCCGACCGGCCAGCCGGCGCAAGAGGCGGCGGCGACCTCCGATGAGGCGTTGACGAAGTCCATTCGTTCCGCGCTCGATGCCGATCCCAACCATTACTTCCGCCACGTCAACGTAAGGGTCGACAACGGTGTCGCCAACCTCAGTGGCTTCGTCTGGAGCTCACAAGCGATCAACCGCGCCCGCACGATCGCCGGCAAAGTGCCCGGTGTCACCCGCGTCGTGACGAGCAACTTGACGCTCGAACCGAACCGTCCCCGATAGCTCCGGCGAGACTCGGTCTCAGCACTCAAAACCCGAACAGATAACGAAGCTGTGGTCCTCGTAAACGAGAACCACGTCGGTCCTCGTGCGCGTAACAAAGTGTACTGTCCGCCACCAGTTCCCATGGGTGGGTGTAACAGAGTTCGTCCATGAAACATATGCTCCTTCCGATGATGATCGGTGCCGCCGCTCTGGTCGGCGGTTGTGCGAGTGTGCCGATGGCGAGTCCGGAAGCCGACGCGAAGGCGAAGAGCTTCGTCGCAGCGACCGATGGAAATGCCGAGTTGTACGTGTATCGCAACGAGGCCATGGGTGGGGCAATCAAAATGCCTCTGCTGCTCGACAACCTGTCGATCGGCGACACCGGGCCGCACACCTATGTCTTCAAAGAGGTCACGCCCGGCAAGCACACCATCGTGTCCAAGACCGAGAACGATGTGTCTTTGGAGATCAATGCTCAACCCGGGCAGACGTATTACGTCTGGCAAGAGGTCAAGATGGGAGTGTGGAGCGCACGCTCGGCACTACATCAGGTGGATGAAAAGACCGGGCAGCAGGCGGTCAAGGAATGCAAACTGATCGAGTGACGCGCCGACTGCACCGTCGAACTCGTTGACAGACGGACAAGAGGCCGCACGGCTCGTAGCTTTGCGCCGGCTCTTACTCGCGCTCGCGATGCGTCTGTTCAGGCTCACCCCGCTCCGGGCGATCCGTGATCTCGTACCACATGGCGTTCAGCACGCCGAAGGCGAGCGCGAACCCTGTTCCGAGTATCCAGCTGAAGTACCACATGGATGCTTTCTCGCGCGCTCGCCTCAATAAAGATCCGTGTGCCGCCTGATCTCCTCGAGCGAGATCCGGCCGCGCAGCACGTGAAACACCCACGCGGTATACGCGAGGATGACGGGCAGCAGGATCGCGACCGCGACCAACATGACCGCGAGCGTGAAAGCGCTGCTCGACGCGTCCCAGACAGTGAGTCCATGCGAGGGGTGTGTCGATGAGGGCATGAGGAAGGGGAAGAGCGCAACGCCCGCTGTCAGGATCGTAGCCGCGACGCTGACGCTGGTCGCGAGAAACGCGCTGCCTGCGCGCCGCGCGCCGAGCCAGATCCAGCTCCCTGCCGCACCCGCGACGGCGAGCAATGGCAGGAGCCACAGCAGCGCATGGTCGCGGTAGACCGCGAGCCAGGCACCACGCAGCAGCACCGCCTGCTTGTTGAGGGGATCCGAGGGTCCGAGCGGATCGGCGCCCGCGACGATGTGCGATCCCTCGAGGCGGCCTACCCAGATGCCGGCGATGATGAAAGCGACGATGTAGATGACGGCGGCCGCACGGCCGAGGGCAGCGGCACGCCGTGATATCGGCTCGCCGATCTTGAGCGCCGCGTAGGCGTTACCGTGCATGATGAGCATGGCGAGGCTCACGACGCCCACGAGCACCGCAAAGGGATGCAGCAGCGTGAAGAAGCTGCCGGTGAACACCGGCCGGTGCAGCTCGTCGTAATGGAACGGCAGGCCAAGAAAGAGATTGCCGAACGCCACGCCGAAAAGCAGCGCCGGCACGGCACCGCCCACGGTGAGCGCCCAGTCCCAGCCGTTACGCCAGCGTGGCTCCGTGAGCTTGCCGCGGAAGGTGAAGCCGACGGGGCGCAGGATGAGCGCAGCCAGTATGAGAAACATCGCGAGATAGAGCCCCGAAAAGGAGGCCGCGTAGAGGAGCGGCCAGGCCGCGAACACCGCACCGGCCCCCAGGATGAGCCACACCTGGTTCCCCTCCCACACCGGCTCGATCGACTCGAGCAGCGCGCGGCGCTCATCATCGGTGCGCCCGACGAAGCGGAAAGTCGCGCCGACCCCGAGATCGAAGCCGTCCATGACGGCGAAGCCGATGAGGAGGACTCCGAGGACCGCCCACCAGATCAGCCGCAGTGTTTCGTAGTCGAGCACGTGGATTCTTCAGCGGGCTGCACCGGCTACGCCGGCTCTGCCCGCGGCACCGCTCGCGCCCGCGGTAGCTGCGGCAGGCTCGCGCGGCTCCTCGGGCCGCGGCGGCCAATAGCCGAGTCCCTCCGGTCCGCGACGGATCGTGCGGACCAGAAGAAAAACCTCCACCACGGCAAGCGCGGTGTAAAACACCACGAAGCCACTCAGCGACAGCCACACCTCCCTCGCCGGCACCGGCGATGCGCCGAGGAAGGTCGGCAACACCCCATCGATCGCCCATGGTTGCCGGCCGTATTCGGCCACGACCCAACCGAGCTCGGCCGCGATCCACGGCAGCGGCAGACTCCAGAACGCGATGTGCAGGAACCAGCGGTTCGGCGCGAGGCTGTGGCGACTCGACAGATAAAACGCAGTCGCGAACAGCGCAATCAGGAAGAACCCGATGGCCACCATCACGCGGAAGCTCCAGAAGAGCACCAGCACGTTGGGCACCGTCGACCACGCCGCATCATCGATCTGCTGAGGCGTCGCCGTCGCGGGATCGGACACGTAACGGAGCAGCAGGTACCCGTAGCCGAGATCCCGCTGGTGCGCCGCAAATTGCGCTCGCAGGGCCGCATCGCCGGGGTTGGCGCGCAGCGCCCGGAGCGCGGCGTACGCCTGCATGCCGCTCTCGATGCGCAGGCGGTTGGCCGCCACGAGATCGAAGATGCCGACCACCGGCTTATCCGTCGAGCGTGTCGCGATGAGCCCGAGCACCCAGGGGATCGCGATCTCATCGTGTGTCACGTGCCGCTTGAGATCGGGAATGCCGACGAGGGTGAATTTCGCCGGGGCCTTCTGCGTGTGCCACTCCGCCTCGATCGCGGCAACCTTCATCCTCTGGTTCTCACCGGCGAGGTAACCGGACTCATCGCCCAGCACCACGACCGAGAGCGCACAGGCGAGCCCGAAGCTCGCGGCGACCGCCATGGAGCGCCGCGCCACCTCCACGTTGCGCCTCTGCAGCAGGTACCAGGCGCTCACCGCGAGCACGAACACCGAGCCCACCACGTAGCCGGCCGCGGCCGCATGCACGAACTTCGCCTGCGCCACCGGATTGAAGAACACGTCCTTGAACGACAGCAGCTCCATGCGCATGGTGCGGTCGTTGAAGCCCGCCCCAACCGGGAACTGCATCCAGGCGTTGGCGATGAGAATCCACAGCGCCGAGAGACTCGAGCCGAGCGCGACACAGGCGGTCACGATGAGGTGCGCGACGCGCGAGAGCCGGTCCCAGCCAAAGAAGAAGAGTCCCACCATCGTCGACTCGAGAAAGAACGCCATCGCGCCCTCGAGCGCGAGCGGCGCGCCGAAGATGTCCCCGACGTAGTGCGAGTAGAACGCCCAGTTGGTGCCGAACTGGAACTCCATGGTGATGCCGGTCGCGACTCCCATCGCGAAGTTGATGCCGAACAGCACTCCCCAGAAGCGTGTCATGCGCTTCCAGATCTCGCGTCCGGTCATGACGTACACCGACTCCATGATGACGAGGATCATGGAAAGCCCGAGCGTCAGCGGTACGAACAGAAAGTGATAGAGCGCGGTGAGCGCAAACTGCGCGCGCGACAGCGTGACGACGCCGAAGTCAATCACGGCGTGCGCCCTGCGCCGGCCCGGAAGGCGCCGCCGCGGTCGGTGCCGCGGCCTGCGTCATGCCGAGCCGACGCCCCGCGGCATCGGCATCGACCGTCGTGCGGTGCGCGGGAGAGAAGAACAGCCACCATAAGAGCGCGAGCGCCACGAGCTTCAGGGCAATGAGCCCGGTCAGCTCACGGCTCAGGCGGCGACGCCACAGCGTCTGTTCGCGGCCTCCCATGGCTCGTGATATTACGCCCCGCGCGGATGCCCCGGAAATGGCTCTTTGGTGTTAGACGCGGGCGGCGGGCAGCCCCCGATTCCGCACCAGCGCCCAGTTGAGAAGCGCGACGCCAACCGTTGCAAGCAGAATAACCGACTTGCCGAAGTCGGCGCGTGTCAGGAGCAGCACGCAGATCCCGACACCGAGGACCGGCAGAGTCAGGCCGCCCGGCACGCGAAAGGCGGCGGCGCCAGGTTGCTTGCGGCGCAGCACCGGCACGGCCGCGCAGATGCCGGCGTAATACACGATGCGCGACACGGCGGAGAGCGTCACATTCCACGCGAAGCTCGCGTACTGCGAGAACGCCCACAGCAGCACCGCGAACACGACGATGGCCACGTACGGCGTGCGCCAGCGCGGATGCACGGCGCCGAGCAGCGCCGGCAGGTCCCCGGCCTGCGCCGGCGCGAAGATGCCGCGGGGCGTGGTCAGCATGTTGGCGCTGACATAGCCGTAGACCGAGATGAGTGCGCCCACCGAGATGAGCGCGGCACCGGGCTCCCCGAGCATGACGCGCGCCGCATCAGCGAGCGGCCGCTGGCTCGCCGCCGGATCCGCCAGCACCTCCACCACCACCCACTGGAGCACGCTGTAGAGAACCGTGACGATGAGGAGCGCCGCGAAGAGTGAAAAGGCGACATCGCGCCGCGGGTCGCGAGCCTCGCCCATGGGATTCAGCGCCGCCTCGTAACCCCCGTAGGCGAAGAGCAGCAGCAGCATCGCCTTCAGCCAGCTGTCGGCGGAGGGCGTCAGCAGCGGCGCGGGCACTGCCGGGTGAACCGTGAGCCAGCCGATGCCCGCGGCGCACACGAGGCCGAGCGCCCCGAGCTTGCCAACCACCGCGGCGTTGCTCATGTGGGTGCCTGCGCCGACACCGCGGCAGTTCACCGCAGCGAGCACGCCGATGAAGCCGGTGATGACGGCGAGCCTGGGTGTCGGCTGCGTCGCGCGCGGCCAGAATTCGGCGAGGTAGGTGACGAGGAGATTCACCGCCGCGGCGACCGCCGTCAGGCGGCTCAGGGTCATGAGCCAGACGACCTGCAGTCCCGCCAGCCGCCCGAAGGCGTGGCGCAGGTAGAGATAAGTGCCACCCGTCTCGGTGAACTGAGAGGCGACCTCGCCGTAGCAGGCAATGATGACACCCATGCCGGCGGCGGCGAGTAACACCGCAAGCGGGCTTAGCTTGCCAACGAGGCCCGCGACCGGTGAGGGCAGACCGAAGATGCCGCTGCCGACGATGCTGTTGACCGCCAGTGCTACCATGCTCCAGCGGCCGATGGCGCGGACCAACTCTGCGCGCGAGCTGTGTGACGGCGCCTCCCCCATGGCGCCCTCTTGTACCACAACGAGCCGGCCGCCGCGCCAACACGAGCGTTGCTGCCCGCCTGCGGAGCCAGTCAGTGCCCTACACGTACGCGACACACCTCGAGTGCAGCTCCACCGGAGAGCGCTATGACATCGGCAAGCTCCAGGGATTGTCGGCGGCCAGGAAGCCGCTGCTCGCCCGTTACGATCTCGCCGCGCTCGGGCGCGAGATGACGCGGGAGGACATCGAGGCACGGGTGCCGGGACTTTGGCGCTGGCACGAGCTCTTGCCGGTCCCCGACTCGGCCCACATCGTGAGTCTCGGTGAGATCGAAACCCCCCTGGTGCGGCTCACTCGCAGTGCGCGGCCCGCGGGCTTCCGGCCGCCGCTCGTGAAGGATGAGGGGCGGCTGCCGACCGGCTCGTTCAAGGCCCGGGGCCTGGCACTCGCGATCTCGATGGCGGCGGTGCACGGGGTGCGGAAAGTTGCGATTCCCACCAACGGCAACGCCGGCGCCGCCATGGCCGCCTACGCCGCACGCGCCGGGATGGAGGCTTTCTGTTTTTGCCCGGATGACACGCCCGAGATCAACCTGAGCGAGATTGCCCTCCAGGGTGCCCACGTCTGGCGGGTTAACGGGCTCATCAACGACTGCGCCCGCCTGGTCGAGGCCGGCAAGTCGCAGCAAGGCTGGTTCGATGTATCGACACTGAAAGAGCCCTACCGCATCGAGGGAAAGAAGACCATGGGACTCGAGCTCGCCGTGCAGTTCGGCTGGCGCCTGCCGGAGGTGGTGTTCTATCCGACCGGCGGCGGCACGGGGCTCATCGGCATGTGGAAGGCATGGGCCGAGCTCTCGGAGCTCGGCTGGCTCGAGGGGCCACTGCCACGTCTCGTCGCCGTGCAGGCGGCGGGCTGCGCGCCGATCGTGCGCGCGTTCGATGCGGGCGCCGACACTGCCACCCCATGGGAGAATGCGCACACGATCGCGGCTGGCATCCGTGTGCCGGGGGCACTCGGCGACTTCCTCATCCTGCGCGCTTTGCGCGAAAGCGGTGGGTTCGCCATTGCAGTCACGGATGAGAAGATCGATGCCGCGCGCGCGCAGGTTGCAGCGGCCGATGGACTGCTGCTCTCACCCGAGGGCGCCGCGACCTACGCCGCGTATCTCGAGGCGGCGGAGGCGGGCCGCATCGCTCAGACCGATGAGGTGGTGCTCTTCAACTGCGCGAGCGGACTCAAGTATCCGATGCCGCCCGTCAAGGAGCGGATGGCGATCGGCTGAGATTTTGGTCCAAAGACAGTTGCTGCAAGAAAGTCGTCGGACGTGCTACGACACCTTTCGTATACTGAAAACGCGCGCCTGCCAGCGCGTCGACTTTTCGACTGGAGGAGCGATGAGTCAGATCACCCTTAAGGGCAGCTGCCTGTGCGGCGGCGTGAAGTATGAGGTCGCCGGCGAAGCGAAGCTCTTCTATCATTGTCATTGCTCACGCTGTCGCAAGGCGACAGGCACTGGACACGCGTCCAACCTTTTCCTCCGACCCGCAGCGCTGCGATGGCTCGTGGGCGAGGAGCACGTACGCGCATTCAAGGTGCCGGAGGCCATGCGGTTCACTAACCACTTCTGCGGCCTGTGCGGAGGTCGCCTGCCACGCCAGCCGCAGAACACCGACACCGTGCTCATACCCGCCGGATCATTGGACGACGAGGCCCCGATCAGCCCTCAGGCGCGCATCTTCACCGGTTCACGCGCGAGTTGGTCCTGCTGCGGGGACGAGCTGCCGATTTACGATGCGGCTCCGCCGCGATAGGGCTCAAATCCGCATTTCATCCGGGCCAAGCGTCAGCCGTACTCGACGTCGGTGCTCTGTCCGACCTCGATGATGTATCCGTCAGGATCGCGGATGTAGCAGCGTATCTCGCCATACTTGGGGATCGGCTTCGTGATGAACTGCGCTCCTCGACTTTTCCATAACTCATAGCACGCTTGAATATCCGCAACGCGGAAATTCATGAAGCTGCTGATGTGATCCGGGTCGGGGACGCTGAGCGTTACCGTCGGCTTATCCGGGGTTGGCCCGCCCCCAACGTTCACGATCATCCAGATGTTCGCAAGCTGAAGGTATCCGGGCGCGTTGCCGTCACCCAGGCTCAGAATGCGCGCGCCGAACACCTTCTCGTAGTAGCGGGCCGAACGCTCGATGTCGGCGACGGTGAGAAAATGCGCGATGCTGATCCCCTCTCGCGGGGGCATCTCATAGCTTTTCTGCTCGATCTGTACGCTGCTCATTGATGACTCCTTGGCGTAACGACGTCCCTCGCAGAAACTCGTAGGCTTCGGCTGCTACGCGATTCTGTCGCATCACGCGAGTTGCCCGCCATTGCACCTAGGTCGAACGCGCCCGGAAGCTTAGGCGTCAAGGAGACAGCAATCGCAGCTCAGGCAAGAGCGCGCCTTTGCGGATCCCAGCGCTTTTGTTCATGCCATCGCTTCCGCAGGAGCTGCGCTAGCTGGGATTCGGGTCTGCTCCCCCCGGAAATTTCAATTTCCGCTCGATCGCCTGGAAGCGCGGCTCTTCACGCAGCGGATCGAACAGGGCAGATACTCTCACGTACTGCAACCAGGGATCGTGGAGGCGCGTCGCCCTATCGAGCCATTCGAGCGCCTTGTCTTTATCGCCCCACTGCGCGCAGATCATCGCGTATGCCAGTGCGCCGTTGTCACCGCGCAAGGCCTGTAATTTGACGAGGATCGTCTCGGCATCGGTGCGTTGCCCGAGCTTGTCGTATGTCATGGCCAGGCAGATGAGTGAAAGGTACCCGTCGGCGCTCCCGCATGTTCTCCGGGCATTCGTGAAGTTACCCGTCATGTAGTCATTGAGTCCGAGCCATGCGTCGATGATGGGGGCGATAAAGGGATCGTTCGAAGACAGAGCCTTGGCGTTGGTGAAGCTCGCTGTGGACTCGTCATAACGTCGCGCCAGAGCCTGAGAGGCACCGAGCCAGTAATGGGTCTCGGGATTCAGCGGATCCAACACCACGCTGCGGCGCGCGGCGGCCAGGCCAACGGCAGTCTTGCCCATGCTGACAGCGAAGGCCCCATAGTCTCTCAACACTCGCGCATTCCCCGGTGCGAGCGTGCTCGCACGTTCGTATTCAGTGGCTGCAGCCGTGAAGTCGAGGGACATCTGTAAGAGGTCCGCCAGCGCCAGGTGGCCTTCGGCCAAGTCAGGCGCCAGTGCAATGGATTTGCGCGCATCGGCCCGAGCCTTATTGAAGTAGTCAAGCACGGCAGCCCCCTTGGCATCCTGGGCGAACGAGCTGAGTGCCAGCGATCGGTCGGCATAAGCGAGGGCGTAGTCGGGATCCAGGCGAATTGCTTCGGTAAACCCGGCAATGACAGCCTGTTCATACTGTTGACCGCCCGGAGAGGTCCAGTAAGCTTTCGAGCCGCGCACATACGCATCGAATGCCGCCGGATTGCGGGTCCCGCCACGTTCGATCTTCGCGGCAACGTCACCGAGGAGTGTGACCTTGAGGGCAGTGGCGACTGCATTCGCCAGGTCGGTCTGCAGCTGCAACACATCGCTGAGATCACGGTCATAGGTTTGCGACCAGAGATGGAAACCCGTGGCCGCATTGTTGAGCTGAGCGGTGACTCTGATTCTATTTCCCGACCGCCTCACACTGCCCTCAAGAACCGAGGCGACGTTCAGCTTGTGCGCGATAGTCGGAAGGTCGACGTCCTTGCCTTTGAAGTAGAACGAAGAGGTGCGCGCTGCGACCTGCAGCTCGTCAATGCGCGAAAGTGAATTGAGCAGTTCCTCGGTCAGCCCGTCGGAGAAATATTCCTGCTCTTTGCCGCCGCTCATGTTCACAAACGGCAGTACCGCGACGGAATGCGGCGGCGGGGCGAAGGCTGTCGCAGTGTACGAGGCCGCCTGCCCCGCGTCCGCGGCCACCGGCTGAACCTCGACGGAGCGCTCGGCGATCCACGGCTTGTCGACAGCCAGATAGGTAACGCTCAGAGCAGCGACTGTCGCGACGGTGACTCCAAGAGCCGCATGCTGGCGGCCGCGCGGCCCTTTGTCAGGCGCAAGCCCCGCGAGGAGCTGCTCCACCGATGCGACGCGCGCCTCTCGGTCGAAGGCCAACGCCTTCGACAGCAATTCGTTCTGGGCCCGCGACAGCACCCCGAGCGGCGGCACTCGAGCACTCGCCTCGCGAGCCTCGAGCGCGGTGCGTTCGCCAAACGGCCGCTCGCCGCACAGCATCTCGTAGATGACACAGGCGAATGAATAGACATCATCGCGCGGGTGCGCTTCCCTGCCCTGCAGCATCTCGCAGCTGGCATAGGCGGGAGTGAGCGCGCGCGGCCCCGACCGCTTGTGCAGCAGCGGACCGCGCGACACCCGCGCAATCCCGAAGTCGAGCAACTTCGTCCTCCCTGATGTCGTCACCAGGAGGTTTGCGGGTTTCAAGTCACTGTGGACCACGTTATGGTCGTGCGCGTAGCCGAGCGCCGCGCCCACATCTTCGATGATCGGCCAGGCGTGGCTGAAAGGCATGCCGCGCCCGTACTCCTCATCCAGCAGCGCATTCAGGGACTTGCCCTCCAGGTACTCCATGAGAACGTAGAGCGCCGTACCGTCCACGTTCACCGAGTGCACATCGACGATATTCGGATGACTGAGTTTGCGAGTCTTGCGGACCTCCTCGCGCAGGAGGCGGAGCGCCTCGGGATCAAGGCCCTGCTTCAGCACCTTGACTGCGAATGTTTCGCCAACGACCTGCTCATCCCTCACCAGGTACACCAGCCCCATCCCGCCCTCACCGAGCTGTCGCTCGATGCGGTAGCGGCCCGAAAGCACCTGGCCGATTGGAACCCTGTCGCTCGCGGCCGCATGGGCGGATTGGGGCGCGCGTTCGACTTCCACCCCATTGGTCCAGCAGACGGAGGGGTGCACGACCACACCACTCTTCGGCAGTGGTATCTCAGTCGATAACAGTGCGTCTCCCGCGCCACGCATGTGCCACCTTGCGGGTGTTTCTTCGTGGGGGTATGAGACTCCTAAACGCGCGCGGCGCTAAGGCCCCGCGCCGCGTGTTGATCCCGGCCATTAACGGATCCGTACCGCGCCGGGGCTTGCGCCGTAGTCATTGAGGGAGATACCGTCAGCCGCAGAGTGGAGGTACCCGGATGAAAACTACGAAGCCCGAGCGGCGGCAACGGCTTCTGCTCGGACTCGCGGCAACCGCGGGGATGCAGGCAGGGACGCAAGCCGCCACCGCTCCGGACGTGCCGGATCAGATCAAGGCTCCCGCCGGCGAGAAGCTCGTGTTCCGGGCGCATGCCTCCGGCGCACAAATCTACGTTTGTCAGCAGGGAGCGGATGGTAAATCGCAGTGGACATTGAAGGCTCCGGACGCACAACTGCACGACTGGAAGGGAGCGGTCATCGGCCATCACTACGCGGGTCCGACGTGGCAGCACCACGATGGTAGCGAAGTGACGGGAAAGACCTCAGCCAAAGTGGATTCGCCCGATCCCGATTCGATTCCGTGGCTGCTCCTCACCGCCACCGCACACTCCGGCGCGGGCGTGTTCGCACAGGTGACGAGCATTCAAAGGATACACACCAAGGGCGGCCTGGCTCCCGCAGCGGCGAGCTGCGACAGCTCGAAACTCGGCACCGAGGAAAAGATCCCCTATAAGGGCGACTATTACTTCTACGCTCCGGCGAAGTAGCACCCGCAACGCCCGCGCGCTCTGGCGCCAATGCGCTCGACATTTCACCGTCGCCTCGTTGGCTCCTGCGCCGCGCGCCGCTGCAAGCCGGCAAAGGTCGTCATCACCACCGAACGAATCCATCGAGCGCCAGGGTCGTTCGTCTGGCGAAAGCTCCAGAAGTAGGAGAGACGCACCGGCGCAATCGGCAGTGGCGGTTCCACTGCACGCAGATTCGAGCGCTCCAGCAGTTCCTCGGACATGAGGAGCGGCAAGGTCGCGAGCATGTCGGTGCGCGCCACACGGAGACGTCACCTGCACCGTTGGAGCAGGGGCGTGACGTCAGTGGGTAATGCCGGGTGCGGGTATGATCCTGCTCCCTCTGCTCAGCACCAGATGAGGTGACCGATGAGCTCTGATGAGAACTTGCAGCGGATGAAAACCCTCGACGACGCATGGAACGCGCAGAACTGGGAAGTGTTTCGAAAGAGGCACTCGGCGGACACCAAGGTGTACTGGCCCGGTCAGCCCGATCCGACGCACGGCCGCGATGCACACTAGGCGGAGTCTCAGGCGTTCTTCAAGTCAATTGAGAATCACCTG
>Ga0306920_100009152_pt1 | contig 13208 bp, 14 predicted proteins | sample flu12Cox44000170_FD_204666 | JGI IMG/M metagenome (GOLD analysis project Ga0306920, IMG submission 204666) | Lab enrichment of tropical soil microbial communities from Luquillo Experimental Forest, Puerto Rico - flux4day.12C.oxic.44.000.170 (v2)... | ecosystem: Environmental > Terrestrial >... | reverse complement strand
CCTCCTCCCTTCGAAGGAAAAAAGCTCTTGCTTCTACCCACAAATTCCGCGGAGGAGGCGGGGATATAGAATCGCGCGCTTTGCAGATGAAATACAGTCTTGCGGCACCTGCTGCAGCGGCCACCAATGCAGAAGGGCCACCAGGCGAGAAACGACCGAATTGAATGGTCGGAACTTTGGACTGATTTCATGCTCACTCGTTTCAATTCGCTGTCGGCTCGACGGCCAACCGTGAGCTCGTTGCGACGTTTTGGTTCTCGACGGTCGATTGTTTCGGCTTCACACGGAACCAAATGGAATAGAGTGCAGAAAGGAAAACCAGCGTAAGTACCGTTCCCCCCGCGGTGCCGCCGATAAGCGTGTACGCCAGCGATCCCCAGAAGACCGAAAACGTAAGAGGAATAAATGCGAGTACCGCCGCCAATGCCGTCAGAACAACGGGACGTGATCTCTGTACCGTCGCCTCTACGACCGCATGGAAATCATCAAGCCTTTCTTCTTTGTTCGTCTTGATCTGGCCAATCAGAATGAGTGTGTTGCGCATCAATATTCCGGCCAATGTAATCAAGCCTAGAATTGGGTTGAACCCGAAAGGCACATGGAAGATCAAGAGTGTTGGCACGACTCCGGCGAGTCCTAACGGCGCCGTCAGCATCGTCATGACCAGAGCCGGTAGAGAACGCACCTGGAAAATTATCACGATAAGCATACTAACCAACATGATCGGAAACACCTTCGCTAGCGCGGTGTTTGCCTTTACCGATTCTTCGGTATTCGCACCGATTTCTATTCTGTAGCCTTCCGGCAGCTTAGAGAGGATAGGGTGGATGGAGTTCCAAACCTCCATTGTCACTTGAGGCGGCTGGACGGAATCATCGTGATCGCTTTGGACCGTGATGGTGGGAGCGCGGTCGCGCCGCTTGAGGATCGGATCTTCTTCTCTAATTTCAACTCTTCCGACCTGGCTGAGAGGCACCAATCGACCATCCTTGCTGGTCAAGGTCATGTTGAGAAGCTTTGTGGGATCCAACCGATTTACTCCAGAAGTGCGTGCCAGCACGTCAACAGCACGTATGTCCTCGCGCACCTGAGTCACCGTTACGCCGGTTGTCAGAAATTGAATCTGCTGTCCCGCGTCATTCGACGAAAGACCGATGAGTCGCAACCTATCCTGGTCGAGAACGAAATGCCCCACAGGCGCTCGTTCCGTCCAATCCTCGTTTGCTTGGCGCACATGAGGATTGGCCTGCATTTTGGCCAGCACCTGATCCGCGATGGTGCGTACAACTGCCGGGTCCCGGCCCATAACGCGGAAAGCAATCGGCCATGGTGAATATGGACCGAAGACGAAACGTACTGCGCGGATCCGAGCTTCGGGCGCCAGGCCAGCCGCTACCTGCTGCCGGAGATGAAGGATGAGCTTGTCTCTTTCTTTCGCATCGGGTGTCAGGATGATTATCTTCGCGAAGTTTGGATCTGGCAGTTCAGGATTGTAGGCGAGCCAGAAACGTGGGGCTCCACCACCGATGTAGGAGCTGACAATCTTCGCCTCAGGCTGAGCTTTTAGCCACTTTTCAATCTCCATGACAGCGGTTTGGGTCACTTCAATGCTGGAACCCTGAGGCGGTGTCACGTCTACCAGCACTTCTGGTCGGTCGGAACTTGGAAAGAACTGTTGTTTCACGAAGCCCATACCGACGAACGATATGAAAAAGATCAAAACCACAATAGCGGCCACAAGAAATTTATGTTCTACCGCCCAGACCACAACTCGCCGCAGCTTCTGATAGTTCAGCGTTTCATAGATGGCCGCGTAGCCCCCCTCCATCGGAGGAATATTGGGAAGGAGTTTGACGCCCAGGTAAGGAGTGAAGGTGACGGCGACAACCCAAGACGCGAGCAGCGCGATACAAACAACCCAGAAGAGATTCCTGCAGTATTCGCCTGCGCTTGATTGCGCAAAACCGACCGGCATCAAGCCAATGATGGTGACGAGCGTTCCGGCGAGCATTGGCGCGGCAGTGTGGCTCCACGCATAGCTCGCCGCCTTGATGCGGTCCCACCCTTCCTCCAGTTTCACGACCATTGTTTCGATCGCGATGATCGCATCGTCAACCAGGAGACCGAGCGAAAGGATGAGAGCGCCGAGTGTGACGCGGTCGAGGTCTTTGCCGGTCGAAAGCATGATGACCAGAGTCGCTGAAAGTGTGAGAGGAACAGCCGCAGCAACGACGATTCCCACACGCCAGCCAAGACTGATGAGGCTGACAATCATCACTACTAACAGCGCCACGACAAACTTGACTTGGAATTCGTCGACCGCCTCCCTAATGATCGCCGACTGATCGGTCACCTTGGCAAAACTCATACCCGCGGGAAGGTTTGATTGAATCTTCGTCTGCTCCGCTTCGAGCGCTTTACCGAGATCCAATCCATTGAACCGATCACGCATGACGACGTTAAGCATCATCGCCGGCTGGCCGTTGTGACGGACCAGGAAAGTCGCAGGGTCTTCATAACCGCGCTCCACGTCTGCGACCTCAGACAGTTTTAGGGTTCTGCCGCCGGCCGTAATCGGCGTCTCTCGAATCTTTTGCAGGTCATCGAATGGGCCATCGAGACGTATGAACACTTGCTGGTTTTGTGTATCGATGGAGCCAGCCGGCGTTACGACATTCTGGCGCATCAGAGCCTCAAAAATGTCGCGGGCGCTGACCCCCAGCGTGGCAATGCGGTCATAGGAAAACTGAACAAAGATACGCTCTGGACGCTCACCGAAGACATTGACCTTTTTAACTCCGGGAACGTGCAACAGATCGTCGCGCAGAATCTCCGCCTGTCTCGTGAGCAACCGAAGCGGCAATCCCGGAGCTTCAAGCGAGTACACCGCAAAGATGACGTCGGTGTATTCGTCATTGAGGATCGGAGGCAAGGCCCCTTCAGGCAGCTTGGGAGCTTCATCTTGAATCTTCTTACGGCCCTGATAGAACTCCTCCTGAACAGCTTCAGGAGGCGTGTAGTCCTTGAACGTGACAGTAAGGAATGCAAGACCAGGTCGCGTGAAGGTGTCTACATGGTCGTAGTAGGTGAGCTCCTGCATCCGCTTTTCCAGCGGTTCGGCTACGAGATCCTGCATCTCCTGAGCGGTAGCGCCGGGCCAGGCCGCTGTGACCGTGAATACTTTGACCGTAAAGATTGGATCTTCGGCGCGCCCCAGGTCAAAGTAAGCAACTGCTCCGGCGATGATGACCGCAAGAATAAAGAACAGAGTGACAGACCTCTCTCGCACAGCAAGTGCAGAGAGATTGATACCTTCCTTGACCTTCTGCTCTTTCTCGAAGTGCGGCGTCTGAATTTCAAATTCGCTCATGGGGCCGCCGCCCTCGGGTCCTCAATGCGTACTTGCTGGCCGTCGCTGAGAAGATGTGCGCCTAGAGCTACGATCTGCTCTCCGGATCGGACTCCATTTGAAACAATTGCTTCCTCCCCGCCCAATCGAAGAACCCGACTGAGCGAAACGAAACCGTGGAAGATTTCTCGTTGAAGACCCAAACGCCCGGACCTTTACCGCGGTCAGTGATCGAGCCAATTGGCACTTGTAATGCTTCGGTGCGTACAGATGAAGACAGCTCGAATTCGACTGTGACTGTCGCACCAAGCGGAGCGTTTGCGCCCGCGCCTCCGAGAACATAACGAGCTTCGTACGTGCGTGTTTGGGGATCGGCCGCGTAGAGAGCAAGCGCAGCCAGGCGGGGAAACTGTTTTTTTGTCCGTAGAGAGTCGCCTTCGCTGTGGACCTGAGAGTGGGCCGTAATGTTTCGGGCAGATAGATCGACGCCTCACGTGGACCGGCGTGGGCAAGCTTCACAACGGTTTGACCTGCGGCTACGACTTGACCTGGTTCCGCCAGTGTTTCCACGACGGTTCCATTTGCATCGGCGACGAGGAGAGAGTAGTCGCCTTGGTCGCGAGCTACCTTTTCTTCAGCTTCTAACGCCGCAAGTTGCGCCTTGGCAGCGTCAGCAGCAGCCTTCACCTGATCGTAAGTCGAAGCGGAGACCGCCCCCGTGCTGACCAGGCCACGATATCTTGCCTTCGTCTGCAACGGCCTGGTCGGCACGCGCCTTCACCGCCGCCACGGTCTGTTCCTGATTTGTGATCGCGTGAGCGTAGTCCGTTACATCGATCTGCATTAGGGGCTGGCCTTCGTGGACGACTTGCCCGGTGTCGACGTAACGCCGAATCACTTTGCCGGAAACCCGAAAGCCGAGGTCGCTTCGAACACGACATGTAACGACTCCAGTGAAGGACGGGTCGTTCGCGGAAGATGAAGCCACAGTCGCCAGCCGGACTAGCAGAGGTTGAGTTCTAGGATCTCTTCGTTCCGTATTGCAGCCTGCTAAAAGCAAAATGGTCGCAAGATTCAGAAGGAATCCAAAGGACTTCGTGGTCATATCCAGATCTACCTCTCTGTTCTCAATTCACTAAGGATCCGCTGATGGATCATTCGAGATGACGAGCACCGTTAGCCCGTGCAAGAACACCGCCTCCGTATAAGACGACTACGGCGTCCATCCGCCGCCTAACGCGCGAAAGGAAGCAACTGCTGATCGGGCTGCTGTTTCTCGAGATACCGCGAGGTCATCCTGAGCGACGAGCAGTTGCCTGTCCGCATCCAGCACGTCGGTAAGGGGAATTATGCCGGCGGTGTACGACTGCTGAGAAAGATCACGGACCCGCAGTAAAGCGTCAATCTCTCTTAAAACTTCGTCGCGACGTGCTTCTGATTGAGAGAGTGCGTTGAATGCATCTTCTACATCTTCGGCTGCTCGAAGAACTGAATTGCGATATAAGAGGAGGGCTTCGGCATTCGCGCCGCGCGCCCGCTTTACTTCCGCATCTACACGGCCAAAATCAAAAAGCCTCCGTCTAAGCCCAGCCACTGCAGAAGGTTGGAAGGTTCGCTCCTCGAAAAGATGTCCAGGAGCGATACTCTCATTCCCTACGAGTCCGGCGAGTGAAACCTTCGGATAGTACTCTGCGAGCGCCTGTCCGATGCGGGCATTTGAGGCCGCCAGTCGCCGTTCAGCGGCGATAATGTCCGGGCGTCGGCGAAGAAGGTCTGATGCAGAACCCGCGGTTGATATGGCCGGAACGGTAGGAACATCGGCGGGTGTTGCAAGTTCCGCCGCATATGTGCCCGGCTGAACTCCTAGTAAAACTTCGAGCCGATTTAGCTGCGATTCCAATATGATTGCTAAGGGCGGAAGGGTGGCCTTTGCCTGCGACAGAAGAGCTTCGGCCTGCGCAAGCTCCCGATCGGATGCAATCCCGGCTTCTTTTCTCTGCCGGACGAGCCGAACAAGATGATCGTCTGTCTCGATCTGCTCTTTTGCGAGCTTTATTCTTATTTGCGCGCCTCGAATTTGGAAGTACGCATCTGCTGCATCAGCAACGATCGAGACTCTCGTCCCCATATGTGCCGCCTCAGCCGCTTGAGCCTCGGCCGTCGCGGCTTGAGCGCCACGTTTTAGGCCTCCGAAAATATCGGCCTCCCACGTCGCCCCGACATTAAGGTCGTAGTAGGCTTGATCCCGACTGAAGCCCGGAAGAGCGGGAGAGTAGCGCCCTACCTGACTTTCGAGTGATTGCCTGAAAGCCTCTCATCGAGCATTCAGGGTTCCACTAGGGAGCCGCTTCGCACCCGCCTCTTTAGCGACTGCACGCGCCTGTTCTACTCTGGTCACAGCGGCTTGCAGGTCAAGGTTCTGGTCCAGTGCGCGCTGGATGATGCGCGTCAACTCCGGATCCTGAAAGCCTGTCCACCAAGCGTCTAGTCGCGGAGCTGTCGAGTCGGTTGCACGACCTGCGATCGCCGGAGCATTGTGGAAAGGTTGAAGCTGGACCGATGGCTGGTGGTATTTCGGTCCGACCGCGCACCCGGCCAGGAAGAGGGCGGAAATCAGCATGCCGAGACAGAGCGTCTTTCCAGCGTTATTGAATTCTGAGAGACGCCCCCGCAGGTGCATCGGCAAATTTCCTATTCCCACCAGTAAAATCGAAATTGATTCCACCACAAAGTCGCACGAGCTTCTCATGGAATGAGTGCAATGTGCTGCCAGTTTCATTGCATCTCCTTGCACTCAGTCTGGATTATTAGTATGATCCTCATGTCGGCATTGGATGCGTCGATTGTTGAGGAGTTGAATTAAATTTGTTTTTTTCTGACGTCCTGCTATGGGTTGTTTAAAGGTCCGTCAAACCCTCGGCTCATAAGTATCGTCCATGTCGCTTCGTCTGGAATGTGAATGCATCGCAGCTCGCCCTTGGAATTCTAAGGCCGGGGAATCGCGGAAGGAGATGCTAGGTCCCATGATATCGGGGAGTGACTTTATTCTTCAGAAGCTGTGCTACGGTCTTAAGGATTTCTCGCGAAAACTGCTCGTCTGACACGGCACGGGCCGTGGCGATGGCGCCCACGAGGGCACAATAGGCCGTGATTGCCCGCGATCTTGCCGCCTTCTCCTCCTCGCCCGACTGACGAATAGTGTTCGCGAGGAAGTCGATGATTTCTTTGGTACCCGTAGTGACAAGGGCTCGAGTTCGCTTGTCACTCCGCGCGATGTCTGCTGACAAAGCGCTGACCGGACAGCCCGTACCAGGATGATCGCGATGGGCTTCGCTCAAATAATCGTCAACTAGAAACTCGAATGTGATAGGGCCTCTGCCCGAGGCAGCCGCATTTAGCTTGCGCTTCCACTCCCTTGATGCCAAGCGCATCGCTTCAGCCACGAGGTCATCGCGGGAGGCAAAGTGCTTATAGAAACCGCCGACAGTCAGACCGGCCTCCTTCATCAGTTCCGCGATTCCGATCCCGGTGAGCCCCTTTTCGCGGAACCTTTTCGAGGCGAGAGTAACGATGCGCTCGTGAGTTCTCGCTTTTTCAGCCCTTGAATGGCCCATTGCGTTCCCCTCCCGAAAAAAAGAAAAAGATGCAACCAATCAGAATTCGGCGAATCCAATCCGACAATGGATTATACCAATAATCCAGAGCGGATGCAAATAGAGACAGCATTCCGAACAGGAGGATGTAACCACATGCCGAAGGAGAAACTTATTCTTCTAATTGAAGCAAAAGTTCTGCCGGAACATCGCGACCAGCTTCTGCAGGCCCTCCGCGAAGCGCTGCCGCTGACACGCGCAGAAGCGGGAGTAGAGTTTTTATACCCGACCACGCGAAAGGACGATCCCAACACGCTTGTTTTCTTCGAGATCTTCTCGTCGCAAGGCGCGCACGATTTCCACATGCAGCAGGAATATACGAAAAGGTTCTTCGCAACGTTTGAGGGTAGGCTTGCGGGAGAGCCCGTTGTCACAAATTTGTCCGAACTTAGTTAGTGAACAAGCAAAAAGGAGAAACCATGAAGATCCGTGATTCAGTCGCGTTCGTAACAGGCGCAAACCGAGGAATCGGTTTGGCGTTTGCGCAAGAATTGCTCGCTGCCGGGGCGCGCAAGGTCTATGCCGCAGCGCGAAATCCAGAGAGCATCAGGCTCGATGGCGTCGAGCGGGTGCGTCTAGACGTGACCAAACCGAAAGACATCGGTGCTGCCGGGAGGAAGTATACCGATGTCAGCCTGCTCACTAACAACGCTGGAATTGCACTCTGGACAGGCTTCCTTTCACCCAATTCCGTCGAAGCCGCTCAGTCAGAAGTGGAGACCAATTACTTTAGGCCGCTCTTCCTCAGCCGTGCATTTGCCCCGGTCCTCGCGAAGAACGGCGGTGGGGCCATCATCAACCTTCTCTCCATCGTAAGTTGGGTGGCCCCTCCCACAGCCGGAACGTACAGCGCGTCCAAGGCCGCCGCTTGGGCCCTGACGAATTGGCTACGGACCGGCTTGCGCGCGCAAGGCACGCAAGTGGTGGGCGTGCACGTCGGCCCGGTCGACACGGACATGGCGAGGGACCTCACTCTTCCAAAGGTCACAGCCGCAGATGTAGTTCGTCAAGCGCTGACTGCCATCGAAGCTGGGCGCGACGAGGTGCTCGCCGACGTTTGGGCCCGGCAGATCAAGGCTGGACTTTCGAGTGAACCGGGCATTTACCTCGACTTCGATCTGCAGGGCGCTGAAGCGGCCACGAGATAAGAACAACGGCCGCTTCTTTACCACGGAGGAAAACGGCGAGCAATAAATTTGACCTCATACCTCATGAGCGTACGTCTAGTTTTAGGAGAAAGATAGTGTCAAAACCGTTGGAAGGAAAGGTTGCACTCATTACGGGCGGCTCGCGCGGCATTGGTGCCGCGATTGCAAAGCGTCTGGCCGCGGACGGCGCGTACGTCGCCATCACTTACACGAAAGGTGCTGACGCGGCCGCTTCGGTAGTCAAGGAAATTGAACGTGCTGGGCGGAAAGCGCTCGCGATTCGGGCGGACGCGGCCGATGCCGCGGCCGTCAATGCCGCCATTGAAAAGACCGTCGCAACTTTCGGCCGACTAGATGTCCTTGTCAACAATGCCGGAACGGCTATTCCGAAAACGTTCGAGGAGACGACGCTGGAAGAGATGGATCGCGTGATCGACATCAATGTCCGCGGCGTATTCGTCGCGACGCAGGCGGCGCTGAAGCACATGAAGAGCGGCGGTCGGATCATCTCGATCGGCTCGGCAGTGGGTGAGCGTGTCCAAACGCCTGGGCTCGTGCCCTATGCGGCCACGAAAGGAGCCGTGAAGATATTTACTCAGCTACTGTCCAGAGAGGTCGGGAGCCGGGGCATCACGATCAACAATGTACAACCGGGTCCGATCGACACGGACTTGAATCCAGCCACTGGCGATTGGGCGGTACCGCAGAAGGCCACCACGGCACTCGACCGTTACGGGCACGTCGATGAGGTGGCTGCGCTGGTGGCGTTTGTCGCCGGTCCGGAGTCCTCGTACATTACCGGGGCGAATCTTACCGTGGATGGCGGAATGAATGCATGAACCGACGCCCACGAAGTCAGTTTGGGAATGCGCAAAGCGCGCAGATGATCTGGATCGCGCTGAAGCGGCCTCGAGATAAAAACAAACCGCCGCTTCTTTACCACGGAGGAAAACATGGGCAAGTTGGACGGAAAAATCGCACTCATTACCGGCGGCAACAGCGGCATTGGCCTGGCCACAGCGAAAGACTTCGTGAACGAAGGCGCGTACGTTTTCATCACCGGGCGCCGCAAGCCGGAGTTGGACGCGGCTCTCAAACAAATTGGAAGAAATGTGACTGCCGTCCAAGGAGACGTTTCGAATTCTGAGGATCTTGACCGCCTGTTCGCACAAATCAAGGGGGAAAAGGGCAAGCTCGACATTGTCTTTGCGAACGCCGGTATCGCACAGTACGCGCCCTTCGGTCTAATCACGGAGAAGCATTTCGACTCCATCTTTGACACCAACGTGAAGGGCGTCCTTTTCACCGTGCAGAAGGCGCTCCGCTACTCCCGGACGGTGCCTCCATCATTTTGAATGCCTCCATTGTCGCCAGTAAGGGACTGTCCTCGAACAGCGTCTATTCAGCAACGAAAGCTGCTTTGCGCTCGTTCGCTCGGACCTGGACGACCGACCTAAAAGATCGCCGCATCCGTGTGAATGCCGTGAGTCCCGGCCCCATCGATACGCCCGGGCGTAACAACTTGCTAGCCTCCGCGCCCGCCGGCGCCGAGCGGAAGAAAGCGATTCCCACGACGGTTCCGCTCGGCCGGCTCGGCACACCCGACGAAATTGCCAAAGCAGTCGTTTTCCTCGCATCGGACGACAGCAGCTTCGTCACCGGAACAGAATTGTTTGTCGATGGCGGCTTCGCGCAGGTCTAGGCCGGTGTTCTTATGACTGAAAACGGACCTTGCACTTCTCGGCGTTTTTTTTCTCGCGTCGCAGGCGGCTTTTTGGCAGCGAGCCTTCCCAAGCGAGTATTCGGAGGAGACGACATGCCAGCACCGGACTTTGCTTATCGCGGCCAGAAAGTCGCGAATACTCATCTGAAGTGGGATGTGTTCGTAACGCCAAGTATTCCCGTCGTGGCACCAGACATTGCGCCCGGTGAACACGAGCGCCCTTGGCCTCCGATCTCGTCGACTCTCATCTTCGGTTTGCGAGACGCCGTGCTGGTCGATTCCTTTATCACTCTGGAACAGGCCCGGGCTCAGGCCGATTGGATTGCCTCGATGGGAAAAAATCTCACAACTATCTATGCAACTCATGGGCACGGCGATCATTTCTTCGGGGCGAGCGTCCTTTTGGAGCGCTTCCCAAAAGCGCGCTTTGTCGCCGTACCTAGTGCGATCCAAGTCATGAAGGAGCAACTCTCACCGGACTTTGTGGCCAAATTCTGGGAACCGCGTTTCCCGAATCAGCTCCCAAAGCGTCTTGTGGTCGCGCAGGAACTCAGGACGAATGTGATCGAACTGGAAGGCGAAAAGCTGATTGTGACTCCCCTTGGGTTCACGGACAGTGCAGGGACAACATGCCTGCATGTTCCTTCACTTCACCTGATTGCCGCTGGGGATGCAGCCTATAACGGCGCCACCTGCATCTGTCCGAGTCCCCCGATCAGCAGAAGCGCCAACAGTGGATTGCCGCTCTCGATAAAATGGAGTCGCTTAAGCCACGCATCGTCGTCGCCGGCCACAAAAATATGAAGAATGATGACGACGGCCCACGGGTCCTTGAACAGACTCGACAATACATCCTTGATTTTCAGGAACTCGCCGAAAAGACCACCACTGCAAAAGAGTTCTACGACCAAATGCTGGCTCGATATCCGGAATGGCTCAACCGAGGCGCCCTTTGGAGTTCCGCGACCTCTATAAAGAGGTGACTCATGATTAGGTTAAGGCTGGACCGTCGAGTGTACCGGGCATTTACCTCGACCCGGATCGCGCTGAAGCGGCCGCGAGGTAAGTGCAGCTCTAGTTATGCCGCGCCAAGGACTGCTGGCCTTTCGCTACTTCCACGTTGTGGTGCGGCTGGTTTACAGGGCCGCGGGTGTCTGGCTGGGGGTTTTGAACTTCTGCTTTTTGGCCGCGTGCTGCTGCTGGATCGTTTACCCGGTGGCGTGGCTGTCTGGGCTGCCTTGGGGGCGTCCGTCAATTGCGGGTACGCTCTTCGGCGCCGCGATCGTCGCCAGCGTTTATGGCATCATTAACGGCTCTTGGCTCCGCGTGAAGCGAATCACGGTCAAGCTGCCCCACACGCCGCAATCCTGGCGAGGGCGTGTGGCTGCGCTGGTAAGCGATACGCATCTCGGACACGTTAGAACCTACGGTTTCAGCCGGCGCATCGTCACCCTGCTTGAACGACTGGGGCCGGACACTGTCTTCATCGCCGGTGACCTCTACGATGGCACGAAGGCAGACCTGGACCGGCTGGTCGCACCTTGGAAGGACCTTTCAACGCCTTTCGGTGCGTATTTCGTGACCGGTAACCACGAAGAGTTTTCTGACCCCGCCAAGTATCTCCACGCCGTCAAGCACTCAGGCACTGCGTTCTGAACAACGAAAAGGTGACTATCGATGGCCTCCAGATCATCGGCGTGCATTACCGCGATTCGGGCGACGGCGAGCGCTTCCGGTCGATCCTACGGCGGGCGGCCCTGGACCGTGGCCGGGCCAGCATCCTGCTTACACATGCGCCGCACGGATTGGCGATTGCCGAGGGGGAAGGGATATCATTACAACTTTCCGGCCACACCCACGGTGGGCAGCTCTTTCCCTTCACGTGGATCGCCTCGCGCCTTTACGGCCCGTACGCCTATGGGCTGAAGCGGTTCGGTAACATGGCGGTCTACACCTCGAGCGGCGCGGGCACTTGGGGCCCACCCCTGCGCGTAGGTACCCAGCCGGAGATTGTGTTGATCCGGTTCGGGTGACCGACACAATTCGAGTGACCAGCACAAGAAGGCGGATGTGGCCCGGGAGGGGCCAGTCCATGAATAGCCGTAGGTTGCATCCCGCGTCTGTGGGACTACCCACGGTGTGCCGCTTCGCGGGACTTCACTGTTGTAAGCGGACGTGGCGTAACAACTACGCAACGTCGGACGCGGGAAATCGAACTTTTTGTTACGCTTAAGTTCCTGCCTGAGGCGCCGGCCAAGGATCGCCAGGCTCTGGAACGTTTCCAGCGCGAAGCGCAGGCAGCCTCAGCATCCGAACATCTGTACGATTTACGACATCGGCGAATTCGCAGGGCAGCCCTTCATCGCTATGGAGTTTTTGGAAGGTGAGACCCTGCGGGAACGCCTGGTAGGGGCAGGCCTCATGCCTGCCCTAGGGCGCCCACAAGGGGCGCCCCTACAGATTGATAAGCTGCTCGAATTGGCCATTCAGATTGCCGACGGCTTGGACGCGGCGCACACCAAGGCATTACCCATCGCGACATCAAGCCAGCTAATATCTTTGTCACCCATCGAAGGCAGGCGAAGATTCTTGATTTCGGCCTGGCGAAGCTCACAGCAACCGGCCCTCGCCCCCTTGGCTTGGGGGAGAGGGTGACCGCCTAAGGCGGTCGGGTGAGGGGGTGTCGCGACAAGACACTCCAACGGCCTCGATTGATCCTGACCACCTGACGACCCCCGGCACGGCGCTGGGCACGGTGGCCTACATGTCACCCGAGCAGGCGCGCGGCCAAGAGCTTGACACGAGAACGGATCTGTTCAGCTTCGGCGCCGTGCTTTACGAGATGGCCATCGGTTCGGTGGCATTCGGCGGCAGCACGACGGCGGTCGTGTTCGATGCCATCCTTCACGGTGCGCCGGCTTCCCCCTTGCAACTGAGTCCTGCCCTGCCCGGCGAGTTGGAACATATCATCAACAAACTGCTGGAAAAAGACCGGGAGATGCGGTACCAGAGCGCGTCCGACGTCCGCACTGACCTCAAGCGCGCCAAACGCGATACCGAGTCGGGGAGAACTCGGCACGTTGCGACAGCACCGGTCCAGGATGCCATGCCGTCCCCGGCAAGCATTGCAGCCGCACCTGTAGGAGTCCAACCAGCGACCACAGTGGGGCGCAAAATATACACGGTTCTGGCCGCTTGCCTGGCGGCACAACGGAGAGCTATCTGCTGTGCGTGATTCTTGGCGGGAAACGGGCGGGTATCTACGAGATCTCTATCCAGGGTCGGCAGGTCGTCCCTTTGTTGCCCGGCGTGGAGACCTTCACGGTCCGGTTCGC
>Ga0306920_100009150_pt1 | contig 13209 bp, 8 predicted proteins | sample flu12Cox44000170_FD_204666 | JGI IMG/M metagenome (GOLD analysis project Ga0306920, IMG submission 204666) | Lab enrichment of tropical soil microbial communities from Luquillo Experimental Forest, Puerto Rico - flux4day.12C.oxic.44.000.170 (v2)... | ecosystem: Environmental > Terrestrial >... | reverse complement strand
AGCGGGCGGCGGCGTTGGCGGTCAGGGTGAATTGCGGCAGCATCGCGGCGATCGCGACGCCGATCTGAGCACTCGCGGCATGCAACTGAGCTTCGGCCGAACGCACATCCGGCCGCTGATCGACCAGTTGCGAGGGCAGGCTGAGCGGCAGATCTTGCGGAAGCTGCAGCGAGGCGAGCTCGACCTTCTCTGCCGGCTCCTGGCTCAGCAGACGGCCGATCAACGCCATCAGCAGATCGCGCTGCACCGCCAGTCGCTTCTGCAGCGGCGGCAATGTGGCCTGCGCCTGCGCCAGTGTCGCTTCAATCGCTGCAACGTCGGCCCCGACCACTTGCCCGAACTCGAATTGCTTGCGCAGGATGTCGAGCGAGGCGGTCTGGATTTTGATGTTTTCTTCGGTGGCGGCGATCTGGCCGCGCAATGACGCTTCCTGCACCGCCGCGCGACGACGTTCGAGGTCAGGGTCAGGAACGTTGCCTCGAGCTGAAACTGTTGAAACTCGGCCTTCGCAGCCAGCGATTCGAGCTGACGCCGAGTGCCGCCGAACACATCCGGCATGTAGCTCACGGACACCTGGTCGGTGTATAGACTATAGTAGGGATTGCCCGAGGCCGAGGCCGGCGACAGCGCACCGGTTGCGGTCTTGTTGCGGCTCGGCGAAAAGTTGGCAGCAACCGTCGGGCAAAACGCGCCCTGCTGCGCATAGACATTTTCCCGGGCCTGGCGCAACGCGGCTTCCGCGGCCGGCAAGGTCGGGTTGTTGGTCAGCGCTGTTTTGATCGTGTTGAGTGCCGCGGAGTGGAACAACGTCCACCACTGCCCCGGAATGTCGAGCCCCTGCGCAAAGCGCTGGGCCTCTCCACCCGCGACATCCGACGAAGCTGTTTGCAAGGCTAGCGGCGCGGAGGTGTAACCGCCGACCCCCAGTGCGGAGGGACGCACGAAATCCGGCCCCACCGCGCACGCGCTGCCGAGCAGCGCCGTCGTTGCGACCGCGAAGACACGCGAACATCGGCGATGACGAGCCATCCTTCGCCTATTCCGCCGGCGCGGGATGCGGCTCTGCCCCCTCGACCACCTGGTGGCGTCGCGAAAACAAATCAATCAGCACCGGCAATACCAGCAGGATCAACAGTGGCGCCAACAGGCTGCCGCCGACGACGACGATGGCGAGAGGCTTTTGCACCTGCGAACCGATGCCGCTCGACAAGGCGGCTGGTAGTAAGCCGACGCAAGCGACGATGCAGGTCATCGCCACCGGGCGCATCTGCACACTGCAAGTGCGCAAAAGAGCCGCACTGCGCTCGATGCCGGCGGCGATCTGCCGGTTGAAGTAGCCGATGACGATGATCCCATCCATCGCCGAGATGCCGAACAGCGCGACAAAGCCGATCGCGGCCGATACGCTGAACGGGGTGCCGGTCAAGAACAGCGCGAAGATGCCACCAATCAGTGCCATCGGTACCGCGCTGGCCGCCAGCAGCATCTGCGTAACCGAGCCGAAATTTAAAAACAGCAGTAGGCAGATCAGCCCAAGCGCGAGCGGTACGGCGATCGCGAGCCGGCCGATCGCCTCCTGCAGCTCACCGAACTCGCCGACCCATTCGAGCCGGTAGCCGGCCGGGAGCTGCACCTGCTGGCCGATCTTGTGCCGGGCCTCGGCGACAGCGCTGCCGAGGTCGCGCCCGCGGATGCTGAACTTGATCGGGATGTAGCGTTCCTGGTTCTCGCGATAGACGAAAGCAGCACCGGAGACGAGCCGCACACTGGCGACGTCGGTCAGCGGGATCGGCACGACGCCGCTGCCGGACGGGTTCGACGCGCCGATCGTGATGCGGCGGATGGCATCGAGGCTCTGACGATAGTTTGGCGCCAGGCGCACGATCATCGGAAAATTCCGGTCGCTGCCTTCTTCGTAGAGATTGCCAGCCGTTTGGCCGCCGATTGCCGCGGCGATGGTCGAATTGATATCGCCTGGTGCCAGCCCGTAGCGCGCCGCGCGAGCGCGGTCGATGTCGATCTGGACTGTCGGCTGGCCCAATGAGTTCAGCACCGCGAGATCGGCGATACCGGGCACGGTGCTCATGACATCCTTGATCTCGGCTGCGGTCTTCTCGAGTGCCGCGAGATCGTTGCCGAACAACTTGACCGAGTTCTCGCCTTTGACCCCCGATGCCGCCTCTTCGACATTGTCTTCGATATATTGCGAAAAGTTGAACTCGACGCCGGGGAATTGAGCTTCGAGCGCCGCGTTGACCTGCTGCGTCAGCTTCTCCTTGCCCACGCCGCGGGGCCAATCGTCGGCGGGCTTGAGCGGCACGAAAAATTCGGCATTGAAAAAGCCGGTGGCATCGGTTCCGTCATCGGGTCGTCCGTTTTGCGATATGACGGTGATCGCTTCCGGGAAGCTCTTGATCACGCGCCGCATCCGGTTGACATAACCGTTCGCCTCCTCGAGCGATATCGACGGCGGGAGTGTCGCGCGGATCCACAGGTTTCCTTCCTCGAGCTTGGGCAGGAACTCCAGACCGAGCGATGGTAGAGTGATCATCGCGAGACCCAACAGCAGCGCCGCCGCGCCGATGGTGACGATGCGGTTTGCCAAGGCAAATTCGAGAACGGGCCGGTAAAGGCGACGCAGTCCGCGCACGACGAAGGTCTCGACCTCGCTGATCCGCTCCGGCAGCAGGATCGCGCTCAAGGCGGGGGTTATTGTAAAGGTCGCGATCAGGCCGCCGCCAATCGCATAGGCGTAGGTCTTTGCCATCGGTGCGAAGATGTGGCCTTCGACACCCGACATCGTGAACAGCGGGACAAATCCGGCGATGATGATCGCCGCGGAGAAAAAGATCGCCTGGTTCACTTCGCCGGCCGAGGCGTAGATCTCGAGCAGCCTGCCCGACAGACGCGTTGTCCGCCGCGCACTGCTCAAAACCCGTTGCCGCAACTGCGTCGGCGCTTCGGCGAGGTGGCGAAAAATATTCTCGACCATGATCACCGTCGCATCGACGATCAGGCCGAAATCGATTGCGCCGACCGACAAGAGGTTCGCCGATTCGCCGCGCAGCACCAGCATCGTGATTGCGAAGGACAAGGCGAACGGAATGGTCGAGGCGACGATCACGGCGCTGCGCAGATTGCCGAGGAACAACCACTGCACAAAGAAGATCAGCACGATGCCAAAGACCATGTTGTGCAGCACCGTGCGCGTCGTGACGTTGATCAGATCGCTGCGGTCATAGATACGTTCGATCCGAACGCCAGGCGGCAGGATGCCCGAGCTGTTGATCTTGGCGACTTCGGCCTGGACGCGGCGGATCGCCGGCATGCTCTGCTCGCCACGGCGCATCAGCACGATACCCTGGACGATGTCGTCGTCCTCGTTCTGGCCCGCGATGCCCAGACGCGGCTGGTGACCGACGCCGACGGTCGCGACATCGCCGATCCGCACCGGAACACCGTTGACCGCGGTGATCATCGTGTCGCGGATCTGATCCATCGAGTGAATCAGGCCAACACCGCGGACGATTGCCGCCTGCGGCCCGAAATTGACGGTCTGGCCGCCGACATTGATGTTGCTGTTGTTGAGCGCCTGCAACAACTGCGGCAGGGTAATTCCGTAGGACAGAAGCTTATCGAGATCGACGGTGATCTCGTAGGTCTTGGTTTTGCCACCCCAACCGGTGACGTCTATCACGCCGGGCACCGCCTTGAAGCGGCGTTCGAGGATCCAGTTCTGAATAGTCTTGAGATCGGTGACACTAAAACCGGGCGGACCAACTACCCGGTACCGATAGATCTCCCCGATCGGGCTGTCGGGAGAGATCTGCGGCGTCGCGCCATTGGGCAACGGGGTGAGCTGCGACAGGCGGTTGACGACCCATTGCTCGGCTTGGTCGTAGGTGAACGCGTAGGTAAACTGCACCTTGACATCCGACAATCCGAACAGCGAGATCGTCCGGACAGCCGTGACGTTCGGGATCCCTGCCATCTGGATCTCGATCGGGATCGTGATATAGCGTTCGATCTCCTCGGCCGACTGACCCGGGTTTTGGGTGACGACATCGACGAGCGGCGGCACCGGATCCGGATAGGCTTCGATATTGAGCTTGACGAAGCTCGCAATTCCGACGCCGAACATGAACAGCAGCAGCAGCACCATCAGCACGCGCTGGCGCAGAGCAAAGGCGATTACCGCATTCATCCTATCGCCATGACTGCTCAGCTGTTGCTGGCGGCGCGATCGATAAAAAGCGCCCCGCTGGTCACGACCTTCTCGCCTTCCGTCAGGCCGGAGAGGATCTCGACCATCCCGTCTGCGGTCTGCCCGACCCGAACCGAACGGGCGGCAATCGTGTCGTCCGCGCCCGCCACCCAGACGCGTGCCGTATCGCCTTCGTAGACAATTGCTTGCTGCGGCACCGCCGGTGCGGTCGCGGCCTCGCCGGTGATGATGCTGAAATTGGCGAACATCCCAGGTTTTAGCTCGCGGTCCGGGTTTTCCACGTCAGCGCGGACGGACAACCGGTGGGTGGTCGGATCGATCGACGGCGCTACCCAGGAGATTTTCGCCTTGAAGGTGCGACCGGGAAAGGCAAGCACATGCACCTCCACCGGCAGACCCACCTGCATCAACGGCGCATCGACCTCGCGCACATTGGCGATCAGCCAAACCATCGACAGATTGCCGATCGTGTAAACGGGATTGGAGGCGCCGGCCGCGGTGCTGTTGATGAACTGACCGAGCCCGATCTGACGCTGCGTGATGATGCCGCCGATCGGCGCCCGCACGGTGGCAACCGAATCGAGCTTCTGCGTCGGCTGGGCTTCGAGCGCGGCGATCTCCGTGTCGTCTTTGCCGAGGATGCGCAAGCGGCGACGGACCGTATGAAGGGCTATCTCGTCGGCGCGGACGGTGTTCTGCGCGGTTACGAGATCGGTCTGCGCCTGCTGCCAATCTTTTAGGGCACCGCCTTGCGCCAGATAGAGCTCATGGGCCCGCTTCTCGGTGGTTTGCGCCATTGCGAGCTGAGAACGGGCGGTTTGCAGGTTGGCGAGCGCGGTGATCAGGTCGTTCTGCGCCTGCACAAACTCGCTCGCCTGGATCTCGAAGAGCGGTGCGCCCTGCTCGACATGATCGCCGAGCTTGCCGATCAGCTTAACGACTCTGCCGGAGTAGGGCGAAAAGACCGGCGTCGTCAGATCGTCATCTATCGCAATGCTGCCTTCCGTCACTTGCTCGGGGCGAAAGCTGACGAGCCGTACCGGCTCGATCTTGAACCCGGCCCACTGTTCCTTTGTCGGTCTGAACGTTCCCGCCGCCGACCTTGTTGCCTCCGAGGAGCGTTCCGTGATCGGCTTGACGAGCTTCGGTGCAATGGCGAGGGCCAGTCCGGCGAGAGCGGCCGCAGCGACAATGATCGCCAACTGCCACCACCGCGAGTAGGAGCGCCGGGGCGGTGCTACGGCACCGATGGTGCTGGCCGGCATGGCGGGACCGGCCGGCGGGGCACCTTCCGGTGCCGCAACCCGATGCTGCGCCGGAATCTCGGTCGTTTCAGCCCGGGGTTCGATGAAGGTCATCGCGTCCTGAAGCTGCAGCATCGGGGCGCACCCGCTGTGCGCGGCTCAAACGCCTCCAGCTCGCTCCTGAACGCTCCATCAAACTGTTTTCCCAACGCTTTCGCAGATCGGCGCGGAGGAATCCGCCGTTATCGAACCTGCACGAACGACATCAGCTCAACAGAGCCGAGGATGAACCGGAGATCATCACTAGACGCGGATGCCTTTCGGCGGCCTTTCCCCAGGATTACCATTTGGTAAGGCGCCGCAGACGCCTTCAGCGGATCCGCTGCACGCGCAGGCCTGTCGAAGACGACCACAGCACCTAGCCATCGGCTTCCATCGTCAGCATTTCCGTCGGCGTCCCTCTGTCCGGGATAGTGATCTCGGGCCGCGGCAGGACGATGCGGGCGACAAGCCCGGGACCGGCATCTTCCAGATGGAGCTCACCCCAGTGGAGCGAGGCGATAGCCGTCACGATCGATAGACCAAGGCCATTTCCGGGCAGGCTCCGGCTCTGGTCGAGACGATAGAACCTGTCGACGACCCGAGACCGCTCCGCGGCCGGGATGCCGGGACCGTCATCCTGAACGACGATCGAAACGGTGTCGCGTTCATCGGTGGTCCTGATGCGCACTGTCTTCCCGCTGCCGACATATTTGAGGGCGTTATCGATCAGGTTCGCGGTCGCGCTGGCGAGAAGGTTCCGGTCGCCGAGCGTCACCGGGTCGCCCTCGGTCTCGTTGACGAGGGTGATTCCTTCGGCTTCCGCGGTGGCATCGTAGAGCTCGAACACATCGCTGAGCACCGCGGCGAGCCTTACTCGGGTAAAGGATTGGCGCCGGGCTCCGGATTCCGCCTCGGCGATCTGCAGCAGCCGGTCGAGCATGTTGATCAGCTCGTCGATCTGCTGGATGGCAAACCGCGCCGTTCCGGCGAGCTGCGGCATGGTCTCTGTCGGGCGAAGCGCCTCTTCAAGGCGGCTGCGGATGCGTGCCAGCGGGGTTCTGAGGTCGTGGGCGATCGCGTTCGAGACGTGCCGCACACCATCCATCAGATGCTCGATGCGGTCGAGCATGTGGTTGATGTCACGGTTGAGCCGGGCGAATTCGTCGTCGACGTCGGATACCGGGATCCGTTGGCTGAGGTCGCCCGCCTCGATTTCCAGGGCGGTACGGCGGATGGCGCCGACACGGTGCTCGAGCTGCCGGCGAAACAGCAGAGCCCCGCCGATTGCAAGCAGCAGTGCTACTGCTCCACCCAACAGTAGCGCGCGCCACACCAGTTGCTCGATCTCGCGCCGATCCTGCATGTCACGGCCGACGACGAGGATCGAACCATCCGGCAAAAGCCGCGGCAGCAACCGGCTGAGGGACGGCCGGCCGTCACGGATCACTTTGAGATCGGTCAGGCGGTCGAGCGGCGCGGTCGCCATCGTCCAGCCCGATACGTTTCCGACAATCTTCCGTCCGTCGGGCGCTACGAGGAGGTAAACCTCGGTATCCTGTTCGATGCCGTCCACCAGAAGCTGCTGGATTTCCTGCCGCAGTCCCTCGCCACCGCGGCTCTCGTAGTGGCGAGCAAGCCGCTGTGAGATGGCAATCAAATTGCTGTCTGTGCTGCGCGCCAGGAGGCCGACTGTGCCGAAATAAAATGCCGCCGAGACCACACCCATCGAGCCCAGCGCGAGCAACCCGTAGCCCAGCGCCAACCGGAATGCGACATGGCCCCACAGCCTAGTCATCGGCAGAAATCATATAGCCGATGCCGCGAATGGTATGCAGTAGTTGCGGCGTAAAGTCTCTGTCGATCTTGCGGCGCAGACGGCTGATCTGGACATCGATGACATTGGTCTGCGGGTCGAAATAGTAGTCCCAGACCGATTCGAGGAGCATGGTCCGGGTGACCACCTGCCCCCGGTGCCGCACAAGGTATTCGAGCAGCCGAAACTCGCGCGGCTGAAGGGCAATCGGCGTGCCGGCACGTTCCGCCCGCCGGGTCCGCAAATCCAGCCGCAAATCGGCGACCGACAGTTCCCGATGCTCCTCGCTCGTCGTGGCTCGGCGCAGCAGCGCCTCCAGCCGCGCGAGCAGTTCCGAAAACGCGAAAGGTTTGGTCAGATAATCGTCACCGCCACCGCGCAACCCGCGGACCCTTTCGTCCAAGCTCGCCAGCGCGCTCAGGATCAGTACCGGGGTGGTCTTACCGAGTTGGCGGATCGTGGAGATGATCGACAATCCGTCGACGCCGCCCGGGAGCATGCGGTCGAGAATGATCGCGTCCCAGCGTTCGTTCGCGGCGAGATGGAGCCCGTTGACCCCGTCACTAACCAAAGTGGTGGTGTGGCCGGCCTCTTCGAGGCCGTTGCAGACATAGCGGGCCGTATCCGCTTCATCTTCTATGACGAGGCATCGCATCCCGTACTCCTCCAGGGTCTTGCGCGCTTCATCGCCGTGTCTTTGCACTTCACAAGTGCGCAAATGTATTTCTCGCGTCTCCGGATTCAATCTGGCAGTTGCATAGGCGACGAAGCTCGCCCCATCTACCCCGGCGACGTCGGCCCGACAGTGGCGGTATCACAAGATCACCTCGTGGACCAACGACGTAGGTGGTGGTTTCGGCAGGCCGCACCTATCAGGCGGCCTGCTTTTATTCGTCCGGACGCGGGTAGCGGCAGCTTCGGATGGGTTCGATCGAACTATTTTGGAACCGACGTCGTGTTTGATTAAGCTGTGATTTCTTGGCAAGTTCGTGGTGCAAACCAAGAGAAATCGGCGGCTCCCAATCGCATTTGCGCCCATCATCGCCGCAAAGCTCGAGGCGGTCCGCACCGACCGGAGCCGGCGCGTGATCATCAAACATGCCGCCGCGCCATTTGAAGCCCCTCAGCGAGGTTGCGAACCTGCTCGGATTTTCCGAATTGAGCGGCTTTTCGCAGTGGTTTCGCGCCGGGTTTGGCCGTGCCCAGTGTCTTGGCGCATGGCTGAGGGCGCACAAGCAGAGGCGTCATCCTCGCGGTCGCCACAGAGTTAGACACGGCGAACAGTCTCTAACAGCCTTCCTTGCTTTGTGACAGCCTCCCGCGGCTGGCTCGGTTGTGGGATCCGTAGACCTGAAAAAAGACCTGAAAAAGCAAATCGTATTTTGGATCAGCGTCGATGAAGTAGCATCCGGTCCGCGGATTGGGCCATTTTCGAAAGCCCGAGGCCTACCGCGAGCGTCGGCTATCCGTTTAGGACGGACAAGCGATGTCGGAACCATCCCTCTGATACCCCGAGAACGCGAATTCAAGACCGGACAAGCGGCCGTAGGCGAGGTCGCTTCTCTCGACCGATGGCGCGGGCAAAAGCACCCGAACCCGGTTGACAATCCCCCTGGAACCCCATTGATTGCTGCCGGCATTTCGAGCAGGACCACCGTATGACCGCTCCCGTTGACGTCCTGATCATCGGCGCCGGGGCTTCCGGTGCGGCTGTCGCCTGGAGCCTCGCCGAGACCAAGATGCACATTCTCTGTATCGAGCAAGGCGACTGGATGAAGCCCTCCGAATATCCGAGCACCGCTCGCGATTGGGAGGCGCGCCAGTTTGATGATTTCCACATCAGCCCCAACCGTCGCAAGCGCGATACCGACTATCCAATCAACGACACCGGCTCGCCGATCAAGATCGCCAATTTTAACGGCGTCGGCGGCGGCACCGTCCTCTATGCGGGCCACTTTCCGCGCCTCCACCCATCGGATTTCCGCGTGCGCAGCTTGGACGGCATCGCCGATGACTGGCCGATCGATTACGCGACGCTGGAGCCGTTCTACGCCGACAACGACCGAATCATGGGTGTTTCCGGCTTGGCCGGCGATCCCGCCTACCCGCCGCACGAACCGATGATGCCGCCGCTGCCGCTCGGCAAGTCGGGGGCGACATTGGCGCGCGGGCTCAATAAGCTCGGTTGGCACTGGTGGCCGTCTGACAGTGCGATCGCCTCGGTGGATTACGAGGGCCGCGCGAAATGCATCAACCTCGGCCATTGCACCTCGGGCTGCGCACAGGGCGCCAAGGCGAGCACCGACATCACCTATTGGCCGGCCGCGATCCGCGCCGGCATAGAGCTCAAGACGCGCTGCCGGGTGCGCGAGATCACGACCAACGAGCACGGCATGGCGTCGGGGGTGATCTATTACGACGGCGACGGAGTCGAGCATTTCCAGTCTGCCGAAGTCGTCATCCTCGCCTGCAACGCCGTCGGCACGGCGCGCATCCTGCTCAATTCGGCGTCCTCACGCTTCCCGACGGGGCTTGCCAACTCCAGCGGCCTCGTCGGCAAGAACCTGATGTTCCATCCCTATGCGCGGATCGCCGGCTATTTCGACGAGACGCTCGATGGGTATCGCGGTCCGGGCAATTGCATCTGGAGCCAGGAGTTCTATGAAACCGACCGCTCCCGCGGGTTCGTGCGCGGATACACCTTCGAGTTCTCGCGCGGTCAGGGTGCGGTGATGGCCGCCGTGCACGGCATGCAGATCGGCCGCCTGCCGTGGGGTGCCGAGCACCATAGCGCCTATCGCAAGCTGTTCTGCCACCGCACCGGCATGGTGGCGATCTGCGAGGACCTGCCGGAGGAGCACAACACCGTCACCCTCGATCCGATGTTGAAGGACACCAACGGTATCCCGGCGCCCAAGATCACCTATAGGTTGAGCGAGAACAGCCGCCGCATGCTCGATCATGCGGTGGCGCGTGCGACCGAGATCCTGCGCGCTGCCGGGGCGTACGATGTGTGGCACGAAGCGCCGATCCCGGAGGGCGGGTGGCATATGATGGGAACCGCGCGGATGGGGACCGACCCGGCGCGGTCGGTCGTCAATGAATGGGGCCGCAGCCACGACGTCAAGAACCTGTTTGTCGTCGATGGCAGCATCTTTGTGACCTCGGGCGGAGTGAACCCGACGCGTACGATCCAGGCGCTGGCACTCTATGTCGCCGACAGCACCAAGCAGCGCCTCGCCACCTTGTTTGACTGAGGTCGCGATGTTGTCGGCCGATCAATGCCGCGCGTTGCGCGGTCTCGCCGAGATGATGATCCCGGCCAGCGCCGAATACGGTGTGCCAAGCGCCGGTGACGAGGCGATCTTTGGCGACATTCTGCAGAGCCTTGGACGCGATGCCGGACCCGCGGTCGCAGTGTTGCAAAGGCTCGACGCTTTGGCTGGCGGGCCGTTTGCCGATCTCGACCAGCAACGGCGTGACGCCGTTGCGGCCGAGCTGCGCGAGAGCGGCGGCGGAGCCTTGGCATACCTGACCCGGACCATCCTGCAGTGCTACTACCGGGACGACCGGGTCATGCGGTCGCTCGGCATGGAGCCGAGGCCGCCCTATCCCAAAGGCTTCGAAGTGGAACAAGGCGACTGGTCCCTGCTGGATCCGGTACGCGCGCGTCCAAAGCTTTATCGTGATGCGAGCTGACGGAAATTGGTTGCCGTGGGAAACAGCACAGCCGGCTGACGCCGTTGTCGGTGATGGCCAAGCGTCACCGGGAAACGGCGGGCACATCCTCTACAGCCGGCTCAACGACAAGAGGACGGGGGCGATTATCCTGATCATTGACCGGTCGCCCTCGTGCTTTTGACCCCGCCTTTTCCGTGTACTCTCGCCGGGCATCTTCCTTGCGCGACCGGCGCGCTTGCGTCCTTCAATAATGTGGCGGCGGTGGATAATATGGAGGCGGTGGAGGATAGACTGGCGCTGTCTGCAAGCGGTTCAGCTCCTGTTGATTCAATTGCCTGGCGATGTCACCGCGTGACCTCACCGCTTGGGGCGTGAAAGTCGGTTGAGGTGCATAGCTGGGAGCGGGCGAATAAGCTGGCGCCGGCGGCGGGTAATACGGATAGTAGACCGGCGGAGGATAGGGGTAATATGGGTACTGGACATATAAGCCCGGAAAGGGGATGCCCCCGCCGATAACAACACCAGCATTGGCAGGTGGCGGCGCAATAGGCCAAGTGCCGATGCTAAGAGCAGTGCTGGCGAGAGCGGCGATCCAGAGCCGCAAATGCGGCGAGGTTTTGTTGACGCTATCCATGTTCGTCCTTCAAGCTGAAGGGTCGTCAAGGCCAAAGCCATACCCGGTCAATATATGCAGGCTCATGCCTCCGGCAACTTCCGATCCGCTCAATGATACTCGGCTGGGAGGTGTTCCAGTATTAGTATTCGAGCGGAGGGCTGAGCACCTGACAGACTCCCAGAAGTTGGCGTCAGGTCTCGCAAGTGAGCAAGAAATAGATGGTTGTGCCGTCATCGAATATTGAATCATAATCCGCTGGCGAAGCTCAGCGTCGCGTAGCCCGACTATGTTGGCTTACGTTTCAAACCCTTGGCCTTCTGATGAAGCCAAAATAGAAACAGACCAAGAAGAGGATGAAATGAACGATCGAGCGGTCAGCGCTGATGTCGGGTGTCTCGACGAAACCGGTCCCCAACAGAGGCACCGAAACATCGGCGAGATAGAGATAGAACAATATGCCGGATGAGACGAAGAACGCCCCCGCCAGAAATTTGCGAAAATCGCTGTTACGCAAGCCAAAATAGAGGCTCCCGATAGCCATGATGGCGACTGCAGCGATACAGAGGGCAAGGATCATGTTTTCGTCCTGATGTCGCCTTTCCCGGGCCCGGCCACCACCCCAACTTGCCCCTACGAGGTTCTGGCGGTCGTGCCCACTCTCGCCGCCGCCAATTCGTTGCGCGCCCTCGCCGCCATCGAGAACGGGAGGGCTGTCGAAAAAGCCGGCCGCAAACGACGCGAGTCGCTCGAAAATGGCCGCGGCGTGCGGGTGAATTGGCCGAATGGTTAGCCGCTGCGCTCGCCCTCACCATCGCTGCTGCCGTCCCCTGATGCCGCGTCAGCGGAAGCGGTCGAAACGGAAGCGGAATGATCCGTCATGCGACCCTATCCAGCCGGCGGTTGGGGTCGGGAAATGAGCGGGGATGATCATGACCGGTTTGTCGGCAAAGGTTTCGAGGAAACGCCGCCTTGTCGCGCGCGCCATTTGCGCGTCGACGCAAAAGCAGCTGTTGAGCTGGGGCTCGGCGCATTGCAGCGGCGTGTGCATGATGTCGCCGCTGAGGACCACTGATGCTTGCGGCGACCCCACGACGACGCAGACATGGCCGGGTGTGTGTCCCGGCCATGGCTCGACCCATACGGTGTGGTCGAAGGCATAGTCGGTGGCTACAAGCTCGGCCTGGCCGCTTTCCATGATCGGCAGCAGGCTGTCCTCATAATATGGATCGGTGGTGTAGGCGGCTCGCCATTTGGCCACCCGCCAATGCTCCCATTCCTCGCGGGCGAACAGGTAACGGGCATTCGGAAATGTCGGCACCCATCGGCCATCGAGGAGCCGCGTGTTCCAACCGACGTGATCGGCGTGCAGATGCGTGCACAGCACATAGCCGATGTCTTCTGGGGCAAAGCCGGCGGCGGCGAGATTGGCGAGATAGGGCCAGTTCTTTCTGTGATAACGCAGCTTGTGCGGGCGCTCCTTGTCGTTGCCCGAGCAGGTGTCGACCAAGATCGTCGCGCGCGGCGTCCTGATGATGGTGCTGTGAAACGCAAAGATCATCAGACTACTGGCGGGGTCCATTAAATTGGG
>Ga0306920_100009149_pt1 | contig 13209 bp, 7 predicted proteins | sample flu12Cox44000170_FD_204666 | JGI IMG/M metagenome (GOLD analysis project Ga0306920, IMG submission 204666) | Lab enrichment of tropical soil microbial communities from Luquillo Experimental Forest, Puerto Rico - flux4day.12C.oxic.44.000.170 (v2)... | ecosystem: Environmental > Terrestrial >... | reverse complement strand
GAGATTGCCGCCCTCGCCGACCACTTTCGCGAGCAGCGCCTGGCCGTTGATGCGCAGCGCGTCGTTGGTGCGATCGCCGACCTCCGCATTGCGCTCGTCGCTCGCTTTCACGTAGGTGCCGATGCCGCCGTTCCACAGCAGATCGACCGGCAGCGTCAGGATGGCGCGGATGACTTCATTGGGCGTCGCGCTCGCGCCCTCGAGGCCGAGCAGCGTGCGCGCCTCTGCCGACAGTGCGATCGCTTTCGCCGCGCGCGCGAACACCCCGCCGCCGCGCGAGATTTTCTTGCGGTCGTAGTCGTCCCAGCTCGAGCGCGGCAGATCGAACATTCGCGCCCGCTCGGCGAAGCTCAGTGCCGGATCGGGCTCGGGATCGAGGAAGATGTGACGATGGTCGAAAGCCGCCTGCAGGCGGATATGGCGCGAGAGCAGCATGCCGTTGCCGAAGACGTCCCCGGACATGTCGCCGATGCCGATGACCGTGAAGTCGGTCTTCTGTATGTCGATTCCCATCTCGCGGAAGTGACGCTTGACGCACTCCCACGCGCCGCGTGCGGTGATACCCATCTTCTTGTGGTCATATCCGGCCGAGCCGCCGGAGGCGAAGGCATCTCCGAGCCAGAAACCGTAATCCGCGGCGATCGCGTTGGCGAGGTCGGAGAAGGTGGCAGTGCCCTTGTCGGCCGCAACGACGAGGTACGGATCGTCACCGTCGTAGCGCACCACCTGCGGCGGGGACACGATGCGCGCACCGACGATGTTGTCGGTGAGGTCGAGCAGCCCGCGGATGAAAGTCTGATAGCAGGCGACGACCTCGGCCTGCACCTCCTCGCGAGTGCCGGCGGTCGGCAGGCGCTTCGGAACGAAGCCGCCCTTGGCGCCGACCGGCACGATGACGGTGTTCTTGACGTTCTGCGCCTTCATCAGGCCGAGAACCTCGGTGCGGAAGTCCTCGCGGCGGTCGGACCAGCGGATACCGCCGCGGGCGACCTCGCCCATGCGCAGGTGCACGCCCTCGACTCGCGGACTGTAGACGAAGATCTCGAACTTCGGCTTCGGCAGCGGCAAGTCCGGAATCTTCGCCGGGTCGAGCTTGAAGGACAGGTAGCTCTTGCGCTCGCCGCCGGCCGCGCTCTGATAGAAGTTGGTGCGCAGCGTCGCCTGCACGAGTGTCAGGTAGGCGCGCAGAATGCGATCGTCGTCGAGGCTGGTGACCGCATCGAGGCCCGAGCGGATCTGTGTCACGAGGTTCGCGGCGTGGCGCTCGCCGCGCGCGCCGCGTGCGTGCGCCGGATCGCAGCGCGTCTGGAAGAGTCTCACCAGGTGCCGGGCGATGGCGGCATTCGCGCCGAGTGTGCGCTCCATGGACGCCTGGCTGAAGGGCACGCCGGTCTGCAGCAGGTAGCGGCAGTAGGCGCGCAGCACGACGATCTCACTCGCGCTGAGGTCGGCAGCGATCACCAGGCGGTTGAAGCCATCGTTCTCGATCGCACCGCTCCAGGCGGCGGCGAAGGCTTCGCGGAAATTCGCCTCGACCCGCGCGATGTCGACGATCGCGCCGTCGCGGTGCTCGAGCTCGAAGTCCTGGATCCAGGCGGCGCCGCCCTCGGGCCAGGCGAGCTCGTAGGGGCGCTCGGAGATTACCCGCAGACCGAAGTTCTCGAGCATCGGCAGCACATCCGAGATCGGCACCGGGTCGGCGAGGCGCACGATGCGCAGGTGCACGCGCTGCGGCTTCTGCCCGGCGGGTCGGTGCAGGCTCAGCTGCAGGGTGCGGGGCTGCTCGCGCAGCGTCTCGAGCACCCGCAGATCCGCCAGCGCCTCCGCGGGGGTCACGTCCTCCCGGTAGCCGAGCGGGAAGGCGTGCCGATAGCGGCCGGCGAGCGCGAGGGCGGCGGCCTCGCCGCGCCGCTCGATGAGCACCTGACGCAGGCGGTCGTACCAGGTGAGCGCCGCCTCGGCGATGCGCTGCTCGATCGCGGCGAAGTCCGGGCGGTGGCGCGCGCCCGGCTCGGTGCGCACCACGACGTGCAGACGCGCGTGGCTCGCTCCCGAGATCTGTGCGTGGCTCTCGACGCTCGTGCCGTCAAAACCGGCGAGCGCGATCTGCTCGATGCGCTGGCGCACCTCGGTGTTGTAGCGGTCGCGCGGCACGTACACCAGCGCGGAGTAGAAGCGGTGATACGGGTCGCGCCGGACGAGCAGCCGCACGGTGCGTCGCTCGTAGAGGTTGACGACCCCGCGCACGATGCGGATCAGATCCGGCACGCCGGCCTGAAAGAGCTCATCGCGCGGGTAGGTCTCGAGCACCGCGAGCACCGCCTTGCCATCGTGGCCGGCGGGATCGAGCCCGAAATGCTCGATGACGCGCTCGACCTTGCGGCGCAGAACCGGGATATCGCGCGGGCTGCCGAAATAGGCGGTGGAGGTCCACAGACCGAGGAAGCGGTGCTCGCCGTCGACCCGGCCGCGGGAGTCGAAGGTCTTGACGCCGACGTAATCGAGCAGCTCGGGGCGATGCACGGTCGCGGTGGCATTCGCCTTGGTGACGATCAGCAGCTCCGCCTCGCGTGCCCGCGCCCGCACGTCGCCCCGCAGGGTCGTGACGCGCGGCCGTGCGCGGCCACGGCGGCGCGCCTCGCTCAGGATGCCGAGTCCGGAGCGCACATCCGGTACCAGGCGGTCTTCGCTGCGGCCGCGCTCGAGGCGGTAGTGCCGGTAGCCGAGGAAAACGAAGTGCCGCGCCTCCATCCAGTCGAGCAGGTGCGCCGCCTCGCTCACCTCGGCCGGCGGCAGCGGCGGCGGATCGCTCTCGAGGCGGCGGATGATCTCGCGCGCGCGCTCGCGCATCGCCCGCCAGTCGATGACCGCGCTGCGCACATCCGCGAGTGTCGTCTCGAGGTCACGCTGCAGCCCGGCGAGTTGCGCCGGATCGGTCACACGGTCGATCTCATACAGCTGCCAGGATTCGGGGTGCGCAGCGTGGGCGCCGTTGCTGCCGATATCGAGCAGCTGCCCGCGCCGGTCACGGCGCACCATCAACACCGGATGCACGATCAGGTGCACCGCGAGCTCGGCGCGGCCGAAGGCCATGCCGAGTGAGTCGACGAGAAACGGCATGTCGTCAGTGACCGTGAGCACGAGCGTGTGCGGGGACTCGAAGCCATCGCTGTCGAGCTGCGGATTGAAGACGCGCACCAGCGAGCGGCCCGGAGCACGGCGGGCGCCGAACTCGAGGTGGGCGAGCGCCGCCCGCGCGAGCAGCCGCGGGGTGCGTTCGGCGAGATCTTCCTCCGCTACGCCGTGGAAATAGGCACGCAGGAAACGCTGGCGCAGCTCGTTGCGACCGCCGCCCGCGGCAGCGCGCGCGATGCGCTCGATCAGCGCTGCCCGTGCGGCGGGGATGCTGTGGAGCGAGCGGTTATCGTCAGCAGCAAGTGGCGCGTGCATGCCGGGTCGTCCTGGTCGCGGCGCGTGCGGTGTCGCGTGCGCGTGGCGCATGTTGTACGGTCGGCGCGGCCGCAGGTCGCGTTTGTGGTGTGGCACGCGATTATACATGTCAGCGCAGCGCACAGCGGTGAGCGCGTGTGGGGCGGCTATAATGACGGCCTCACGACCTGCGCCCGAGCGGCGTGCAAGGTGAGTTCATGAGCGATCTGCCCGACAACCCGATGGGTACCGACGGTTTCGAGTTCGTCGAGTACACCGCGCCAGACCCGCAATTGCTGCGTTCGCTTTTCGAGCGGCTGGGTTTCCCTGCGGTGGCGCACCATCGTTCCAAGAACGTGACGCTGCACCGTCAGGGCGAAGTCAACTTCATCATCAACGCCGAGCCGCAGTCCTTTGCGCAGGCATTTGCCAGGGTACACGGGCCCTCGGCGTGTGCCATGGCGTTTCGCGTGCGTGATGCGGCCAAGGCGTACGCACGTGCGCTCTCGCTCGGCGCCAAGCCCGGGCCGCAGAGCGCCGGGCCCATGGAGCTGAACATCCCCTGCATAGAAGGTATCGGCGGCTCGCTCATCTACCTCGTCGATCTGTACGGCGAGCGCTCGATCTACGATGTGGACTTTCGTCCGCTGCCTCAGGCCCCGGGCGAGAGCGCCGGGCTCACCTGCATCGATCACCTCACGCACAACGTCGGCCGCGGCCGCATGGATCTCTGGGCCGGCTTCTACGAGAAGCTGTTCAACTTCCGCGAGATCCGCTACTTCGACATCGAGGGCAAGCTCACGGGACTGCTGTCGCGCGCCATGACCAGCCCCTGCGGCAAGATCCGCATCCCGATCAACGAGTCACAGGACGACAAGAGCCAGATCGAGGAATACCTGCGCGAGTATCGCGGTGAGGGCATCCAGCACATCGCGCTCGCCAGCGCCGACATCTATCGCACCGTCGATGTGCTGCGCCGGCACGGAGTGGCGTTTCAGGACACACCCGACAGTTATTACGAGGGGGTGGAGGCGCGTGTGCCGGGGCACGGCGAGTCACTCGCCGAGCTGCGCTCGCGGCGCATTCTGATCGACGGTAATCCCGCCAAAGGTGAGGGCGTGCTGCTGCAGATCTTCACGCGCAACGTCATCGGACCGATCTTCTTCGAGATCATCCAACGCAAGGGAAACGAAGGCTTCGGCGAAGGCAACTTCCGCGCCCTGTTCGAGTCCATCGAGGCCGATCAGATCGAGCGTGGCGTGATCTAGGGCTAGGGCCGGTGCTCGCGTGCCAGATATTCCTCGCTCTGCATTTCCGCGAGGCGGCTCGCGGTGCGCGCGAACAGCGCGCCGAGCCGCTCGCCGCGGTATAGCGCTGTGGGCGAGGCCGCGGCCGAAACGACCAGCTTCACGTTGCGGTCGTAGAACTCATCGATGAGCGCGATGAAGCGCCGCGCCTCATTCTCGTGTTCGCCATCCAACACGGGCACACCCGCGACGATGACCGACTGGTACTCGCGCGCGATCTCGATGTAGTCCTCCGCGCTGCGTGGGCCGGCGCACAACGCGCCAAATTCGAACCATGCGACGCCGGTGCCGTCACGAACCACCGCTATCGGGCGGCCCGCGACCTCGATTGACTCGCGCGCCTCTGCGTGGTGGTGCGTGAGCCGCTCGAACAGCGTCGTGAGCGCCGCCACCGTGCCCGGCGCATCGGACTGCAGGTACGTGCCCGCAGCCGTGAGCTGGCGCAGCCGGTAGTCGGTGGGGCCCGAGAGGCGCGCCACCTCGAGATGGCGCTCGAGCAGCGCGATCGCCGGCAGGAAGCGCTCGCGCTGCAGTCCACCCTGATAGAGCTCCTGGGGCGGCACGTTGGAGGTCGCCACCAGTGTGACACCGCGCCGGATCAGCCCGTCGAACAGGCCGCCGAGGATCATGGCATCGGCAATGTCTGCCACGTACAGCTCATCGAAGCACAGCACGCGCGTCTTGCGTGCGATGGCCCGCGCGACCTCCTCGAGCGGGGACGGATGATGGTGGAGCCGACCGAGATGGTGGTGAACCTCCTGCATGAAGCGGTGAAAGTGGCGCCGTCGTACCAGTGTGCGCGGCAGGCTGCTGCAGAACAGGTCCATGAGCCAGGTCTTGCCACGGCCGACGTCGCCCCACAGGTAGAGTCCGCGCAGCGGCGTCTCCGCCTCGCGGTGCACGAGCGCCGCAAGCCAGCGCGGCAGCTGCATACCGCGCGAGGAAGCTGTCGCGAGTAACCGCTGCCGCAGGTCCGCGAGCCGAGCCAGCACGACGAGCTGGGCGTCGTCGCTCACGAAGTGACCCGTTGCGAGCTGCGCAGCGTACAGCTGCCGCAGATCGGCCGGATCCGCGTCCGCAGCTGGCGGCGCAGCGGCGGGCTGCAGCGGGGGTGCTTCGCTCCTCACACGCGTTTCAGGACGAAAGCTCCGGCAGCTCGCGAAAATGCTCGAGCGCGCCCGGATTGGCGAGCGCCTCCTGGTTCGTCACCGGCAGGCCGTGGATGACGTTGCGCACCGCGAGCTCGGTCAGCTTGCCGGAGAGCGTGCGCGGAAAGTCAGGAACCGCGATGATCTTGGCAGGAACGTGGCGTGCGGTAGTCGAGGTACGGATCGTGGCGCGGATCTCCTTCTTCAGTGGCTCATCGAGATGTGCGCCGCCCTGCAACCGCACGAAAAGCACCACGCGTACATCGCCATGCCAGTCCTGGCCCACCGCCAGCGCCTCGGCAATCTGCGGCAGACTCTCGACCGCGGAGTAGATCTCGGCGGTACCGATGCGTACCCCGCCGGGATTGAGCACCGCGTCCGATCGACCGTAGATGATGAGGCCGTCGTGCTCGGTGATCGCGGCGTAGTCGCCGTGGTGCCACACCCCGGGGAAGCGCTCGAAGTAGGCGGCGCGGTATTTCGCCCCCTGCGGGTCGTTCCAGAAGCCGAGCGGCATCGATGGGAAAGGGGCGCTGCAAACCAACTCCCCGCGCGTGCCACGCAGCGGACGGCCGGCGTCATCGAAGATATCGACCGCCATGCCCAGTCCGCGGCACTGGATCTCGCCGCGGTAGACCGGGCGAATCGGGCAGCCGAGCGCGAAGCACGAGACGATGTCGGTGCCGCCGGAGATCGAAGCGAGCTGCAGGTCGGATTTCACCGCACGGTAGACGTAATCGAACCCCTCCGGGAGCAGCGGCGATCCGGTGGAGAGCAACGTGCGCAGTGCCGTGAGGTCGACGTTGGTCGCCGGCACGAACTCGCTCTTCTGCAGTGACGCGAGATACTTCGCGCTCGTACCGAACACCGTGAGGCGCTCTTCCTCGGCGATGCGCCACAAGGCACCCGGCCCGGGATGAAACGGGCTGCCGTCGTACAGCAGGAGCGTCGCACCCGTGGCGAGTGCGCTCATCAGCCAGTTCCACATCATCCAGCCGCAGGTGGTGAAGTAGAACACCCGGTCGCTGCGCTTGAGGTCGGTATGCAGCAGGTGCTCCTTCTGATGCTGCAGCAGCGTGCCGCCGGCACCGTGGACGATGCACTTTGGCGCGCCGGTCGTCCCGGACGAATAAAGGATGTACAGCGGGTGGTTGAAGGGCAGTGACGCGAACACGGCTGCCACGCCGCTCGTACCGAAGTCCTGCCACAGCGACGCGCGCTCTGCCGCGGCACCGAGGGATGCGAGCTGCGGCTCCCGCCCGAGGTAAGGGATCACGACCACGTGCTCGACTGCGGTGAGTTTCGCCAGCACCTCTGCCATCGGCGGGAGCGAATCGAGCTGCTTGCCGGCGTAGTAATAGCCGTCGGCGGTGAACAGCACCTTGGGGGCAATCTGACCGAAGCGATCGAGTACTCCGTGCACGCCGAAGTCCGGTGAGCACGAGGACCAGATGGCACCGATGCTTGCCGTCGCCAGCATGGCAATGGTGGCTTCGGGCAAATTCGGTACGTAGGCGGCGACGCGATCGCCGGCCACGACGCCGGCGCTGCGCAGGCCCGCGGCGATGCGCGCGACCTCCGCGCGCAGCTCGCGGTAGGAAAGGCTGCGTCGTGAGCCGCGCTCATTACGGAACACCAGTGCCGGCTGCTCATCGTCGTAACGCAGCAGGTTCTCTGCAAAGTTGAGCTGAGTGTCGGCGAAGAAGCGCGCGCCGGGCATGGCCGTCGGGTTCTCGATCACAGGTGCCGTGCCCCACTGCGCGCGGATGTCGGCAAAGCGCGCGAGCTCCGTCCAGAACTGCGGCGCCGAGCTCAGCGACCAGGCGTAGAGGTCGGTGTAGTCGCGCAGGCGCAGGCCGCGCCGCGCGTTCAGGCAGCGGATGAAACGCGTCAGGTTTGCGTCGGCGATGCGCGTTTCGGAGGGACGCCAGAGCTCAGGCATGTCCGAATGCTACAACGACTGGTAGTTCGGTCCCGAGCCCCCTTCGGGGGTGGTCCAGGTAATGATCTCGTAGGGGTCCTTGATGTCGCAGGCCTTGCAGTGCACGCAGTTGGCGGCATTGATCTGCAGGCGCCGCGCGCCGGCATCGTCAGCGACGATCTCGTACACGCCAGCCGGACAGAAGCGCTCGCACGGATTGCCAAATTCGCGGGTGCAACGGTCGATGCAGATGCGGGTGTCGGCCACCTTCAGGTGTACCGGCTGGCTCTCATCGTGCACGTTGCCGGCAAAGAACACGAACGACGTGCGATCCCGCGGCGGCAGCGTACGCTCCACCCAGCCACGATCGGGAGAGCTGAACTCGTCCAGCCGCTGCAGGCGCGACCAGTCGGCACTGTTCTTCAGCGTCCAGGGCGAGTGGCCGCCGGTGAGCATCTCCCAGGCCGAGTTGACGAGCCCGAGCCACATGCTGCGCTTGAAGGCCGGCTTGAAATTGCGGACACGCTTGAGCTCCTGGCCTCCAACCGAGCCTCGCCAGCGGGCATCGAACCCGACACCGCTGCCCACCTCGGCGATGTGCTCGGCGGCGAGCGCGCCGCTGCGGATCGCCTGGTGCACGCCCTTGATCTTGGCGAAATTCAGCGTGCCGCCGGCGTCGCCGACCAGGATCGCGCCCGGCATCTCGAGCGTCGGCGTCGATTGCCAGCCGCCCGCGGCGATGGTGCGGGCACCCGCCGAGATGATCTCCCCGCCCTCGAGGAGCGGTTTGACACTCGGGTGGTTTTTGTATTGCTGGAACGCTTCGAAAGGTGCGAGGCGCGGATCACGGTAGTCGAGCCCGACGATGTAGCCGACATACACACGATCGTTGTCGAGGTGATAGAGGAAGCTGCCGGCGTAGGTGTGCGCGTCTGCCGGCCAGCCGAGGCCGTGCTCGATGCGCCCCGGGCGCACGCGCCCGGCAGGCAGCTGCCAGAGCTCCTTGTAGCCGAGTGCGAAGGTCTGCGGGTTGTGCTCGCGGGTGAGATCGAAGCGCGCGATGAGCTGTTTCGAGATCGAGCCGCGCGCGCCTTCGGCCAACACCGTGAGCGGTGCGTGGATCTCTACTCCAGGCGTGAAATTTGGACCCGGTTCGCCGTTGCGGTCGAGACCCATGTCGCCGATGCGCACGCCCTTGACCGCGCCCGCCTCATCGAAGAGCGGCGCGGCGGCGGCGAATCCCGGAAAGACCTCGACCCCGAGCGCCTCGGCCTTGGCCGCGAGCCAGGGGGTGAGTTGTCCGAGGGAGATGATGTAGTTGCCGTGGTTGTTAAAGGGTGTCGAATACGTCATCGAGCGCGGCAGGAGCTTGACGAGCCAGTCGGGCACCGGCTTGAAGGAGCCACGGCGTGTGAGGATGCGGAACTCGTCCTCGGCCGCCGGCACCTTCATGCCCGTGTACTCCTTTCCCCACTCTGGCAGCAGCTGCTCGAGGGGGCCGGGCTCGAGCACCGCGCCCGAGAGCGACTGGGCCCCGACCGCCGAGGCCTTCTCGAGCACGCAGACGCTGATCGCGGGCTTCAGCTGCTTCAGGCGGATGGCGCACGCGAGCCCTGCGGGGCCGGCGCCCACCACGACGACGTCATATTGCATGACATCGCGCTCGACCCCATCGGCGGCGCCCATCTATTTCGGCTGCATGCGGATCGCACCATCGAGGCGGATGGTGGTGCCGTTCAACATCGGGATCTCGAACACGCTCGCGACGAGCTGCGCGAACTCTTCAGGTCGCCCCAGCCGGGGCGGGAAGGGTACCTGGGCGGCGAGGGAATCCTGCGCCTCCTTCGGCATGCCAACCATCATCGGGGTGTGGAAGATGCCGGGAGCGATCGCGACGCAGCGGATGCCAAAGCGGGCGAGCTCGCGCGCGATCGGTAACGCCATGCCGGCGACCGCCGCCTTGGTGGCGGAATACGCCGCCTGTCCGATCTGCCCCTCGAAAGCCGCGATGGAGGAGGTGTGGATCAACAGCCCGCGCTCGCCATCGTCGGTCGGGGTGTTGTGCTGCATCAGCGCCGCGGCGGCTTTGTCGCACAGGAAGGTGCCGATGAGATTGATGTGGATCACTTTGGTGAAGAACTCACCCGCCATCGGCCCGTTCTTGCCGAGCACGCGCCCGGCTCCGATCACGCCGGCACAGTTCACCAGCAGGTTGAGGCCGCCGAGCCACGCGTGTGCCGCCTCGATGGCGGCGTTCACCTCGGCCTCGGACGTGACGTCGCAGCGCTGGAAGGTGGCGTTGGGGCCGAGCTCATCCGCGGCGACCCGCCCTGGACCGTCCTGCACATCGAGCAGCACGATCTTGCCACCAGCCGCAACGAGGTGGTGCGCGACCGCGAGGCCGAGCCCGGAGGCGCCGCCCGTGATGGCAGCGAGAGCATCATGGATCTTCATCGTCTCCCCCCGCGAGACCCGCCGTGCTTCAGCTGAGCGTCTCCACCGCCATCGCCACGGCTTCGCCTCCGCCGATACAGAGCGCGGCGATTCCGCGCCGGCCGCCGCGACGGCGCAGCGCGTGGATCAGTGTCGTGAGAATGCGCGCTCCGGTTGCCCCGATCGGGTGACCGAGAGCACAGGCGCCACCGTTCACGTTGACGCGCGCCGGATCGATGTCGATGTCGCGCATCGCGGCCATGGTGACCACGGCGAAGGCTTCGTTGACCTCGTACAGGTCGGCGTCATGCGGCTTCCAGTTGAGCTGCGTGAGCACCTTGCGGATGGCTCCGACCGGGGCGGTGGTGAACCACTCCGGCTCGTGCGCGTTGCTGGCGTACGCCAGGATCCGCGCGAGCGGCTTGAGGCCACGCTCGGCGGCGGCCGCTGCGCTCATCACCACGAGCGCCGCGGCGCCGTCGGAAATCGAGGAGGAGCTGGCCGCAGTCACCGTGCCGTCCTTGTTGAAGGCAGGCTTCATCGTGGCGATCTTGCTCACGTCGCAGGTTCCGGGAGTCTCATCGCGTGCGACGACGGTCTCGCCCTTGCGGCCTTTCACCGTCACCGGCGTCACTTCCACGTCGAACTCACCCGCCTGCAGTGCCTGCATCGCGCGGCGCACCGATTCGGTGGCGAACGCGTCCTGCTGCGCGCGGCTGAAGTTGTAGCGGCTCGCGGTCGCATCCGCGAAGCAACCCATCGCCTTGCCGTCGAAGGGGCTCTGCAGGCCGTCCTTCATCATGTGATCGATGACCTGGCCGTCGCCCATGCGATAGCCGGTGCGCGCCTTCGGCAGCAGGTAGGGCGCGTTGCTCATCGACTCGAGCCCGCCGGCGAGCACGATGCTCGCCCCGCCCGCGCGGATCTGATCCGCCGCCATCATTACGGCCTTGAGCCCCGAGCCGCACATCTTGTTGATCGTCGTGGCCGGCACTCCGATCGGTATCCCGGCGCCGAGCGCCGCTTGCCGCGCAGGCGCCTGACCGAGGTTCGCCGGCAACACGCATCCCATGATCACTTCCTGGATGTCGGTTGCCGCGACGCCTCCGGCCTCGAGCGCAGCCTTGATGGCGGCGCTGCCGAGTTGCACTGCCGAGAGCGGTGAGAGGGCGCCGAGGAACGCTCCGATGGGCGTGCGTTTGGCGGATACGATGACGACGTCTGAAGGGGACATGGCAGCCTCGTTTGACTTCGTGTCAGCGCGCCAGTGCGCCGCGCATCCGCCGGCGGCGGGTGCGGGGCTCGACCCGGAGGGCGCCGCGGCGCGGTCGCAGGCCCCCCTCGAATATGGTGACGAACGCTCCCGCGATCTGCGCGGGAGTCAGGGACTGGTCCTCACGATACCAGTGAGCAATCCAGTTGAGGGCCCCGGCGAGCGCAAAGGCCGTCATTTTCGGGTCGCACGGCTCGATGGAGCCGTCCTGGATACCCTCGCGGATCAGGCGACGGATCCCCTGGTCGATCTCGGACTTGAGCGATTTGATGTGGCGGCTCATGGCGGGCGAGAGATCCTGGTCCTCGGCCCGCACCATGCACCAGCCGAATTCGGAGCCGACCGCCTCACCGTAGTGACGCAGCACGGCATTCAGCCGCCCGCGCGCCGGTACCGCCAGCTCGCGTACGGCGCGGAACGCGGCACGGATCTGCTCGACGCCGGCCACGAAGCACTCGAACAGCAGCTGCTCCTTGCTGGTGACGTAGTAGTACACCGTCGGCTTGGTGACCTCGAGCCGTGCGGCGATGTCATCGAGCGAGGTGTTGTGGTAGCCCTTGCGGTTGAACTCGCGTGCTGCAGCGCGGATCACCGCATCGCGCTTGAGCTCGCGATCGCGCAGCCGCTCGCGGTTCCCGCGCCACGGGGAAGCGGCGGCGGCGGCCTTGCCCGCGGACGACGGGCTGTGACGGCGGCTGTTCATGGCGGCGAGAGTATTATAGCGGTGTAGTGGCCCGGCACGTTACGGCGCAACCGGTGGTCGCTGCCCACGGGGCCGCGTTGACCGGTCGCCGGTGCGCGCATCATACTGGCGAGTATAGCACTCCTACCCGTGGGTAAAGAAACAGGTAGATGAGCCCATGAACGCCCGTCCTGGCACCAGCGCCGCGGCCGCCGGCAGTGCGCCGGCGCTCGCGCAGCCGCCGCTGCGCTTCGTTTCCGCGGCCTCGCTCTTCGACGGCCACGACGCCGCGATCAACATGATACGGCGGCTGCTGCAGGCGCGCGGCGCGGAGGTGGTCCATCTGGGCCACAACCGCAGCGTCGCCGACATCGTGCGCGCTGCCATCGACGAGGATGCCGACGCAATCGCTGTCAGCTCCTACCAGGGCGGACACAACGAGTACTTCGCCTACATGGTCGACATGCTGCGCGAGCGCGGCTACCCCCACGTGCGCGTGGTGGTCGGCGGCGGCGGCACGATCGCGCCGCACGAGATCGAGGCGCTCGAGCGCTACGGGGTCGAAAAGATCTACACCCCGGAGGACGGCCGCCGTCTCGGACTCGGCGGGATGATCGACGATGTCTTTGCGCGCATCGGCGCCGTGCGCAAGCCTCCTTACGAATTCCGGCCGCTCAATGCGCGTGATCACGGGCTGATCGCCCGCACCATCAGCGTCCTCGAGGGCGCCGACTACGAGGGCAGCGGCGGCGCGCAGGTGGAGCAGATCCGCCGTGCGCTCGCGCGCTCGCGGCAGCAGGTGCCGGTCATCGGCATCACCGGCACGGGCGGCGCCGGCAAGTCGAGCCTGACCGATGAGCTGCTCGCACGGCTGACGCGGCATTTCCCCGAGATCCAGGTGGCGGTGGTGGCGATGGATCCGACGCGGCGGCGCAGCGGCGGAGCGCTGCTCGGCGATCGCATCCGCATGAACAGTCTCTCGTCCGAGAACATCTTCATGCGCTCGCTCGCCACGC
>Ga0306920_100009148_pt1 | contig 13210 bp, 13 predicted proteins | sample flu12Cox44000170_FD_204666 | JGI IMG/M metagenome (GOLD analysis project Ga0306920, IMG submission 204666) | Lab enrichment of tropical soil microbial communities from Luquillo Experimental Forest, Puerto Rico - flux4day.12C.oxic.44.000.170 (v2)... | ecosystem: Environmental > Terrestrial >... | reverse complement strand
TGCCAAGGGACAGGAGCCAGCGCCTGCCCCGCTGGATACAGCTGTCACCACGGCCTCTGCGAGCCGCCCTAGACAGCTCTAGGAGCCGCGTCACAGAAAATAGTGAAGCTGGATGAACAGCGTCTTCGCCACCTCGCCCCCGGTCGGAAACTGAAGCCTCCCCACCACCTGGGCTTCGACGTGGGCGTAGGGGAACCAGTTGATGAGCGCGTCCGCGGCGGTCCAGGCGTCGTTGAACGCGACGTCGATCTGATTTCTCTCCCCGAGCAGCGTCAGCATGACGCCGGGGATCGGGAGGACCGTGAACCCGGCGAGGCCGATCACCTGCCCGCGCGAGCCGACGCTAGGATCGTTGAATAGCAGCTGGACGCCGTCGACCTCCGCGAACAGCAGCGAGCGCAGGCGCTCGACGTACAACTTGCCGTAGCCGCCGAAGATGAATCGGGTGACACCGGGGCCGACGGCCAGACGCGTCTGGGCCGCCAGCTCCACGTGGTCGTCCGCGAGGCGCCCCGCGAACAGCGCGGCCACTCCCTGTTCGTTGCTCCCGATGTGACGAACGAAGTCCGGCGCGAACAGCGAGACGTGGAGCTCCCAGGCGTCGTAAATGAAACCGCCCGACACGTTGTAGGTCTCCTCGAGCTGGTCGAGCCCGAGATCGCGCCGGATATAGAAGTTGTGCTCGGCGAACCGGAGGCCGAACGGTGTGAAGAACCTTCCCGCTCGAACATAGGGACCGAGCGCTGACGGCTCCCACATGGCGTAGTGCTCGCGGGAGATGAGCTCGGAGGTCGACACCGGTTGGTAGTCCTGCGCGGGGACGGCGAGGTCGGGGTTTCGCACCTGGCCGCGGAATCCGCCCGTCGCGTTCAACGAGAAGCCGGCAGGAAGCCCGACGCGCGCGTAAAGATCCGCCTGCATCGGGAACACGGCGACGGTCGGGCCATTCGGAGCCTGCACATCGTTGGCGACGAACGCGCCCCGGAAATCGCCCCCAAGGGCGAACCAGCTCGGGAGCGCGACCGCCCCGTGGAGAAATTCACCGTTGCCGCCGAAGGTCGAGAGCTGGTCTCCGGCGGCGTCACGCCCGTAGCTCGTCAGCAGCCCGCCGCCGGCGGGCGCGTAATGGCACTGGTTGCAGCGCACGGCGCCCGACGACAGCTGCCATTGCGGATAGGCTCGCGCCGGGGCCTCGCCGATGAGCACGAGCCCCAGGGCGCCAGCGAGGAGCGCCGACAGGACGCGCAAGAGGCGAGACATGGGGACGTTTGGGCCGCTCGTATATCCCGGTCCTGCCGCCCCGCACTGTGACAGCATTGCAACATGCTCGCGTCCGAGCACCGGCGCCCGCCGCAGGCCGTACCTGCCTCGCGACGGGCTTGCCTGGCCGCGATACACGATCCCTCCAGCGCCGTCGCGCCGGCGCCGGGGTGGACGATATGTCGTCGAGCTCGACGCCTCAGAGGCAGGTGACCTGCGGGAACGACACGTTGATCGAGCACGGCGTCGGCATGTGGTCGTCCGTGATCGTGACCGTCAAGGTCTGGTTTCCCGCGGCGCCGCACGTGTACTGCGTCGACGCCATCGTGGTGCTCACGAACGAACCGCCCGTCGCGCTCCAGACGTAGCTCACCGTCTCGCCCACGTCGGCATCGGTGGCGGTGGCCGACACGTCGATGATTCCGCCGTTGGCCGCCGTCATCTGCGGCGAGATCGACCACGAAACGAGCGCGGGGCAGTTGTCGCCCTCGACCAGCATGCCGCTGACGACGACGGACCCGAGCCCGGTGCCGGTCATGGTCGAGCTGCAGTTGACGGTGATGGGGACCCCCACGACCATTCCGGAGGTCACGTTGAACGGAGCGCTCGTCCCGGTGCAGGTGGCGCCCGCGCTGGTCATGGCGGACATCGTCACGGTGTCCCCCGTTCCCGGAGGGACGCCGACGCTGACCGAGGGTGTCGCGCTCGAGTTGCTCGTGTTGATGTTCCCCATCGCGAGCGTCGTGCCCGTAGACGAGAGGACCTTCCACGAAACCGCGCTGACCGTGACGCCACCGGGGAGCGTGAGCGCCAGCTGGAGCTGGCCGCCTTCTCCGCTGTTGTTCGTGCTCATACAGCTGGCCGCCAGAGCGGACCCGAGCGTCGCTGCGATCAGAATACCCTTCGCTGTTAGAGTTCTCACTTCGCCTCCCGAAATTGGCTCACGTGGATTGGCTTGCGTCCGAGATGCGGCTCGAGATTGCCGGACCGCGACAGCACCGACCACGAAGCAATCTACGGGCCACGCGGGGGTTCGTCTGGAGTCTAGAAGGGCTGGGCTCCGTGAGTCTCGGCCTACCGGTGACAGTGTCCGAAACCCGGAGGCCATCTCCGAATTTCGGAGGCCGATCACAGGCAGTCGATCGGAGGGAAGGATACGTCGACGGTGCAGGGGATCGGCTGGTGGTTGTCGGAAACAGAAAGCGACAGCGTCTGCGTGCCGGCAGACGCGCAACTATAGGTCGTGGTCGCGGATGCAGGGTCGGCGAAGGTACCGCTGGTTGCGGCCCAGGCGTAGGTCAGCGTGTCTCCGGTATCAGCGTCGGTGACCGACGCCGTCACATCGATCGTTCCGCCCACGGTGGCGGTCTGTCGGGGCGAGATCGCCCATGTTTTGATCACGGGACAGCTGTCACCGGTGACGATGATGCCGGTGATGATGATCGTTCCCGTCGTCGGACCCGGCGGGGGCGGGTCGCAGGTGATGGAAAGGCTGATCGTGACCAGCTGTCCGTCGGCGACATTGAACGCCGCGCTGGTCCCCGTGCAGGTGCCGCCATCGCTCGTGGTGGCGGTCAGGTCGACGTGCTCTCCGGAGCCGGGAGGAACGCTCACGCTCAGCGAGGGCGTCGCGCTCGGGTTGCTCGTATCGGTGAAGCCCGATGCGAGCACCGCGCCCGTCGAAGACAGCACCCGCCACGTGAGCGAGCCGATCGTGACCCCATTGGGGAGTGTGAGCCCGAGCCGAACCTGCCCGCCTTCGGTCCCATTATCGGCGTTCCCGCAACTGACGCCGAGAGCGCTCAACGACATGGCCAGGAGCATCGCAGCGAGGGCCGCACGGATGCGCGGGCCACGGGACCAGCAAAGAGATGCCGGCGCTGACATTCCCTGGCTGTCCGCACCGCCCTCGACGCACATCATCAAAAAAATCCTACAAGTGCTGTGTAGGCTATGCCACCAAAAATGCAAGTGGCCGAACCGGCGAATTTCGGGGCGGCGTCCAAACACAGTCGTGATCTTATGAGGAAACTGTCGCCAGTTGGTCCACGGGAAACAAACCCATTAACGGCGCGACGGTGCCACAATTTCCGTCGAGAATCGAGAGTCGTCGTTCATCGAGGGGGACCGGAGACCTCCTCGAGGAGGGGGTACGCGCGCTCGTTTGTCGTCGGCTCGGTCGTCGGCTCGAGGGAGCTGGGACACGGCGTCACCCCCGGCACGGTCTGTCACGCAATCGAAACGCGACTGTCGCAATCTGGCCTGTGGATTACGCCTAAGACTGCGCCTGCTAGGAGGCCCGCAGCTTCATGTTCGCCCCCAGTAGATTGGTTTGTTCGCTCGTCGCAAGCGCGACCTTGATCCTGGGGTCCGAGCACGCGGAAGCCCAGGTGGATCTCCCGCGCCCGAGCCCGCCCGCCACCGTATCCCAGCAGGTCGGCCTCACGAGCATCGTCGTCGAGTACAGCAGCCCCGCCGTCAAGGGACGGAAGATCTGGGGCGAAGCGGTCCCGTATGGGAGGCCGTGGTCCATGTCGCCGACCCAACCGACGACCATCAAATTCAGCAGAGACGTCCAGATCGGCACCCACAGGGTCTCGGCGGGCACTTACGTCCTTTCGGCGACTCCAAACAAGGGTGATTGGACGATTCAGCTCACGCGCACGGGGAGGGAGCCGGGGAAGGACTCGTTCATGAGGGAGGGGGGCGACGCGACGGCCGAGAGCGACGTGGTCATCTTCAAGGCTCGCGCCAAGGCCAACCCGTTCCGCGAGCGCCTGACGTTCGTGTTCTCCGACTTCAGCGAGGAGAGCGCGACGCTCGACCTCGAGTGGGAGAGGGTCAAGGTCTCGATGCCGATCGCCGTCAATACTGGCGCCCAGGTCATGGCCGGCATCGCCGAGCTCGACAACGCTTGGCGATCGTATGCGAACGCGGCGCGGTACATGCTCGAGGCCAAGAAGGACTACGACACTGGCCTCAAATACGCGGATCAATCGCTGGCTCTCAAAGAGGACTGGTACACCTACTGGATCAAGGCCTCGCTGCTTGCGGCCAAGCTCGACTGGCGCGGGGCGCGTGACGCCGGCCAGAGGGCCTATCAGCTGGGCCAGAAGCTCGGGGACGGGTTCGTGCTCGAGTACGAGCTGCGCCGGAACGTCGCCGACTGGACCAAGAGAGCCGACGCGGAGAACAAGCTCACCGCACGGTAGGCAGGGAGACCAAATGACGTACCGCTCGTTTTCCCCGTTGGCCACCGCCTTGGCGGTCGCCCCGTTCGCCTTGGGTCTGGTGACCGTCTCCCTCGCGGGGCCCGCCCGGGCAGAGGTGGTGTTCCCCCCGCGCAGTCCCGCGGCGAGCCTATCGCAAGAGGTCGGCCTGACGAGGATCACCATCGAGTACACGTGCCCGGCCGTCGGCGGGAGGCACGTCTGGCAGCAGGTCGCGACCCCCGGCGTGCTCTGGCGGACCGGCGAGCGCACGGTTCCCAAGCTGACGTTCAGCCGAGACGTTTTCGTCGGGGGCGAGCCGATCCCGGCGGGGACTTACGCGCTCCTCACCATCCCGTCCGAGGGCGACTGGACCGTGATCCTGAATCGTGACGCGAAGCTCGACGGCGTCCCCGGCTACAAACCCGAGCTGGACGTGGCGCGCATAAAGGCTCATACGCGGGTCGTCCCCCACCGCGAGCGGCTCGCCTTCATGTTCTCCGATTTCACCGACGAGCAGGTGTCGCTCGATCTCGAATGGGAGACGCGGCGGGTCGCGATCCCGATCCGCGTGCGCACTGCGGAACAGATGATGGCCTCGATCAAGAACCTCGACGAGGTCGGGCGCCGGTACGCCGACACGGCGGCGTACATGATGCAGTCGAGGAAGGACTACGACGCGGGGCTCAGCTACGTCAACCGATCCATCTCGCTCGGCGAGACCTGGTACAACCGCTGGATCAAGGCGTCACTGCTGGCCGCCAAGGGCGAATACGCCGATGCGACCGCGGAGGCGGGGCGGGCCTACGAGCTCGGGCGCAAGGCGGGCGACGGCTTCACGCTCGAGCTCACCGTGCGGCAAGCGATGGCCGACTGGAACCGCGTGCCGGATCACCACCGGGCGGCGACGCTCGAGAAGCAGGGCGCCTGGGCGGATCGGCCGCCGGGCGCGTCGGTGTCCGGTTCGCCCCCGCCCCCGCTCCCGCCGCTGCCCGGGGGCCAGGTCGATCGGATGCCGACGGAGGCGGGCCCCGATCTCGCCGCGCTCCACACCGAGATTCAACCGGCGCGGTCGACGGTCATCGTGTCGCGTGAGCGCGGGATCCGGGTCCGCGATGCCAGCTCGGGGGCGGGTTCCTCCCGCCCGCCGGGCGCCGCGGAGATCGGCCCCCTCATCAAGAAGGGGAAGTCAGAGATCCAGGCCTGCTACCAGCGCGCACTGCGCCAGGACCCGACCCTCACCCGCGCCCGCATCACCGTCCAGATCAGCGTCGGCATCTCCGGCCTCGTCAAGAACGTCGCGCTCGATCCGCCGCACCCTTCGGGCGCGCTCGAGGTCTGCATCAAGGAGGCGATCTCGCGCTGGGTCTTCCCGCTCTCCCCTGTCGAGTACGGGACCGAGTTCCCGCTCGTCCTCCGCGGCAAGGACTAGCGCGCGGCGAGGGCTAACGCGCGGGCCGCCGCTGCACCATCAAGACGGGCGTGGAGATCTGCACCGGCTCGCCCGCCTGGTTGGTGGTTGTGAGGCGGATCTTGACGATGCCGAGCTCGGGGCGCGACTGGGAGAGGCGCGTCTCCAGCACCTCGCCCTCGACGCGGAGCACGTCGCCGGGGCGGACCGGGCGGGGCCACTTGAGGTCGGAGCCGCCGGCGCCGATGGTGCCGCCCGCCGGGTGGAGATCGCTCTCGACGAGCAGGCGCATGGTGACGGCGGCGGTGTGCCAGCCGCTCGCGGCGAGGCCGCGAAACAGGCTCCGCTTGGCGGCCTCCTCGTCGAGGTGAAACGGCTGCGGATCGAACTGCGCGGCGAAGGCCTTGATCCCCTCGGCGGTGATGGTCGCCGTGCCGGAGGTGAACTTCTGACCGACGGCGAAGTCCTCGAAGAAGCGCTCGCTCATGAGCGCCAACTCTAGCGGGCGGACGGCGCTACGGCGAGAGCGTGAGCGTGCCGGGGTCGAGCGCGATCTCGTAGTAGCCGTGGTCGTCCCAGGGGAGCGTGCGGCCGCTTTGGGTCAACGTGCCGCCGTCGACCTTCACGCGCAGGTACTTGCCGGGCGGGAAGTGGGCGGGGAGCGTCCAGGTCCAGGTCGAGGCGCCGCCGCTCGCCGCGGGCGTCAGGCCGGCGAGCACCTTCTGCGCGCGCCAGTAGGCGGCGATCGCGACGACGGTGTCGGTCCAGACGTCGGCGAGCGACTTGTCGTAGCTCATGGCCGCAGTGACGTCGGTGATGGCAACCGGGTTGTACCAGGTCGCGCTGGTCGGCGTGATCGAGTGGACGAGGAAGATGAGCCACTTGCCCCCCGCGTGCGCGCTGTCCGACGCGGCGTTGAACATCGCCGCCGTCTCGCCCTGGGCGGCGAGGTGGATGGGGAGATTGAAGGGGTCCGTGCTGTCGGTCGTGCCGGCGCCGATCATGCCGCCGGGGACGCCGCGGTTGACGAGGAAGCGCGACTGGTCGAGACCGTCGTAGCCCGTGTCGCCGAACGGCGACGCGGACGTCCAGGCCGCCCCCTGCGCCGCGTAGTGCTGCGCGATGTAGCTCGACGCCTGATCGCGCTCGTCGCCGAGCGCGGCGAGCGGCGTGCCGAAGCTGCAACCCGTGAGGTCGGATTTGCAGTGGTGGACCGTGTGGTTGCCGATCTCGTGTCCGTCGATGATCGCCTGGGCCCAAGTCGCGTCGTAGCCCGACTCCGTGCTGTTTCCTGTGCTGATGTAGAACGTCATCGGCACCCCCACCGCCTGCAGCTCGGCGTAGTGGGCGATCTGCGACGGCTGCGAGTCGTCGAACGTCCAGGAGACGGCCGCCTTGAAGCCGGCCCAGTCCAGCACCTTGAGATTGCCAGCCGTCCCCGACGGCTGAGCCACGCCCGCGGTGGCCGGTTGCGGCAGGCCCGAGATGGGGCTGCGGTTTCCACCCCCGCCTGTCGTCCCCCCGGTGCCCGTCGTGCCCGCGCTGCCGGTCGTGCCCGCGGCGCCGGTGGTGCCCGCGGTACCCGTGCTGCCGGTGGTGCCCGCGCCGCCGCTGCTGCCCGCGCTGCCGGTGGTGCCCGCGCTGCCTGTCGTCCCCGCGGCGCCGGTGGTGCCTGCGCTGCCGCTTGTGCCCGCGCTGCCTGTCGTCCCCGCGGCGCCGGTGGTGCCGGCAGCTCCGCTCGTGCCTTCGGGCCCGGGCCGGGCTCCGCAACCGCCGGCTGCGACGATCATGGCCGCTGTCGCGGCGACCCCCCGCGCAAGAGACACAAAGCGCATGGGATCAGAATATACGCCCGCCGCGCACGCGTCGCTGTGTGTCTCCGTCACACCAGGGCTAGTAAAGCGACACGTTCGCGACGGTGAACGATGCGTTGCAGCCGTAGGCTTCGGCGCCCGCTGGGGAGCTCAACTGCCACTGCACGTCGACGAGCGTCGTCGGGTCGAGCTTGTCGTTCGGCATGCCGCCCGCGAGGGACGTGAACGGGACCTTGATCGTCGGGGCGTCGGTGGTGACGGCCAGCGCGTCGGGGGTGACGTCGGCCGACGGGCCGTAGCAGGTCGAGTTGGTCCCCGCGCAGCCGCCGCGGGTGGCGTCGGCCGCGGTGGCGAGGTTGCCGCTCCAGGACGCGCCGAGAGCGAGCTGGCAGCCGCCGAGGTCGCCCGAGAAGTCGAACTTCACCCCCTGGTACGCGGAAGCATCGAGGCAGCTCGAGCTGCTGAAGTAGAGGCCGAGGCCCATGTAGTTGGAGCTCGCGGTCACGCCGGGCAGGAAGCCGCCCGCGATCTCGATGCCGGTGCCGTCCGGGGTCACGGTGCCCGTGGGCGGCGTCTGGCCGCTCCCCGCGTAGACGTACGAGCCCCACTTCTCGCCGCTGGGGCCGAAGCTGAGGTTCGCGCCGCTCATGGCGCCCATGGTGGTGATCGCCGCGGCGACGGGGGTGACCTCGGCGCAGCGCGGGCCGCCGTCGGCCTGACAACCGTCGCCCACCGCGCGCCCGGCCGCGCCCGCTGCGCCGCCGGTGCCGCCACCGTCGGTGCCACCATCGTCGCCGTGGGGCGCGGGCGCGCCCTGCTGGGCGAGCGGCTGCGGCCCCTCGCCGGCCAGGCGCTGGAATTCGCCGTAGGTCCAGGCCGTCGCCCCGGGGAGGTCGGGGATCGCGATCGCCGTGATCGACGTGGCGGGGACGACGAACGTCGCCGCGGGCGGCGGCGCGGAGAGGCCCGTGACCTGGAATTCGAGCGCCGTCTCGGTGGTGTTCCAGTTGACGACGATCGCCTGCGTCGTGTCGTCCGCGGCGTTGCGGCTCGCGTAGACGCTCACGCGGGCCGGCGCGGACGTCCCCGTCAGCAATGTCGGGCCGAAGTGCTCGGCCCACAAGAGGTAGGCGTAGTACTCGGGGCGCGGCTGGTGCGAGGGGGGCGCGCCGATGAGGCCGAGCGACCAGGCCTCCGTGTCGGCGATGTCCCAGACCGCCGACGTCCACAGATCCAGCGTCGTCGCCGCGCCGAGGATGTCGGCGAGCCAGAGCGCCGAGCCGACCGTCCCCGGCGACGCGTCGAGGACGCACGCCGTCGCGTCGTACGCGATGTTCATCTCCGTGAGCGCGAGCGGCTTCTGCCCTTGCCCCGACGCCTGCAAGATCCCCTTGACCGAGCCGATCACCGACCGGAAGGCCATGGCGTCGGCGGACGCCGCCGACAGCGTCGCCTGCTTGGCCTCGAAGGGGTAGCGGTGGATCGACACCACGTCGAAGAGGGCCCCGCAGCCCTGGAGGATGGGCGTCAGCCAATCGTAGGAGCCGTTGCCGGCTTGGTACTTGTACGCGAGGTCGGGCCCCACGATCCGGAGCGTCGGATCGACGGACTTCATGGCGGTCACGTAGGAGGTCGCTGACGCGCAGAAGTCCGACGGTCCGAAGCCGGGGATCGCCGGCTTCGTCGAGTCCGACGGCAACCCCTGGGTGTCGTAGAGGTCCGGCTCGTTGCCGATCGAGACGTACTTGATGCCGTAGCCCTTGGTGACGTTCGCGTACTGGATCATGGCTGCCGCGTCGTCCGCAGTGGCCGGCTGGCCGCTGGCGTTGGCCAGCAGCGGCACCTGCAGGATCGGCTCGGCCCCGACGGCGCGCGCGTAGGCGACCATGGCGTCGAGCTTGGCGTCGTCGAACGCATTGGGCGTGTTGGCGTCGTTGTTGTAACCGCCGACCCGGAGCAGCGCGGGGGCCAGGGCGGCGACCAGCGTCTCGGTGCCGGTGACGTAGTCGCCGTACGCCGGCGCCCACTGCCAGTAGTTGACCGAGGCGGTGGTCGTGCGCGGCTTGCGCGTCGCGGTCGAGATGATGACGGCGCTCGGCGCCACGCTCCCGCCGGCGCCGGCCGCGCCGTCGGGCTTCCCGCCGCCTCCGCCGCCCCCGCAGCCGGCGGCCGCTCCGGCCGTACCGGCCGCGAGCAGAAGGACCAGGGCAAGGCGGGCGGACAGGGTGTTCGTCGTCGGCACGCCCCGATTCTGCCCGATGGCGGCGCGCCGGCGCCAGTGATCCGGCGCCCGCTGCGGCGCGGTCACCGGGCGTGGTCACCCGGCGCGGGCGATCACGGGCATCTCATCATGCCGTAGCCGCACGAACCGTTCTGGGCCTCCCGCCAGCGCCACGATCCGTGGTCCCTGTACAGGCAGTCGCCGTACTCGTAGTCGCCGCAGATCCGGCGGATGTTGGCGTGGTTGTCCGATGTCGCGAAGATGGGGCCGGGGAGGCTGGCGATCATCGTCGGATCCGGATCCCACTTGGGCGGATCCGGCTCGCGCACACACTGCGACATCGACATATACGTGTCGGGCTGAACGAGGTCGGTGTAGATGCACGAGTAGCGCGCGCGCTGCCCGCAGGCAGCGATGTCGTACAGCGACTCGGAGATGTCCGCGCGCTGGACGACCGCGATCTTCTCGCTCGGGCAAGCGAACTCTTTCTGCGCCCGGTGAACCGCCACGCTCTCCGGCGTGACGAGGCACCCGCCGGCCCCGAAACAGGCGGCGAACATCACCAAGCGGCGGCAATCGGCCTTCGTCATCTCATCACCTCCAGCGCGATAACATGGGTATCGATTCGCCGGAGGGCACATAGGTCGCTTGCTGAGATCGATCGGACGCGGCTTGTCGGCCGCGTCTCTCGACGCAAGTTGAGCGACCGTGAAGAAGATTCTCGCGAGCGCGGCGGCGATGGTGGTCGTCGCCACCGTCGGTGCTCAGGCGGCCGCGGAGGACGCGCCGCCGCCTCCACCGACCTGGCACTTCGCCGCCACCGCTTACGGCTACGTGATCCCCGGACAGCCTGACTTCGTGATGGCGACGCTGCCCATCGACATCCGCTGGTTCCACGTCGAGGGGCGCTACAACTACGAGGCGCTGCACACGGGCTCCGCATTCCTCGGCGTGACCGGACGCTGGGGCGACTCGCTGAAGCTCACCTTGACGACGATGATCGGCGGGACGTTCGGCGACCTGCGGGCGGTGGTCCCGGCTTCGCGCCTCACACTCAGTTGGTGGAAGTTGGATCTGTTCAGCGAGACGGAGACCGTCCTCGACATCAGCGGCAAGACGTCGACCTTCTTCTACGACTGGACGGAGCTCGGTGTATCGCCGGTGGGCTGGCTGCGCGTCGGCGCCGCGATTCAACGGTCCCTCGTCTTCCAGACCTCGCTCGACGTCCAGCGCGGCCTGTTCGCCGGCGTCGGGCTGGGGGTCCTGACCCTGACGGCGTACGAGTTCAACCTCGGCTGGATCTCGCCGACGTTCGTGGTCGCGCTGGGCGTGACCACCGACGGCCGAGCCAAGTCGTTGGCGAGCTCGAGCGCGGGGCACGGGACCGCCGGAGGTCAAGCCGTCCCCTAGCTCGAGATCAGGACCTACCATGAAGGCAGCTAGGGGGAAGGAGGAGGCCATGACCGCCGATGGGAAGCCGACGAGCGCGGACAACCTCAAGCAGAAGCTGGCTCAGCACCTCGACGCGGCCCGCAACAAGCTCGAGGCGCTCAAGAAGGACATCGTGGGGATGCACGAGGACGACATGGACGCGCTTCGCAAGCGGCACGACGAGCTCGAGCACCGCCTCGACGGCCAAAAGGACCGCGCCCGGAAGCTGCAGGCGGACATCGCCAGCTGGCGGGACGAGAAGGTCTCCCACACCGAGGAGGCGATCGGGTCGTGGCGCAAGCGGCGCGAGCTGGAGAAGCTCGAGTCACGCGCCGAGCGCGCGGAGGACTACGCCGTCGAGCTGGTGAACGTCGCGGCCCTCGACTTCGAAGAGGCAGAGCAGGCGGTCCTCGACGCCATCGCCGCGCGCTTCGACGCGGACACCGCCTCCGCGCATCAAGGCGCCGGCGTGTCGCGGTAGCACTCGGCTTCGATCTCGACGTGCCACTCTTGACCACGTCGTCGAGGGAGAACCCGGCGTCGGCGATGACGCGGGCGATGATCTCGAGGCAGCGCTTGGCCTGTCCGTACGGGTCGGGGGCGGCGGTCGTCTTCCCGTCGGCGGCGAGCGGCCCGCAGGCCGTGATGGTGAGAAGCGGGCCCACGCGCACCGCGCGCGAGCAGCCGACGATGGGTTCCCAGACCGAGCCCGTGGAGAACAGTTGGCGCGACATGGCAGGGGAAGGTTAACGTGGCGCGCGGCGCAGATGAAGCGGCGGATCACCGGCTTCCGGCAGGACGAGCAGGGCGACTGGATCGCCGAGCTCGACTGCGGCCACCGCCAGCACGTGCGGCACAAGCCCCCCTGGACCAACCACCCGTGGGTCACGAGCCCCGAGGGTCGGCAGTCGAAGGTCGGCCAGGAGCTCGACTGCAAGCTCTGCTCGACGGCGCCCCCGCCCCACGAGCCGATCTGATCGTCAGCGCGGGCTGGGGGCAAAGGCCGGGCCGGGCCGGTGGCGCACCTGCCACGCGGCGCGGGTCGCGGCCTCGAGGTTGAAGGCGCTGTTGACCAACGCCAGGTGCGAGAAGGCCTGGGGGAAGTTGCCGAGGAAGCGGCCGGCGCGCGGGTCGTACTCCTCCGGCAGCAGGCCGACGTCGTTGCGCAGGGCGAGCAGGCGCTCGAACAGCCGGAGGGCGTCGTCGTGGCGCCCCATCTGGGTGTAGGCGTCGACGAGCCAGAAACTGCAAGGCAGGAACACGCCCTCGCCGGGCGGCAGCCCGTCGACGTTGGCCGCCGGCTCGGTCCGGTAGCGGCGCACGAAGCCGCCCGCCATCAGCTCGCGCTCGATGGCCTCCACCGTCCCGATCACGCGCCGATCCGTGGCCGGCAGGAACCCGACCAGCGGGATCATGAGCAGGCTCGCGTCGAGCTCCGGGCGATCGAAGGTCTGCGTGAAGGTGTTGCGGGCCGGGTCGTAGGCGCGGGCCAGCACCTCCTCGTGGATCTCGTCGCGGATTCCGCGCCAGCGCTCGGAGGGTCCTTCGAGGCCGAAGACCTCGACCGACTTGATCGCCCGATCGAACGCCACCCAGCACATCAGTTTCGAGTGGGTGAAGGGGAGGCGCTCCGACCGGATCTCCCAGATTCCCTCGTCGGGCTCGCGCCACTTCCCTTCCAGCGTGTCGAGCAGCCGCTTCTCGAGCGACCAGGCCCAGGTGTCCGGCGCGATCCCCAGGCGGCGCGCGCCGTAGAGCGCGTCGAGCACCTCACCGTAGACGTCGAGCTGAAGTTGCAGGTGCGCCGCGTTGCCCAGGCGGACCGGGCGCGCGCCGCCGTAGCCCGCGAGCCACGGGGCCTCGC
>Ga0306920_100009147_pt1 | contig 13210 bp, 15 predicted proteins | sample flu12Cox44000170_FD_204666 | JGI IMG/M metagenome (GOLD analysis project Ga0306920, IMG submission 204666) | Lab enrichment of tropical soil microbial communities from Luquillo Experimental Forest, Puerto Rico - flux4day.12C.oxic.44.000.170 (v2)... | ecosystem: Environmental > Terrestrial >... | reverse complement strand
GGCCGGTAGAGCTGGCCACTGCATCATTGGACAGCCCTTGCGCAGTTTTGGCTTTGATTGAAAGGGTCGCGCTTGACCCTAGTCCCGATGCCGAAAAGCTCGAACGCGTGATTGCGATGTACGAGCGGGCGAAAGCGAAAGAGGCCGAGCTCGCCTATAACGCCGCCAAGGGCCGGATCCTGAAAAAGCTCGCAGACATCAAGATCGTAAAGAGCAGGCGCGTACTTTGCGGGATCGAGAAGGAGAAGCCGCAAAACGGCAGCTACGAAGCCTTCAAATACGCTCCGCTAGAGGACATCGATAAACATGTGCGCCCGCTCTTGGCGGAAGAGGAGATGGACCTCTCCTATTCCGACGAGTCGCAGGAGGACGGCAGGATCCTGATCCGCGGTCGCCTGAAGCACTTGCCAGGCGGCCATTACGAAGATTCTTTTATGCCAGCTCCGCCGGACACCACGGGTGGCAAGTCGGACGTGCAGGCCGTTGGGAGCACAAATTCGTTCCTCCGCCGCTACATTCTCTGCAACATCTTCAACATCGTGGTCATCGCGGATGACGACGATTGCAATGGTGGTCCAGTAGATGAGGTCCAGACCAAGGCAATTCTCGAGCTGATCAGGAAAGCCAAGGCGGGACCGAAGTTTCTCAAATACATGAAGGCGCGGAGCATCGAGGAAGCCGGTTCTCTCGAGGCCGCCATCGCGACGATTGCCGCCAGCGACTATCGGAAAGCGATCAGCACGCTCGAGCAACAGATAATGAAGGCGGAGGCAGGTCGTGCCGATCTTTCATAATGTGGCGCAATACTCGGAAGCGTATGACCGCCTCAAGCTCGGCATCCCGACGAGCTCCCACTTCCACAAGATCATCACGCCGCAAGGCAAGCCGTCGAAACAGTGGCGGGAATACGCCTGCCTCCTGGTCGCCGAGCGGATATTGCAGCGGAAAATCGAGTTTTATCATTCTCCGGCGATGGAGCGCGGCTTGATCGTCGAGGCCGACGCGGCCGATTGGTACGAATTCGATCAGGACGTCACCGTTCAGAGGGTCGGCTTCATCACCGATGGCGACCACACGGTCGGATGCAGCCCCGACCGGCTCGTCGGCGACGACGGCTTATTGGAAATCAAGGCCCCACTGCCGCACACTCAGGTAGATTACTGGCTTTCCGGGGAAGTTAATGAGCGCTTCTGGCCGCAGTTGCAGGGCCAGCTCTATGTTTCGCAGCGGAGCTGGGTCGACATCCTGTGCTGGCATGATGTGCTGCCAAAGGTCGTCATGCGGGTCCAGCCGGATGAGAAGTTCATCAAAGCCCTCGACCGCGAGCTGCGGATCTTCAACCAGTTTATCGAATGCGTGATGGAAAAGATCCGCGCCATGAATGAGGCGGTCGCGCACGGGAATTTGGCGTTGAAGGCGGCTTTCCGGGCCAGTCTTGCGGTCGTGCCGTGACTGGGCGCGAACGCGCTGGTGATTCCTCAGACCGATGCCGTCTCCCCGCATCCCCCGCAGCGTAGCACGCGCAAAGCGCACACGTAACTTGCGCAGATGGGTGCAGCACCTGGCCTTTCTCCGCCAGCTCCCCTGTATAGCCTGCGGCAAAGCAGCGCCGTCGGAGGGTCGCGCATGTGCGTACCGGAACGAATAGCGGCATGGCGGTGAAACCGGACGATCGCTACGCCGTTCCTCTATGCTCCACCTGCCATGCGAAACAGCACCGCGTTGGCGAGCTGACCTTCTGGTCGGCGCTTCGCATCGATCCCGTAAGTGTAGCTTTACGGCTGTGGGCTGTCTCGGACGACCAAAGGGCGGGGCAGCGCACGGTATTTCGAGCCCGACAACATATCGATCTCGCGAAGGCCTATGCTGAGTAAAGGGCCATTCTCGCTCCCGCAGACAGCTGGTCGCCCCTTTCATTCAGAGTGCGACCCGCGCGACCGCATGTCGGCGGGATCGAGGGTGGCTGGATAGGCCCCGGAGGGAGTACGAGAGGGATCCGAAGCCGCGGTCCCTCCCGCGCCCCCCAATGGTGAGGCTCAGATCTCCGGAAGCAGCCAACCACATTATAATGTGAGGCCTAGAATCTCCGCACCGGAGCCCCGCGGTTCAGCTCTTTTTCTTCTGCGCCTCGAACCACTCCATCGAGCCGGGCTGGGGCTCGCTACGAGGGGGTTGTGGCTTGCCGCGCTGTGCGGCTTCTGCCCGCTGCCGGTAGAGTTCGAAAATGCCCTCACCTTTCATTGGCCGATTTAGCATTTCGAAAGCTCCGCTGCAGGCGTCAACCTCATCGTCATGCGCGAGATCAGGAAAACCCTCGAGAACACGGAACAGCTCCTCGTTCCAGCGACCTCGCCGGATTTTCACATTGCCGGCGCCGCATTGCGAACTGAACGGCCCGAACCGCGTGATCTTGTCTCCACTTTCCGGGGCCGGCTCGACCCTGAACCCGCTGAGCGCGCGGACCAGATGATTGGCCTGGCTTTTGCCCGCCTGCCCGGGATCTTGCCCGAACCCTATGCGCACCTGTTTGCCGTCCTGAGTGGCGGTGTTGAACAACAATCTTTCGATATCGCCCGGATTGGCCCGTGCGCGCACCATATCCAAAAGCCAGTACGCCCGATGTCGGTCCCGACCGAGTTTGATGCCGACCGTCCAATCGGGGTCGTTGAACTCAGTCTTTTCGGTCGCAGCGAGGTCCCAGTAGCGGACGACGTCCAGATCCGTGGGAACTTCATCGACGACGGTACACCACGCGCGCTTGAAAAAGAGCCCAGCCGCCGCGCGGATCTTCCAATTGCCTTCCAGCAGCCGCTCGCGCTCGAGCCAAGGCAATGACCGCAGAGAGGCAAGATATTCTGGGTTAACCCGAAGTAGCGCAGGATTGTCGAATACCTTCGCGGGTATAAAGGTTACGCTGATCGGCCGCGGGGGGTCGACGCCAGGCGGCAGGTCCTCCGGATGTGGCAGGTGTTGAAGCAAGTCTTCCGGCCGATCCGCCCATTTGATCTCGTCCCCGACGCGCACAAAATATCGCAGCACGCCGGCCCGCTCGGGGATTGGGAGCCCGGTCTCCGGGTCAATCCACCATCCCACGAAGTCGGCGACCCAGCTGTCCGCGTCGGGATTGCAAGTTGCGCGGATATAAGGCCGCACGCCGCAGGTAGAGCGGTTGCGGCTCAACATGTAAAAGAACTGGTGCTTTGTGAACTGCGTCAGTTCGTCAAAACAGATCAATGTTATCTGCGCGCCGTGCCAATCATAGACCGTACTGTCGTACTGAAGGTGTACGAACTTGATTTTGCCGCCACGTAGCCAGCGCCATTCGCGTACTATTGAATGCGGGATCCCACCAGCCGCGCGATAGAGCTTCACGCTCTCATCCCACAGGCCTCCGGGATTCGTGATCTGTGGCATCGTGCGTCGGAAGACCGCCGCAGTAAAGTTCGGAACTCGGCCGGCATGGCGCAACGCCTCCACAAGCAGTCCGAAGCTTTTTCCCGCACCGGCCGCACCGCCGTAAATAGCGATGTCGGCAGGCGTGCGCATGAACTCAGTCTGCGGTCCAGACTGCGCAGAGATTATTGCTATGGATGATGTCAACATCGTCATTATGCTCCTCACGCCGAACTCGGATACATAAATTCCGCTTCCCGCGCGGTTATCCTTATCGTGCAGGTCCGGCTAAAGTTACTGGTTCTCGTTGGAAAAATACATTTGAACATCAGGCGGTATCGCCTATAGGTAAGGACATAGAAATCACCTCCTAAAATCATGAGCGACATTAGTGCGGTAGGCCAATGCAACTAACTGCATTAGAAACGCTGGCGCTGCATTCTAGCGTAGTATTTCTCCTGAGTTTTTCGCAGCTCCTCCGTCAGTCGCGGATCTCGGTTGTTGTCCGGCAGGACGATGACGTTGTGTGAACTCTGCTCGGCTCCAGAGCTCTGAATTGTCTTCTCCGGCTCCTTTTCTCGCCAACGTGCTCTTGTCTTCATCCAGAATATTTGCGCTACGGTATCGCCGCCCATCGCCTTCTCGTAGAGCGCGCCGGTGACATCCGCATTCGCCTTGGCCATACCGCGGTCGAGTTCGTCGCGAAAATGCTTGCGCAGCGTTTTGGGGTCGCAGCCGACTGTCCCGGCGATATCCTCCTGTTGCACGCCGCGAGCCGCTAAAGATCCTACTAGCTCGCGCATCTCATCAGTTACGGGAAATGCTCTTCTCGCCATGTGCTGCTCCTAACTGATCGGGCTTAGGTCGGCTTGGTGCTCGTCCGATGGGCTTGACCGATGACCTGACGCTCATTGACTGGCAAGCGAGCATCTCTCCCCAGCCGACGATAGTGGCGGCAAGTTTGTCGAGGCGAGCCTCGCTCTGGCGCGGCCGCTTGTTCGCGTGCGGTATTAACCGCCCAATCGGCCAGCCTTCGACTTGCTTGGCTGGCCGCGGACATGGCGCCCTTGCACCCGCCGCCGATACTCTTGACTGCATTCTTTCCCTCCATACTCGCGGATGCCATCCGGCATCGCATCGCTGGGGATCTGCAGTCGTCGCGGTCGGTGAAACAGAGCCAGATGTTTTCACCGACCGAAGGTTTCATTCAGAGGTTTCCGGATTTAACGTGCTCTCGAACCATGCTTACCGCGTCCCCTCTTGTAGCTGGATTCCAATTTCGCCCAGGCGTTCTTAAAAGCTTTAGGGTAGGCGTTAGGCACCTCTGTCATGCACCGCTGCTGTGCTTCGCGCTTTGTGAGCGGCGCCTCAGCAGTACTGATCTGCCGCAAATGGCGCAGGATCGCACCGGAAGCCGCGGCTGTTTTTGTGTTTTGCGCCGGCCATATGCGAATCACCTCTGCACGCATGAACTGCGGCGATCTCCAAACCAAGATGCGGCGCGATCGCGACCATAATCCCACTGACATCAACTGATCATCCGGGCACAGCCGGAGTTCCAGGTCGTTCAGCTCTGCGGGCGGTACCTCGATCCGCTCGTTGCAACTTCCGTCGCATCTGATCGCTGTCACCCGAAGACGACCGCTCTGCACTTTCCTAAGCAAGGCACGCAGAGCCTCATCGGGTGCCATTAGAAGGGACGCATCTGTGCCCGATGACTTCGCTTTGCCCAGCGCCCCCGGTTCATCGCGATCGGAATAAAGATTGGCGTCGTTGAAAATTAACAGCGAGCACGGATCAAATTCCCTCTTCTCGGCGAACAACGCGAGAGCTATTCCGCGGTCCTCGTCCATTTCCCACATCGCCGCAACCCGCTCCTCGTCGCGCGTGCTAATCCACCTTAGGGTTTCGGGAAGATTCCAATAGGCCTTCTGATCATTACCTACGAGCATGTGGTCATCCTGTGAGTTAGTGAGGTGCAGTGGCGGCTCAGGCCGATTTGGCGCTGAAGCCGCGGATCGTTTCGTGCGAATGTCAATCGGGTGATCGGTCAGTGCCGGCGTTCCCCCGATGGCGCCGCTTGCTATCGCGGCGCAACGCAGCGCGGGCCGAGGTCCTCGGCCGGGTTAGTAGCGTGAGTTGGTCACTTGACAATTAATCATATATTAGTTACCAATACCGCATTTCATCAAAGGTTCGACAATTGCATTGGGTTTCCGACAGAAGCTCGCCGGCGTGGTATTGCAGCTCTATGCCACACCGCCCATCTACCGCCTCATGTCGAGTATGAGCAGGACAGGGCCGTCGCGGGCGTTTTTTTATAGACGGGAAATTAGGGGATCATGTTCCTATTCGCAAGTAGCGGAATTGGGCATTAGCTGAGCCTGAGATATAGGGGGGGAGACTGCCGCCCTTGAGGATCGCGCATGCTGATTTCGCGACCTTCAGCGCGTGGGGGGTCGGGCAGGACATCCCTTCATGCGCTACACTATGGCTGAGCCGAGTACGGCTTCGGGCAAGAGAGGAGTTGAAGACGAAATCTGCCCTGCACCACAGGATGAGCGTCAAGTTGCCGCGGCGGCGCTCCCCAGCGTCATCGGCGAGGCCGGACGCGGGTGGGGGCACGCGAACCTGTGACTACCTTACCCGTTAATCAGCCGTTGTGACGGCATTTATTTACGTTGCAGAAATAGCTTGGGACGGGAGCATGCGATGGGTCTAAACCGTCAGGACAAAGCTGGAGCGAAGCAAGCTTTTGATTGATCGCGATAGGTTGACCAAATTACTCGGGCTCTTGGGATCCGGCCACGATGGAGAGATTGCAGCCGCGGGGCGGATGGCGGACGCGCTGATCAGAAATGCTGGCGTAACGTGGGCTGATGTGATCGCGCCAGAAACAGTTCAACGAGAACTGATAGACGCGCTGCGCGCCGAAAACGAAGAGCTGCGGGAGAAGGTTCGCCGACTATCAGTCCAGAACAATGAGCTAGCGCAGGCAACGCGAGTGACGGTTTATCAAAGACGGCGGAGGGTCAAAGGGTTGGCGACGTTAATTATAGCACTCGTGATCGCCCTTGTTGGGTTCTGGTTCGTTTCTGAACTGTTTGAATAAATGGACAGCGCGGCCGCAAATTTTGATGCGCAAGGACACCGTGTATTGGCCGCCATACGTATTCGCAGAGGGAAGCAACATCAGACAGGACGTCATTTCACGATCGCAACAATCTGCTACGCGATAGCCCCGAGCGCCACGGCTAGCGCCGCCCATGCCGCCATCGCGGCCTGCCCGCGCCCATTGGGGGGCGCTCGGCCGGATGGGTGGGAGCGAAGCGGCATGCGCCGTGAGGGCGGATTATCGGCGAAACGGATTATGCAGGGACCGGGCTGATGACTGTGCTCAATACGGGTGCCCAGCTGGCGATCGCCCTTCCGGGCAACATAGTCACTCACGCGGAACTGATAAGCTTATCCTTGAAAAACGATGGTTCATAGCAGCCTCATGGCGCATACGGTCCAGCTCAGTCCGTTAGGCCCAACCAGAGGGCAGAGGCGACAGAGATGCATGATGTAACCGCGCACGATCGAGGCTACGAGACCCGCACCGCTTCGTTCGCTGCGACGAGGTTGACGATCATCATCCCGACGCTCAACGAACGAGACAATATTGAGCCGCTGGTGACGCGACTTATCTCGACATTGCCAGACATCGCATGGGAGGCGCTTTTTGTCGACGACGACTCGCATGACGGCACTTCAGAGTGCGTGCGAGCACTTGCCCGCCGCGACCCGCGGGTGCGTTGCTTGCAGCGAATCGGCCGTCGCGGGCTGGCGACGGCCTGCATCGAAGGGGTACTTGCAACAGCCTCGCCCTATGTCGCGGTCATGGATGCCGATCTTCAGCACGACGAGAGGTTGCTGCCCCAAATGTTGGTCATGCTCGAGAGCGACGTAGCCGATTTGGTGGTTGGTAGCCGGTATGTGACTGGCGGCGGCATCGACAGCGACTGGGACCACGGCCGCGCTCGAATGAGTAGGTTCGCTACGCGGCTGGCACGTATCATTTGCAAGGTCGATATTGCCGACCCGCTAAGCGGCTTCTTCATGTGCCGCCGCGAGGTGTTCGCAAGAGCGCTTCGTCGGATGTCGGGGCAAGGATTTAAGGTCCTGCTCGACCTTCTCGCTTCCTCTCCTGAACCGTTGCGGGTGCACGAACTCCCTTACATCTTCCGCGAGCGGCACAGCGGCGAAAGTAAGCTCGATATCGTGATCGCCTGGGAATACGCTATGCTGCTGGCCGACAAGCTGGTCGGTCACATCGTTCCCGTCAGGTTCGCCCTGTTCGCGCTGATCGGCGGTTTCGGGCTGCTAGTGCATCTTGCAGCGTTATGGATGGGTCTCAACATATTCGGGTTCGGATTCCGCATGGCGCAAAGCTGTGCCACAGTTGTGGCGATGACCTCCAATTTCTTCCTGAACAACCAGTTTACCTATCGTGACCAGCGCCTGCGTGGCCTGGCTCTACTGCGCGGGCTTGTCGTCTTCTATCTCATCTGCGGGCTCGGTGCCGTCGCCAATGTCGGCGCGGCATCCTATGCCTTCAGCTCGAGCCATACTTGGTGGCTGGCCGGTGTAGCGGGCGCTGTCGTCGGATCAGTCTGGAACTTCGCAATGTCTTCCGTTTTTACTTGGCGTCGCTGACGCGTGCACCTTCCCCGAAGGCCGAAGATAATAATTTCTCTGGCACCTTCTTTATCGCGGCGTTGTGATGTCAAGCTGTGGTAGGCGCTGTTGGCCGCCACATGATTGGGGGGTCAGAAGGCTGAGGTTGGTGCCGCCTCTACACATTGTCGGCCATTGCGGCCGCAGTGGCCAGCTGAACCTGGCCCTTGCCAGTCGTTTCAACGTCAACCGGATCGTTGACGGCGCAACACCTACTCGGCGGGTAATCTCGTCGAGCCGACCGAGGCGGTCCTCAAACAAAGCACTTCGCGCACTCGGCGCGTCGTTGTCCTCTCTGCTGACATGCCGCTCCCCGGTGCAAAAAGCAAAGGGGCGAGCCCCAATTGGCCCAGCAGGCTAGCCGACGACATCATCCCGGAATGGCGAGCGGATCGTCCTCGAACACCGGGCGAGATCAAATAGCAATACTGCACGATATCATCCCGGATTCGCGAGCGACTTCCGTCGGAAGCCGTGTCCAGTCGCACAATTCGCCGAAGCGCCCCGCAGTAGCAAACCGGTGCTGATCGGTCCTCGGGCGATCCCGGTTCAATCGGGAACCCAAGGATTCAATCGCGAGGTGAGGTATGCGCTGCTCAGTCAGATGCCTTCGTCAAGTTGATCCGTTGTCGCGTCCGAAAGACAGTGCGCGCGCCGCTCTTTTCATCGCCCGATACAGTGCGCATCCGCAACGCGACGTTGAGAGGATCGATGCGAAGCGCCGACCAGAAGGTAAGCTCGCCAATCCGATGTTGTTTGGCGTCACGTCGTGACTATTCGGGGCGTCTCAGTCACGGGACGATGGTCAGACTTGCTTGGAGCGCTGCTTTCAACGCCAATCTCCCTTGTGGGACCGAGACCTCATTCGTGGCGCGGATCTTTTCCATGACGCTATCGATAAAGAAGTTGAAGATCTGGAGCTCGCGGTCGAGGATCTTGATAAATTGCTCATCGGGCTCAACCCGGATGACAACCCTCGGGAGCATGTCATGCCAGCAAAGAATATCGACCCAACGGCGCTGGGAAACATAAAGCTGACCCTGCAGTTGAGGCCGGAAGCGTTCATTGACCTCTCCGGAAATCCAGTATTCGATCTGCGCGTGCGGCAGCGGGGCCTTGATTTCCAATAGGCCTTCATCGCCGACGAGCCGATCGGGACTGCATCCCACCGTGTGATTGTCATCGGTGATGAAGCCCACACTCTGAACGGTTACGTCTTGATCGAATTCATACCGATCAGCTGCCTCCGCCTCGACGATCAAGCCCCGCTCCATAGCTGGTGAATTATAAAACTCGATTTTTCGCTGCAGCAGCCGTTCCGCGATCAGGACACAGGCGTATTCACGCCACTGCTTCGACGGCTTGCCCTGGGGTGTGATGATCTTGTGGAAGTTAAAGCTCGTTGGGATATCAAGCTTGAGGCGCTCATAGGCTTCCGAGTATTGCGTCACATTATGATAGATGAGCATCACTGGCTCTTGTCTTGCTGATCTGTTCTTTTAATGTGCTGATGGCCTTGCAATAGTCCCAGACCGCAATCGTCGCTACCTTCGCTTCGAGAGAACCGGCTTCTTCAACGCTCTGGGCCTTCATATATTTCAGGAATTTCGGCCCGACTTTCGCCTTTTTTATGAGATCAAGAATTGTCTTGGTTTGGGCATCGTCGATTGTCCCTCCGGTTTCGTCGTGATCATCTCCCACAACCACGATGTTGAAGATATTACAGACGACGTAGCGGCGGAGGAAAGAATTGGTGCTCCCCACCGCTTGCACATTCGACTTACCGCCCGAAGTGTCCGGTGGGGCCGGCATAAAGGAATCTTCATAGTGGTCGCCCGGCAAGTGCTTCAGACGACCGCACATCATGATTTCGCCGCTCTCCCGCAGTTCGTTGGAATAGGAGAGATCCATAACTTCTTCTGCTAAGAGCGGACGCAGATGTTTGTCGATCCCCTCCAGCGGGGCGTATTTAAATGCTTCATAGCTGCCATTTTGGGGCTTTCCTTTGTCGATTTCGTGTAGAATGGACCGGTTCTTGACGATCTTGATACCGGCGAGCTTTTTCAGGATTCGGCCCTTCGCCGCGTTGTATGCGAGCTCGGCCTCCTTCGCCGTGAGGCGTTCATACATCGCTATCATGCGTTCAAGCTTTTGGACGTCGGCATGGGGGTAAGCGCCACCCTTTCAATCAATGCCAAAACCGTGGAAGGGCTGTCCGATCGTAGCGTGGGTAATAGCGGTTCAACCGGCCGTTCGCCCTTCTCGGTCTCTGGCGTGAGGTGCGAACAGCTGGCCTTCTCTCTCTGACGATCATGCCCAGCTTAAAATCATGTTGGTGATTAAAACTAGAAACCCATCGCGTAGCTACTCTGCCTCGATGCAGGCGACATGCTTCGGCCTCATTATCGGCATCATCCCGTCTACGTACCCCGGTCAGTGCTGCATGTGTAAGGATTTGGGGGTCACTCCTGCGGCACTTTCATGATGAAGCCAGCAATATCGGAAGCTAGCTGATCGCTATGACCGTTCTGCAGAAGAAGAATCGCGTGCATGGCTCCGCCAAAAAAGCAGTTGCACATCAGGGGAAGGATAACCTCGCTCAGGGGCGTGTCGATGACGCACCTGTCGAGGGTGTGGACCCATGCCTCGTTCAGCGAGCAAATAGTGCCAGTGTTTTGCCCTAATCGGGAATCTTGATGTGGGAGCTTGCTTACTTCGCCATCGTCACGGAGATACATTGTGTCTCTCTTTCAGCGGGGCTTTCTAAAGAAAAGCTACTCACAAAACCATGAGCTGTCAATGAAAATCATGTTTACGCCTGATCTTTGGACTCATATTAGCTATATCGGTTCGATTTCAAATAAACGTGTCTGACGAATTCTTGGTTAACCCCGAGAACCCCGCCAGTGTGGCGGAGCTCGGTCGCTATATGCTCGGCTGTCCTAATCTGAGGTCTCTCTTAGACCTGCTTCCGCCACCGCCAATCTGATGGACGTTGATCCTATAGATCAGAACACCTTTCCCCCTTCCTTCAGGTGAGCGAGAGGAGATATAACTTTATTCGCGTCTGATGGGCGCGCACGAGGAAAGCACGCATGAGCGCCATTGATGGCCATAATTATCCGATCGTCGCGATTGACGACCGCGACCCAGTCACGACGATAATCGTTGACGGCGCGCCCCCCGGGGCACTCACCCAAGGTCACCTTCATCGCGTTTACTGATTACGATGTGCTAATGCGTCCGCGTTCGCTCGAGCGCGCGCGTCGACGCATTGGACGTAACTGAATCGCACAACGGCTGTGGCCGCAGGGCGAGCCATGAGTGAACCCGATCTCGTCACGGTCATCATACCGGCTTTCAATGCTGCCCGGACGATCGACGAGACGCTTCGTAGCGTTCGCTCTCAGACCCATCGCCGCTTGGAGATTCTGGTGGTGGATGACGGCTCCGTAGACGCGACGGCGCAGATCGTCCGGAGCCATGCCGCCGAGGATCAGCGCATCCGTCTCATCCAACAGCCCAACTCGGGTGTCGCAGCGGCGCGCAACCGTGCGATTGCCGAAGCCACCAGCAATTATGTGGCACCGATTGATGCCGATGACCTGTGGCGGCCTGACAAGATCGAAAAGCAGCTGGCGAGGCTGCACCGCGACGGCGAGACGGTGGCACTCGTCTACGCTTGGTCTGCGTTCATCGATGAAAACAGCCGGATCGTGGCCGCTGTACCCGGCCCGACACACACGGGCAATGTAGTTGGCGAAATTTTTGGCGGTAACTTTCCCGGCAACGGCAGCACGGTTCTGATGCGCAAAGCGGCGGTCATCGACGCGGGGGGATACGACGCCAGTTTGCGCGCACGGTCGGCGCAAGGTGTCGAGGATTGGCAGCTGTACTTCCGTATTGCAACCCGCCATGAGTTCTCTGTTGTGCCAGAATACTTGACCGGCTACCGTAAGACGGCGGCGGGCATGTCGGCCGACTTACTGCAGATGCTGAGGTCCCGTGATCTCCTCGCTGAGGAAATGTGCAACAGATATCCCGAGTATACGGCGGAAATTAGGGCCGCCCGATTATTTTTTCTCGGGTACCTGTACCACCGTGCCCTCAGTAATCGGCAGGGCATCGGCACACTTATGATTGCGGCCCTACTTATTCGACAGAATCCGCTCATGGGGGCCAAAGCAGCATTTTTTTATTCCCGTCCGCGCACTAGCTCGGCGCGCATGGTGGCGACTAATGCGGTGGATCGAGCGGGGCCGGGATGGGAAGCGGCAACCCGAAGCGCGCCGGTTTCTGGTCGAATTGCCCGTGGACTGCAACCGGAACTGACGCATGAAGCAGCGCGCTCACAGCCACCTGGGGCCTCCTCAGACAACGGTGGCGATTGTAAAGGCGCTGCTGCGATTCTCTTCGGCGCACGCATGGCTGCTGCCGTTGCTGGTCATTTTGGGACTGGCGGCATCCTTTGCCGAGAACCTCGGTATTAGCCTTATCGTGCTGTTTTTGTACTCGATGATGGGTCGCGCTAGCGAAGCGGCTGCAACGAGCGGCATCATCGGGAAGGCTTTCGCGATCATAACGGCGGAAACTGGCGGCGGCACGAGGCTAGCAGTTCTGATCTTTGGCATCGTCGTCGCCAACGCGTTGCTGAGGTCGACCTACAGTCTAATAACAGCCTTCATCCGCTATCGACTATGTGAAACAGCGCGAAACCGTCTGCACGAGCAGTTCCTGCAAGTTTCCTACGATTTCATACTCGCGCACGACCAAGGGCAGTTGTTGAACATCATTGCCGGGGAATCGTGGACGTTGGGGGAGATGTACCTATGTGTCTGCCGCATTCTGATCAACATCTCCTCGGTCAGCATATTCGTCCTGTTTTTGCTGGTGGTTTCTTGGCAGCTGCTGTTGGTCGCCGGCTCTGGCATAATATTTCTTCTTCTCGCGATGCACTTTCTATCGGAACCTGCCCGGAAGCTCGGGCGGCGGATGAGAGAGGAGCACGAAAACCTGGCCGAGCGAATGCTCGTGACGCTGCAAGGCATGCGCGCGCTCCGCGCATTCGGTCAGGAGCAGCGCTACCAGCACACATTTG
>Ga0306920_100009146_pt1 | contig 13210 bp, 12 predicted proteins | sample flu12Cox44000170_FD_204666 | JGI IMG/M metagenome (GOLD analysis project Ga0306920, IMG submission 204666) | Lab enrichment of tropical soil microbial communities from Luquillo Experimental Forest, Puerto Rico - flux4day.12C.oxic.44.000.170 (v2)... | ecosystem: Environmental > Terrestrial >... | reverse complement strand
GCTTTTGCTTTCCGCACTGTTATTTTTGGCTTGTTCACGCTGGACGCTTCGATGGCCTGTCGGGACCGCGAATGGGCTGGAATGGCGGCTGCGATGGAGCCGCGGTTCATGTCGGGTTAACCCGAGGATGGGGACTCGATCAAGACGGAAACACCAGATCTGTGACGCCCTTTCGCCCGTGCCGGGCAGCCTCGAGCACGAGGCCGGCGGCTTTGCCGCTCGGCGAGGTTCCGCCAATCTTCATGATCTGGTCGAGCCGCCGGAACCCATCAATCTGGCGCCGGCGTTGTTCGGTATCGCCGACCGCCGCACCGAGCGCATCGGCGAGCTTTTCCGGCGTGCAATCCTCTTGCAAAAGCTCTGGAACGACATTTTCGCCGATGACCAGATTGGCAAGGATGACGCTCGGCAGTCGCGACCGCAGCCGGATCGCCCGCGCAACAACGGCCTCGATGAAGTGAAGCCGATAGGCCGCGACCATCGGCACCCCGGCAAGAGCAAGTTCCAGTGTCACGGTGCCCGACGCGGCCAATGCCGCGCGCGCGCGACGGAATGCGGCCCACTTCGCTGACGGGTCGGCGACAATTTTCGGCTGCACCGCCCATCCGGCCACGCTGTCGCGCAACTGGTGCTCTATTTGCGGAACGGTTGGCAAGACCAGCTCGATCGGTCCGATCCGGGCAGAGAGCCGCGCGATCGCCGCGCCGAACACATGCGAGAGCCGGCTCACCTCCCCGGAGCGGCTGCCGGGCAGGACCAAGATCACCGGCGGATCGGCAAGCCGGCGCGCCATCTCGTCGGGTCCCGGTCGCAAATCGGCAATGCGCTCCGCCAGGGGATGCCCGACATAGGTGCAAGGGGGACCGCCGAACCGGCGATGCGCATCCGGCTCGAACGGCAGGATCGCCAGAACGTGATCGATGTAGCTCCGCATCGCACGCGCGCGTCCCGGTCGCCATGCCCAAACCGAGGGAGACACGTAATCAAGAATTGGAATGTCGGGAGCGCGGCGACGAACGCTGCGCGCAACTCTGTGGGTAAAATCCGGACTGTCGATGATCACGAGCGCACGGGGACGCGCTTCGATGATGGCGTCGGCGGTTTCGCGGATGCGGCGCAGAATTGCCGGTAACCGCCGCGGTATGGCGGTGAGCCCGATGATGGAAAGCTCAGCGATCGAAAACGGGCTGGAAATCCCCGCCGCCGCCATCGCGTTGCCGCCCACGCCAGTTAGCTGCACGGCGCTTTCTGCCTTCACGAGCGCGCGCGCCAAGGCGGCACCCAGCGCGTCACCGGACTCCTCCGCAGCCACGATTGCAATCGACAGCGGTTGCGAGGGGCGCTGCGGAGCGGCCGTCATTGCGCACCGGCGCCGGGATTGGGTTCGCGCACCCCGGTTACAAAGATCCGTTCCCGATCGGCAGCGGCAATCGCGCTATCCGCCTCGGCAATCATCGTGCTGCCGGCGGTGACCGCGAGTCCGGCAAGGCCGGCGCGAGCGACGAGTTCTATCGTGCGAGGACCGATCGATGGCAAATCGAACCGCCGATCTTGTCCGGGCTTTGGCGCCTTCACCAGCACGCCGGTGCCGGGCGGCGCGGTGACGCGGCCGAGCCGGCGCAATTCTGCGATCCGGGCCAGCATGTGATCGGTGCCCTCGGCCGCTTCGACGGCGATCACATTGCCACCGGCCACCACGGCGGCTTGGCCGACATCGAAAGGACCGAGGGTGGCAATAAGCCTGAGCGCGCGATCGATGTCGTCATCATCGCGTTGCGACGGCCTCACCCGGCCGAGCACGCCTTCGGGCACGAACAATTCGGGCGCCACATCTTTCACCCCGACGACGCGGAGCCCACCGCTTTCGGCCACTCCGGCAACGCCCGACAACAGCGTGTCGTCGCCACCGCGAAAGAAGCGAATGACCCGCGGCATCAGCTTGATCGTATGCCAATCGAGCCGAAGCGCTGTGAGCGGCGGCCGTAACACCGTGCCGATGAACAGCACTTCGCTGCAGTTCTCCGCCTTGGCGAGGCGGAAGAAACGCCCGGCCTGACCGAGCGCGATCCAATGATGCGCGTAGCGGCCGACCACGGTCGGATCGGCCCAGCCTTTGATGCCGAACATGACCGGCCGTCGTCCGCGCGCGGTCACCGCATCGGCGACCGCGCCGGGAAAGCTGCCGCCGCCGCAAATGATGGCAAGCGGACTGCCGGACGCCTCAGCCATGATCGACTTCGGCCTGGGTCATGCGCCCTCCGCGTCATCGTCGGCGGTATCGGCGTCGCGCCGCGGTCGCGGCCGCATCAGCGGACGCCTGCCGCCGGCGCGCACAAAGGCAACGATCTTGCCGACCAAGGGGTCGTCGGCAAACTCGCGCGCCACCGCCTCGATGCGCTCGGCAAGCCGCCCCTCAGTAAAAAACAAAGAACGATAAGCGCTGCGCAGCCGATGCATGTCGGTCCGAGTTGCGCCGCGCCGCCGCAAGCCGACCACATTGAGCCCGACCAGCGCTCCGGTTTGGCCGAGTGCGAAACCGAACGGAATAATATCGTCGCGGGCCGCCGACATGCCGGCCATCATCACACCCTCGCCGATGCGCACGTATTGATGGATAGCGACATGGCCCCCGAGGAAGGTGTGATCGCCAACGGCGACATGACCACCAAGCACGACGTTATTGGCGAATGTGACGTCGTCGCCGACAGTACAATCATGGCCGATGTGAGAGCCGACCATGAACGAGCAGCGATCGCCGACGCGGGTGATGCCACCGCCGTCTTCGGTTCCGGTATTCATGGTGACGCCTTCGCGCAATTCGCAAGCCGTGCCGATCGTGAGCCTGGTTTCGCCACCGCGATAGTGGACCGATTGGGGCGGCGTTCCGAGCGAACAAAATGGATAAACAACGGTGTCATCGCTGATCGTGGTCGCCCCGGTAACGTTGACGTGGGCGATGAGCCGCACGCCGCTTTTCAGTTCGACTTGCGGGCCGACCAGACAAAAAGGTCCGATCTCAACGGAGGCGGCAATGCGCGCGCCTTCGGCTACGCGCGCCGTCGGATCGATCGCCATCTAAACCTCGGTGATGACAGCGCCGACTTCAGCCTCGGCGATTAGCACATCGCCGACTTTCGCCTCGGCGCGATACCACCACATATTGCGGCGGCGAGCGATCTTGTCGACGTGGTAGGCGACGCTGTCCCCGGGCACCGCCGGCTTCCGGAATTTGGCCTTGTCGATGGTGAGAAAATAGAATACCGCGCTTTTCCGCGTGGCCTCGTCCATCTGGCGCAAGCACAACACGCCTGCGGTCTGCGCCATGCCTTCGATAAGCAGCACGCCCGGCATGACCGGGTTATCGGGGAAATGACCGAGAAAATGCGGCTCGTTGAAGGTGACGTTTTTGATCCCGATACCGTGCTCCTCGCCGCGAATGTCGATGATCCGGTCGATCATAACAAACGGATAGCGATGCGGAAGAAGCCGCAGGATCTCGCGAATATCGGCGCTCTCGAGGACCTCGCCGCTCATTCCGCCGTCCCTTCGCTGTCGTCCTTGCGTGAAGCCTTGCCGCGCCTGACCAGGCGGCGCACGATAGCCTGACCGCGCTTCCAATCAATCGCCGGCTCGGCGGGAAATCCGCCCCAGCGCCCGCCGGCAGGCACATTGGACATCACTCCGGCCTTGGCCCCGAGCATCGCCCCCTCGCCGATCGTCAAATGGTCGGCGACTCCGACCTGCCCGGCCAACACTGCGAAATCGCCGATAGTCACGCTGCCCGATATGCCCACTTGCGATACGATCAGGCAATGCCGGCCGATCGAAACGTTGTGTCCGATTTGCACGAGGTTGTCGATCTTGGTTCCTTCCCCGATGATGGTGTCGCGGGTCGCGCCGCGATCGATCGCGGTATTGGCGCCAATCTCGACATCGTCCTGGACGATGACGCGGCGGGTTTGCGGGATTTTCTGATGACCCTGCGGCGACGGCACAAAGCCGAAGCCGTCCTGGCCGATGCGGACGCCAGGATGGATGATGACGCGGTCGCCGATCAAGGCATGAACTATCGAGGCATGCGCGCCGACGGCGCATTGCCGGCCGATGCGAACCCGCGGCCCGATCACGGCGCCCGGTCCGATCAGCGTCCCGGCTCCAATCTCAGCGCGCGCGCCGATCACCGCGAGGGGATCGACGATCACGCCCGCTTCGAGACGCGCAGTCGAATCGATTTGCGCACTCGCTGCGCGTCCGGCCGTACCGAACAGCGAGGTGGGACGGAGCAGATTGGCGAATAACTTGCGGGTAACCGCCACGAAGGCCGGGTATGGCTGCGGCGTCTCCAAGACCACCAGATGACGAGGCGCTCCTCCGACAAAGCGCGGCGCGATCAAGCAAGCGCCGGCGCGGGTCGTCGCCAATGCGGAGGCATATTTCGAATTGTCGAGAAAGCTGAGGTCGGATGCAGCCGCGGTATCGAGCGGCGCAATATTGCGGATCGGACGGTCGGCGGGGTCGCCAACGCGAAGCTTGGCGCCCGTCAAGGCAGCGATGGCGCCCGCGGTGAGCTCGCAATCCGCTATGACAAAATCCCGCATGTCGCCGGCGTCGTGTTGGGGCCGCGATCAGAATTTCGTGCCGCCGCCGAACGAGAAGAACTGGGTGCGGTCGTAGGATTGTTTGAGGATCGGATAGGCAAAATCGAAACGCAGCGGCCCGAATGGCGAATCCCAGATGATGCTGGCGCCGGCAGAGGCGCGCACCGCCGCGCTGTCGGCAAATTGCATGCCGCACTGACAGGTAAGGGGAACCTTCCCGCCCACTTTTGGGAAGATCGTGCCGTTAATCTCTCCGGTGGTGGGATCCTGTGTCTCGCCCCGGTAACCCCACAACGAACCGGAATCGACGAACACAGCGCCGCGGAACCCGCTGTCCTTCGGCAGGAAATAAAGCGGATACTGCATTTCGAAGCTGGCGCCCCAATACATCGTGCCACCAAGCGCGTCGTTGCTTGTGCCTGGGGTGATGTCGCGCGGCCCGATGCCGGCCGGCTGGAAGCCGCGCACCAGATTGTGGCCCATCTTGAAATCATCAAGCAAGCGAACGTAGTTGTTGTTCGAAACGCAGGTATTCGGGGTCGGGCAGTTCTTGAGACTGAACATATCTCCGGCCTGCAAGTGCAACATGCTGATCAGGTCGGAGACGATTTCATAATAAGCGCGCATATCGACGGTGCTGCGCAGATAGGACACATCGCCGCCGACGCCGGCAAAATCCTGTCCGAAGCCGACATAGACGCCGCTCGTCGGGAGCTTGTTGTTGTCGAGCGAGTTGTAGACGAGCCCATAGCCAAGGATCGACGTCAGGTACGCGCCTTCCTGAAGTTCAACGCGCACCGGCAACGAGGCCTGCCCGAGGGCGAAACAGCTGGTCGGGTTAAGACCATAATCTGGCGAGCCAAGTGCGGTATCTGCGTGGATAGCCGACGGTGTTGGGAAGGTGGTTGACAAATTCGGATTGATGTTGTCGCAGCTGTCCAGACTGCTCGGCAGCGTGATTTTTTGCTCGAAGGCCGAATAGCGCAATTGCAATGCCAGATCTTCCCGCAACGGCAATCCCCATTTCAACGTGCCGCCATAGGATTCGGTGCCGTATGACAAGTAGGTGCTAGCCAGCGTCTCCTTCGCGAACAAGTCGATGCCCATGCTGGATCGATAATCCAGAAAATACGGTTCGGCGTAACTGAGCTCGACGGCGCGAACATATTGGCCATAAGTCACCGAACCTCTGGCAAAGCGGCCGGTGCCTAACAGGTTGCGTTCCGTCACCGAAACTTCCGCCAACCAGCCGTTGGCGGTGGAATAGCCGCCCTGAACCGAGAAGTCGCCGGTCGGCTGCTCCTCGACATCGACATTGATGACGACGCGATCGGGGGCCGAACCCGGCTCGTTGGTGATTTTCACGTTCTTGAAGAAGCCGAGATTTTTTATGCGCCGTTCGGCGCGGTCGACCAGCGCGCGATTGTACGGATCGCCTTCATTGATATCGAATTCGCGCCGTACGACATAATCGCGGGTCCGATAATTGCCGCGGATATTGATGCGCTCGATATAGGCTCGCGTGCCTTCGTCGACGACGAACAGCACGCCGATTGTCCTGGCGGCTGGATTGCGGTCGCCCCGCGGCCGCACTTGGCCGAACGGATAGCCGCGCCGCGCCAACTCGACCGTCATGTCTTCGACGGTTTTTTCGACCGCTTCGCCGTTGTAGACCTGGCCCGCGGCCATCCGCAAAATCGGACGCAGCGACTGCGCGCTGACGGCGCGGACGTTCGACTGAATGTCGACTGCGCCGAAACGGTAGAGCGCGCCCTCCTCGATAGTGAAGGTTACGATGAAGCCTTTTTTGCCGGGATCGTACACGCCGGTGGCCGACACGACTTGTACGTCGGCAAAGCCGTGCTTGAGATAGAAACGCCGGATCAGATCACGATCGGCTTCGATGCGATCGGGATCATACACGTCGGTTGTCTGCAGGAAGCTTAAGAACGTCGATTCGGCGGTCTTAATCACTTCCTTGAGGCGCCACGCCGTATAGGCGTTGTTGCCGACGAATACGATGGATTTGATGCCAGTCTTCTCGCCCTCATTGACCTCGAATACGAGATCGACACGGTTGTTCGGCCGATCAATGATCTTGGGCACCACCGTGACGTCGAAACGGCCGTTGCGCTGATAGATTTCGATGATGCGCTGGACGTCCGCCTGTACCGAGGCGCGCGACAGCGCACCGCGTTCCTTGGATTGTATTTCCTGCGTGAGTTGCTCGTCCTTGAGCCGGTGATTGCCTTCGAAGGCTATCTTGTCGATCACCGGTGCCTCGACCACCGTGACGATCAGCTTGCCGCCGGATTGGCTGATGCGGACATCCTGGAACAGGCCGGTGCCATATAGCGCCTTGAGCGCCGCATCGATCTTGGCGGCGTCGAGACGCTCTCCCGGAGCCACCTTGAAGTAAGAGCGGACAGTATCTGCTTCGACGCGGCGATTGCCTTCGACCACGATCGAGCTTGTGGTGAGGACGGCCTCCGCCCGTGCCGGCGCGCCAAGCGCAGCCGACAAGGCAAGAATGCCCCCCAGGAGCAAGCCGGCTACGACTAGCCCCCGTCTTACCCGCACACACATGCCCATGCGCAAAGCGCCCTTTACCCCTCGTGGCCGCCCCCAGTGGCGGTCAGTGCTCCGCGGTTCTCCTTGCGCGCGATCGTACGTTGCTTGTTTGCTTTGCCATTCTCAGTCCCCCCGCGGCGACCATCCCATCGCCGTCCCCTCTGCCCCGATTTCGTAGTTTAGGAAGTGGTCAGATGAACGATGTCGTTGAAAGTTGCAAATATCATCAACATGACGACGATCGCGAGCCCGATGCGAAAACCGACCTCTTGAGCGCGTTCCGAAAGCGGCTTGCCGCGTACAGCCTCGATCGCATAGAACAAAAGGTGACCGCCATCCAGTAGCGGGATCGGAAACAGGTTGAGAAGCCCGATCGAGACGGAGAGTACTCCGGCCAAATGCACAAGGGCGGCAAAGCCTATGGTTGCGACCTGTCCCGAAATCTGGGCGATGCGAATCGGTCCGCCGAGCTGATCGGCGGCTTCACGGCCCACGACGACGCCGCCGATATAGCTCAGCGTCCGATCGATCACGAACCAGGTTTCCTGGCCCCCGAGCCAGATCGCCTGAGTCAGGGAAACCGGCTCGAATTTCACGTCCCCGGGCGCCATTGAGCGGCTGATGCCGAGAATCCCGATGCGATGGACATTCCCGAAATTGTCCTTGACCTCCTTGAGCGTGGGGGTCGCCTTAAGGACGAGCGGCTTGCCATTGCGGTCCACCTTGATAGCCAGTGCGCGGCCCGCGCTGTCGCTCACAATGCGCTGCATATCGGCAAAATTGTCGATCGGCTGACTATCGATCGACAGCACGATGTCGCCGGGCTCAAAGCCGGCTGCGGCAGCGGCGCTGTCGGATTGGACCGTGTCCACCCGCGCGCTCATTGTCTGCTTGCCGTAGATCATGAAGATCGCGGCGAAGATCGCTATGGCTAAAAGGAAATTCGCCAAAGGACCGGCCACGACTATGGCCGCCCTTTTCCAAACCGGCTGGAAATGGAAACTCAGCGCGCGTTCGCCGGCACTCATTGTCTGCAACCGCGACGCATCGGGCGCGCTGCCGGCATTCTCGTCGCCGAAGAACTTCACATAGCCGCCGAGCGGAATCGCGGCGATCTTCCAGCGCGTGCCGTAGCGATCGTTGAACCCGGCGAGTTCGGGACCAAAGCCGATCGAAAAGGTCAGGACCCGAACGCGGCACAACCGCGCGACCAGGAAATGGCCGAGCTCATGGAAAAACACCACCAAGCTGAGGACGAACAAAAAAGGGACGACGTAGCCGGCCACCCCTCCCCCCAGCGCGTGGATATGCGACAAAAAATAAGACCCCATGATGTGGCCGAAATCCCCTATCTGCGTCCCTGTATCCCCGCCGGATTTGCTAGCGCTAACATGCCATTGCGGCAATTTCGGGCAAGAGGTCTGCGGCGAGCCTTCTGGCGGTATGGTCAATGTGGAGTGCCTCTTCGACCGAGGCAGGCTCACCGGTCACACCCTGGCGGGGCGCCGCGTCAAGGGTCGCCTCCACCAGGGCCGAGATACCACAGAATCCCAGACGTCCACTGACGAATTCGTGAACGGCGACCTCATTCGCCGCATTGAGCACCGTCGGTGCCGCCCCGCCGGCAGCGAGCGCCCGCCGGGCGATCGCAAGCGCCGGAAATCGCGTTAGATCCGGCTCTTCGAAGCTCAAGCTCGCGACCTGCGCCAAATTCAAACGCGGCGCCGGCGTGCCCATCCGCACCGGCCAGGCAAGACAGTGGGAAATCGGTATGCGCATGTCGGGGGAGCCAAGCTGGGCGATCACCGAACCGTCGCGAAACTCCACAAGCCCATGAATGATCGATTGCGGATGCACGAGCACATCGAGCTCGTCGGGGGCAAGCGCAAACAGGTGATGTGCTTCGATCAGTTCGAGACCTTTATTCATCAGCGTCGCCGAATCGATGGTCACTTTCGGTCCCATCGACCAAGTCGGATGTTTCAACGCCTGCTCGACTGTCACTTTGCGAATCGCATCCGCCGCCCAGGTGCGAAACGGTCCGCCGGAAGCGGTGAGCACGATGCGCCGGATATCGTCGCGCCGACCGGCGCTGAGCGCTTGAAAAATGGCATTGTGTTCGGAATCGACCGGCAACACGGTCGCGCCTTTGGCGGCGGCGCGCCGCATAAACAGGGCACCCGCACAGACCAGACACTCCTTATTGGCTAGCGCGACCGTCGCACCGCGTTCGGCGGCGGCGAGCGTCGGCGCTAGACTCGCAGCACCGGTAATCGCCGCCATGACCCAATCCGCCGGCCGCTGTGCGGCCTCGACCATCGCCGCCTCACCGGCCGCTGCCTCGATGCCCGACCCAGCGAGTCCGGATTTGAGTTCGTTGTAAGCGGCAGGATCGGCGACTGCTGCAAAGCGCGCATTGAGTTCGCGGGCAAGGCGCGCCAGCGCCGTCGCGTCGCGATGTGCGGTCACTGCTTCGACCGCGTAGTGCGTGGGATTTCGCCGCAGCAAATCCGCCGTGCTCGAGCCGATCGAGCCGGTGGCGCCCAGCACGGTGACCGTCCGCGGGAGCGGCACCGGTGCGGCTTTTGCCACCGCGCGTTCTGGCTTCATTGCACGAACCATATAGCGGCTACCATAACAACAGACCCCGAGCGGATGCAGCCGCACCATACCGCAAGGACCCAATCACAACCGCGATCAAGGCAGCGACCAAAAAACCGTCGACGCGATCCATGACCCCGCCGTGACCGGGGATCAGCGCGCCTGTGTCCTTGGCACCAAATCGCCGCTTCACCGAGGACTCGAGAAGGTCCCCGCCCTGGGCGGCTATCGAAAGGATCAAAGCTAGAACGCCGGCCGCCACCGGATGGGTCCCGGCGGTCGAATAGGCCACGACGACGCCGGCGACAACCCCCCCGGCCAATCCGCCTATGGCGCCGGACCAGGTCTTCTTGGGACTTAGCTGCGGGCACAGGAGCGGCCCGCCCAGACTGCGTCCAGTCAAATAAGCAAAAATGTCAGTTGCCCAGACAGTTGCGAACAGGAATGAAAGTGCCGCGAAACCCATTTGGTCATTGCGCAGGACGATCGGGCAGATCATCACAATGCCGGCATAGACCACGCCGGCAGCCGCCCAGAACGCGGCCCCTGCCGACCGCTGGCCGCCCTGCGCCCGCATCGCTGCTCCGAAGAAGCCGGCAGCAAAGGCGCCGAGAGCGAGGGCGGCGACGGCCAGACCGTGCGCATTACCTTGTGCGAGAAGCGCAGCAGCGCAGAGTGCCGGTAGGCCCGGCGCCAAAAAGCGCCAATCGGCCGCGCGCGTGACCAGGATACTCCATTCCCAAAGCACGAGCGCGGCGGTCACGCAGCACAACGCAGCGAAGATCCAGCCGCCGACAAAGGCCACTCCAATCGCGAGCGGCGCCAAGACCAAAGCCGAAGCGGTGCGGCGGCGAAAGTTCTGCCGGTCTGAGGCTTCGGCCTTGTCGTTCCCGCCCGGGCTGGGGCCGCGCCGTTGCAGGACGATCACGATCCGGTCTGCGCGATCAATCCGCCAAAGCGGCGTTCGCGCCGGCGGTATTCGGTGATCGCGCTTTCAAGCGCGGCGTGGTCGAAATCGGGCCAGTTGATCGGCACGAAAACGAGCTCGCTATAAGCCGCCTGCCACAGCAGGAAATTCGACAGCCGCTGTTCTCCGCTGGTGCGGATGATCACATCGGGATCCGGCAGATCCGGCTGATCGAGATGCCGCGCCAAGAGTTCGGGCGTGATCTCATCGGCCGACAACCGCCCGTCGCGCACTTCAATCGCGAGCCGCCGCGCCGCGCGCGCGATTTCCTGACGCGCGCCGTAATTGAAAGCGACGACGAGCATCAGGCCGTCATTGCGCTTGGTCAGCTCTTCGGCTTCTTCAAGCAGAGCGCGGATATCAGCCGGCAGGTCCTCGCGCTCGCCGATGACCCGTACGTGCACATTGCTTTTGTGCAAATCGACAAGATCGTTGCGGATGAAGCGGCGAAGCAGCGCCAGCAAGTCGCGAATTTCCGATTGCGGCCGCGACCAGTTTTCCGAGCTGAACGAGAAAATGGTGAGCACGGAAATGCCGAGCTTGCTGGCGGCGCGCACGGTTTTGCGCAACGCCTCGACCCCGCGGCGATGGCCCTCCACGCGCGGCAAACCACGCGCGGCGGCCCAGCGCCCGTTGCCGTCCATGATGATGGCAACGTGCCGCGGCATGTCGTAACCGCCGCCCCCGGCTAGCGGCTCTTCGAGTTTGCTTGTCGATATGGCTGCGTCGCTCAAACCGTCATGATCTCCTTTTCCTTGGCGGCGAGGAGCTTCTCGACTTCCCCAATCGTGGAATCGGTTGCCTTCTGCACCTCATCGGCCTGCCGATTGTGCTCGTCTTCGCTGATCTTGTGGTCCTTTTCGAGCTTCTTGAGAAGATCAAGACCGTCGCGCCGAACGTGACGCACCGCCACGCGCGCAGCCTCAGCATATTTGTGCGCGACCTTCACGATTTCGCGCCGCCGTTCTTCATTAAGTTCGGGAATGCGCAAGCGCAGGACCTGGCCTTCGGTCGACGGCGTCAAGCCGAGATTGGCAGCCGAGATTGCTTTTTCCACGGCGTGAACCATGGACCGGTCCCAAACCTGAACGTTGAGGAGACGCGGCTCCGGCACGCTGATCGTGGCGAGCTGGTTGAGCGGCATATGCGTGCCATAGGCTTCGACCTGCACATGATCGAGCAGGGCCGTCGATGCGCGTCCGGTGCGTAAGCCTGACATTTCCTGCTTGAGTGCGCCAATCGCACCCTGCATGCGGCGTCTCAAGTCGTTCATGTCGAATGTCGTCGTGGCCATGGTACCCTCCTGGCACCTTTTTCGGCACCTTATGCCGGCCAGCCATCCGCGGCGACTGCGCCGCGGCAGCGATCCGCCTTCGTGGCGAACTCTCTGTCCCTGTTCATGTGCGGTCGCATAAACGCTAGCCGACGGTGGTGAAGTGCCCTCTTCCGCACAAAACGTCCTCGATCGCGCCATGCGCGCGGATCGAAAACACGATGATAGGCATACGGTTTTCCTGGGCAAGCGCGAACGCGGTGGCGTCCATTATCTTCAAACGCCGATCCATGGCCTCCTGATGGTCGAGCCGTTCAAACCGCTTGGCCGCGGGATCATGTTTCGGATCTGCAGTATAAACCCCATCGACATCGGTGGCCTTGAGAACGGCTTCGCATTGCATTTCCGCGGCCCGCAGAATGGCCGTAGTGTCAGTGGTGAAATAGGGATTCCCGGTGCCGCCGGCAAACACGATGATCCGCTTGTCCTCGAGGTGCCGGAGCGCGCGCTGCCGCTCGTAGGTTTCGCACACCTGCGGCATCGTGAGCGCGGACATAGCGCGAGCGCTCACGCCGGCACGCTCAATGGCGGCCTCCAGGACCAGTGCGTTCATCACCGTCGCCAGCATGCCCATGGCGTCCGCGGTCGGCCGCGACAGCCCGTCCTCAGACACCTTGGCACCGCGTAATACGTTGCCGCCGCCGACCACGACCCCGAGCGCAATGCCGAGCCGGTGCGCGGCGACGAGGTCCGCGGCGAAACGCTCGATGGTTGGTTGATGAATCCCGAACTTTTCGGGTCCGCTCAACGCTTCGCCGGACAATTTGATGATGACGCGCCGGTATATCGGTTTCGCCATTGGGATATCCCGCCCCTCGTCGCGGCCGATTCTCGCAAAATACCGCTAACGTATCCGCAAGCGAAACCCAACTTCCTTTACGGCCCTAATGTGAGGCCGGGCGCTCAATGCCCTCGCCCAGGGCGAACCGGACAAATCCTGCGATCTTGATGGGCGCGCCGGCTTTGGCTTCAGCTTCCTTGACCGCCTGCGCTACCGATTTTTTGTCATCGAAGATGAAGCCCTGGTCCAGCAGACAGACCTCCTTGTAGAAAGTCTTCAAGCCGGATTCGACGATCTTGTCGATGACATTGGCGGGCTTGCCCTGCGCCTTGGCCTTGTCGCTTAAGACCGCCTTCTCG
>Ga0306920_100009145_pt1 | contig 13212 bp, 10 predicted proteins | sample flu12Cox44000170_FD_204666 | JGI IMG/M metagenome (GOLD analysis project Ga0306920, IMG submission 204666) | Lab enrichment of tropical soil microbial communities from Luquillo Experimental Forest, Puerto Rico - flux4day.12C.oxic.44.000.170 (v2)... | ecosystem: Environmental > Terrestrial >... | reverse complement strand
GCAACGGTATCGGAGCCAGGACGAGGTGCTGTCAGTTGCGAAGGGCTATCGCGACCGTCATCTGCCTGCGGACGTGATGGTGGTGGATTGGTTCTACTACACAAAAATGGGTGAGATGGACTTTGATCCGAAGCTTTGGCCTGATCCGTCCGCGATGAACAAGCAGCTACACGAAATGGGCTTCGAGACGATGATCAGCGTCTGGCCGCGATTTGTTCGCGAGAGCCGCTTCTATCCGGAACTGCTCGGGAAGGGCTGGCTGATTCATACAGCCGACGGTACGCCGATCGATGGCCTGCCGTATGACCGCGCAGGTTCGGACATCGACACGACGAATCCCGATGCAGCGGCGTGGTACTGGAAGACCATTCACGAAAACATCATCAGCAAGGGATTCGATTCACTGTGGGCAGACGAAACGGAGCCGGACCTTCCCCCGAATGGAGCCTACTATCACATTGGTCCGGGAACACAGTTCTATAACGTGTATCCGCTCTTCCACACCAAGGCTCTGTACGATGGCTTTCGCAATGACGAGCCCAAACGGCGCGCGCTGATTCTATCGCGCGATGCTTATCTCGGCGTGCAGGCGAATGGCGCGATTGTATGGTCTTCCGACATCCATCCAACGTGGGACACCTATCGGCGTCAGATTCCCACTGGACTCGACTTTGCGGCGTCGGGGATCACGTACTGGTCCAATGACACGGGCGGCTGGCAATACCTGCCCGCCGTGCATCAGCCCGCTCACCCGCCGCTGCTCGACCCATCGGACGCTCGCGACAATGTCGGCGGGTATGACGATTATCCGGAGCTCTACACGCGATGGTTTCAATACGCTACATTTCTGCCGATCATGCGCACGCATGGCAGCCGGCGAGCGAACGAGGTTTGGTCGTTCGGCAAGCAGGCAGAGCCGATCCTCGAAAAGTATCTTCGCCTGCGCTATGAGCTGATGCCCTACATCTACTCGCTCGGGTATCAAACGTGGCTTACGGGGGCTCCGTTTCTGCGAGCGCTTCCGCTGGATTTTCCTGGCGACCCCAACGTGGCGGATCTTCGCGACGAGTATATGTTTGGGCCGGCCTTTCTGGTGGCTCCGGTAACGGAGCAGGGAGCGACCAGCCGCAAAGTCTATCTGCCATCGGGAGCGGACTGGTACAACTTCTGGACCAACGAGCGCGTTAAGGGAGGCCAGACGATTACTGTCTCAGCTCCGATCGAGACCATTCCTCTCTTCGTTCGAGCCGGATCTGTTGTACCGATGGGCTCGCCCGTCGAAAGCACACATGAGAAGCAGGCCATATCGCGGATTCGCGTCTATCCGGGGGCGAATGCCGATTTCACCCTGTTCAGCGACGACGGCACGACCTACGCCTACGAAAAGGGGGCAGGATCTGTCACGCGGATCCATTGGGACGACGGGAAAAAGCAGCTCACACACGAGGGCGCTTCGGCATGGAGCGGGAGCGATGCGGAGATTCTCGAGATTGCCGGGCGATAGCGTCCAGTAAGCTCAACTGAGCGCGGGTTTGCAGGTGCGCCGGGTCCGAGTGCGGGCCTGGTCACTGATTTACAATCAGATAGTAAGCAGGAAAGAATTGAATGAGTCTTTTTCCCTTCGAAGCAGGAAAGACAGGTGTGCGATTGGGTCAGGTCGCGGCGACGACCCTCGCTGTCGTTCTAGTTGCCGGTTGCGGAAGCTCCTACCGGCCAGTCGTGACACCAATCAACCCCAGCGGTCCGGCGCCACAGCCGAACTCTCTCGCAGTTGTTATATCGTCGCCCTCTCCCACGTCGCCGGGAATTGCCACGATTTTGGACTATTCAGGCGACACGATCATGGCGCAGGCGCCAATCGGTCCCGGACCCACGGCCTTCAGCGTAGACCAAACCGGATCAAATGGTTACACGGTGAATAGCGATCATACGCTGACCAATTTCCCTGTTTCCACGAGCCTGCAGCAAAAGAACATCACCTATTCGACGCTGCCGATCACAGCGCAAACCGTAGGACTCTTTGCCCCGAGCGCCGGGCTTTGGACAGCGGATCTGGATCAGAATGTCGCAAATGTTCTGGTTGGGTCGCCGGCGACCTTCAAGCTGGCTATCCCGGTTGCTCCCACGCCGATTGCGATCATCGGATCGAGCACAATCACTCAGCGCAACTATGCCATCAGCCAGAACAGTTCGGGCACTCCGGCGGGTAGCGCGATCCCGTTTGGCGTTACGTGCAACAACGCTCCGGCGTCCGTTACGCAAAATGGGGAAGCGGATGCACTCGAAATTGCGACGTACACCGTGTCGGCGCGCATTCCACTCGGAAAATGCCCTGTGTACGCCGTGCAGTCACCGGATGCGAAGCGACTATTTGTTCTCAATCGCGGCAGCGACACGATCACGGTCATCAACAGCCAGAACAATACTCTGAACGATTGCGTTCCGTTCGTCGGCCAGAACGGCCAGCTTGTAACGTGCCATCCCACGCTGCCGCTCTCAACGACATCCGGGCTCACAGGCGCCAATGTTCCGGCGGTTGCAGGGCCTGTGTACGCCGAATATAACCAGGCTACCGAGCAACTGGTTGTTGCCAATTATGACGGCGGCACCATCAGCGTGATTGACGTGAGCACGGACATCTACGGGAACGACAGTGCGAAATTCGGAACCACATTTACCATTCCCGTGGGGAAAAACCCCGCGAGCGTTACGGTTCTTCAGGACGGCAGCCGCGCGTACACGGCTGACCAAGCGGACGGAACCGTACACGTTGTCAATCTCAGCAGCCATCAGGTTGAAAAGACACTTGGCGTTGTCGGCCATCCGCGCAACGTGGTGTCGACCGCGAACTCGCTATATGGAAAGGTCTACGTAGCCTCGCCCGACAGCCCGTTTGTGACCATCATTCGAACCGATCTGGATATCGTCGACACAACGGTTCTGGTGGAGGGCAATGTTATCGATGTCCGCGTGAACACTCAGGATGCGACCAGGTTCAATAACAACAACTCGAGCCGAATCCCCGGAGGCGGTCAGCCCTGCTACCTGCCGGGCGCAGCGAATTCGGACACACTGGAGCATTGTCAAAAGCTGCCGTAACCGGCAAGACAAGCTCACTCAAAAGGCTATTCCTCCCATCGGGAATGGCCTTTTTGTTTTCTGGTCCAGATCTAAAACTGACGCGAAACGCGCGCCAGACTTCCGGGGAGTTGCCCTCTGAACCCGGAAACAAGCTTGAACCCTTAATCTGATTCGGGGGATCAATTCACTTGGCCGCATCCCGTAAGCTGCGCATTGATCTGCTGCTCGTGGAAAAGGGCCTGGTGCAGAGCAGGGAACGGGCGCGTGCGCTGATTCTCGCGGGCCGTGTGCTGGCGAACGAGCAAAAGATCGACAAACCCGGTGCTACAGTGCCGCAAGATTCCATCATTCGCCTGCTTGGCGATGATCTTCGATATGTGAGCCGCGGCGGTCTCAAGCTGGAGGCGGCGCTGGAGCGCTGGAAGATCGAGGTGTCCGGCAGATCCTGCCTTGACGTCGGCGCCTCAACCGGCGGCTTTACGGATTGTCTGCTGCAGCACGGCGCCGCTCACGTCACTGCTGTGGATACGGGGTTTGGGCAGATTGCGATGAAGCTTCGCAATGATTCCCGTGTTCGCCTTCTGGAGCGTACCAACGCTCGGCTTCTTGAACCGCGTGCGCTGGAATGGGAAGACGATCCCGAGTCGACTCTGCTGGTGATGGATGTCTCGTTCATTTCGGCCACTCTGTTGCTGGGGGCTGTGTTTGCGGCGGCGCCATCGCTTGAGGAGGCTGTGATACTGGTCAAGCCCCAGTTTGAAGCAGGTCGGGAACACGTCGGCAAGGGCGGGATCGTTCGCGATTCCGCGGCGCACCAGCTCGCAATTGATAAAGTCTCGGACTGTGTGAGATCCCTTGGCTGGAGCACTGTGGATACGATGCCGTCTCCCATTGCCGGCGCCGAGGGAAACCGAGAGTTCCTGCTCCATGCAAGACGGCTGAATACCAACGGAAGCAGAGCTTGATCCTGCGTCTGGCGGCGCGCCCGCAGTCATCCGTTACACTAGAGCAGAATCCGAGTCACAATGCCCCAAGGAAGCAGTATGCGGGACGGTTTTTTCATAAGGAAGAAGCCGCTTGACGAATGTGGCCCAGGGTAGAGCAAATCGGATTCTGCTGTAGGACCGCATGACTCGCATAGCAATTGTTTGCAAACCAAGGAAGGAAGAACTCTTCCAGATCCTGCCGGGCCTGATCGCGTGGCTTCGCGACCGCGGCTATGATCCGCTGCTGGATCAGGAAGGCGGCGTTTATGCACAGACCGCCCGAGCTGTTGAACGTGACGAGTTGCCTGCTCATAAGCCTGCACTCGTTATCGTGCTGGGAGGCGATGGGACTCTGCTTTCTGTCGCGCGCGTCTTCGCGGCCACGGGCACGCCGATTCTCAGCGTCAATCTTGGATACCTCGGTTTTCTGACAGAAGTTCGCCTTGCCGACTTGTACGCAACACTTGAAAGCTGGTGCGCAAGCTGCCACACGCTCGATCAAAGAGCTATGCTTCGCGCGGCGATCCTGCGCGATGGCAGCCCGCTCACCACTTACGAAGCGCTCAATGAGGTTGTGGTGTCGAAGGGGGACATCGCGCGCATGGGCGACTTCGCAGTGGAGCTTGACGGCAAGAACGTGGCCCGGTTTCGCGCCGATGGGGTGATCGTGTCTACGCCGACAGGATCAACGGCCTACACTTTGGCAGCGAACGGTCCCATCCTGACGCCGGACGTGGATGCGATGGTTGTCACTCCGATTTGCCCCCACCTGCTGACACTGCGGCCCATTGTGGTGCGGGGAGATGCCTGCCTGACGGTACGCGTGGAGGGCGTTCCAACACAGTGTCTGCTGACGGTGGACGGTCAGCAAGGCTTCGAACTGCGTGTGGGAGACGAGGTGCGATGCCGGCGATCCGACTACACGGTCAACCTCGTTCGACTGAGTGAAAGCGGCTTTTTCGATGCGCTGCGAAGCAAACTGAGCTGGGGTGAGCAGTAGAGAATCCAGCTGAATGTTGAATGTGACGGAATCGCTTCAGGGGCGCAGTTCGTCAAGCAGCACCTTGGCTTTGATTGCCAGTGTGTGCGCGCCATCAATATCACCCGCAGTGAGTGCAGCACGAGCTTCCTTGAGGAATTCGCGAATTTGTGCGGCTGTTTTCAATTCCTGATCGGAGAGCTGGCGGTTCATGCCGTTCAGGCTCTTTTCAGTCGCTTCGATGGACGAATCTGTCTGCTGGCGCATGTCGACCGGATCGCCGGTTGTGAGCTGGCCGATCGCAGGAACGGAGGGGCTGGTGATCGCAGCCTGCTGCGTATTGGTGTTTGCCGGTTTCTTGCGGTGTGCCGGTTTTTTCTCCGGCTCTTTTGGCAACGTAATGACCGGTGCAGGTTGCTGCACGGTCGCGGTCACGTCCGGTGGAGGGAGGTCGTTGGGAGGCGGGACATGGATCTGTGGTGGCTGTTCTTCAACCGCCGGAGCCAGAGGCAGGTTCTGCGCAACCTTAGCTTTGTGGTGACAACCTGCGAGCAACAACGGTAATAGCCACGCGGCGCTCCTTGCGGGCAACCTCATGCTTCGAACCCCTTAGTATCTTCCACACTCGCCGGCTGCAGATGCCGGCGTCCCCATTCCGTGGCGGTGAGCGGAATTCGCAGCAGGAACTCCGTGCCACGATCTTGTTTAGATTGTACGTCCACACTCCCGTGGTGCAACTGCAAAATGCGGTACGTCATCGCCAATCCGATGCCGCTGCCCCCGGTCTTGGTTGTGAAGTAGAGATCAAAGATCTTCTCTCGAATCTCTTCTGGAATGCCGGTTCCCTCATCGGCGATTCGGAGCAGGGCCATCTTCCTGTCGTCTTCCAGAATTACTCGGAGGATGCCCCCGTCCGGCATGGCCTGAGCGCCGTTCTGAATCACGTTCAGGGCTGCCTGCTTGAGCAGATCGGCGTCGACGTTTGCAACCAAAGGACTAGACGGCAGGTGGCTCTCAAGTATTACGTTGCGGGTGGAAAGCTCGTCAGCTGCCAAGGCAAGGACGTCTCCAATGACGGTGCGTAGATCCTGTTCTCGCAGCCGCAGCTCCACGGGCCGGGAGAAGTCGACCAGCGTCTGTACCACGCGATCAAGACGATGAATTTCGGCATCGATTACGTCGAGATGCCGCACCGCGGGCGAATGGTCCCCTCCCAGCTTGTTTCTCAGCAATTCGAGATGCACGACGATTGCGTTGATTGGATTCTTGACTTCATGGCCCACCCCGGCTGTGAGGCGACCGATAGCCGCCATTCTGCGCGACAGCTCCAACTCGGACTCGATCTGCTCCACCGACTCGAGGTCGTGCAGTGTGACAAGCGCACCAAGTCCAGCGCGCGTCTTGTCATCATAGATAAAGTCAACTGAGGCCTGAATGCGCCTTCCTGTCTCAGTGTGGATATCCTCCTGCACCAGTGCCACGCCTGAATCAAAGGCCTCCAACAGCGCTCGTCCCAACACTGTAGATCTGTCAAAGATATCTCCTGCCTGCCGGCCCAGGATGTTGTCGCCATCGAGGTTGAGGAATCTTTGGGCCGCTTCAGAAACAAGCACCGCCCTTCCGTCGGCGGTGAACAGCATGATGCCGTCCTGGAGGTTTCCGAGGATTTGATCGAGGTTTTCTTTCAACGCAGAGAACACTTCTTCCACGTTGCGCATTCGCTGGCCGATCTGCTCGATTTTTGTGGAGACGCGTGCGACCGTATCGAGTCTCGGCACCTCCTTACCGTCGCCGGGTCCAATTCTCTCCGGGGTCAGGCGGTCGAGCTGCATGCTGATCTCCTCGATCGGCCGCAACGCCAGGTTGCTGAGAAGGAATGCGGCGATCAGCGCAGTCCCGGCGGCGAAGCTCATGAGGGTTAAGGCTTCCTTGAGCGAGGGCTCATAGACCGCCCGAAGCAGCGTGGTGCGCACGCCGACATGAACGCTTAGAAACAGCTCTCCATTCCGGTCCTGCGTGGTCACGACCTCGTAGACCTTGGGAGGCCCATAGATCTGTCTCAACAGCGTAATGGGACTGGCGGCGAGCAACTCGCCGTAGTTTGGCCGCACAGGCAGGGGCTTATCCTCATTGCCGGGGTGCGTGCTGATCAGAATTCGCGATTGAGCGTCTCCTACATTGATGTCGAAGACCGTCAGGGAGTAGAGGTTGGCGGAATTAATGACCGCGTTCAGCCCCGCATTCTCTCGGATGGCTCCCGCCACCAGGTCGCGCAATTCGGCGGGGTTGTTGGGATCAACATTTTTATCCTTCAGCCCCGTTTCCAGCGCGTTCTGCACGGCGAAACGAACCTGATTGGCGATCATTCGATTGGTGTCGTACGAATCCTGGACCGCCGAGTTCACCAATTGACTCACGTATACGAGGGAGAGGAGTCCCGAGATAAGAAATACGAGGCCGGTGATTGCCAGAACGAGTTTGGTCTTCAGCCGCATGACTCAGAATTTGTAGCTAGCGCCCGCTCCGCTGAGATTAAGGCCGTCCGGAGACTGTGCGATCATCCGCAGGCGAATGGATCAAGCGGGTTGATCTTCGCGTGCCTGGCTGTACTCCTTGAGCTTATTGTGCAGAGTCTTGAGGCTAACGCCAAGAATCTCCGCGGCCCTAGTTTTGTTTTGGCCCGTCGATTCGAGAGTGCGCATGATCAACATCCGCTCCGCCTCATCCACGGTTGTTCCCACGCGAACGGGGACGACGCTTGCATCATGAACGTGGGATGCGGGAGTCTGCGACGTTCCGAACGTGCGCGGCAAGTGTCCGGCATCCAGCGGGGCTCCGTCCGGGCACAGGATAACAGCGCGCTCAATCGTGTTGCGCAACTCGCGCGCGTTTCCCGGCCAGTCGTAGGCCATCATCCGATCAAGAATGGATTCGGCAAGTCCTGAGACGTGGCGCCCGTGCCGTTGGTTCATCTCTCGCACCATTGCATCGGCCATCACCGGCAGGTCATCGAGATGTTCGCGCAGGGGTGGCATGTGTATATGAAAGACGTTTAGCCTGTAGAAAAGGTCAGAGCGCAGATGCCCACCTGCAACCGCATCCTGGGGATCGCGATTTGTGGCGGCAAGCACCCGCACATCCACGTCCTGTTCACTCCGCGCGCCCAAGCGGCGTACTTTGCGCTCTTCCAAAACGCGCAACAGCTTTGCCTGTGTTCCCACTGGCATCTCGCCCAGCTCGTCCAGCAGGAGCGTTCCGCCGGAGGCCAGTTCAAAGCATCCGGCTCGGCGTTCCACGGCTCCTGTAAAAGCGCCCTTCTCGTGACCGAAGATTTCGCTCTCAATCAGCGTCTCTGGGATTGCAGCGCAGTTGACGGGGACGAAGGGCCGCGCCTTTCGTGGGCTGAGATCATGCAGCGTCCGGGCTACCATCTCCTTGCCGGTTCCGCTCTCGCCGGTGATCAGCACTGACACGTTTGAAGGTGCTATCTGTTCGATCAGGGAGAAGATGTCCCGCATTGCGCGCGAACTGCCCACCATGGTGCCCAAGATTCCCGTATCGCGCAGACGGCGGCGCGTTACTTCCAGTTCAATCTCGGTAGCGTGCTGACGGGATGCATTCGCGAGGATGGTTCGGAGCCGGGTGGCGTCTACAGGCTTCTGCAGAAAGTCGTACGCGCCCATCTTCATTGCGTCGACGGCAACCTGAATCGATCCCTGCGCCGTGAGGAGCACGACGGCCACATTGGAGCGCGAGCCTTCAGCGAGCTTTCCCAGCAAGCCGATCCCGTCCATGCGCGGCATCTTTAAATCGGTGACCACGATCGCCGGGTCCCACGCCAAGGCCTTTTCCCAGCCTTCGATGCCGTCGCGCGCAGTCTCAGTGCGATACCCCCAGCCGGAGATCAGCTCGGCGAGGCCCATCAGGGCGTGGGGCTCGTCTTCGACAATCAAAACCTTAATCGCGTTTTGCATATCATCTTTCGATGCAGTTATTTCGCCGCAAGTCCTTAAAGTTGCGGTTCACAACTCTTATTTGCGTCGTCAAGTACAGTTTAGACTGCCTTGCCGCAGAATTCTTTCAATACTACCGCTTGCCGGCAAGAGCAGTCGGAAGAATGCTGAGAGAGGCTTCACTCTACACTAAAAGCATGCTTGATTACGAAATCTCGCCGGCGGATGCAGCGAGTCTGCTGCACGAAAACAAGACCCGTTTTATCGACGTACGCGAACCCTGGGAGTTCGATGCCGCTCGGATTGAGGGCAGCCTTCTGATGCCCATGGGTGACGTGCCTGGACGTGCGCACCAGGAACTCGATCCGGAGGAGCATGTCGTCGTTCTGTGCCACCATGGGGTGCGATCGATCAATGTGACCGCCTGGCTCCGCAACCAGGGATTCGAACAGGCGCAGTCGCTTCGTGGAGGCATTGACGCGTGGTCTGCGGAAGTCGATCCCTCCGTACCTCGATATTGATCAGGTGATCCGAGAGCGCACAGCGCTCGCCGCCCTTGAGCGCCTATACTCTCCACTGTTGAAAGAGTTGAAAGGAGCAAGACACCCCGATGTCTTCGACTGCAGTTGCCTTTGCCCGCGAAAATCATCCCCGCTTTCTTGATGAATTGAAAAGCCTGCTGCGTATTCCATCCATCTCGACTTTGCCCGAGCACAAAGACGACTGCCGCCGTGCTGCGCAGACGATCGCTGCCGAACTGACCAGAATCGGAATGGAGAATGCGCGCCTCATCGAAACGGATGGTAATCCGCTGGTTTACGCGGACTGGCTGCATGCTCCTTTGAAGCCGACGGCGCTTGTTTACGGCCACTACGATGTGCAACCGGCAGATCCGCTGGACGAGTGGCATTCTCCGCCTTTTGAACCGGAGGAGCGCAATGGGAATCTCTATGCACGAGGAGCGGTTGACGACAAGGGACAGGTCTGGGCGCAGATCAAGGCGCTTGAATCGCTTCTCGCGGGCAACAAGTCTCTGCCGATCAACGTGCGCGTGATCTTTGAAGGCGAGGAAGAAGTGGGAGGGGAGGGAATTGCAGGGTTTGTTGCGTCAAAGCCGCCGCAGTTGAAGGCTGACTTCGCGCTCGTGTCAGACACTGAGCTCTTCGCTCCGGGGCTTCCCACTCTCTGCGTCGGATTGCGCGGCATGATCTATACCGAGATCGAAGTGCGCGGCGCCAAGACCGATCTCCACTCGGGAATGTATGGCGGCGCGGCTCCTAATCCATTCGTTGCTCTTGCCCAGATCGTGGCTCGGCTGAAGGATGAAGAAGGACATATTCTCATCCCTGGTTTCTATGACGACATCATCCCTCCCAGCGTGGAGGAACTGGCGGCATGGCGCAGCCTGCCTTTTGACGAAGAGCATTACCGTACTACGGAGGTTGGTTCCCGCAGGCTTGTGGGCGAGGAAGGCTACAGTGTCCTCGAGCGCACATGGGCGCGCCCCACGCTGGACGTCCACGGCATGCCGGGCGGCTTTACGGGCGCTGGCGCCAAAACCGTGATTCCAGCGAAGGCACTTGCGAAGGTTTCCATGCGACTTGTTCCTGGAATGACCCCAGCCAAGGCATTTGCCCAGTACAAGAGCTACGTTGAGAAGCTCGCTCCGGCGGGAGTCGACGTGGAGGTCAGGTTGATCCATTCAGGCGACCCGTGCCTGATCGGGGTCGACAACAAGTTTGTGAAGGCTGCCACGCGCGCCCTGCATGAGGTCTGGGGCCGCGACACTGTTTTCATCCGATCAGGCGGCTCCATCCCGATCGTTGGCGACTTCGATCGTCACCTTGGGTTGCCGAGCGTGATGATGGGTTTTGGTCTGCCGGACGACAATATCCATGCTCCTAACGAGAAGTTCAACTTGAAGAACTTCGAGCTGGGCATTCAGTCGCTGATTCGATTTCTGGAGGAGGCAGGCAATTGAGCCTGTCTCACTCCGAGGACGTGGCGGGGTTCGTCCTTGCCGGGGGACAATCGAGCCGCATGGGGAGGGACAAAGCGCTGCTCGAGATCTCAGGCGAGCCGCTGATTGCACGTGCACTGACAGCGCTCCGTGAGGCAGGACTGCAACCCGCGATTGCAGGCGCGCGCAGCTCTCTTTCAGACTTTGCGCCTGTTATCGAAGACTCGACTGCGATGGGGCCCTTGTCCGGGATTTGCGCCGCACTCAGCGCCACGACGGCTCGGTACGGGGTTTTTCTGCCCGTCGATCTGCCATTCATTCCTCCTTCGCTCATCGCCTACATGCTGCTCCATGCGCGGCTTACGGAGTCTTTGATTACGGTCGCCGCGGCAGGTGGATCTCCGCAGACGTTTCCCGCGGTGGTCGAGCGGCAAGCCCTGCACTTTTTTGAAGGCCAGCTTCGGACCGAGGAGCGGGGTTGTCTGCATTCGTTTCGATGCGCAGCGAAATACCTTGGGGGACGCTTCTCGATCCTGCAGACTGAGTTGCTGGTCCAGGCCGGTCAGGTCTCGCATGCGGCCTCACTGCCGCCTGCGCTATGGTTTTTCAATCTCAATTCACCGCAAGACCTTACGCGAGCACAGAAGGCTGGGATGGGCTTTTTCGAGTAAGCTGATCTCGTGGCCACGCCCGATCAGTTCCCCGATCCCGATCTCTCAGAACTCCCTGAGATCGATAGCGAAGTGCTCGCGGGCATCGTTGGAGAGAAGCCGCTTGAGTCCGAGACGGACGAGGAGGCTTCTTCACGCCCGATGATTTCGTTCGCCCACGTTTCCATGTGGTTCGGCGAACGCAGGGTTCTAAACAATGTGAGCTTTACGGTGAACCGCGGCGAGACTCTCTGCATTCTTGGCAGAAGCGGTGTCGGCAAGTCTGTTGCGCTTCGTATCCTGATGGGCTTTCTGAAGCCGCAGGTGGGGTCCATTCGCGTGGATGGCGAGGAGATTAACGGGCTCACCGAAGAAGGTATGCAGGAGATTCGAAAGCGCGTAACCATGGTGTTTCAGAATGGAGCGCTGTTCGACTCCCTTCCGGTTCGGGAAAACATTGCGTTTCCACTCCGCGAGAGAGGCGGATTGGATGAGGACCAGATTCAGCAGGTTGTCGATCGATTGATTGGGCTGGTTGGCGCTGATGACGTGCCTGATGCGCTGCCAGCCAGTCTTTCCACCGGCAGGCGCCGCGCAGTTGCGATCGCTCGCGCGCTGGCGTCTCAGCCGGAGGTCGTTCTCTATGACGAGCCGACCACAATGGTTGACCCCATTATTGCGCGGCGTCTTGGCGGGATCATTCAGCGCCTGAAGCAGCAGCTCGGATTCACCAGCATTGTTGTGACACACGATATGCGATTTGCGGAGCGGCTTGCCGACTCGGTGCTTTTTCTGCATGAGGGACGCGCGGCATTCTTCGGACCATTGACTGGTTTTCTCGCGTCAACCGAACCCAACATCCGTCAATTCCTGGACCTCGATGCATACAATCTGCCGTCGGTGTAGGCGCCTTTCCCATGGGCGCTCGTTGAGGGCGGGTGAATTAAACTAAGTATGTGAAGATCGCGCTGGCCCAGATCAATCCCACGGTCGGAGATTTCACCGGCAACCTCGAAAAGATCGCTTGCGCCAGCCGACGCGCCGCCGCCCAGGGCGCGCGTCTCACCGTTTTTTCGGAACTTGCCATTTGCGGCTATCCCCCGGCGGATTTTCTTGAGAAACCCAGCTTCCTCGCGCGCTGCCGTCAGGCTGTGAATGAACTTGCCTGCGCCACCCGCGATCTTTCCACGGCCGTGGTCGCGGGAGTCGCTTTGCCTGCTCCGCCGAATGCGGGTAAACCGGCAGTCAACGCGGCAGTGCTCGTCGATGGCGGCCAGGTGCTTCTTGAACAGCACAAGCGGTTGCTGCCGTTTTACGACGTCTTTGATGAGCAACGCTATTTCTCACCATCGAGTGCTCAACAAGTCGTCGAACTTGAGAGTCTGCGCCTTGCCATTACCATCTGCGAAGATGCGTGGAACGACAAGAATTTCTGGCCTCGGCGCCTGTATGCCTCCGATCCGCTTGAGGAGTTGACGCGCCAGAATCCATCACTGCACATCAATCTCTCCTCGTCGCCGTTCTGGCACTCCAAGCGCAAGCTTCGTCGTCAGATGCTGGCCGCGATTGCACGACGTGATGGTGTGCCGATCATGATGTGCAA
>Ga0306920_100009144_pt1 | contig 13212 bp, 13 predicted proteins | sample flu12Cox44000170_FD_204666 | JGI IMG/M metagenome (GOLD analysis project Ga0306920, IMG submission 204666) | Lab enrichment of tropical soil microbial communities from Luquillo Experimental Forest, Puerto Rico - flux4day.12C.oxic.44.000.170 (v2)... | ecosystem: Environmental > Terrestrial >... | reverse complement strand
GGGTTGCCCCGGGGATGCGATGAAAACGGCGGTCGATCTTCGTCGAGGCAGACCTTGAGGAGATCGTCGGCGGCGCGAGCGGCGGTCTGCAGACCCGAGAAGATCGCCACAAGGCCTAAAGCAGCAACTCCAACTTTCATGGTCTTCTCCGGCTCGAAACATAGGCCCAGAGATCGGCGATCTCGTCGTCGCTCAGGATGTCGCCCCAAGGCGGCATCCTGTTGTTCTTGCCCTGCTTCACGGTGGTGACAAAACGCGGCTTGTCGTCCGGGAAACCACGCAAGTCGGGCGTGACGGTGCCGGAATTCATCAGGTTGGGACCGTGGCAATGCGAGCAGGCCTTGGTGTATGTCGCCTTGCCGCTGTCGATCTGCGCCTGAACGCTGCTGTCATTCTGCTCGTCCGCGGCGCGCGCGGTCACCGTCGACACGACCGCCAGCACCGCGACGGCGGCGAAGCTCGCCGCCGTCTTGCAAGATACCTCTCTCGGCATGCGCGACCAGCAATTACTGCTTGAGCGCAAATACCCACAGCGATCCGCCCGCAGGCACCTTCGCCAACCGCTCGTCCCCGGAGAACAGCGAGTAGACCCCGCCATGGCCGCTGGCGACGGCAACATACTGCACGCCGTCCTGTTGCCACGTCACAGGTTGCCCTTCGATGCCGGAGCCGGTCTGGAACTGCCAGAGCTTCTTGCCGCTGTCGGCGTCAAAAGCTTCGAACTCGCCGGTCAGCTGACCGGTGAACACGACGCCGCCGGCGGTGGACATCACGCCGGAGAAGCGCGGAATGTCGCTGGGAGCTTCCCACTTGATCTTTCCGGTAAGCGGATCGATCGCGCTGAGATGACCGCGCGGTCCATTACCCCATTCCCAGGCATCAGTGAGGTCCATGCCGAGATACCATTCGCCGGCCTTGTAGGTCACTGGTTCGGCCTTGTAGTGACCGCCGAACGCCAGCGTATTGGCATAGGCCGTGCCGGTCTGCGGATTGAACGACATCGGCTCCCAGTTCTTGCCGCCTAGAATCGACGGGAACACCGTCACTTTCTTGCCCTCGCGCGCGTCCTTGACGACGTCGGTTTCGATTGGCCTACCAGTCTTCATGTCAACGCCGGTCGCCCAATTGACCTTCACGTAAGGGTTGGCTGCGAGCAGCTTTCCGTTGGTGCGGTCGAGCACGTAGAAGAAGCCGTTGCGGTTGGCATCCATCAGCACCTTGGTCGGCTTGCCTTCGATATTCATGTCGGCGAGCACCATTTCGGCCACTGAGTCGTAGTCGAACGGGTTGTTGGGCGAGAACTGATAGTTCCATTTGATCTTGCCTGTCTTCGGATCAAGCGCGAGCACCGAGCAGGTGTAGAGATTGTCGCCGGGGCGCACCGCCGCGTTGAACGGGCCGGGATTGCCGATGCCCCAATAGACCGTGTTCAGCTCGGGGTCGTAGGAGCCGGTGATCCAGGTCGATCCGCCGCCAAGTTTCCAGGTGTCGCCCTTCCAGGTGTCGCCACCGGGCTCATCCGGGCTCGGAATGGTATAGGTCCGCCACAAACGCTTGCCGGTCGCCGGATCCCAGCCGTCGATGAAACCACGGGTGCCGAACTCCGCGCCGGAGATGCCGGTCAGGACCACGCCATCGGCGACCAGCGGTGCCACCGTCATGGAATAGCCTTCCTTGATGTCGGCGGCCTTCTGACGCCAGAGTTCCTTGCCGGTCTTGGCGTCGAGGGCGATCACGTTGGCGTCCAACGTGGTGCGGAATACCTTGCCGTCGTACAGCGCAGCGCCGCGATTGATGATGCCGCAGCAGACGATTCGTGGTGTCTCCGGCGGATATTCGACTTTGGTCTTCCAGATCTGCTTGCCGGTCTTGGCATCGATCGCCATCGTGGCGGAATGCGTCGTCACGTAAATCACGCCCTGATAGACCAGCGGCTGTGATTCCTCGCTTCGATCATCGGCAAAACTGTAATTCCACACCGGAACGAGATTCTTGACGGTGTCCTTGTTGATCTGATTCAGCGTACTGAATCGATTGAGGTTGTACCCCATTCCGTAATTGAGAACGTTCGAGGTATCGGTCGCGCCCTTGGCCAGCTGTTCGTTGGTTTGGGCGATGGCTCCATGTGAAACAATGGTCGCAAGGCCGATGGCCATTGCTATGCGCTTCATTCGTTCCTCCCAATTTTTTAGTTTGCGGCGAAAAGCCGCCGTCTTCAGCCTAGCTTGAAGATGAAATTCAGCAAGTCGATTGTCGCGCAATCGCGGTTTCGCGTTGCGGAACGCCCCGCGTCTACAAACCTCTCTTGCGCCCGCGGGTCGTTGCCCATGCCTTGTTCGTGCCGCAATCCCGGTGAGCCGACCTAAAGACCTAGCGTGACTTCAGCCCAGTGCACGACGACGTCGCTGTTGAGGAAGTCGATCACGCTTGCCTCGACGATCCCGGGCTGGTCGTGGCCGACCAGGGCGGTGGCGACGATGGCATCGCAACGGTCGTTGAAGGCGATGGCCAGTGCCGAGCTCGGTGCCTGATAGGGTTCGGTAACCGCATAGGGTCGGCTGCGGCCCTTCATCCACGCGATGCTGATCTCGCGGCCCGCCGCCAGCACCGAAATCCGCTCACCCATCAACGTGAAATCGGTCAGGCGGTCGAGCTCATGATCATCGGAAACGCCGGTCAGGCAGTTGCAGAAGCCGATCTTGGCCCGGATGTAGACATTGACTTCAGTTCCGCAGTCGGCGGCCGAACAGCGGAACGCCTTGCCTTGGCCCCATTCGTCGGTCGGAAACGGCCATCGCACTTCGGCAAACCTGGGATGACTCGGGGGTGCCAAAGCCTTGCTCTGAACCAGCGCTGGCCAGCCAAAAAATGCAGAAGCGCCGGCGAGCGCGCCGAGCCCAAGGCCGATGATGACGGCAATCACGGCGCTGCGGTTGGCAACCATGCTCTAATTGCTCGCGACAAAGCTTCGCGCAATGGCAAGCACCGGGCGGTCGGAATCCGAGTCGGAGGCCAGCGCGAGGAGCTTTTCATAGTTTGCCTTGGCCTTTGCCGTGTCGCCAAGAGCCTGGGCTGCCTTCGCTGCGCCGGCATAACCGTTGAAGCGGTTCGGCTCCTTCGCCTGGGTGGCTTCGAACGCGGCGAGCGCCTCGGCAGGCTTGCCGCGATCGAGCAGCATGAAACCATAGAGTTCGCGCGCCGGCGCCAGAGGGCCGGGGGTCACCGGAGCCTTTTCTGTCCTGTCTTCGGCATCGGCCGCGGCGCTCATCGCCTTGAGCGCTTCATCGTATTTGCTGTCGGCGTAGAGCACCCAGGCGTTCGCCACCTGCGCTTGCACATCAGCCTGCACTGCCCAATAGTCGCTCTTGACCTCACGCAGGCTGTCGCGAATTTCCGTAAGCTTCGCGGCCTCGGCCCTCGCCGCAGACGCATCACCGGATCGCGCCGCGCCCAGCGCACGCGCGAAATGCGAGATCGCCATCACCTGCGGGAACTTGCTCGGCCTGACCTCGAGATTGGCTGCGCCCTTCCAGTCGCCGCGTTCGACCATGTAGCGCGCCGGCGAGGCGGCTCTTGCGAAGGCGCCGCCATAGGAATCGGAATCGGGTTTGGTGGCCTCGACGTCGTCGATGACCTTTCGCGCGGCAGCGTCCTGCGCCAGTTGCAGATAGGCATAGACCATATAATCCTGGCCATGCAGTTGATCGCCGCTTTCGCCGTGGGCCTTCGCCGCCTGCACCGAAGCCTGGTTTGCCGCAATGGATTCCTTCCAGTAACCGACGCGGGTGAAAATATGCGAGGGCATATGCTGCGCATGCGGCGAATTCGGCGCGATCTTCGAATAGCGCAGCGCCGCAGGCAGGCCCTTGGCCGCGATCGGCGGATAATCGTAGAGGTGAATGAGATAATGGGCCACGCCGGGATGCTGCGGCTGCCGCTGCCAGATCGGCTCCAGGATGGCGGCGCCCTTGAGCTGGTTGGCGTAGGTCTTGTCGGAAGGTGAGGCGGCCACGTTCAGGGTGATGGCGTAGAAGATCTGCGCCTCGTCGTCATCGGGATATTTTGCGGCCAGCGCTTCCATTTTCTTCAGGTACGACTGCACGCGCGCCTGGTGCGGGATCTTGTCGTAGTCGACATACATCACGGAGAGCGCATCGATGTAGTCACGTTCACGTTCGGTTTTGGCGCCGACCGTTTTCGCCTTTTCGATCGCGGCAAGCCCGAGCGGAAGGTTGGGTGTGGGGATCGCGCTGTGCGGGTTGCTCAGAAGCGATAGCGCGATGCCCCAATAGGCGATGCCGCATTCCGGATCGGCCTTGATGACTTCTTCGTAAATTTCCTTCGACCCGGCGTACCAGAACGAGTGCTGGTATCGCATGGCGCGATCGAACCGGCGCTGTGCGGTTTCGTTGCATGAGGTGGCGAAATGCACCTTGCCCAGTTTCTGGTCCGTATCATCCTGAGCGACGGCCGGCGAGCGAGACGCGAGACCCACCACGGTCGCAGCGACTGCCGCCAACAGAAATGCACGCATGATGCTCTCTCCCGGACGCCGATGATGGAAAGACCGTATCTGTTGCGCAATCATAGGCCGTAATCTTGACGTTCTCAACGCACTCAGCTCTGGTTCCGCCCACCAAGCGCGAGCGGCTGTTTTTTCCATGTTGCTAGATGTTGAGTTCGGCGCCGGTGATGCGGCGATAGGCTTCGAGATAGCGCCGGCTCGTGGCGTCCACCACGCTTGCCGGCAAGGATGGTGGCGGAGCCTCGCCATTCCAGCGGCCGGCGCGGCGCTCAGTGTCGAGATAGTCGCGCAGCGGCTGCTTGTCGAAGCTCGGTTGCGGGCGGCCCGGCATGTAGGCATCCGTGGCCCAGAACCGCGAACTGTCGGGGGTCATCACCTCGTCGATCAGGATGATGCGGCCGTCGGCATCGCGGCCGAACTCGAATTTGGTGTCGGCGATGATGATGCCCTGGTCGTGCGCCAGCCTTTCGCCGAGCGCATAAACCGCGCGGGTCATGCTCTCCAGCGTATAAGCCACTTCATCGCCGACAATCTCGCGCATCCGCGCGATCGTGATGTTTTCGTCGTGACCGGTCTCTGCCTTGGTCGCCGGGCTGAAGATCGCTTCTTCCAGCCTGCCGCTTTCGACGAGGTCGGGCGCGAGTTTTTCCCCCGCGAGCGTACCGTGCGCGGCATATTCCTTCCAGGCGGAACCTGAGAGATAGCCGCGGATCACGCATTCGATCGGGAATACCTTGGTGCGCCGGCACAGCATCGCGCGTCCCGCAAGCGAGGCGCGATGGTCCTTCAAGACAGGCACCTCGCCGATGATGGCCTCGGTGTCGGCGCTGATCATGTGATGGTGCACCACGCCTTCGAGTTCGTTGAACCAGAAGGCGCTGATCTGGGTCAGCACCGCGCCCTTCATCGGGATCGTTTCGGCCATCACAACGTCGAAGGCGCTGATGCGATCGGTGGCGAGTAACAGCACGCGGTCATCGCCGACGGCATAGATGTCGCGAACCTTGCCGCGCCCGATCCGCGGAAGGGGCAGGTCGCTTGCGAGCATCATGGTCATGATCGGGCTTTCAAAAGACGGCGGCGTTCATTCCGGAAGTGGAATGAATTCATGCTCGTTGGGTACGGGAGCGAAGCGGCCGGTCTTCCAGTCCTGCTTGGCCTGCTCGATCCGCTCCTTGCTGGATGAAACGAAATTCCACCAGATATGGCGTGGGCCCTCCAGCGCGTCGCCACCGAGGAACATCATTCGCGTCGGCTTGACTGCTTTGATGGTGATGCGATCGCCGGGGCGAAAGACCAGGAGGCGCGGACCTTCATAGTGTTCGTTTGTGATCTCGACCTCGCCATCGACCAGATAGATCCCGCGCTCCTCGTGATCGGAATCAAGCGGCACGCTGATGCCCGCATCGGCGGCTACCTCGACATAGAACCACGGCGACACCATCGCAACCGGCGACTTTGCGCCGAACGCTTTGCCTGCGATCACGCGCGCGGTGAGGCCGCGATCCCTTACCAGCGGCAGATCGGTTGCCGCATAGTGCTGGAAGGACGGTGCGATCTCCTCGCTTCCCGCCGGGAGCGCAATCCAGCTCTGCAGGCCGAGCATTTTCTGGCCTTCTCTTCGCTGCAGATCCGGCGTTCGCTCCGAATGGGCGATGCCGCGGCCTGCGGTCATCAGGTTCATGGCGCCCGGCTGGATTTCCCGGACGTTTCCCTCGCTGTCGCGATGCATGATGCTGCCGTCGAACAGATAGGTGACGGTCGCAAGTCCGATGTGGGGATGCGGGCGCACGTCCATGCCCTTGCCCGACATGAACTGAACGGGGCCGAAATGATCGAAGAAGATGAAGGGGCCGACCATCTGCCGTCGGCCGTGTGGCAGCGCACGCCGTACTGCAAATCCGTCGCCGAGATCGCGGGTGCGCGGCACGATGACGAGTTCCAGCGCGTCGCAGGATTTGGTGTCGCCGAGCACGGGATCTTTGTCAGGAAGCCAGCTCATGGGTTGCCCTCATTTTTGGTGGCCTCGAACGAGCTTGGCGCAGCAAAGACGAGGCGTCAATGCAACTCGTTCTCGCGGCGCCGCGCGCCGGAGTTGTTCGGTAAATCCTTCGCGCGCCCTGAGGGCGTGGGGAATGCCGGGTGCCCGTTGCACCCGCAGCCTCGCGTGGAAAAACAAAAACCACACGAGTTAGTCCACCGCAGGTACACGCCGGTTAAGCCCGGCATTCCCGCACGCGAATGGTTTTAACGGTTTCCTTCGTGGTCTCCCTGGTGAGCCGGGCTTTCTTGCCACCATCATCAGCGCGATGCGCAAGCATTGCTGCCGACTTGATACCAGCGTCGGGGTATCAGGACGCCACGACTTCGCCGTCCGCCTTCGTACCGTTCGTCGTTCCGGAACCAAAGCGTCCACCGCATCCCGCACCCAACGTCCGTGACGATCGCGAAACGCCCCTCATGTGGGGACGGGATGGCGAGAAATATGCTGGTGATTTGCTCAATCGATCAACGACGCGCCCTGCGGCCAATTGGCACGACGGGCAAATCACTTGCCGTACGCAAAATGTTGTCAATCGCAATTTTCTCTTGGCACGGATGCGACCCGGCGCGCCGACGCGAGAGAATACGAACGATGCCGCGAGATCGCGAATTGGGGTCCAGCCCGGAAATGAAGCGAATGCCTCGCTTTTTAGGCATCCGCCCAGCGATTCCTCAATACGTTGCAGTTAGAGTTGGCAAAAGGCGAGCTCTCACGGGCATTTGGAATCTTCGGCGACAGATTTGGCAGGCCGCGCCAAATTAATGCCAGTTGCAGCGGCACGACAGCTAATGAATTCGGGAGGAAGTAACCGTGGCGGATATTGACGAGTTGGTCGAGCAAATTTCGGAGGCGCTGAACATCGCCGCACAATCCTCGACGGCCGGAACCGCGGAAAGTTATAGCGTCCTGGGTGAAAAGCTCAGCGAACTTGAATCCTCCGCGGGCCGTTACCTTCGGTCAAACATGGCCTACCAGGCTGTCCTCACAAAATTACAGCAAGAGCAGCCATTGACAGCGGATGATTTGAAGACGCTTCGATCCTTGATCGTTGGCGATGCCGACGGATATCTCAAATACGACGACGACTTCGAGCAATCGAAGGCGGAATTGACGCGAATTATCGACCAGATACGGAAGCTGCAGTCCACCGAAATGAACGCGGAAACACTGACGCATCTGCGCGTACTGTGTCGTGAGGCATCGAGCGCGCTGGCGCCGACAGTGCACTATCTGGAGCAAAAGCAGCGGGTCAACAACTTCGACAACAATGTCCACGAGCCGCTTAGCCACGACACGCGCCGCATGCTTGCGGGCGTCATTCAGGACCTCGCCAGCTGAGAGGCCCTGAACCTTTCACGAGGCGCAAAATGCGGATCCGTCCGACCGGCTGGCTGCGGAGTGCGAGCTCTCTCAATTACGCCGTGGCCGATGCGGTGCCATAGTGCAGCGGATCCGTGGTCGCGCCTTGCCGCGAAGTTTTGCGGAGCAGGCCGATCAGCGAGTAGGAGTGGATGAGAAAGGCACGCGGCACGGCGTAGATCGGGATCAGCACGATCGGAAAGACGATTCCGCCACCGCCACCTCCGGTGAGCGTCCCGATCGTGACGGCGTTGACGAGGTCGGCCATGCCGAACAGGTTCCACGCGATGGCGGCGTTGCGGGCATACGGCTTGCCAGCATACCACCAATAGGCCACCAGCGGTGCAAAGAGTCCGGTCAGGACGTCGCCCACGCCGGCCGGAATCGCGAACACGCCCGGCAACTGCCCCTGGAAATAGCGGACGAGGAACACGGCTCCCAGAATCCGCACGGTCTGTATGGCGATCAGCCAGTGCTGCGGGATCGCGGCAACGATCTCGCGGAAGGTCCGCGAGAGCAGGAGCAGGTAGCCGACCCCAAGGGTAACCGCCAACGCAACCGGTATGCCTCGCGGCCAGACCTCGAAGCGGAAGAAGTCGTTTCCGGCAAGTAGCATGATGCCGATGAGCCAGGCGGCGAAGACGATTGCCGAGCCGATCGCCCAGCGCCAGCGGCGCCGTCGCTCGCCCGGTAGCACGCGGATTCCGACGTAAAACCCGACCCAGAGAAGGGTCGAGGTAATCGATTGGATCATGGCCTGCAGGAGTATGAGCGTCATCGGACAGCCTCCTTGACTGCAACTTGGCCGGTGGTGGCCGTTGCGGTTCGCTGGCGCAGCCGGAGCGCACCGAGCAATGTCAGGATTACCGAAATGAACACCATCGGACTTGCTCCTTTCACGATCACGGCAACTGTGGTACCCGAAGGTACCCAAACGCGCGTGGTTGGTACCATCTGGTACCGATGCCGCACGTATACGGTACTACATGGTACCAATGCAAGGGACTCGACCAGATGAGGGATAAAAACGCTGTGATTGCGACGGATGACGCAGGGTCGGACCCCGCCGAGCCTTCGCTCCGCGAGCGTGTGCTCAAGGCGGCATTCGAGGTGTTCCGCAAACGCGGCTTTAGTAGCGCCAGCACGCTCGAGATCGCGACGCGCGCCAAGGTGTCGAAGCGCGACCTCTACGCGCTGTTCGGCAGCAAGCAGGCGATGCTGGGTGCGTGTATCAAGGAGCGCGCGGGGCGCATGCGCCAGCCGCTCGAATTGACCGCGCCCGTGCCGGCCAACCATGCGGCCGTGGTCAATACGCTTGCCGAATTTGGCACGTCGATCTTGCGGTTTGTTTCTCATCCCGACGTCTTGACGGTCCATCGCCTGGCGATCGCAGAGTCGGACCGCGCGCCCGAGATCGCACGGGTGCTTGATCGCAATGGCCGCGAAGCGAACCACGCGGCGCTTGCCGCCTGGCTCGCAAAGGCGCAAGCGCAAGGGTTCGTCAGCGCCGGCGATCCCGCGGTCATGGCGGCACACTTCCTCGCCATTCTGTGGGGTGGCGGCCTATTGATGCAGTTGCTGTTGCGCCTGCGGGAGCCGCCGGGCGAGGGCGAAATCAAGGCGCGCGCGCAGGCCGCCGTGCAGGCGCTACTGACGCTTTATGCTCTACCTCGCGTGACGCGGTGAGGTGCCAGCCATTCGGCTGTTGCCGATTTCGTTCTTTGTGTTTGCCGAACTCGGGTAAACCCGAGTTCGGGCGGCGCATCCCGCAATCGCCATGGTTATGATGAGACGCGGATGCCGTGAAGTCGTTATTTTCCAAGCTGCACGAAGCGCAACTCGCCCTTGACCAGATCGGGCACCACCACCATCAGGCCCTTGGCATTTTCGAATGCGCAGAAATCGGCCGGCCCTTTGAAGTCGGTGGCGAGCTTCTTCATGCCCATGGTCTTGTTCCACTGGAACAGCGATCCGCTCATCCAGTCGGTTGCTAGTACGTCGCCATCGCTCATCACATAAAGTCCGTCAAGCATGCCGATCTTGTCGGAGAGCAGCTCCGGCTCCTTGCCGGGCACAAGCGAGTAGATGCCGCGCGGATCATCCTTGCCCTTGAAGCCGACCATCATCAGGGCCCCACGCTTGCCGGGGTAAACGCCGTTCGGATTGACGCCCTTTTCCTTGAACAGCACCGTGATCTTGGGCTCGGCTTTCGTTTCCAGGAAATCAGCGGGCTCGACGCGCACCAACTGGTCGGAGCGGTTGTCGCTGACATAGAGCGCATCGCCCATCACGGTCGGGTCGTTGGCAAACGTGACGCCGGGCAGATCGAGCTTCTTGCCCTTCTTGGTCTTGAGATCGAACACCCAGACCGAGTCGATGTCGGTCACCCACAACCGATTGCCCTTGATCCAGATGCCTTTGGGCTTGTTGAGGGTCTGGCCCTGTGCCGGGAGAAAACCATCCTCGAGGATTTTTCCATCGAGCGATACTTTGGTGATCTTGCCCTTGCCGTCCTTGTCCGCCGGCTTGAGGTCGGGGCCGAAATCGCTGGTGTAAAGCACCTTGCCCTTGGGGTCATAGGCCACCGATTCGATGTGGCCGAATCCGCCGGCAGTCTGCTCCGAGAGGACTTTCAATTCCTTTGCCGAGACGGTGGGCGCGCTTATCGTTTGGAAAACGACGAAGCCCGCCGAGAGCGCCAGAATAAATGGAAATCGTTGGATCATGTTTCTTCCCCCAATTTAATTGCGGCGCGGATCCGGTCTTTCGCTCTCGTGTTCTTACTCCGCAGCCTCCGGCGGCTTGGCGCCCGCGCCATAGCGCTGATCGATGTAATCGATCACGAGCGCCTTGAACTCGGCGGCGATCGTCGGGCCGCGCAGGGTGCGGAATTTCTTGCCGTCGACGAACACCGGTGCGGCCGGTGCTTCACCGGTGCCGGGCAGCGATATGCCGATATTGGCGTGCTTGGATTCGCCGGGGCCGTTGACGATGCAGCCCATCACCGCGACGTTGAGGGATTCGACGCCGGGATAACGGGTTTTCCAGTTCGGCATTTCGTCGCGGATGAAATCCTGGATCGAGCGCGCCAGTTCCTGGAACGTGGTCGAGGTGGTCCGGCCGCAGCCGGGACATGCCGCCACCAGCGGCACGAAGGTGCGGAAGCCCATGGTCTGCAACAATTCCTGCGCCACCTGGACTTCCAGCGTACGATCGCCGCCGGGTTCGGGCGTCAGTGAAATGCGGATAGTGTCGCCGATGCCGCCCTGTAGCAGAATGCCGAGCGCTGCCGATGAAGCGACGATGCCCTTCGATCCCATGCCGGCTTCGGTCAGCCCGAGATGAATGGCGTAGTCGGAACGGCGGGCGAGTTCCTGGTACACCGCGATCAGGTCCTGCACGGCCGAAACCTTGGCCGAGAGAATGATGCGGTTCTTGGCCATGCCGAGTTCCTCGGCGCGCGCCGCCGACAACAGTGCCGACTGCACCATGGCCTCGCGCGTCACTGCGCGCGCATCCAGCGGATTGGCTGATGCCGCGTTCTCGTCCATCAGCCGGGAAAGCAGTTCCTGGTCCAGCGAGCCCCAATTGGCGCCGATGCGCACCGGCTTGTTGTTCTTGTTCGCGATTTCGATGATGTCGGCAAATTGGGTGTCGCGCTTGTTCTTGAATCCGACATTGCCGGGATTGATCCGGTATTTGTCGAGCGCTTCGGCGCAGGCCGGGTATTCGGCCAATAGCTTGTGGCCGATGTAATGGAAGTCGCCGATCAGGGGCGTGGTGATGCCGCGCTTGCGCAGACCGTCGCGAATATGCGGGACGGCGGCGGCGGCTTCCTCCCGGTCGACCGTGATGCGCACCATTTCCGAGCCGGCGCGCGACAACGCGGCGACCTGGGCCACCGTGCTCTCGACATCGGCGGTGTCGGTATTGGTCATCGACTGCACGACGATCGGGGCGCCGCCGCCGACGGCGACGTTGCCGACCATGACTCGGGTGGTTTTATGTCGCATTTTCGGGCCGGCGACGTCGTTTTCGAGCGGCTTTTCAAGCTTGTTCATGGCGTCTCAGATATCAGGTTTTGGTGAGCTTCAGCAACGGATCAATGGAACCGGAATCGGGCCGATTCACGAGGTAAAGACCCGCAATCACCAGCAGCGCCGCGGCGCCGAATGCCAGTGTCAGTGCATCATGGAGGATCAAATAGCTAGCCACGACACCAAACAAAGGGGTGATGAAGGTAAATGCCGACAATTTGCTCGCCGAATAGGTCTTGACCAGCGCAAACCACAGCAAAAACGTTAATCCGACCACCCAGATCGCCTGATAAATCATGAGTGACAGCGCCAAAGGGCCGGGAACCCGGGTCAGGGTTTCGCCAAAAAAGAAGGCGGCCAGCCCCAAAATCGGGATCGATATAGCCACCTGGTAGGCAAGCGCCTTTTCCGGTGGCGCCTGGAGCAGCCGGGTCGCCTTCACGAGCAGGGTCGTGGCCGCCCACAAGGCGCCGCCACCGACGATCAGGAGGTCACCCAACAGCACATTCGCATCCACGTTGGTCTGTGGAACCCCGATGGCAAGTGCGACGCCTGCAAAGCTCAGGCCGAGCCCCAGCCACTGCAAGGCGCGCAGCCTTTCGCCGAGGAACTGATAGGAGCCAAGTGCAACGAAAAATGGCGCGGTATAGAGAAACACCGCGGCGCGCGAGGCCGATGTAAGGAGCAAGCCGCGATAGATCAGGACGAATTCAAGCCCGAACAGCAGCCCGGCAAAAAGGCCCGCCGCCAGCGTGCCGTCGGAGGCAAAGAGTGTCACGCCGCGAAAGCGTGCGATCAACAGCAACACCGGTAGCGCGCCTGCGGAGCGGATGGTGGCTTGCAGTAGCGGCGGAATGTCGGGCAACGCCAGCTTCACCGCGACCTGGTTGAACCCCCAGCTCAGGCACAGCATCAGCATCAGCGCAATCGCGCCCGCACTGAGCGGACGCTCAGCCGATTTCGCCAGCAATCTGTTTGAAGACATGAACCCCCGTGCCGGTTTGGCGCCGTGTTATTGTTGTATTTAGTTCTGCTGGCAATGCGCGCAAATGCCGGATATCTCGACCACCGACATTTTTGGCGCGAACCCGGTCGTGCGCGCGGCCGCATTAAGGCTTTGCGCCACCACCGCCGCCGGAATTTCCCCGACCGAGCCGCAAAGTTCGCAGATCAGGAATGCAACCATCGCGGCCGCATCATGATCGTGGCCGCAGGCGAGAAACGCATTGCGGCTTTCGATGCGGTGG
>Ga0306920_100009143_pt1 | contig 13213 bp, 8 predicted proteins | sample flu12Cox44000170_FD_204666 | JGI IMG/M metagenome (GOLD analysis project Ga0306920, IMG submission 204666) | Lab enrichment of tropical soil microbial communities from Luquillo Experimental Forest, Puerto Rico - flux4day.12C.oxic.44.000.170 (v2)... | ecosystem: Environmental > Terrestrial >... | reverse complement strand
CCTCGTTCTACGGTCTATCGTTCGTACGCGTCGTATTCCAATATGGTGTCGATTACTATTTCGCTCTGACTCAAACCGCGATCAACCTGCAACAGAACGTGATCCTTCCTAACAATGTGCAGGCCATTATTCAGGGCACGAGCTTGGTTGGTGAAATCTATCGATATCAGCTAGCCGGGCCGCCGCACTTCGGATTGACCAATCTCCGCACGGTACAGGACTGGATACTTCAACGCCGGTTGCTGACGGTACCTGGAGTCGTACAGGTCAACACCTGGGGGGGCACCACCAAGCAGTACGACATTGACGTCGATCTGGATAAGCTCGACGCCTACAACGTCACGCTGCCGCAAGTGATCAGCGCCATCGGCAACGCCAATATCAACGTCGGCGGTCGCACCATCAATATCGGCCAGCAGTCGGTCAATGTCCGTGGTGTTGGCCTCATGGACAGCGGGGGCGCGCTCGATTTGACTCAAGGGTACAGGGTCGAGGACATCGAGAATGTCCTGCTCTCGCAAACGAACGGTGTCCCGGTTTTCGTCAAAGATGTTGCCAAGGTTTCCGTCGGTTACGTACCGCGCCTTGGCAAGGCGGGCCGCGATAAAGAGGACGACGTGGTCGCTGCGATCATCATTATGAATCGTACGCTCCATACCAACGACGTCGTCGCGCGCGTGAGAGCGGCGATCGGTAAGATCAACAGCGATGGCACCTTGCCTCCCGGCGTGAGACTGGTCCCGTTCTATGACCGCACGACGTTGGTCGCGGTTACCACGTCGACGGTATTGCACAATCTTACTTTCGGATGCCTGCTGATTTTCTTCATTCAGTGGGTTTTCCTCGGTGACCTGCGCAGCGCTATCATCGTAGGAGCCAACATCCCGTTTGCGTTATTTTTCAGCATAATCATCCTCGTGCTGCGAAATGAAGACGCGAACCTGCTGTCGGTCGGCGCGATCGATTTCGGAATCATCGTCGACTCGGCCTTAATTCTTGTCGAAAATATCTACCGCTGCTTTCAAGCCGGACCGCAAGAAAGACAAAGACTGTTGCGACAGTTGGCCGAAGGGCAATGGGGCGCGGATCCGACGCGCGCGACGGATCCGTTGAGCGCGCGGACCTGGAACGACCGACTCCGGCTCATTCTGATCAGCGCGCTGCAAATCGATCGCGCGGTATTATTTTCCACCGCGATTATTGTGGCGGCGTTCATTCCGCTCTTCACCATGTCGGGCGTTGAAGGGCAAATCTTCGGCCCGATGGCGCGAACATACGCCTACGCGTTGGTCGGGGCATTGATCGCGACCTTCACGGTTACACCGTGCTTAGCCTCTTTTCTGCTGCCCGAGCAGGTCCGCGAAGTCGAAACGATCGTCGTGCGCGCGTTGCGCTCTATTTATGTGCCCGTGCTGCGGTGGTCACTCACAAACCGGGCAATCACCAGTGCAATAGCCCTGCTCTTCCTTGTCCTCTCTGGCTTCATCGGGTCTCGGCTTGGCAGTGAATTCCTGCCGACGCTCGAGGAAGGTAATCTCTGGATTCGCGCGTCGATGCCGCCGACCATTTCGCTAGAGGCGGGAATGCCGATCGTCGATAGAATCCGCGAGATTTTGCGTCGTTATCCTGAAGTCATCACGGTGGTCTCCCAGCATGGTCGTCCGGATGATGGCAGCGATGCGACGGGATTCTTCAACGCGGAGTTCTTCGTCCCGCTGAAGCCTTTCGAGGATTGGCCTTCGGGAATGACTAAGGAGAAGTTGATTGAACAGCTGCAGGCCGAATTTGCCAAAGAGTTCATTGGGATTGATTTCAACTTTTCGCAATACATCCAGGACAACGTCGAGGAGGGACTGTCGGGCGTCAAAGGTGCGAACTCAATCAAGATAATTGGTCATGATCTGGCGGTTTTAGAAAGGATCGCCGGCGAGGCGCTCCATGAGATGGCTCAAGTGAGGGGGATTACTGATCTGGGAGTGTTTCGGGTCCTCGGCCAACCGAATTTGAACATCAAAATCGATCGGGCAATGGCGGCGCGCTATGGACTGAGCGTCAGTGACGTCAACACCGTCGTTCAGGCTGCACTTGGCGGCACAGTGGCCACGACGCTCCTGGAGTCGGACCGACAATTCAATGTAACGGTGCGATTGGCACCACAGTACCGAAACAACCTCGACGCCGTGCGTAGTCTCAAGGTCGGAGTCCAGACGTCCGCTGGCAACGCCTACATCCCCCTATCGGAGCTCGCGTCTATCACCCTCGATACCGGAGCCTCTTACATCTTCCGTGAGCGTAACGAGCGCTTCGTGCCGATCAAGTTCAGCGTGCGAGGGCGTGACCTCTCTGGCGCGGTAGAGGAGGCGCAGCAGCGAATTACCAACAACGTTAAGCTACCAACCGGCTATCGCATTGACTGGGCCGGAGAGTTCGAATGGCTGCAACAGGCAAAAAAACGCCTAGCCGTCGTTCTCCCGATCACGCTCGCTCTCATCATGGTGCTGCTCTACGGCCTGTTCAACTCGTTGCGTGACAGCTTCTTGGCCTTGCTCGGAATTCCCTTTGCCATCTGCGGCGGGATTTTGGGATTGTCTGTTTCGGGGCTGGATTTCAGTATCTCGGCTGCCATCGGATTTATCTCGTTGTTCGGTGTTTCGGTGATGAGTGGCATCCTCATCATCAATGGCTACTATCGAGTCGCGACAAGCGGAATGTCGTCGGTCGAGGCGATGTCGCGTGCCGTCGAAGGGCAGATGCGACCTGTTCTCATGATGACGCTATCGGCCTGCATCGGCCTGCTTCCGGCCGCCATCTCGACCGGCATTGGCAGTCAGGTCCAACGACCACTCGCCACTGTGATCGTTGGCGGTATGTTTGTCGGGCCAATTTTGTTGCTGGTGGTCGTCCCGGCGCTGCAAACGTTTTTCCTGAGCCGACACGGTCCTCCGCGCTCCCTCCCGGAGCGCCAAGGGGATCCAGAAACGTAGCTCTGACATATCGGTCGCGAACATGAGTGCTGTCACAATCTCCCCGCTTGCGAGTGACAGCGCCCCATCTGGCCCAGCTTGCGTCCGCGCTGCCATCGGACCGATAAACGACCGCGCGCAGCGCCTGACCGACGCTGGCGTGGATGCGGCTTAAGCCGCGACGAGGAACCGACAGGTGGGACGCCGGAGATCAACAAATCCACTTAGATCGTGCTCCCACACCACCGCTGTTCATAGTCTTTTTCCCGGAACGCGGGGCGGCGCCGGGTCGGCATGACATAGCGCGGTCTGCGTCGCCGGCTATCCAATGTCGTCGCGCGCCTGGAGAAGGCGAAGTCGTCGATCCCAGCGGTTATTATTTTCCGCATGGCGCCGCTCTTGGAGACAACGTCGACAAAATAACGGATGGCTCAACCATCTCGTTGGCAGTAGCCAAGGCACGCCAGGCAACGCATGATGTCAAAGTCCGTAGGCAGCGCGGGCGTTGTCGGCGAACACCGCCCGCTGTTGCGACTTGGAGAGTGGCGCCTTGAAGGCGTGGCGCGGGTCGTCCATATCCCAATGCGGATAGTCGCTGGCGAATACGATGCGGTCCCAGCCGATCCACTCACATAGCTCGAGAAGATCGGTGCGCCGCTCTGGCTCTTCGATCGGTTGGGTGGCGAACCAAACGCGCTCGCGCACGTATTCGCTTGGCGGGCGCTTCACATGGGGTACCTCATCCCGCATGCGTGCCCAATGCTTGTCCATCCGCCAGACGCACGAGGGTACCCAGCCGAAGCCCCCCTCGATCATGATGAAGTGCAATGTTGGAAACATGTCGAATACGCCTTCGAACACAAGGCTCGACAGCGCTGACTGCATCGTCATCGCGTTTCCGTGTTGGTCCTCCAGATAGAAGCTTGCTGGTCCGCCCGCGGTGATCGAGTGCCCATTGTTCCCTCCGGTATGCAGGCCGATTGGCAGTCCCGCATCCTGGGCGGCGGCGTAGATCGGCCAGTAACGCTTGCGCCCCATCGGCTCGATCATGCGTGGTGTCATGAACACCGAGGCGAAGTCCTGCTTGCGGGCGCAGCGCCGGATCTCGGCCACCGCGGACTCTGCGTCATCGCAGGCGACGGCGACGGAAGCGCGCAGCCGCGGCTCCGGCTCGGTCCATTCTGCGACCTGCCAGTCGTTCAATGCGCTCGCCATCGCGGCGCCGAGGTCCAGGTTGCGTTGGTCCTTAGCGCTCGGGAACAGCACCTGCAGGATGCCGGTCTCGATGTTTAACGGGTCGAGATGCTGCGCGCGCATGAAGGCGAGGTCCGAGCCGGGCGGCCCTCCCGTTGGCGGCCAGCTGTCGCGTCGCGATAGGGCGGGCGTCCATTTCGGATAAGTGGGGCTGTCCACGAAAGGCTGACGCGCGCTCGGCCCATAACTTTCGAGGTGATCGCGCCAACGCTGGGCTAGGTAGGGGTAAAGCGCCTGACGCGAAGCCAGCATCGGATGGATGTCGCAGTCGATCAGGCCAAGCCGTGCGGATTGCTCAGGCGCGGCGTCCAGAAGCACGTCACTCATCACACCGCCTCCTTCAGACGCGGATAGGTCTGTAGTGCATTGTCGCGCGCGAGCGCAGGAAGCAGGTCGGCTCGCAGACCGTCGGGCAGTGGGGCTGCGTCGAACTGCCAATGCGGATAGTCCGTGGAGAACAGCAACATGCTTTCCGCGCCGACCTGTGTGAGGATGCGCTGCACCACCACGGGGTCAGCCGGTGCATCGAGCGGCTGCAGCGTCAACCGCACGTGGTCGCGCACGATGTCGGCTGGCGGACGGTCCACCCAGGGAACCTCTGCCCGCAGTGCCCGCCAGATCTTGTTGGCGCGCCAGAGGAAGGCCGGCAGCCAGGTGACGCCGGATTCCAGCAGTACCACCCGCAGTTTAGGGAAACGGGCGAATACGCCTTCGGCGATTAGGCTGAGCAATTGGTTCTGCAGTGCCGGCGCCTGAGCGACATAGTCCTCGACATAATAGGACGGCCAGCCTGTGGAGGTTGTCGGATAATGGTTGGCGCTGCCGGCGTGGATGCCGACCGGCAATCCATGTCGTTGCGCCGCCTCGTACACTGGCCAGAGCAAGCGCCGGCCGAGTGGCATGTCTCCGCTGGCTAGCACCAGGATTTGCACGAATCGCGGCTCAGCCGCCCAGCGCTCGATCTCCGCCACGGCTTGGACCGGGTCGCGCAGACAGAGCGTGATCGAGGCGCGCAGACGCGGCTCGCGATCGAGCCATTCGCGCGCCAGCCAGTCATTGACCGCGCGGGCCAGCGCCGCGCCCATGTCCTCTCCGAACATCGCCATCGCGCCGTGTAGACAGTTCAGTATCCCGACGCTGGTGTTCCATCGATCGAGCGCCTGGTGACGCAGGGTGTTCACATCATCGGCGCCGCCTCCTTTGTCGCCGCGCCATTCTGGACGGACGGCGAGCGGCGTGCGGGGCGGATAGGTAGCCAGACCAATACCGTCGATCCCGCGCGCGACCATTGCTTCTCGCCAATGCGCGTCCAGATAGGGTAGCAGTTGTTCGACACTCGGCGCATCCGGATGCAGGTCGCAATCGATTGGGCGAAGCGAGCGCAATGCTTCGATCTGATCCGCGTCGGCGGCGATCTCCACTTCCGGGAGATTGAAGCCCATGATCGCACGTATCCTGTTGTACTGCCGCTTGCAGCGAGTCCTCGCCTGAACCTTAAATGAGACCTAAGGATCCCGCGCTTCATTGATTTGACCGGATTATAATCTAAGGTGGCCGCTCGATCCTGTCCAGCAGCCCCGCAGCCCCAAAGGGTCTGCAATTCTAGAGCGTTGAGTGGCCCCTCCACCCCGCCTAGAGATCGATCACGCGATCCGCTGCAGGTGCAAGGCCGCACCAACAATTGTTGCTGCAGCCGGAGATTTTCTCTTACGGGCGGAGTCGATCCGTCGGGCCAGAAGATCCAACCGAGTCGTCGCGACGAGGGACGCCCGGCATCGCGAGCTCAGCTGTTCTTCTGGTCGCGTTCCCTGCCAAGTCTGCCGCGCCGTATCAGTTTGCCGTCATACCGCCATCGATTACAAGCTCGCTGCCGGTAACCCACGACGCTTCATCGGAGGCGAGGTAAAGGCAGCCCGCGGCAATATCGGCCGGGGTTCCGAAGCGGCCAAGCGGGGTCGCCTCTAGACGTTTTCTCGCGACCTCTGGATTGGAATGGCCGGGCCTGGTCATTGGCGTGTCGACGAAGCCTGGGTGCACCGTGTTCACGCGAATGTTGTCGGACGCATACTGGATCGCCGCGGCCTTGGAGAAAATCCGCACCGCCCCCTTCGACGCATGATAAGCTGCGTTGGCATGTGAGCCGATAATCCCACAGATTGATGATATGTTGACGATCGAGCCGCCGCCCGCGCGCCGCATGGCGGGTATCGCGGCCTTTGTTCCAAGGAAAACGCCCGTCGCGTTGACCTCCATGACACGGTTCCATTGCTCGAGCGTCTGTTCGTCTAATCGGGGTCCGGCGGTGAGGCTCGTCTGAGTGATCATTTTTGGATCGCGACCAGAGATACCGGCTACATTGCACAGGATATCGAGCTGGCCATAGCTCTTCTCTGCCTGCGCAACAATCGTTGCCCACAATGCCTCGTCGCAGACGTCCTGAGCGGCGAACATCGCCGTGCCGCCGCTGTCAGATATCTCCTTTGCCACGCTCTTGCCCAAACCGGCGTTGCTGTCCGTCAGCAGCACCTTAGCCCCATGTTGTGCAAAGGTGCGCGCCGTTTCTGCACCAATGCCCGAGGCCGCGCCCGTGACGATCGCGACTTTGCCGACCAATCTCTTACCCGTCTGCATGGGCTATGTCTCCTCGTTATCGTGAAGTGCCGACGACATGAGCAACTACTCAGCTTAAGGCGGGGCAGCCCTTCCAGGCGATACGCCTCTCCCTCTTGGTATCGTGCCGCCCGCACACGCGTGAAGACGGGGCTTTCCGACACGTTGCCGCTAGGGTATCAAGAGTAGCACGGCGGCGGAAGCGACGTGGCGTCGGCCGCCGGTTCACCTGATGGTCAACCGCACCCGCCGCGTGGGCGATACGGCTACGCCGTGCAGGGATGGGAACGGTGCAATCGCGTACCGACGTGGCGTATTCGGGTATATGGCACGCAGCACTGACCGGTCGCCGCCCCGTCCATGGGGTTCACGCCTCCTCGCACTCATCAAGTGCCCCGGCCTCGCTCTCCCCGGTCCCATGGCGTGGCTTTCCTCTATCGGATGCCGCAGGTTCGACCTGGAAGCAATCGACTGGGGAAACACACATGCAATCGAGAATAATTCCCACCGCACCTCCAGTTCGAGGAGCTATCCAGAAAGAGCCGGTCGGCGGCGCTGTCCTGTGACCGTTGATCATGGCACGGCCAGTCGCCGTACGGATCGGATGCATTGGCGACCACTAACCGATAGCGGAGTACCCACGACGGAGAAATTGCAATGCTGACAAGCTATCCTGCCCACAGCCGCGCGGACGTAGCCCACACGTTGAGCGAGGTGCTGTGGCTCGACCTACTCAACCCTACAAGTGAAGAGACAGCCCACGTAGAGAGTAAATTTAGCCTCAGGCTTCCCTCGCGCGAGGAGCTGAGCGAGGTCGAATCCTCGAGCCGCATCTCTGAAGAAGACGGCGTGCTGTTCCTGAGCATTCCCAGTTTCTCGCACGCGCAAGTGATCGATGAGGCACCCTCGCCAATTGGATTTATCTTATCAAAACGCCTGCTGATCACGATCCGATACACAAAATTGCGCTCGTTCGACTCGGTGGCAGCCCAATTCTCCAAGAGCCATGCACCCGCGTCCAGCATCGAAACGTTCGCCGCGATCGTCGATGAGATGGTGGACTTAAGCGCGGATTTGCTCGAAGGCATTGCTGCGGAGTTGGATGTGGTATCGCGGTCAGTGTTTCTGAAAACCTCACGAAGACGTGGCAAGATCACCCGATCGAACGAAGTCCTCCACGATACTCTGATCGACGTCGGCAACGCAGGTGAGCGCTTGTCGCGAATTCGCAGCAGCCTGCGGAGCTTGCAACGGATCATCCCGTTCGTGTCCGAACCAAAGCGAGACTGGATCACGAATAGTATACGCAGCCGCCTGAAAAGTGCTCAGATGGACTTAGTATCACTTACAGACTACGAAACCCATCTGTCCGGCAACACGCAGTTTCTGCTCGATGCCGTGTTGGGGCTCATTAATACCAGGCAAAATGACATTTTTACCGTCTTGACGATTGTGTCGGTCATTGGCATTCCACCGACGCTCGTAGCGAGCATCTATGGAATGAACTTCAAGAACATGCCGGAGCTTGACTGGTCGTGGGGTTATCAGTTCGGCTTAGCCCTGATCGCGCTGAGCACCATCCTGCCAATCTTGTGGTTCAAAAGGCGCGGGTGGCTATAGCTCTTATTCAACTCAAGCCACTATATGTCGCGAGCAAGAAATATTGGTGGCCGGTTGCATCACCTGTCTAGATGAGCGTCTGTCGATGCGCACAGAAATAAACGGCCTCTTGTTGTCAAAATGCCGTCTCATATCCTCGCGCCGGTACCACCGGCCAACGGTAATGACGTAGGCGCGGGACCGGGCTCGCTTTCGGGGCGCAGGCTCATGGACCAGGACACAACGCATAGGCCGATGCCCAGATAGCCTCGATATTTTCAATCGTATCGTTGCCCGACTCTTGGTGATCGTCTGATTGGCGTTGCCGGGAAAACACGCGCTATACTGCCTTGGCATCATTTACCTTCTCGAGGAAATTCAGCAATGACATTAGCTGAGCCACGTGAGCCAAAGGCCGCAACGGCCGGGACGCTCGAGTTCACTGCCGCCGAAATTGGTGCGCTTGCCCATCTATATCGTGGCGAGGTCTATCGCAGCACAGTTTGGCGTACGCGCCTTGACAGCTCCACGAACTGGGCAGTGGTGACAACCGGCATCGCGCTGTCGGCGACCTACAGCAGTGCGGATGCCTCCCCCCTGCCCCTGGTTCTTATCGGGCTTCTCGTCAGCGTCTTCCTTTTGTTCGAGGCCCGCCGTTACCGGTACTTTAACGTGTGGCGCGCGCGCGCTCGCCTGCTTGAGACCGACTTCTACGCACCCATGATCAGTGGCGAAGGCGTGCGGCGCGGTCTCGGCTGGGCCGAGCTTCTGGCCAAGGACTACCGCGACCCGCGCTATCACATCAGTTACCCCCGCGCGATCGGCCGACGGCTTCGCCGCACATATGGGTGGATTTTCATGATCCATGCGGTTGCATACTACGGCAAGCTTGCCATACACCCGACGCCGCTGACCTCCCTCGCGGATATATGGGAACGAGCGGCCATTGGTCCCATCCCGGGCGGTTGGGTCGTTGCGGCTGGCGTCCTATTTCATACCAGCTGGCTCATGTTCGCGCTTGTGACCCAGCGCATCGAAATTGCGTCGCGACGCGAGCGGCACAGCTTGATCGCCATGGGATAACGCGTAGCGCCGCTGAGCCTATCTCAACTCAGCTCGCGTGGTGAACGCGCGGCGGGCCCAAACTGACCCAGCCCCGCATCGTGGTGATACATGAGCAATATCCTTGCCAGTTTGAGGATATTGGCCGCAGCCCAGCGAATCGTTTTTGGGGGCAGTTTCGGCGCACAGGCATAGTGTCGCGTTTGTGGGTTTTGTTGTCGGCGAGCCCGAGCGGCAACGTCTCGTCCGAAAGACTCCATATCTGAACGATGTGAGCCTCGCTTGACTCTTTGCAAGAATCGAGAAGCGATTCCCAGAAAACGTCAACAAAGCGTCGTCGTCGGGCGTCGGATGATCCGCAGCCGCTCCAGCATTTTCCGCCCTAAGCAGGCCTTGTCTTTTCGACAACATAATGTCGCTCGACCGGCGAAGAGCAGATCTACGTTTGAACGCGAGCACTTCCGGGTTGTCGCGGGTCGTGCGTCTGCGCACAATCGCGTCACACAAGTCGGGATCGGCGCAATTGAGCAGGGCGTCGACACGGTCGATCCGGGTGTTGTCCAAGCACGCCAGAGAGCTCTCGGCGAACGCGCCGAGAATCAGGTCAATCTTCTGCGTCCCGCGATGTCAGCATCGGAACAGAAACCTGCTGAGGCGGATCTGGGCGTGGTGGTTTGGCAAGCCCTGGGCAACACCGCTGATATCTCTCACAGCGAGTCTCCGCTCTTGTCTAGTGCATGGACATGGGCATCATGTTGCTGTTGAGATTGGCGATGATCCAGACGGAACCGGTAATGACGAGAAAGACGATCAGCATCCCGAAAGCGAGGGCCAGAATATTGTTTGTGTGATCGGCGCCGCTCCCTAGTTGCAGGAAGAACACGAGGTGCACCCCGATCTGTGCAAAAGCGAGTACGATCAACCCGACCGGAACACCCGGGGCCCAGAGCAGATTGGTCTGCGCCACGACGAACGAGGCAATCGTCGCTACGATCGCAAGCCCCAGCCCCACTGTGTACGACAGGTAGCTGGCCGTGGGCTCATGCTCTTCGACACCCGGTGACCGGTCTTCGAACAAACGATCGCTACCGCTCATTAGGGTGCTCCCATCAGATAGACCAGCGTGAATACTCCGACCCAGACGATATCCAGCGCGTGCCAGAATAGGCTCCAGCACAACAGACGCCGCAGCACGGCGGCCCCTAGACCGTTAGCGATCACCTGCGCCACCAGATAGACCAGCGCGATCAAACCGCTGGCGACGTGGGCGCCGTGCATGCCGACCAAAGTGAAGAAGGCGGACAGAAAGCCGCTGCGCGAGGGTCCAGCGCCCTTCTCCACCAAGTGGGCAAATTCTGAGGCCTCGATGAACAGAAAGGCCGCACCGAGCACGAATGTGAGGGCTCCGAAGATCAAGAAGAAAGCCGGCCGCCGCCGTTCGGCGGACAACGCCCCGAGCCCGCATGTATAGCTCGAGAGCAACAGACACATTGTCTCGATGAAAACGCTGCGAAGATTGAACAGCTCGGCTCCGGTCGGTCCGCCAGCCGTATTGCCCCGCAAAACTGCATAGGCCGCGAACAGCGCCGAGAACATAATCATGTCGCTGAGGATGAAAATCCAGAATCCATAAGCGACGACGATGCGCTTCGGCGCCGGCCCGCCACCGCCGCGCCCACGCGCGAGCTCGGTTGGAACCGCGGTTGGAGCTCTGTCGATTGTTGCGATCGTCATGCGATCTGCCTCATCTCAACTGGGCCCGTTCCATTTGCGCAACTTCGGCGGCCGAAATTTCGTGCTCACGCTCGATGCTCCAGCCGGCTATCAGGACCACGGTTATGGCGGCGAGGAAGCCAAGGATCGCCAACCACCAGATCTGCCAGATCAGCGAAAAACCCATGACCACCGCAAAGAAAGCGGTAACGAAACCGGCCGGGCTGTTGCGCGGCATTTCGATCGCCTCATAGGCCGGTTTCACCGGCGCCCGCCCCGTGCGCTTCATGTGCCAGAACGCGTCGATAGTCTCGACGTTCGGCAGCACCGCAAAATTGTAGGCCGGCGGAGGCGAAGAGGTTGACCACTCCAGGGTTCGGCCGTTCCACGGGTCGCCCGTCAGATCGAGGCGGCGCTCACGCGTGCGAATGCTGACGTAGAGCTGCGCGATCTGGCAGAGGATGCCGCAGAAAATGACGATGGCCCCGACCTCCGCGACGAGCAGCCACGGTTGCCAGCTCGGGTCGGAAATGTGCTGGAGACGCCGGGTCATGCCCAACAGGCCCAGCACATAGAGCGGCACGAACGCGAGATAGAAGCCAATGAGCCAGCACCAGAAGCTAGCCTTGCCGAGGCGTTCGTCGAGGGTGAACCCGAACGCCTTCGGGAACCAGTATTGGATGCCCGCCAGCGCGCCGAACACGACCCCGCCAATGATGACATTGTGAAAATGGGCGACCAGGAACGCGCTGTTATGGATCACAAAATTGACCGGCGGCACCGCCAGCAACACTCCGGTCAGGCCGCCGATGACGAACGTGACCATGAAGCCAACTGCAAACAGCATCGGCGTCGTGAACACGATCCGACCACGGAACATCGTGAACAGCCAATTGAAGACTTTGACGCCCGTCGGCACCGCGATGATCGACGACATGATCCCAAAGAAAGCGTTGACGTCGGCACCCGCGCCCATTGTAAAAAAGTGATGCAGCCAGACCGTGAAAGAGAGGACACAAATCCCGAGCGTCGCCCAAACCATCGAGCGGTAGCTGAACAGCCCCTTGCCGGAAAAGGTCGCGACCACTTCGGAAAAGACCCCGAATGCCGGCAGGATGAGTATGTAGACTTCGGGATGGCCCCATGCCCAGAAGAGGTTGGCGTACATCATCTGGTTGCCGCCGGCCTCATTGGTGAAAAAATGCATGCCCAAATAGCGATCCAACAGCAGCATTACGAATGTCGCGGTCAGGATCGGGAAGGCGGCGACGATTAACAGGTTCGCCGCCAGCGCGGTCCAGCAGAAAACCGGCATTCGGAAATACGTCATGCCCGGGGCACGCAATTTGAGAATCGTAGTCACGAAATTGATCCCAGTCAGCAACGTGCCGATGCCCGAGATCTGCAGTGACCAGAGGTAATAATCGACGCCGACGTCGGGCGAAAAGGCGAGCTCAGACAGTGGCGGGTAGTTCCACCAGCTGGTACGCGCGAAATTGCCGATGACGAGCGACAAATTGATTAGCAGGGCCCCCGCTGCGGTCAGCCAGAAGCTGACCGAGTTGAGCACCGGAAAGGCGACGTCGCGAACACCGAGCTGCAACGGCACAACAAAGTTCATGAGGCCAATGACAAGCGGCATCGCCACAAAGAAGATCATGATCGTGCCGTGCGCGGAGAAGATCTGGTCGTAGTGGTCAGGAGGCAGGTACCCCTGCGCATCGCCGACCGCGATCGCCTGTTGTGTGCGCATCATGATCGCATCGGCAAAGCCACGCAGCAGCATGACGAGCCCCAGCACGATGTACATGGCACCGATGCGCTTGTGATCGACGCTCGTCAGCCATTCGCGCCACAGATAGGGCCACCAACCTTTTACGGTGACGGTCGCGAGCACTGCCAGAATGACGATGATGACGACCACCGCGCTGAACAGCGGGAGCGGCTCGTTGAACGGAATTGCGTCCCAGCTCAGCCTTCCCAGCATGTCAACCTCCCGCCTGACGCCCGCC
>Ga0306920_100009142_pt1 | contig 13213 bp, 11 predicted proteins | sample flu12Cox44000170_FD_204666 | JGI IMG/M metagenome (GOLD analysis project Ga0306920, IMG submission 204666) | Lab enrichment of tropical soil microbial communities from Luquillo Experimental Forest, Puerto Rico - flux4day.12C.oxic.44.000.170 (v2)... | ecosystem: Environmental > Terrestrial >... | reverse complement strand
GCAGGTTCTCGGCCCAGCCGATGATCGTGCCCGGGGGCACCCGCGGGTGGATCTTGATCGGGATTCGAAGACCGCCATCGATCGCAAAGGGGTTGTAGTAAAACTGCACCACTCCGGACGCCGTCACTTGATATTCACCTTGGCTCCCGTCTGCCGCGGAGTCGAAGCGCAGCAACGGCCCCGATGCGTTCGACAGCACTTTGCTGGTGATGTTTTTCAGCTCTTGGGAGTTGACATAGAGGACGGTCGGCGAAAGTTCGAAATTGTCCCACATCTTCTGGAACATCGTGTCGATTTCGACGACCGAGCCGCGGCCGGACGCAGTCAGTGGCGTCCCGGTGCCGGCAGTACCGCTCGGCATGATATTGACATAGGCGTTCGACCCTGGCATGAGCGCAGTGGGCAGCAGCCCGTCATAAGCGTAACTGGGATTGGCCGAGTTATCGCCAGTGATCGCGGTCTGTGACTGATTGCCGGTGCTGAGCGGGGCACTGATGGCAAGGCTGTTGATCGTCGTGATGGCCTGCAAGGTCTCGGTCCCGGTCGCCGTCGAGACATACCAAGCATAGGCGACCGCACCCTGTATCGCAACGACACTGCAGAACAGAGTCTGACCGAGGGTTACAGCCTGGCTGGCCTCTGCGCTGATGTTCGACGAGCCACCGGACAGCATATAGCTCTTCCCGTCGGCTCCCGTGACGCTCTTCGAGGTGGCGACGCCGTTCAGGAGCGTCGAATTCTGGTATCCTTCCAGGGTCAGGCCGACGACCTTTACGTAGTAGGTTCCGGTCGGGAGTGTCGCGCCGCTGACCGATGCCGACAACGTCGGGGTTGCCGGCGTGCCGAGTGTCAGCGAGGCATTGCCGGCGAGGATTGCCATCTCCTCCTTGAGCATCATCTTTTGCAGGAGGCGAAAGGTCATTCGAGCTTGAATATCCTCGAATTGGCGTCCCGCCGAAATCGCTTCGAAGGTCGCCGCGTCCTCCTCGCCGATCGTCACATAAGTGGCTGATTTGTTTGAGGTCGAATAAGACATTTGGCCCGAGCGCTGGCCTTCTGGTACCCAGCCCATTGCATCAAAGCCGGAGCCGATGATCGAGTTGACCTGGCGCCAATTCGTTGCTGAGCCGGTGCCGCCGCCGACCCGCGGCATCACGTTCCGGATAGGGGTTACGAAGGGGTAGAGGTTCTTCGCCGGTGCTTGAAGGTCGTAGGCGAGCAAACCCGTCGCGGTCGAGATTGACTTGGCGAGAGTGTCGTTCGGCTCGGCCAGAGCGCCTTTCAAGAGCTCGAGCGATTCCTGAGTGAGCGGATTCATTTAACGGTCCTCCCGGAAGGGGGGCAATAAAAAAGCCCGGTCAAAGAACCGGGCTTGGTGACGGCTTCGAGGCGGTCACGCAAGCGGTGCCTGCGCTGTCGCAGTCAAGCGAAACAGAGTTTCGCCGCGAGGCCGGATGGGGTGGGTTAGTCCGGTGCCTGTCAGCGTTCGCCGGTGGCGGCACCGAGCACCGGGATTGGATTGGCGTAGCTCGCCTTGATCAGGGTGAGGGTCTGCTCCTCCTTGCTCATCTTGGCAAGCGCTGACGCGATCTCCTCCGGCGAGAGCGGGTTGTCACCGGCGCCGCTGCTGTTACCACCATCCTGCTGCTTTGACACCGAGATGCTGCCTCTGGCGATCGTCAGTGGCGGAAGCGGAGTACTGGCGATGTCGTCGACCCGCTTCGACAGCCGATCGAGCAAGGGCACCATTTCGCCGAGCGCCTTGACCAGCGCCGTTTTTTCGGCCCGTTCGTCGGCCAACACCTTGGCGAGGTCTTCCGTCCGTAAAGCTTTAACCGACTCGAATTCAGTACACTGGTGCTCTTCCTCACCGATATTCGCAGCGTCGCATTTGGCGCCGGCGGCGACCAAGTGGCCGTGCGCCGTGCGCAGGTGCGCCATCGTTTCGGCAGAATGGCGAGCACCAGTCTTTGCGACCTCTTCGGTGTCGGCGCTTCCTGTAGGCGCCAGTCCCAAATCAGAACTCGGCGACAGCTGATAACATGCCATCCCGCCGGTCAGCTTGCTGATGCATTCATGGGCAATATCCGTCAGGTTCTGGTGCGCACGGCCGCGCTTGCCACGCGCCCCTGCGATCGCGCCCGACCCTTTTGAACTGTCGACCGTGGCATTGTCGCCGGGGCGGAAATCCGGTGGCGGCGGCTCGATCTGGGGCGCGATGTGATCGATATTGCCCACTGCGTCGACCGTGGAAGTCTCGGATGGGGCCGCACCGGCCTCGCGAAGATGCTCGCTAGCCCTAGCCATGTGCGCCTTCTCCTCGACCGCCAGGCCGTCCATTTTCAGGCATTTGTCGCAAGCGCAGAGAGCCATGTCGATTAGCGCTTGGTCGCCTTGCGAGTGCTTAGCCCCGGCCTTCGCCAGGGGCAAGCTTTTGGCAAGGAGTGCGGCGGCGAGCTTCTGCATGTGCGGGTTCCCTGTCTTGAGGAGAGCGGTCATGCGCGCGGCTCCGGGCGCGCCAGCGGTCATCGCAATCAATTCAGCAGCGCGCTGCAGGAGACACTCGTCATCCACTTGCCCGTCGCCCAGAAGCTCTCCCGTTTGTTCGGCCACCTGTGCGTTCAAAAAGCCGCGCAGTTCGCTGATGATCGACTGAAGTCGGAGCGGTTGCGGCGAGTCATCGCCCTCGATCGCTGCCTCAAGCTCGAGTGCATCCCGAAGCCAGTCGAGGTCGTGAATTATTTGAGCCATGTGACCAACATCGCAAAGCGCCTTGGTTAGCGCTGCAGCAGATGCCTTTTCGACACCCGTGGCCGAGGGCGGTCCCTCGATGTCGATCTTCTCTTTCCAGGCGGCGATGATGGCCGCTCTAATTCGGGCGACTTGATCGGTCGTGTATCGCCGAGCATTGCTGGGCCTGTTGATATAGTTCCAGGCAGCGCGAACGTGACGCTCGGTGTCGATCGGGTAGCGATGCTTTCCGTCCGGCTGGTATCCGGGATCTGCGTAAATCAGCTCTCTGTGGCGCTCGAGTAAACTGTCGGACACGCTCCCATTCTCACGGTCATCAGCCCCCTGTTCCCCGCCAGGGGCAAGCTTAGCGAGCGCCCCTTCGGCCGTCTCGATTGCCTTTTTTGCGGCACCGATCGCGGTTTCGGTTTTGCTAGCGCTATCGGCTTTTGGGTTGCTCACCGACGGCGAAGTCAGAGTCGTTTGCGGTAATGGCGGCAAGTGGACGTTTGTTGCGCCGAGTGCCCGCGCTTCGAGACATTTAACGGCGTCGCCTTTGCCGCGATGATGATGGTCCGCCACCCCACAAGCCCAGATCTGAATCGGAGGGTTAAACGGCTCTTGCGTAGGCGCAGGCGACACCGTCGCCGACAGAGGCGACTCCGGTCGGGAACGAATTGCCTCGGAAGCGGCGGAAGCTTTCCAGCAGTCGAATCTCGCTTCGGGGTTTGCCGGACGATCGACTAGCGAGATCTCGTTGAGAACCAGGCCGATGATAGCCTTGGGGTTGCCGGCCTCCCGCTGTGTGACTCGGCCGCCGATCGAAAAGCCACGATACACCTGGTTTCTGACTTTGCTGATCGCGATCGGGTCGACGACATGGGCGACGATCCGCGTCGTCCCATCGTCACCGACCTCGGCTTCCAGCGTCGTTCCAGCGGCCGAGAGCTGGTGCATCTCGCGCAGTGCCGGAAAACGCATGTAGTCGGGGATCGCGGCGCGCATCGCGTCAGCCCGAATGATCTCGCCTTGGTCGTCCACCACTTCTGACGACGCGATACCGTGCACCCGCACGGTTCCATCGTCTTGAGGCTCGACCTTCTCGATTGCGCCATAGAGTCGCATGATCAACATCCCGCCAATAAGCCGCCTGAGCCCGTCCGATAGCTGATCATTTTCCCGGCGGCTCCCGACAAAGCGATCCCCCATCCCATTCCTGATCGCCGGCGACGACAGGTGCTGACTGCGAAAGTGGCGGAAACGGCCGGCCCACTGCCTGCGCCAGTATTTTAATTGCTCCCAACACCTGATCCGCCGCCGCCGAATTGTCCGGAACAAGAATTTTGACGGCCGCGGCGGCGAGACCCGCCCAGACCGGGTCCGCCGTAACGAAATAGCAGACGGAGCCGGCGAGGATGCCAAAGCCGACGACCGTGCTGGGCTGGGGCGGCCACCGAAAGGCTGTCTTCTGGAACATATGTCTGTTATCCAATCAATTCAACGCATTGACTTCAAACCAGGTTGCAACCACGTCATTGGCTACACCGGCTGTGTAGGACGAGCCGGTCAGGGCAATGACAAGAGCGCCCGACTCGACCGCCCTCGGAAAGACCGGCAAGCCGATCCCGCCACAAATGCCGCCGAGGATCGAGGTACCTTGCGCGTACTGCGTGTTAGTCCCGGCAGCCCCATATTTGCAGACGTTGGCCGTCAGCTGCCAACCAACGTTGTTGTTCGGTATCGTCCCGCTGACCCACGGACCGGTGTCGGCGATTACGCTCCCGCCAGTAACTATTCCTGCGGATATCGTGGCATTGAACCACAGCTTGAGACGCTTGTCATTCGTTGTGGCTCCGGTGCTGCCCTGGGCGGTGATGCAGAGCCCACGGCCCGGGACATCAAAGCTCGATGCCGGCAGAGTATAACTTGCCAGCACATCGTCAGTGGTATCGGCGTTATTGCCGGCGAGTGGGTTACCGATCTCGCGATGCAGATTGCCGTCGCTGAGAATAGTACCGATTCCGTTGCCAAAATACGTCAGCATGTTGGAAGGCATGACACCGACACCCGGAACGACGCCGTCGAGTACCCAGATCGCCGCACCGGTCGCTGCCGAAAGGCAGGTCCAGGTGCGGCTGGCGGTAGTGTTGAGCCAGCGCGAGCCGACCGAATAATCCTGGGTATCATCGTCGGCCCCACTTGGATCAGCTGTCGCCGAAAGATTGTCATATGCGGGCAGCATGGTGCAGCCGCCGCGGATCAGATCGATCACATCGCCGGCCGCCGCTGCAGCGATGACGCCCTTCGCGTCCGTCGTGTAGGAGGCTCCCGATGTCTGATATCGCGCGTAGGCGGCAGGTGAGAATAGCTTTGTGGTCATAGCCGAGTTTTCCTGACTGTCACGGACCCGGCGGCGTGCACTGGACCGTAGCGTTGAGCTTGAGCACGCGGCCGTCGCTCAGAGCAGCCGAGGCTTCGAGGATATAGGTACCGCCGGCAGCCGTGATCGGCATGCCGCCGATCGAGGCGACCGAGAAGAACCCCGTACGCGTCTGCAGCGACCCATCAATCGGGCTTCGCAGCTGGATTGCTGTCTGGCTCGAGACCGACAATACCCGAGACTGCGGTACCGGGTCGGTGGCAGTCTGAAACGGCGCTAGGGCACAGCTCCAACTCGTCGAAACCATGGTCGCTGCACCCATATCCGCGGTAAAATCGAAGGCGAAGTTGTCGATTTCACCGACTTCGATCGGATCAAATGGGGTTGTCAAGCGCATAGACGAGATTCCTCATTGGTTTCTAAGCCGGCTGCTACCGCTAAAATCTATGAAAACGTTCTGGGCTGTCGGGTGAGGTGGTTCGTCTGCTAGAAGAAAGACGGCCCGAGTAGGCAGGATCAAGCCGCCGACGGCGTTGCATGGTATGTTTGGTCCTTGCGTCGCGGCTACGAAGAGCCGCTCAGTCTCGATAACTGAGGCCGAGGCGGGCTCTGGTGCAGTCTCGACCACGTCGGCTACGGGAGTCAGTGCGGCCCAGCACGCAGCCCTGCCGCTGAATAGCCTCAGCGTCTCAAATCGTTGCCCAAGCGAGCCATCTCGTTCGTAGGTGGTCCTGGGTCGCTCTCGAATTTCACAGTCGTTTGAGAAGACGTAGGCGGCCGGGTGTTCTGAGAATGCGCCGTTTGACTGGAGAGGTCAGCAGACGCTCTAGAGAAACTCGCACTGACGCCGGCAGCGCTGCCCACTCGATCGACAAGGCTTCATCCGTAACAACTTTGTTCACCTGTCCCAGCCATTCAACACGAATCGCGACACTGTGCAGTTCCAACGTGAGCCATTCGAGGAGCCCGCCGTTATCTCCGCTCTGTCGAGCCAGAGATTCAAAGGCTGCAGGCGTTGTGACACTGACGCCAACCGCAGACCTCGAGGTCGATCGCACGATCCGCCGAACACGCCCATCCGGCGTGCGGCGACGTAATATGAGGTTGACGGTCGGCGTCGGCTGCAGAAGCCTCCGAACACGCCCGTCCGCCGTGCGACGGCGAAAAATATTTGACATTCATACTCCGCCGTCCCAGGCACCTACCGCATACGGAATAATCGCCGGCCGCCGCCCGCGGTGCCCGGACCGACGCTCGCCAGGATCGACAGGATAACTTGCTGTGCGTTGGCCGAGATCTGGTGCTGGTTCGCGATGTGGTCAATCATGCTGTCAAAGTTGAAGGGCGCAACTGATGTCTCGAGTTGCTTGACGCGAACCGTATAATTGGTGACGTACGCCGACCAAGTCGAGTCATAGTATGACGGCCCGTTGTAGGCGGTATAGTCCGCGTTCCCGAAACAGCAGTTATCGCTATAATTGACGATTTGATATTGCCGCCGATTCGCCCCATAGCTCGCCATCGTGTAAAAGTCGATGTAGCCTGCTACGCTGAAGAAGTTGACACAGCCACCCTCACCAGTGCCCCCGGTTTGACCTTGAGTGAAACCCACCCAGCTGCCGGCGACCGGGATGCTGATCTTGACGCGCGTATCGAGCCCCGGCAGGATCGTCGTCGTCCAGCCGCCCCCCGAGAGCCCGATCATATCATATCGTTCGAAGCTGTGATTTGCGCCCCAATAGTTCATCGCCTGAACCGCAGGCTCGAGGAAGTAGCTCATCGCGATGTTGCCGTAGGAGCTGAAAAGGGCGAGGTGAGAGGATACGACCCCACATGCCGGCATGTTCATCGCGAACACGCTGTAACCCGCGGCCAGGAGCGCTTGTAGTACGGGCTGGATACGGTACCCCGAGGCCATGCCAGTCCAGTCGCACGTATCCTGGTGTCCAGGGTTGAAGATTACGACGCGGCCATTATTGGGCGAGTTCGCATTGTAGAGGTTCGAGGTGTTGCTCTGCCCATTCGACATCGACGCTACATACTGGTCGACACGTGCCACGTTGTAGGTCGGAAACGGGTTGCTGATCCCGGTCGTGACCTTCGGCAAGGTGGTCGGCAGGTTCGAGGTGCCCCACAGCTGGTTGATCAGGGTGGCGCGGCGGGTGATGATATCGGTCGGCGAGGTGATCGTCGGATAGATGCCGTCGATCGCCCACGCAGCGTTCGTCAGCAGGCTCAGCGCCAGCGCCAAAGCAAAACGATTCATTTGAACGACATGACGGCGGCGCCGCTGTCGTTGATGCCGGATAAGGTCCATGTGGGATTTGTCGCACTAGCCGTGGTCTGGATCAGGTAAGCCGCAGCGCCCCCGAGCGAGACACCGGAGGTATAAGACTCATTGTCCGTGATCGTGTAGCCGCTGTCGATCGACGAAATATTGTTATTTGCATCGACCCCGGCGATTACCAGCTCATTGTTTTGGCTTGGCGTGACATATCCAGGCTGGACTGTCGTCGTGCCTGTAGTGTTTTGGCCGGAACTTTGGTCCGCCGGACTCGAAGCTGAGCCGCTCCACGCCATGACCGTGATCGGACCATTGGCTGCGGACCAAGTGAAGGTATGTCCTGAGCCGACCGTTGGATTGTAAACATAATAAATGCTGACCTGTGTATCAGCACCACTGGTTGCGAACCCGAGCGTCCAGATGTTGCCCTTACTATCGCTGATACTGCCACTTGAGGCGTACCAGTTACAGACGGCCACCAGCAGATTGGCGCTGGTGGTATCGATAGCGCTCGTCGTTACTCCACTGCCTGCGCCATCGATCCCCGTATGAGCGATCAGACTCCATCCGCCGCCACCATCACTGCTGGGCCCGGGGAGCCCGGCACGCGTGGTCGGCAGCTGCGCCGGTGCGCCGGACGACGCGACGCAAACGAGCGCGAGCGCTGCTCCAAAGAAAAAGAGTCTCATCATGGCTAGAACTGCGCCCAGACGATCGAACCGGAAACCTGGCTCGAGCCACTCACCAACAGACAGACATTATCGGCCGCTATGGCGGTGCGCGCTATCACCCCTTGTCCATTGCCGAACGCAAGGCCGCCGTTCGCGGCCAGGTTCCACCCCGTAGCGGGGGTAGGGCCGCCGGCCATGCCGGCTGTGCTGCTCCCACAGGTTGTACCTGTCCCCTCGACCAGAGCAATATTGTCGGCCGCCCCGGCGATCAGGTTGACGCTGCAGAGGTAGGTCTGCTTGGCCGATGTCCCGGTGATGATCTGTGTATTGGCTGTGATGCTGATGGCGGTCGAGGTTGTGTTCGAGATGCTCGCTCCGGCGCACCCCAGCGAATTCGGCGACAGGCCGACGACCAAAGCCGGGTCTGTCGCGGCCGGCGCCGTGCTCGCCGCCTTGACCGCGGCGCGATTCGCCGCACCGCCACCATCGGTGATTGCGTTCGGGAACACGCAGTTGTTGCTCACGTCATTAATCTCAGCTACGTTCTGCGTCGTCCCAGTGGAGTCCTTCACTGTGAACGGACTCGGACAGGAGGCCTGGGCCGTTGCGCCGCAACCTGTGGCCACCGCGATCAGCACGGCCAATATCCAGATTTTCGATTTCACTGTAATGTTCTCCTGCTATCTGATCACCATCGTAAGAGTCACCGCGTTGCAGCCAGTGCTCACGGAGAGATCCGTCTGCAGCGAGCCGCATGGAGTTGCGCTACCGAATACTCCACTTCCGGAATAATAGGCCAGGACGTCGTAGTTGCCGCCGGCAGCATCGCACTGAAAGCCGTACCCACCGAAGGCTACATTGACAATTGCAATGCCGTTACCGTCGAACGTTGATCCGCCGGACGCTTGCACTGTGATATTGTTGGTCGCCTCGTCGCCCTTAGCGCCCTTGATCCAAAATACATGCCCTACGATCGGGGCCGAGGTGGTACATTGCGGTAAGGTCTCAGTCTTCGCTGAGGACGATGAGCTATTCCACACGATCGTCTGGTCGGAAATCGATGCAGAGTCGGCCGAGCCGCTTGAGACGACACGACTGACCCCTGAGCCGACCGTCGCGCTGATCACGCCATTTGAAATTTCGATCGTCCTACCATCCGGCTCGACGATGCCGAACGAGCCGGTTGTCGCCAGTCCCGGGGTCACGGCTAGAGACCAGTGATCGTTACCATCCGAGCTTGCGCACACATAGGCGTTCGGGTTGAACGTTACCGAGCTGCCGCTGACCCCCGGGAAGCCCGAGAAGGTGGACGTCGTCGTCGCCAACGTGAAGCCACGCTGCGACAGGTCAGCGAAACAGAATCCGGCACCATCCGAGCCGCTCGTGGTCGAGCCGTTGGCGCGCGGCAGGGTGAAGGTGATGGAATTGCTGCCATTCGCCAGATAGAGCTGCACGCCATCGCCGATCGCGACAGCGTGGTTCGCGGTATAGGCCAAGGCGCAGCTTTGCGGCGATAAAGTGCCGCCGGCCGGGCCGATCGTCTGGAAGCCTGTGTTGCAGACACCGACCTGGTTGGTGAGCCCGGCACCGAGGGTTATGATCCGATTGAACGAGAGGTCCTGCGAACGCGCCAAGCCAGAAGCAAGCGCGGCGACCAAGGTGACGAGAATAGTTGCTCCGAGGATCCTACGCATAACTCACCAGCGAGTGCTTGGCGTAGAAATTCGCCGCCGTGAGATCGAATGCTGAGCCTGATTGGTTGTAAACTAAGATCGACCAATAGGTCGGCATGAAGCCGAGCAGCGAATAAACCGAAAACTCCGGGAAATAATAGACGGCAGCGTTGGCTGTCACGCTCACCACCGGCGTCAGGGACGCTAAGCTCCCGAGCAGCGAAGACTGGTCCGAAGTCGAGTTCGGATTTATTCCATTCGTCCAACTGGTGCCGTCCTCGCTGCATACCAGAAACAGCGAGGCAATGCCCGATCCGCTGACTGAGTTCCCCGACTTGATCAGGATTGGCGCCACCATGTCATCGTAATATTGAACCAAGGTCGTGCCGAGGGCCCCGAGCCCTTTCGCTTGCCCGTTAGGCAGCGCAGTCAGGTTGTCGGTCGACTGGCCCGGTCCGAGTGGAAACGTCGCCAATGAGGCGACGCTGAGAGGATTGCTCATGACATAGTCGCCCTTATTTTCAGGTCGTCGTCCCTTGGATCCGGAAATCGGCCGAGCCTTTGTAGGCCGTGGTGCCGGCCGGCAAGGTCAGCCGCAGCCACACACCCTGCGCACCGGCCGCATTCGGCGTGGGGCCAGGCGGCAGGTCGCCCGGGCTGGGCACGCTCAGGAGGGCGGGCTGCGTGATGAAGCCCCCGACGCCCGAGAAAGGCGCGGTCTGTCGATTGGCGACGGATCCGGTGTCGTTCAGCTCCGTCGTCAAGGCCAAGTCCAAAAGCGCACCCGAAGACGGGGTTGGCGCCTCGTTCGCCAACTCGATCTGCGCGCCGGTCAGTGCCGTCGCGGTGTTGTTGTTTACAACGAAAACTTTTTCGTAATAGGTACGCTGTGACCCGGACGGCACATCCGCCGCACTGGTCGAGAACATGCGAATCACTGCCGTCACTGGGTTCGGCAAGATCTCGAATAGCAATCCCTGTAGGATCTTATACGTCGTCGTGTTGTCCGGTACAGTACCCCAGTCTCGGCTGACAGCGACAATATCTGTGCCATACCCCACAGTAGCGACGATCTGCCGCAACTGATTCGCACCGGTGCCGCTCTTGGTCCAGATGATCTGGCCGGCGGAGACCAGGGCACCGTCGCCCGATTGCAGTGTGAACAACGCCGGTGTCGTACCGCTTTGACTAGCTGAACCACCCTGCGCTGTGCGGACCATCCCGTCGGTCGTCACCCCGCTCGCGGGCAGCACGCAGCTATGGGCAGCGAGCGCCACGTCACCAACCGCAGGGATACCACCAGGGTCGGCCAATGGTCCGTTCGGACTCGCCCCTGACAATGCGGCGCAGAGCAGCCGCTCGAGAGATTGTGACCCGGTCACCCAGCTCTGTCCGTTCAAGGTCAGCGCCTGGCTTTGAACTGAACCGGTCGAGTCGCGTCCGGAATAGGCGATCGTCGTCGCGGTATCGTCCAATGAGCTCGAGATGACATCGACACTGCCGGCTGGGGTGATGTCATAAAACGCGACACGACGAGTGAAGTCGACCGCGCCTCCTATCGCGGCACCGTCGGTCTCGGGCATGTGGGCCGAGCCGTAAACGACGATGTCGGATGGCAGCACGCTCATCAGAGGTTCCTATATTCGTCGACATCAGGTTCGAGCAGTCGATCGGGTCGGCAGAAATCAGAGAGGCGATCTGGACGTACTCGCCGGAAAGAAGGGCTGTTATTCGCTGGGGGTAGTTGTACGGGTGTTCGCTTTTGGCACCACAGAGTCGCGCAGCAGGACCGGCCCCTGAGCGGTTAGAAACATCGGCGCGTCACCACCCTCGACCGGATCGAGGCCCAGGACGTCGCGGGCCTCGTTCAAAGTGAAGATGCCGTCCTTGACATAGCTGCTAAGGATTACGGATTGGTCTCTGGGGTCCGTTGGCCGTACATCCGACCAAGCAAATTCGAGGTCGCTATGGCCCATTCGCTTCTGGATGACGCTATCGACCAGCCGCTTGACCCAGCCCATCAGCGGGGCCAAGCCCTCCTCGAGACCGGCTTCCTGCGTGGTCTGGGCCGTTGCCCGGTTGACCTGCGGGGTGAATGCTGTCGGTGGCAATGAGAACGCATAACAGACGATCCGTGCCAACCACTCGTCGAAATCATCCTTGTAGGGTGCTTCCTTGAAGGCCTGATACTTGGCGCCGCTAGGTCCCCATAGCAGCCGTGTGCGGCTGCCCGTATTCCCGGCCAGGATGGAATCGAACCATTCCTGGTACTGACGGATCTGCTCGGTGTTCCAACCGTCTGGCGCGTTCATCAAACCGGGCGGGACGTTCCCTTCAGTGAAATGCTGCAGTTGCATGATCTGCCGGCGCAGCCCGATGTTGACCGTCACGACGATCTGCTCGACAGGGCCGAACCCATAAGCCTTGTGCGGGCGACGGTTACGGGGCAGGTAGATCAGCTCGTCGTCGCTTAGAAGGCGCCACGGCCGGCCGTGGATCACCTGCTCGTATGCGGGCGCTGGCGGCTGCGGCCGACGTCCGGTGTCGTCGACCAGCACCTTGATCGTCGACCCGTCGACGACATCGAGGCCGATGATATCGCCGCCGCGGTTGCGGCGTATCTCGACGGCCGGTGCATCGAGCACAAGGACGTCCTCGAGCGCCTCACGAAGCCACGTCGCGAAAGGTTGCTCGCCGTCGGGCATACGCCAGAACTCGGTCAACCGCTCGATGTGTGCTGGAGCGTCCGCCACCGGATTACGATCGTCGCGCGATTTGATGGTCCACTCAAGCTTCTCAATTTGGTCCTTGCGCGTCTCGATCGCGAGCCGGGTGATATCGTGGCTCTCGGCCAAGGCCCTCAGTTCGTCAAACCCGATCGGCTCGTAGGAGCGGGGCGTGTACGTCGTGTTGTAGCCGACCGGAAAATCCCACAGCCGCACCCGCTCGCGTTCGGGCGGTACTAGCGGATAGCTGGGAGAAAAGATTCCCTGGTCGGGCTGGAAGACCTGGCGAAATTGCGTGATGTCGTTCTGAGTTCCCCAGCCTCCCCAGGTGTATGATGTAATTGGCTCGCGACCGCGTTGCGTCAACGGGGTTTGCTTTCCGCCGGCAGGTGGCATGGCTTACTCCGCACCTCTTGCGCAACCGGCAGCGGCCATCATCAAAATCCTCCGGCGATTGGCACGCGCTTCCAGGTGTTTGTCGCAGTGCAGATGTAGAGGAAGCTGCTGTCGTGCGTCATCTGGTTGGTCGTGCAGGCTGACGACGAGGCCGGCGAACTCGCGGTGATCAACCCGCCCAGATTGTTGAGCGTCTGCGGTGTTGCCCCGACGACCCGGAAATTCGAGCCGTCGAATTGCAGAATCGCATATTCGTAGTTCTGCCCGACTGCCAGATTGATCGAGTTGCTGGACACACCGCCACCCGCCGGTATCAGTATTTTTTCTCCGGCAGCGCCATTGACCTGGACGGT
>Ga0306920_100009139_pt1 | contig 13213 bp, 23 predicted proteins | sample flu12Cox44000170_FD_204666 | JGI IMG/M metagenome (GOLD analysis project Ga0306920, IMG submission 204666) | Lab enrichment of tropical soil microbial communities from Luquillo Experimental Forest, Puerto Rico - flux4day.12C.oxic.44.000.170 (v2)... | ecosystem: Environmental > Terrestrial >... | reverse complement strand
GACCGAGCCCAGTGACCGAACGACCAACCCGAAAGGAGCGCGAGGACATCGATCGCGAATAGCTGCAAATTTCCATAATGTCACCAGCAATCGACGCGACGTAAGAGTTTTGCTCTCGGAAGAGATCCGCACCACTGCCTGCGCTACGTGATGCGCTTGGAGCACCGGTCACGCCGCCGCCAGGATGCGCACCTGAATCACAGAGCCCGCTGTTCGGCACGCGGTAATCGGCAATCCCAGCATCGGGCGAGCGGAAAAAGCTGCTCTAGCTGTTACCGGTAACGGGGACTATGACGTCGCTGATGGCAGCGGACGCGATGGAAATCAGGTGAGACAGGAGGCTGAGGTCGACCCCTAGCTTAGCACCCAGCATCGGCAAAAAAGGGGCGATTGATCTTTCGCCACAAGGACGAACGCGCTGGATCGCTGAGCCGTCCGCCGCAGCGTCATCAGTTTCGGCGGCGATGACGGGTCGCCGTCAAATCCGCTGTCCACGCCGTGAAGGCGATGCATCTGGACCGCGCGCATCAGTGGCGGCAGTTGGCGCACCAAGTTGAACGTGACCTGGTTCGCCCACCGGACCGCTAATCCCCTAAAGATTGAAGCGCCGTCGTACCATTTTGCAGGAGTCATCTCCGCGCAAACAAGCTCTGCAAACATCAGGTCTTACGGCGTAGATCGCGCATGCCGTCGAGATGCCTACGTGTCCCACAAGCGCTGCACAGCGATTACCATTGCACCGCATGCGTCCATGTTGGCGATCGACATACGCGTGGGAGATTCGATCCAATGAGAACCGCGGCCAGTCTGGCGAGAAAGAGCAGCACGCACCACATGCTCGACACTCTGAGGCAGTAAGCTCAGGGGTTGCGTCGGCAAAATGGTCATTTGATCCTGAGGTTGACCGCGGACTCTTTCCCCCGATTGCTCTCGATTTGGTACTCGACAGTTTGTCCCTCGTTTAGCGACCTGAGGCCGGCCCGCTCAACGGCGGAAATGTGGACGAACACATCTTTGCCACCCCCGCCTGTAGGCTGAATAAACCCATATCCCTTTGTGGGATTGAACCACTTCACAGTACCTGTAGCCATTCCCCGTCTCCAATGCTGAGCGCGCACATTACGGGCCGCGCCCGAGCAGAACAAGGACCGCGATCAATTGGCTTCGCCTAGATGTGCCGATCGATTAAACCATAATCCCAGTTGAGCGCTCTGGCGGTTAGCTAACACTGGCATTCGGATGCGGCCGGGCGCATATTGCAAGCCGTGAGCAGTCTCTTCGATCAAACCGATTTTTCGGTCGTTGTTAAGCACCGCGCAGCCCCTCCGAAACCGTGGAGATGGGAGATATATCGGGCTGGTCGAACCAGTCCGATAGAATGTTCATCGGTCCGTTATGAAACCGTTGAGGCCGCTAACCGCGCGGGCAAAGAAGCCCTAAAGCAGCTCCTAACCGAATTTCCCGACTACGACTAACCACCTACTGTGCGGGGATCCCGAACGCAGATTACCGTTGGATGTCGGATGAGCTGTCCTCAGAGGCATTCATAAGCTTGAAGACTGGCACGTTTCGGGAATTCCAGCTGTACATGGTTTGGTTCAAACTTGCACTTGGCGTAACACCGCTGCTGGAACGACAGCCGGGCCGTCGTCATCTCATATTCGGTCCCGCAACAGGGAAATTTGGAGATGACCATCATTTCAAGGTGCGCTTACGGCTGATCATGTAGAAATACCCGCTACCGGGTATCGCAGCAGACCGAGCTTTGCTTCTTGGCAAATCAATTATCGAGGAAGCTCCTGAGCGCCCTTGATCGGCTTGGGTGTTTGAGCTTTCGGATTGCCTTGGCCTCGATCTGTCGAATCCGTTCGCGCGTCACCGAAAATCGTTGCCCGACTTCCTCCAGTGTGTGGTCGCTGTTCATGCCGAGACCAAAGCGCATGCGGACGATTCGCTCCTCGCGCGGCGTCAGTGACGCCAGAACCTGCGTCGTAGTTTCGCGCAGATTCGACTGAATCGTGGCATCGATCGGTTGGATGGCGTTCTTGTCTTCGATTAAGTCGCCGAGATGAGTGTCGCCCTCCTCGCCGATCGGCGTTTCGAGGGACAATGGTTCCTTGGCGATCTTCAACGTTTTGCGTACCTTTTCGAGCGGCATATGGAGCTTCTTGGCGAGCTCCTCTGGCGTCGGCTCGCGACCGATTTCGCTGAACATCTGCCGGCTCGTGTGCACGATCTTGTTGATCACCTCAATCATGTGAACGGGCACACGGATGGTGCGCGACTGATCCGAGAGTGAGCGGCTAACCGCCTGTCGAATCCACCAAGTGGCGTAGGTCGCAAACTTAAATCCGCGCCGATAGTCGAATTTGTCGACCGCCTTCATCAGGCCGATATTGCCCTCTTGGATCAGATCAAGGAACTGCAGGCCACGGTTGACGTATTTCTTCGCGATCGAGATGACGAGGCGCAAGTTCGCCTCCACCATCTCCTTCTTTGCCTGGCGCGCCTCGCGCTCGCCTCTTTGCACCATGTGCACAATCTTGCGGAACTCGCCGATCCCAAGTCCGGTTGCGCTCGCCAGCGCATGAATCTGCGTGCGCAGCTCCTTGATGCCGTCCTTGTCGCGGGCGACGAAGCTCTTCCAGCCCCTGGCGGAGAGTTTCGACACCCGGTTGAGCCAGAGCGGGTCGAGCTCAGAGCCGAAATAGTTCTTGAGAAAGTCCTCGCGCGCGACGCCATGGCTCTCGGCGAGCCGCAGCAGGCGTCCCTCGTAACCGCCGAGCCGCTTGTTGATATCATAGAGCTGATCGATCAGTGCGTCGATGCGCGCCTGATTAAGCCGCAGCGACTTCAACTCGTCGATGATCTCATTCTTCAGCTTTTTATATCTGCGGACCTGCGCGGGAGAGAGCGACTGCCTGCAAAGCTGCAACTGGATGTCCTGGTCCTGCAGGCGGTGCAGCCGCTTGTAGCTGCCTGCAATGGTGTCGAAAGACTCGATTACCTTAGGCTTGAGCTCCGCCTCGACTCCGGCGATCGAGTACCAGCTCTCTTTATCGTCGTCTTCATCGTCAAGGTTGCTCTCGCTGATCGCCCCCTCGGCTGTCGTCTCGTCGCTGTCGGTTCGTTTATCGGCCGGCTTAAACGGGGTGGCGACGGACGCAGTGTTCGAAGTCGGCAATTGGCCCGGGACGGTCATCTGGCCGTCGGGGCTAATCGGTGGCGCTGGTAGCGACTTGGCGTCTGGGCCGGCGTAGGTTGCATCGAGATCGATGATGTCGCGCAACAAGACCTTGCCGTCGTTTAGCTCATCCCGCCAGATGATTATGGCCTGGAAGGTGAGTGGGCTCTCGCACAGCCCCGCGATCATATCCTCGCGGCCGGCCTCGATGCGCTTGGCAACGGCGATCTCGCCCTCGCGCGATAGGAGTTCCACCGAGGCCATTTCACCGAGGTACATGCGCACAGGGTCGTTGGTTCGCGCGGCGGGCTCCTTGACCGCGGATCTGGCTGGACCCAACGGTTGCTGGATTTCCACCATCTCGTTCTCGCCGTCTGTTCCCTCCTCCTCCGGCTCCTTACCTGTTGCTACCTCTTCCTCAGGTTGAGCCTCTTTGGTCTCGACCATGTTGATGCCATCAGGAGAGGTCTCGGGACCCTCCGCTCCGAGTTTCTCTTCCTTCTGCTTGGTCTTGCTTGCCATCAATCTCCACCGTCGACACCGAGCCCGGCCGCATCTTAGGGCAAGAGTTCAATCGCGGGTGTCGTCTACGCCTATTCCCAGATCAGAAACGGGGCGCGCGAGCGGGGCCACCTCTTCCCACAGTCCCTTGGATCGCCCGAGGCTTCGTCGGTAGCAGACCCTCGCGCTGCAACTTTTTGCGGGCGAGCTTGCGAGCGCGACGGACCGCTTCCGCCTTCTCCCGGACTCTCTTCTCTGAGGGCTTCTCGTAATGCTTGCGGAGCTTCATCTCGCGGAAGACGCCCTCGCGCTGCATCTTCTTCTTCAACGCCCTGAGGGCTTGGTCGACATTGTTGTCACGGACGAAAACCTGCACGCGGTGTTCCTCTTTGATCGAGCGGTTAACGGGCCCGGGCCACTGGCGCACGGATGCGCACAAATCGGGTGCTGATAGCACCCGCGGTACGAACCAACGTCAATTGAAAGCGTGCCTGCCGATGGGCACCATGGCTGCCAATTGCAAGAACACGGAGACTTCGGTACGCCGCCGTCTTTTAAGCAGCTCTTCGGGACAAGCCAGTGCTTGCCCATATACAAGAAAATGGGCATGCCGGAGATAAAGAACAATAGGAGTCGCCCGCTTTTGTGTTATAGGCCACGTTTAATTCATCTATTTCGTGTGTACTACGGCAGGTTCCGCCACAACGACTGAGCTATTTGCCTGCAACCACCAAGAGTGAGCTATGCAGAATGGCCCAAAGGCAATCATGAGTGCGCGCCAACCCAGAGGGCCAGCGTCATTTGCTGCACGCTCGAAGCGGTGGACATCGAGTACCGCTCGCCCCGAGCCGAAGAGCTCCCAAAACGCGCAAAGAAACTATGAACGGTATCTGGCGCTCGCCCGTGCTGAAGCCCAAATCGGCAACATGGTCGGGGCAGAGAATTACTACCAATACGCTGAACATTATTTCAGATCGATGCGCGCGGACTAAAAACGGGCGTAAGAGACGTTGCAGTGATGGCCGCCTGCCGTCAGGGCGCTGGAGATGACCAACTCAGAAGTGTTGGACTGCGTACTTTTGGGAGGAGTTAGTTTGGAAAACGTCAATTGGAATAGGGGAGTACGCAAGATGACTGACAGCCGTGGGCTCAGTTGGGAAGCTCAAGAAGTTTTACAAAAGATCAAGTCGTTTAACCGATTGCCCGGTGCTGGTATTCCGCTGATTCAATTGAGGCATCGTCGGCTCACCCAAAGCGGTGTCAGTAACGAGGCCAGCCGATTTTAATTCCGGGATGTCGCTTACTGATAAAGGCTACAAGTCCTCAGTTTGGTCGAGATAGATAGCGAAGTCGTCGATCATTATTCATGAGGGCGACGACGAAGATAAAATCATCAAGGAAATGGAGGCGCGTGGAGAAATTCCACCCCCGGGAAGCCTTCCTGCGGGCCACATCCGCGTCATTGTGCATCGGATCATTTCTCCGCCCAATGGTGAACGAAATTGGGAGGGCGTCGCGAGAGAAGAGCGGGAACGCTGGCTAGCAGCTTACGATCGCAATGAACTAGAGGCATTTCAGCCGAACCTCACGCGCGCCGAAGCTGATCTGCGTATCGCCATGTTGACCGCTAAGCTCAAATTACTTGACGGACCGCCACATACGCTCTGACAAGCACATGCCCCAACGCCGCTTCCCGCCGCCGTGGTCCGTCGCGGAGCAAGGCGTTTCAAATAAAAGGCGGATGTGGCCTCAGCAGCAACGTCAGCAACCGGACCGGGATTTCGCAACGTTTACGGACCTCCGCGTTCCCAAAGTGAACCACGACGGGCAATGGCAAGGCCCGTAAACGGATTCGTTCCGGTCGTCGGGACGAAAATAAACGCCTCGTCCTTGGCTCAACGACATGCGCGTCTAATAGAATCAAAGAGTCGAGTCGGGGGTAGCCGCGCGGCCGCTTTGGCACCGTTCCCGCTTCATCATTGGAAACAGAAGTTGCCTGGATCGCTCGCAAGCTGAACTTTCTAGATGTGGGTTAAACCCCAACACAATGCCACCGTGAAGATCAGAATTACGGCGATCACACCGAAATATCTGAACTTTTGCCGAACTAACGAACGCTGCCGCATTTTAGTGACCATCAAAACACTCAACGGACCTTGTTTTTGAACTCCTTCACTGTCAGCCTGTAGAGCTGGGTCGGATTGCGCACGCCCGTCTGAGCCAACTCGATCACGTGTTGGGCGACGTCATCGCGGTCGGCCGGGTCCAGTTTCCGGCAGGCCGCTTGATACGCTGCCGACATCGCTTCGATTGTTTCCAGGTCAAAAGGCTGATCGGGTGGAGAAGTGCGCGAGAGGAAATGGGGGTTGATCATTATGCGCTCCATTTCCCGTTGCAGGCGGGAGCGCAACTGGTCTCTCAGCCACCGACGCCTGGGCAGAGCCGCAGCCGGTGATAAACACCAACGCTTGGGCTTCTCTTTGCGTTCCGGCGGGAAACCCCGATGTGTGGCCCCGGCCATCGTCGGGGCTGGGGGGCTTGAGGAAGATGGTCCGGGGCCGGGCGGAGCCATTTGCGGCGCGCCTATTCAGGAAACGAGCCGCTTCTGCAATCGTTCCGCTTGACAGGACGGTGCGGCAATCGACCATTCAGGGCATGGGCTTCAACCGCCGCAAACTGGAGGATCAGCGCCGCGAGGCCGCAGAGAAGGAAGCGCAAACCGGCGCGCGACCGATGCTCAGATGCTTGAGGATGCCGAGCGCCTAATCGGCGCTTGGAATGAGCGGCAAGCCAAACGAATGCCGATGCTGTTTTCGCCGACGATCGGCGCTGCCATTACGGCAGGTCATTGGTTCCTTTGGGTTCGCTGTCCCACCTGCCGCACAATCAATGCGATTGATTTGCGCACGCTAGATCGCCATCCCGATGCGGCGGTAACGAGCCTCATTCCCGCGCTGTCGTGTCGGTCCTGTCGGCGGAATGCACCGTTTGCCGAGCTAGTACGGCTCTCGCGAACAAGCATCGCCGACGAAATGCGCGAGAAGCATCAGCGGCGCGTATTAGGCGACTGACCAAAGAGAAGGCAAATCATGTCCATAAACCGGATCTGACGACGATCCCGCCCATATCCTCGATCAAATCGAGCATAAGCTTATCGACGACGTACAGTATGCGTTCAGCTTCCGAATAATTTTTGTTGGTGATCAACTCCCTCATTGCATCGAGCAGCTGCTTGTGTGTGCTTTCTAAACGCTGCCGCCATTCGAGCAAATCGGCCATTTGCGCCTCCGTGTTTTGCTGCATGCTGTGCCGCGATTGCCACCGCGACTTGCATCAACGATGCGCGATTCGGCGGCTTTAGCCTCGAATCGAACAGGGCGGCGGAAAACGGCGAGGCCTCAAAGTTTTCTATTAGCGATACCGTGGGTGGCGATGATGGTAGCCGTAGTGGCGGTGATGGTAGCCGTAAGCGTAGCCGTAGCCATGAGGTGCGTAGCCGTGCCGGGGGTACACCGCCTCCTGGGCCGATGCGGCACCCGCGGAAAGCGCCAAGGTGGTTACCACTCCGAGAACAAGCGCTGCTCTCATATTGTCCTTCGTGGTAACTTGCGTAAGCGGACGGTTTGCGTCCCGGACATTCAACGCACACTGAAGGTGATAGTTCGGTCTCCGAGCAGCGCTGGCCAAACAGTCGATGCTGTGTGGCCCCGGTCAACCCTTACGCAATAGCTCCGGCAGCTTGGCGATACTGACCGCAATCCTTCTCGCCTCATCTTTGCTGAGCAACTTGGCGGCCGTTTGCGAAGATGATGATGCGGGCACGCTGCTCGCGATCCGTTGGCCGGTACTTGCTCGCACAAGCCCAGCCAATACCAACGGAGAACTGGAACAGACCAAGAGTCAATTGAATTTGGATGTGTAAAGAGTCGAGTTTACCGATTAACCAGCTGGGTTTGGCGCACGTTCTACTCCGAGTTAAGCGCCGTGGTTTCTTTCATCCCTTGCTTCTACTTTCTCTTTTTAACCGTAGTCGCGGCGGTGATTATCGGCTTATTCAACATTTCAAGATCGGAAAGAGTGCATCAAGACCCGAGCCCTGGAGTTGAACGCAATGTTACAGCGACCAAGAGAGTACCGCGTCTCTTCATGGTCGTACCTAAAACAAAACACGGATCGCCTGCAAAGAAAGCGGCCAACTCTGCTGCGGTCCCCACCGAAAAAGCAGACGCTAAAAAAAACAAGCACCACAAATCAAGGGCGGGCTTGAACGGCGGTTACTAGAGTAGGCGCGGCATGAACCGGAAACGGCTGCTGACGATCGTTCGCGCCTCGTCGCGCGTGAGCAATTTCGCCGCCGATCTCCGCTAGTCACCGCTACGAATTTTTGATCGAAATCAAATGCCGGGCTGCTTGCGACACTCACGATGTCTTCCCCGATCGCCCGCGCGGCTCAATCCGAAAGAGGGCCGCAGATGACTCAGATATGTGCGTTGATCACAATTGCGATGCAATTGACCTGCGTCGTCGATTAAAGAGATCACATGCACCGACAATGAATATCCTGACGCAGTTATTGAACGTGCCTTCCTGTGCCCGTGTGTTTTCTCATCAAGACCGAGCTGGATGCTTAGGCAATTCACACGACAACATCTGCTGACCTGAGATAGGCACAATCGCTCCGATAGCCTTGCGATATTCGCCGCGATCCGCCGCGCCTCGTCTTTGGTGAGCAACTTCGCTGACGGACAGGTGAAGCAAATACCCGCTGTGGTGCCCGGCCCCCCTTTTCGAGCCGGCACGTCCGCGCATAGACTTAAACGCCCTCGGGACGGTGCGCTTGCGTACCAGCCGCGACCGCCCCAAGGGCCAAGTAGAATCAATGTGGTTGTGTTACTGGCGGAGGTAGTCTTCCTGGGGACGGACCTCCGCCGATATTTTTTATCGTTTCCGAAAGCGGCCAATCGTCATGTGACGCCGATCACGAAAAGTCGTTTTGAGCGATTCAGCAACAATAATGTGACGGATGCCCGTTCTGCTCTCGCTACAAAAAACGAACCCCAAGCGCCGTGCGCCTGGGGTCTAAGTCTGTTGCCTCAGTAGGCGGCAGCCGTCGGGGGACGGGGGAAGGCTGCTCACCTAGCAGATGAAAGGATAGGGCCGCGCAATCATCAAACTCAATTATGCGCAGGTGTGTATTTTTTGCCTGTTGGTATAGGGGGGCTTATGCGAGGTCTTGGCTCGTCTTGATCCTGATCGGTGGGGCAAGTTTTTGGTTGACCGCGGCGGCGGGAAGCGGCTTCATCAGCGCCTATGTCGGATGTACGCAGGCGCGGCTACAAACGCCACACAGCAAAGCCGCCGGTGATGCGACCAGCTGACGGCTTTGCCTTCGTCCCCCATCCGCGCCGCTTGGGTGAGGATGTGGCACGTTTGGGCTGTCGGCTGATACCTCCACGGACCGACACGACCTTTTGTCAGGCTGTGATGGCAGCATAAGGGCGGGTCCGCACGGCATAGGCGCGTGGTTAGAACTTGTGCCGCTATGCGCCGGATTCCATCGGAGCCCATACAGCAAAGCCGCCGGAAAGCGGGGACAACCGACGGCTTTGCCTCGTCGCCCCAAACGATGTGCGTCGTCAGAAAGAAAGATCCATCGTCAGGGCTGTCGAACCGAAGGGAAAGGAAAAAAGGCTCCGGTCGGACCAGAGAAGTATACGCCCGCGCGCTCGCTTTCAGCACCTTATTCGGCGCGGCAGCAAGACAACGACGCTAGGCGGATCGAACGCCAGGGTAATTGCCAGAATTTTGTTGCGTGAGTTAGCGGCGGAAGGAAAGGCATAACGTGCTGCTTGATCGTTTTCTCAGCTCTTTTTTTGCTGCATTGCAACGAGTATTTTGCTTCCAAAAATCTGAAAGTTTATACAATGTTTGTTTTACGGCCTGTTGAGCCGCGTTTCGCGTGAACCTTTTAGTGGCGAACGCGTTGTCGTTCATCCCCACAACAGCTGTATGTCGGACATTCTGGTCACGACGAAAGGACGCTTATGTCTGATGCAGAGCAGCGTGACATCGCAGCGGCCCTGTTCGAGCCAAAGCAGAGCCGCGAGGAAATAAAGGATGCGATCAAACTGGAGGAAGCGAGGCGTGCGGCTATGGTCAAAAACCTATACCGTCTGAGAAGCTTGCGCCTGTCACGCAACCAAGCCAGCACGCAGTCCGAGAAATAGCACCCTTAGTAAGAAACTCCAGCAGCTCGGCGATGTTCGCAGCGATCCGCCACGCCTAAGGCATCATCATCTCTTCTGGTAAGCTTCGCAGGTGCTCGTTCAATATCACCGGATCGATTGGCACGGCGGCATCCGTGTGCTGCTGTGCTACCACTGGCTTGGTGAGCTTCAACGCCAGGGTCGTTGCCCCAGCCGCCAGGAGCAGGGTAAGGACGCCGCCTAACAGGGACATTCTGGACATCGGTCCCTCCGCACAAGGGGTCGCCCTTGCGCGCATTTTAGCAGAAACGCTCTATCTACGCGGTAACAGCGTTGTAACAAACTTCTTCTCTCCTGTTCTGCACCACAGCACCTAACAATGATGCAGCCCCAGCACTAACCCTGCGCTCTAATAATGATGGTGCAGCAACAATGATGATCGATGAGGAGAGAACTTTCCTGGCCCACCAATGAGATCGTTGCCCCTATACTTTGGTTGGCGTGTTTCTACAGCATCCACATGCTTTAATCGCTTCTGGAATGGTCTTTTGTGAGGATGTGGGGCCATTCCAGTCCTCAAAAACTAAGGCCGCCAAAGCGGCCTTTTTTCTTGGCGCGGACGCCGAAGCGCGCCGCCTCGGCAAGGCGCGCGCGTTACTCACGGCGCAAAAGCTCTGGCAGCTTCGCAACATTCACCGCAATCCGTCTCGCCTCGTCTTTGGTGAGCAACTTTGCAGCGGATTATCGACTGACAACCGAAGCAATAAGTATGATGCATAAGAGTTGGGAGACCTCCCGGCGCAACGGAAGCAGCCTCTACCGCCTCGCCGCAGACTTCGTCTCTAAGGATCATCTCCTCGTTAGCCCGGTCTACGTTGCTAATCGCTCATCGATTTAGGAAAATTGTTGTCCAATTATATCAGGAATAGACGATAGTGCCGGGAGTAGGAGTGAGGAGCAAATGAAGCTGACTATCTTGTTCGTCGTTGTCGTCAGCGCAATTCTGCTTTGGTGGTTGAGAAGCGTTAAGCCCAAGCGCAGTTCGATCTTCGATCAGCACCAAAACAACCCGGACGAGTTGCTGACGTAGCGAAGTCGAAACAATCGAAGTTTCCTACGTCGACTTTCTAACACGGTAAAATGGAGTTGATGTGGATTTGTGATCGCGGTCACTGATGTTTCCATACGCGGTTTTATTTTGATCTGCGCGGAAATGGGGAAGTGCCATGGACGCGAAATACCTCCGAGAGAAGGCCGCGTTATGCGAAAGATTAGCGGACGGCCTCTCGCTAAATAATCCGGCTCGATTTCAACTGATGGATTTAGCCGAAGATTTCTTGAAACATGCGAAGCAATTGGAAGAGCAAGGGGCAGAACAAGAAGGGCAATCCCAACAGCACAGAGGTGGATAGTCAGGGCCTGGCTAGCACCGTTTAATTCCCATTCGCCAACTGTCCTGCCGTCTCCTGCCAGTGGAACAGATGCTAGCCGCAAGGCTTGGGGCTTCACTCACCTGGGCCGAGTTCACGCTGCCTCGATATGCGACAGGCCACAAGCTCGACATTCAAAGGTATAAAGGTCGGGTAACTCCTCAAATCGCGACGTTATTCGTACGAGCCGCATGATCTGAGCGCAGCTTGGGCAAAGCGGTCGCCTTGGCGTGTTTTTATTTGAGTGTTCGTAGCGCATGGACAAAGCCCTCCTTGAGGAGCGATGTCCCCGACGCTCGGTAACTTGTCAGAACCGGATAGAAGCATCCGTGACAGCCGTCAACTTTTGAAGCTTTTCAGAAAGAGAAACGGGTACGCACTCGAAACCTTTGTATAAGCCCAGCCCACTCAACGTAGAATGGTGAAATAGGCCTTCCGTCTTCTAGCCTTCGACAAGGTCAGGGAGACGTAGACATGCAAACTTTGTCAGATCGCTACGCAACGCAAATCTTCGGGTTAGCGATGGGGGCAGTGTTTGCCATTATGCTGATCTTGAATGCGGCTTCTTATTGAAGCGGTCGCGGAAACCACATTCAGACTAAATGCGTCCACGGACGAATTCGAACCCGTCCCCGTTGCATAGTAAGAGCCATGATCACATCGCAAGGATATGGCCTGATCGCGGAGTTGATTGCCACAGCTTTGCTGATTGCCGCGCTCAGCGGCTTCTTCGTTCAGCGATCCAAACCATGGCTGGTCGGTGTCACGATGGCATTTATGCTACTCATCGTAGCCGCGACGACAGTCATCGGTTCATCGACTTAAGGGTCGAGTACCTAGGATGGCAAGACGATCATAGCTGCGAGGCTAGCGTCTAGCGCGAACCCAAGGCTGGCGAGCAAGCACATAGCCGAGGGCGACAAACATCAATTTGTTGGTCATGGCCATCTTCCGGATGTCTGATCCGTGTTCTGGCACGGGTTAATTGCCAGAATTGGCCAGGGATATCCGTGACAGCCGTCACGTTTCGCGAGGGCCGCCCCGGTTTTGGGCGGCCCTAAGTCCGAAGGAGAACAAACGCGTCCTGTGCGCTCACTGCTCAATTCCGGCACTCGGCGCGATACGCGCGCCGATGGTGTCCAGTGTCGGGAGTTCGAGAGGTCGGTATGTCTCGCGTCCCGGTCCTGCGCGTAAGGTCGACAAGAATTCTCTTTGCCACCGATTGACATCGTATTCGCAAACTTTGGCGTACAGCGCCTCGTGCCGCGCGCGTCTTTCTTCAAGCGGCATGGCGAGCGCTTGCAAGAGGGCGCCAGCGACCGATTCTGCATCATATGGATTGACCAGTAGCGCACGCCGGAAATCGATCGCGGCGCCGGCGAAGCGGGACAGGACGAGGACGCCCGGATCATTCGGATCCTGAGCGGCGACGTATTCTTTGGCGACGAGATTCATGCCGTCGCGCAATGGTGTCACGAGGCCGACGCGCGCCGTTCGATAGAGACCCGCCAGCACCGACCGACCGTATACGCGGTTCACATAGCGGATCGGCGTCCATGACACTTCGCCGTATTTTCCGTTGATGCGGCCAGCGGCGGATTCCAAGGCTCCTTGCAAATCGGAATATTCGGGAATTTCGGCACGGTTTGTCGGTGTGATCTGCACATAGGTCAGCTTGCCAAGCCACTCGCTATGATTGGCTAGGAAGATGTCGAAGGCATCAAGCCGCTGGATGAGCCCCTTGGAATAGTCGAGACGATCGACGCCGATCACAAGATTGCGGCCACCCAAGCTCGCGACAAGATCCTTTACTAATGGAGACTGCTCATTGCGCCGCGCCAAGCGCGCGAATGCCCGCGGCTCGATACCAACCGGGAAACTGCCGATTAGTG
>Ga0306920_100009138_pt1 | contig 13214 bp, 15 predicted proteins | sample flu12Cox44000170_FD_204666 | JGI IMG/M metagenome (GOLD analysis project Ga0306920, IMG submission 204666) | Lab enrichment of tropical soil microbial communities from Luquillo Experimental Forest, Puerto Rico - flux4day.12C.oxic.44.000.170 (v2)... | ecosystem: Environmental > Terrestrial >... | reverse complement strand
GCGCGGGCTGCCGCTGGTGATTCAGGCCGACAATGGACCGGAGCTTCGCGGTCGGGTGCTCGATCAGTGGGCTTACGAGCATGGGGTGAAACTGCAATTTATCGCACCCGGCAAGCCGATTCAGAATGCCTACATCGAGAGTTTCAATGCCCGGCTGCGCGAAGAGTGTTTCAACGAGCATGTCTTCCTGTCGCTCGATGACGCCCGGAGCAAGATCGAACACTGGCGCATCGCGTACAATCGGGAGCGTCCCCACTCCAGCCTGGGCAACCTGACGCCGGAGGAGTTCGCAGCCAAAAATCAAATGAGCTCGGCCCTCGGGCGCACCGCTTGGCCAGCGGCAGCCCCGGAGCTGGCCAGCGCGGTGCATTGCACGCTGGCCTCGGATCCAGAACCAGTTCGTTTTTCGGCCACCCCCAGGAGCGTGTGAGGGGTGGCCGGAAAAACTTGTGATTAACAAATGAACCAAAAACGGCGGCGGACACTAAGTTACGAATGGGATACCAAAAGGGGTAAGACCACTGGGACGATAGTACCGGCGGCTGTGACCATAGCGACAGGGAATCCGATAGGCCTAATCGTAGTGGGCGGGCTCAAACTTGTTAGCGAAACAAGTGGTAGGACTGGGTTAGAGGGACGCGCCAAGGCGACCGCCGATGCGATTGCCGAGCAACTAAAGATCAGGTTTCAGGACCGGGGCTGGATAAGCTGAGGAGCCGGGATAGTCGGTGGAAGCATGGGCAGGCGAGAGCGAATCCTTTCGACGCTCAAGATAGGGTCGGCCATATTGAGCTTCTGTTTTTGGATGTGCTCCACTGTCCTGTGGTATCGCTATGCATTCACACTTCCTAGCGAGCCACAGCCCGCAGCCGGGCGAGTCCAACCTCTTAACACTCATGGAGCTCTAGTTCATCTAACTGCCCGCGAACATTTCGTGATGTACTTATTTATGGCAATAGGTTTTGGATTTCTCGTTCTCACGCTAGTTTTGTATGGACTTCAGAAGCACCTTGAACACGAATTGCCAAGAACCATGCATCAGTAGCTGGGACTATGGCCGGATGCGCTGAATATTTGGGCTTCTCACTGCTCACGCTGTATCGCCATGCGTGGGCCGACAACGCGCCCATGACACGGTGGCGAAAAATTTCAGGAGATACGAGTCGGGCGTTAGCGCGCGAATCCGGACCGTGAGGCCAGCGAGACTCCTTTGGCCGATCTCAATCGCCCGTTCTGTCCAGCCTCCACAACATGTACAAAGGCGGCCCTGATTCCTCTCTGCTAGAAAAAAGAGGCCGTTGACGGCACACAATACGGACGCGAATCATTCACAGCTGCAAAATCTATCGGACATCACGGAAGAAGATCCATTCGTGCGCTGCACGTCAGTATGCTGTTTGCTATAATCTCCATGCATTTTTGCCCGAAGGGCCTATAAAAAACTGACCAGTTCCCAAACGAGGCCCCAAGCGAAATAGAGTAACAGAAGCACGAGTATGATCTCGTCTATCCAAAGCACGATCTTCTTGAGCGGTCCGGGGTCTAGTAGGGTTCGGATCAAGTACCCAACCAGTCCGAACATCAAAAGGGCCGCGACCACTGCAGAAGTGCGGTGGACCAACGCGCGGACGGCGATTACATGAATCCATCCGTGCTCCGGAGGAGGTGATAACGCCACTATCATCTGACGAGTTTTTCCTGTAAGCGCTTGCTCATTAATTACCCGCAGCCCTCGATTAATAGACCGATTTCGCTGGCACCCGCACGCCCTATTTTTCTGTTGTGGCGTGCCAGCACCCGCATCCGTTTATCGAACGAAGCATTCAAATCGCAATAGTGACCTGTTACTGCCGAGTGAACTCGGCATTTTTTGCCATGCTGAACTTTCCGGAATTGGTGGGGAGCGGTGGTTCGCTTCAGTCAGATAATCACTTGTCTTGGAAACATCGCTTTCGGACGGCTCGCCTCGCGCCGCTGAACCTAGATCCTTTTGAGGAGTTGGCGTTCGAACAACAGCGTTAAGCCGATAGGCACTAAAACGACGATGAGCATTAGGAGCACCATCATCAGCTCAAACTGGGCAATATTGGACCGATTACCGAATTCGAGCAGAATCACGCAGGCACCAACGAGGCCCACCAGTCCAATCCAGACGCTGAGCCTGCGAAATCCGCGAGAAATGTTTATCCGTTCATCGGCCGTCATTGCCACGACTCCTTCCGTTCAACATACCCCTCATGACAGCATAGCCCATTGTCAAACATCAGTCTCTCTGGCGACCGTAGGCTCAATCAGCCGGTCGGCTGGAAGATAAACCGAGCCGGGTCTGAGCGACCAAGGCTGAAAATCCATCGGACTTATCTCTGAAAATCAGCTTTCCCTTACAGAAGCAGGCTAATCTGTACCCCTTTGAGGTCCGCCGTATCAAATTGGGTGTTGTCGGAGTAGGGATCATGGTTTCCCAAGACCCCCACCGCGGATCCGGACGATCGGTATTGCCGCATCCGGCTCTTGCCTCAGGTGACAACGCCCAGACGGTGCAAAGGATAGGGATGATAGATGCGCAGAGGGGGCAACCATGATCCCTACTCCGACAACCCGAAGCTCAAGACGTCAGGGCGGCAAAGAAGTAGCGCTGAAGAATTGATTAACGAGTAACGAACATGACCGGCATCGCCAATACTGCAACCGCACAGTCTCTCGCACCTCCTCGTGGAGCGGCCATCTCAGGTGTTATTTTCTCCGTCTTGACTATCGTTGGTTTAGGACTCACGCGGTACGCTATTCCAGCCAACTTGACTGCACCCGGTACTTGGTTGATCGAGCCGCGGCATCGGCACGCGATCGGGCTGGCACTCAAGCTTGTCCCGTTCGCAGGGATTGCATTCCTGTGGTTTATCGGCGTAATCCGCAATCGCCTCGGAGAGCTCGAAGACCAATTTCTCGCGAGTGTATTTCTTGGAAGTGGCTTATTGTTCGTGGCGAGCCTGTTCGGTGCGGCGGCTGTAACAGCGGCGCTGATCGAGGCCGTCGATGACGCCAATATTGGTGGCGACACTTACTACCTCGGACGTTGTATCGGCGACGCACTGCTAAACATCTTCGCCATGAAAATGGCCGGGGTCTTCATGTTCTCGACCTGCACTATTGCGCTTCGAACCAAGATTATGCCGCATTGGGTCGTATACACTGGCTATGCGTGCGGATTGCTGCTGCTTTTGGTTATTGCCAATTGGAGATGGATCACGCTCGTGTTCCCAATCTGGATGCTACTGGTCAGCGTTGAGATTTTGCTGGCAGAGCTTTCTTCCAACAAGATCCGCGTGGTCGCCGCGCCTTCCAATCACACCTAGATGATTTCAGTAGGTCGCCAGGAAGCCGATCTAGGGTACTGGGCAGATTGATGGTCGGGTCGCCTCAGGGGATTGCTCCCCCGAGGCTGCTCAGTAGAAGCATTGGGCCATAACCTAACGAAGGCCAACAATTCGACGAAGTTAATCATCAAACGCGTGGCGGGCGGCTACTGTTTCCCTCCGAGCGCCCGCAGATAGTTTTCCCCGAGGGCCTGCAGGCTGGTCTCGGCGTAGATTTGCGTGGTCGAAAGATCCAGGTGTCCCAAGAACTTCTGTAGCTGGTCGATGGGAACGAACCCGGAATCGAGCAGGATAGTTGCGATCGAATGTCGGAGCAAGTGTGGATACACGCGTTTCTTTATGCCTGCGGCGCGGGCACAGGTCGTTACAATCGATTGCAGCGTGCGGGTTGAATAGCGGGTTTGCCGGTTACTCTCAAATAGGAATCCGGTTTGGCGCCCGTGGAGATGGGTACGAAGTTCATCCGCCAACGCCGGCAAGATCGGCACATAACGATCGGCCCCGCGCTTCGCATGAACGATGTGAATCTGTGGCGGGTCACTATCTAACAGCAGGTCCTCGACCCGGATGTGTACGAATTCATCCACCCTGGCGCCGGTCTGGAATACCGTCTTGATCATGAGCCCGTATTTGCTTCGGCTTCGGTAGGTGGTCTGAATCAGGCGTTGGACCTCGCTTTGCTCCAAACGCGCGACCGTGCGGTTGCGTGTATGCGGAGGTTGCAGCGTCAACCGGCGGCGCACCCGCTCCACGACATACTTGGTCTGATCGTAAGCGAGATGATGCGTGCGCCAGAGGCGGCAGGTTTGCCGGACGACTTCATCGAGGGAATGCGCGATCGCCATTTGACCACGCAGTTTGCCCCGTGGCGCGCGTTTGGCGGTGGCCATGATGACCTCGAATCGGCGGATTATTGCGCAGTAACTTGATTCTGCGCAATCGCGATCCGCTCTATGGCCCCGCGCTCGCTCTGGCAGCGATGTGCATGCAGCAACTTCATCGGAATGGTTGGGCGGAATCTCCGGACGTCGCCCGCGATCGAAGCCTCGATTACGCTCGCCGTGCCGTTCGGGCCGCCGGCAACGATCCTTTTGTTCTTGCGAGCGCGGCCTCCGTGTTCGGCTATTTCGGCGAAGACATCGGGGCGGCGCTCGCGTTGGTAGATCGGTCTCTCGCAGCCAACCCTGGCTTTGCTTACGGCTGGTTCTGGAGCGGGATGCTCAGGATGTATGCGGGGCAATACGACATCGCGATTGAACAGATCGAAAAGTCGTTGCGGCTCAATCCGCTGGATCGCATAGGCGCGCCGCTGACGGCGATCGGTGCCGCGCATTTCTTTAAACGGGAGTTCGAAATCGCGCTGCCAAAGCTGCAAGCGTCGCTCCAGGAGGTGTCCGGCTTTGCCATGACTTACCGCCTGCTCGCAGCCTGTTACGCTCATATGGGCCGACTCGAAGAAGCGCGCGCAGCCGTTGAGCGGCTGCGCACATTCACTCCGGTCATCGTTCCTCCCGTTCTTCCGATCCGAAACCCGGAACATCGCGAGCTCTTATTCTCCGGCCTGCGGTTGGCGGCGGGCGATGGGGCATGACCGCCGCGTGCCCTCATCGAGAGATCGTCTAGAAGTCGGAGTCAGCTAAATTCTGCGCACGGCGAATGTCGGCTACATTAGTTTGCCGAAATTTCGGCCTTCGCTAGGTTAAGGCCTATCTGCACGGCGCGGAGTCGGGGAGGCTGTCGAACGAATGGGGTGAGCTCGAGCAACTGAGGACACAGCAAATTTTAGCTCGCCATTTGCCTCCGCCCCCGGCGGTAATTCTTGACATAGGTGGCGCGGCTGGAGCCTACGCTTTCCCGCTCGCCCAGCAAGGCTACGAAGTCCACTTAATCGACCCTATCGAGCTTCACTTGGAGCAAGCGCGGCATTATGCCACATCGTCGGGAGTCGTGTTGGCTTCGATTGTCCAAGGCGACGCCCGACATTTAGATTTTGCCGCTACCAGTGCTGATGCTGTTCTCTTGCTAGGACCGTTGTACCATCTGGTTCAGCGGCCGGAGCGTCTGAAAGCATTACTTGAAGCGCGACGTGTCCTTCGACCCGAAGGTGTCCTCTTCGCCGCCTCCATCAGCCGTTTCGCCTCGCTGATAGATGGTCTGTCTCGCGGCTTCTTTCAGGATGCGGAGTTTCGCAAAATCGTTGAAGCGGATTTGACCGACGGTTTGCATCGCAATCCAACCGACAAACTCGCATACTTCACGACCGCCTACTTTCATCGCCCCTGCGAGCTCGCGGCCGAGGTTCGCGAAGCTGGGTTTCGTGCCATCCAGACCCTCGCTATCGAGGGTCCTGCTTGGAGTACAGCTCTGTTCCGTCAGGCTTGGAATGACACCGAACAACGACAGAAACTTCTTGAATTTCTATCCTTGATCGAGAGCGAACCGTCAATTCAGGGCGTTAGCGCCCACATCATGGCAGTTGCCAGTCAGCCGAATTAGACGCCACGCCGAGCCAGCTAGAATAACGCGTCGCCTCGTCGCCGGAGCATTTTGTCAATCTCGGCGACTCGCGCCGGATGAATTCTCGCGCAACGGTGTGGGTAGCGGGTCGGCCGCAGATGACGCCACACGCAGATGGTCCCCTGATCGCGCTAGCGCGGAATCGTGCCTTTAAGGCTTGATGGGCTGGCTGCCCGCTGGTGATTATTCTGCCAGATGGGCGTGAACATGTCGCGCGCATCGTGATTTTAATGCATCAAGCCGACTCCCGAGCATTGATGAAAACTTTCACCTGAGGTAAGTAACCGCAAGCCGCCGATAAGCGCGAGAGCTATGACGCCCGCTCCAACCTTATGCGGTCCCCGAATTCTCATCACAATGAACGAGCATCGATTTCGCAGTAAGTTTCTGTAACGCTTCTCCCACCGAGGCCACGGTTCCGACTATTTGCCGGAAAGACGCCCTGCCCTGCTGCAATTTCTGCCGCCATGTTGCTCGTTCCTGTTCGACCGCTGCCCTGACGGCGCCCTGTTGCTGCCTGGTCGATTGCGGCGCTACGTTCGAGCTCTTGAGGTTCTGATTTGGCCCTCCGCTCAGCGGTTGGCTGATCGCCTCAGCGAGGCTCCAGATAGTCGCAATTCCATCTGCCGATTTAGTCTTGGGCCTGGGTGTAATCCATTGTCTGACGCAGCAACACCCCGCGCCTATCGGATAACAGGGACGGCGATTATTGCAACGCCTTCACCGCTTGGATCATCTGTTCCGGCCTTGCCCGAACCCTGAAATCGTTGGTGAGATTAACCCATCGCACCGTCCCCGACGAATCGACCAGGAATTCAGCCGGACGTGCGATGTCGTGACCCTTCATGCCTGCACCAGGATGTAACACATCATAGCGCCGAATCACCTCCGCGTTCGGATCGGAAAGAAATGTGTAGGTATAGCCGCGCCGTTGACAAAGACTTTTAGTAACGTCGGGAGCATCCACACTAATCGCAACCGGGCGAACTCCCAGGGATTGGAACGTGTTCAGATTGTTTTCGATACCCCGTAACTCGGAGTTACAGAACGGTCACCAATAACCGCGGTAGAACACCAGCAGCACACCTTTTGGAGTGTGGCCAGCCGGTGAGCCGTCGGCTATGGGACTAGACAGCAACTCGGATAACGACTCTTCCCTGCCGCTGGTATCAGGCAACGAAAACGGCGGTGCCTTTTGCCCGACACGCGGCGCATCCGTGGATGGAGGTAATTCGCGGGACTCGACGAAGACGCCGAAACAAAAGAACATCAGGATCGCGGTGCTCAAAACCGCGAGAATCGGGCCCGACACTCTTCCTCGATAAGACGACTCTCTGGCGAAGGCCCGCCTGAGTCCTACAATCAGCAGCAACGCCGCAACGAGAAAGAACAAGAGGTTGAGCCAGGGAATGTCGCGAGTAGAAGGGAATCGCGCAAAAAAGAGAAAGTAGCTGGCAAAACCAGCCACCGCGACCAAGAACCCTGCCCACAGAAACCAGTTCCGGTGTTCCTTCATAAAGCTTATACGTCGGGTTAATTCTCAAAGCGACGTTTAAGCTGAACGCAGTCGCGCCGTCAAGCAGGAAAAGTTCGTTGCGGTTATCTTGTCAAAGCGCGATTACAAGGGAGCCCTCCGCGTTTCGCGTCTGTGATCAACACATAAAGCAGATTATGTGCTACAAAGTCCGCCAGACCGAGAGCAGTTATGCATTATAAAGTGAGTGGCTCGGAAGGACGAGTAGGTCTATACCATCATTTGCAGGATGGCTTGAGGGTTGATGCCGCATGGACCTTGCTGTCCAAAAGCTATTGAGCTTTTGCGGTTGATGACGAAGTTGGCGGTTGAATAATCGGCGGTTGTCGGCCGAGCACTTCAAATGCTTCGAGGACGGGGGGAGCGGTCAGGAAACAGCGGACAAAAACGTCAGTTTTGAGCGCCGCTGCAATCGACTCGATAGTTGCGCAGGCGGCGTTGAAGGCGATTTCGGCTTCCTTATCCTTGCCGAGTCTGACTAGCAGCTTGCCGAGGGCCAGGGCCCCCATCCATTCGTCGCGCCGTAACTTGAGGCTCTGCGCTAGCATGACCGACGCTTCCAGTATCGGAGCACTTTCCTTAAGGCGGCCGGTAGCGGCGAGGATCTGACCCCGCAGACGTAGCGCCCGCGCCTCGTGCTTGGGCGCGTTTGTTTTTCGGGCCCGTTCCAGCGATTCGGTGGCGAACTGCCCCGCCTCATCGTAACGGCCACGGGCCAGCGCCAATGCACCTCGGGCATGAAGCAGCGGGATGTGCCATCGCCAGCGGCTGACATCATCTATCTCGAGCAAAGCCCATGCACGCAGGAAGAATTCTTCAGCTCGACCATAATCAGTGCGCTCAAAATGCACCAGGCCTGCTTTCAACAGCGAATGCCCGCGGGGCTCGGGCCAAGCTGAGTATTTGCGCGCTGCCTCGTCGCCCTCGAGCTGAAGTTCGAGCGCGCGATCAAGGTCATAAAGCTCTAAAGGAACGGCGCCAGCACAATTCGGAATCCGTGCCAGCCAAAACGCATCACCGGCAGCTTGCGCGTAATCGTTTAGCTGCTGATACCAAACAAGGGCCTGTTCGTATTCGCCGCGGGACAACGATAAGATTCCGAGGGCGAATAGACTCTGTCCGAAAACAAAGCCCGAGTGGCTCTCCCGCGCGAGTTCGAATCCTTTGTGAAGATGGCCGCGAGCCCGGTCAAACGCGCCGTTCCATTGCAGAATCGCACCTAGCTGAACGTTCGCATGCGCTAGCAGCCGCGGCTCAGTGAGAGTCTCTGCGAGACGCACGGCTTCTTCCGCCTGCTCGACTACTTCAGCTGTGGCGCCATCACAAACCCCTTTGCCCAGGGCACTGAGGATCATGCTGGATGCATGGATTGCAACCTCGCCCAGCTCCTTGGCGAGCGCGCCCGACCGTTCGGAGGTCTCCAGCATTGTCTCGATTTGGTGTGCGTTAAATTGCGCCAAACTCAACCCGAGCAGGAATCGACACTCCTGCGCCCTATCCTTTGCGGAACGAGCGCAGTCGAGAGCGTGAGCATACTCGTCGAGGGCCTCTCCGTGCCTGCCAATAATGCTTAGCAGTCCGCCGCGGTTGGCGTGGAGGTCTCCTATGGCGCCTGAGGGAGTAAGGGGGACTTTCGCCGCGGCGTCTATGGCATGGGCGTAATGCTCTATCGCCTCGGCATTGGCAAAGGAGTGCGAGCACTGGTCGCCGGCGAGCCTGCTGTATTCCATAGCTCTCGACCAGTCCTCACCGCGGCTGAAATGATAAGCCAGTTCGGCATAGTGCTCCGCCAGCCGATCGCGATAAAGCTCCTCAATCGCGGCCCCGACCGCCCGATGGACTTCCCTGCGGCGTTGCAGTAACAGGCTGCTGTAAGCAACATCCTGGATTACCGCGTGCTTGAAGACGTAGGCAGGTTCGGGGATCATTCCCTGCTCATAGATGATCTCCAACGCTTTCAGCTCGCGCAGCAGCCCTTCAAGCTTCCCGGTGAGGCCGGCGACTCGCTCAAGCAGTCGGACGAGGAACTGCCGGCCGATAACCGAGGCGAGTTGTACCGTCCGCTTGCCGCCCTCGCCCAAGCGGTCGAGCCGGGCCATGATTATTCCCTGGATAGTCTCCGGAATAGCCAGTTCGCCCAAGGCCTTGGCCATTCGGTAGTTGCCATTCTCACGGGTGATGAAACCCAGATCGAGCAGCGTCTTGGTTACTTCTTCAACGAAGAGCGGCACCCCTTCCGCCTTTTGCATAAGCGCGGCCTTGAGTTCCTCAGGGAACAATTCGCTGCCAAGAAAGCGCGCCGCCATTTCGAGCATTTGCTCGTTAGTCAAATGGCGTAGATTAATCGTGCTATGGAAACTCCTGGTCCCGAAGCTTGGCGTGTAACCCAGTCGATGCGTCAGGATCAGCATCAGCCGCGCGCCAGCCACCGAATCCATGAAGAAATCGAGGTACTCGAGGGTGCTGGAGTCGGCCCAATGCATGTCTTCGAAGACCAGAACCAGCGGCCGAAGACTGGCACCGCGCAGGGCCAAGGCGCGAAGCGCGTGAAAGATCCTGGCTCGCCGCGGTGCCGCATCCATCGCCAATACTGCCGGATCGCCAGGATCGACGGCCAGGAGATAACGGATGTAGGGAATTTCCGCATCCGGACCGCCCAGCCGTCGCATGCCATGCTCGACCTTGGCGATGATCTCAGGCTCGCCGTCGTTCTCGTCGATGCGGAAGTTCTCACGCAGCTGATCGAGGGTGGGCAGCATGGGGATGGACGCGCCGAAAGAAACGCACCTTCCTTCCAACCAGGTAACTTCTTCGTTCGCAGCTGTGAGTAAACGTCGAAACTCGAGTAGCAGTCGAGACTTGCCGATGCCTGCTTCGCCTGAAACGAATACCACCTGTCCGCGACCTGCTTTAACTTCAGTGAAAAGCTCCCCGAGTATCGCCAGCGGACGGTCGCGCCCGACCAACGGGGTGAGTCCATGCTCAACAGCGAGGTCAAGGCGGGCGCGGCGGCCACGGGATCGTAACACTTCGAAAGCGCGTACCGGAGCATGTCCTTTGATTTCCAACTCGCCTAGTTCGAGAGTTTCGAAGAAACCCGACACGCTCTTATGTGTCGACTCGCTGATGAGTACACTCCCGGGCCGGGCAAGTGATTGCAGCCGCGAAGCGAGATTGATGGTATCGCCAATCGCGGTGTACTCCATGTGCAAATCGGTGCCGATTCGCCCGACTACAACCGTGCCGGTATTAATACCGATTCGCATCTGAAGTGTTAAGCCGCGTTCCCGTTCCAGCGTAGCAGCGTAATCATGCAGCGCTCGCTGAATCCCAAGCGCAGCGTGGACCGCCCGCCGGGGCGCGTCCTCGTGTGAGATCGGCGCGCCGAACAGCGCCATCAGGCCGTCACCGCCGTATTGGTTAATAGTGCCCTCGAAACGATGAATCTCGGTCGTGATCAGTTCGAAGCCGCGCCGCACAATCTCATGGACATCCTCCGGATCGAGCTTCTCGGTCATAGCGGTAAATCCAGCAATATCGCCAAAGAGCACAGTGACCTGGCGGCGCTCTCCCTCCCGTGCTGGTTGTTCAGTCCGAATCTTCTCTGCTAGATGGCTGGGAAGCTGGAAAGTTTGAGCATCGACCGCAAGATCCACGGGCTGTGCCACTTGGGTCGCCGGCTTCGAAGCTGGGTCAGAAGGCGGAGGTGCAAGTGTTTCCAGTGGTTTCCCGCAGGCCACGCAGAACCTGTCGCCCGGCCGGACGGTCGCGCCGCAATGCGCACAACGCGCCTCCATCGCGACTCCGCATTGCGCGCAGAATCGTGCTCCCGACGGGTTCTCGGCTCCACAGGCTAGGCACTGCATAGCGCGCCTCCGTTCCTCTGCGGAATTGAGACAGAGACTTTACAAGCAAATCCCGGAAAAAGAAACGCGTGAGCTTGACGCTGGCGTGTCAATAAGCTGCAGCCGGCCGTGCGATGACACAGGGAGAGTCCGGCGCGTGCTCCTGCCTGGGGTAGCGGCAGCAGCCAGAATAGCTGGCAAGCAAAAACGCTCATCCCTATTTTCTGGTCGCGTCAGCCCCGGCGAGTTTTGCGCTTCGCTGACCTAGTCGCGGCGAGCCGACGCGATGCGACTTCAACAGAGACGGTCCGCTCGCTTAGCCGACGCTGCAAGAGCTTGCCAAACTCCGGATGGTCCTGGATCAGGCGGTCGATCAGGTCGTCTTCTTCTTCCAGAGGTACCAGTTGAAAAGACGGCCTACCATTGACCGTCACTACTACCGGCTCATCATGACAAAGCTGACCGTAGCGGCTCAGCTTGGCCTTAGCTTCGCTCAATGGAACGACTTTCATGGGCAGTAAACCTTTTGCCCTGCACGTAAAGCGAATTTCCTCGCTTTTCGCCGACAAGCACAATTGTGACGGTCATTTCGGCCTCGTCGACACTAAACAAGACTCGATATCGTCCGAATAGCCTGAGCTCCCGGTGCGCGACCGGATTGGGCCGTAAGGTTTTTAGATGGCGCGTGGTCGCCAGCGGATCCGATGACAGTCGTGCCGTCGCCTCTTTCAGAACGGCGCGGCCTTGCTTGCGGCCCAGCGCTCTCAGATCATCGATGACCGACTCTCTTAACGAAACGGTCCACGCCGCCACAGGTGATATTTTATCTGAAGACTAGAATTATGGTCTATGTATAGCGGACTGGGTTAGATTTTTTGTTGGGTGCACCCCACCGTTCCAGGTGGGCTCCCGCTTCTAGGCTATTTCTCGCCGGCCGCTGTGTTCCACAATGTAAGCTGCGGTTGTGGCTTGCCAGCTCGCCACACCGGCGCGAATGACCAACGATGAAGGGGCAACGGCCGAAGACGTGTCAGCGCACGGATATGATCCACGGTGCCGTAACCCTTATGCCGTTCGAACCCGTACTCGGGATTTTATCAGTCACAAAACCAGCCCGAAAGAGTGGGGCGAAACCGGCCTTTCAGCGGCGGTCGCCGGAGCTCGAATCACTGCGCGGGTCTCAATATCAGGACGGCCTTGATACGCTTTTCCGTAGAGATGTCCGAAGTGGCTGGCGTCACCAGTCAGCAGATAGCCGGTTCTGCTAGTCTCGCAGCCAACGGGATCGGCTGGTCTTTCGGGTCGAGCGGGTATGGCTGCGGGGCGCAGAAGCCGGCCTCATGGTTGGTGTAAAACCGATCAGATGATATCAGCCATAGCGAGAATTCACTTATCACTTGCGAGAAGGTAAAGAACTCGACAAGTAGACAATCGCGGCAGATTTCTTCGAACTCCGAGCGCGGTAACGGCGCCAGGCCTTGACCCCCACCGCTTCACCCTTTCGATGAGATCTCCTTTGCGGAGTCATATGCAACCGTCAGTATTTGCCGCCAAGCTTGGTGTGATCCCAACTGGAAATCTTGTACGGCGTAATTTTGAGCACGACTCGTTTGGGAACGCTCGCTGCGGCCCCAGGAGGAACTGCGGCTGCTGTGGCAGATTCACCTGCCAGACGCATGGTTTCTTTCACTACTTTCGGGTCTTCGATTATCTCGCAATACCCACGAATCATGATCCCGCGGAAGTCCGCGTAGCGTTCACCCACCTCGACCATCACGCTGACCTTGGGATTGCGCCGAACGTTGACGACCTTTTGCGCTTTGCCGTAGGAGGTCATGTAGATGACGCCATCTTTGTATCGGTAGCCCATCGCCACAACGTGCGGGAAGCCTTCCTTATCAATCGTGGCGAGCGCGGCCTTGTGCGGTTGGCTGAGAAACGCCG
>Ga0306920_100009136_pt1 | contig 13217 bp, 9 predicted proteins | sample flu12Cox44000170_FD_204666 | JGI IMG/M metagenome (GOLD analysis project Ga0306920, IMG submission 204666) | Lab enrichment of tropical soil microbial communities from Luquillo Experimental Forest, Puerto Rico - flux4day.12C.oxic.44.000.170 (v2)... | ecosystem: Environmental > Terrestrial >... | reverse complement strand
TGCGATGGGTCCGCTTTAACGGCGCCGAGGTCCGCGCTCAATTTGACGGTCATGCGGATGTCCTCGCCCAGCAACCTTCGCAGTAATTGCTCCAGCCCGCTTACAATTGCGTTGAGATGCAAAGTCTTCGGCTGTAGCACCTGTTTCCGGCTGAACGCCAGCAGTTGCCGAACCAGCGCCGCTGCGCGTTCGCTGGCGTCATCGATTCGCTCAATATCGTTTCTGAGCGCGGGCTGATCCTCGGTCCGGCTGCGGGCCAGTTCCGTATAACCCTTGATGATGGTTAGCAGATTGTTGAAGTCGTGCGCAATGCCGCCGGCCAGTCTGCCGACAGCTTCCATGCGGCGGGCCTGCTGCGACTGCATCTCCAGCAACTTTCGTTCGCTGATGTCCACCAGAAAGCCTTCCATCAACGGATGATTTTCGCTGCCCTGGGTGATGGTTGCGGTGTCGTTGATCCATACCGTTCTTCCATCTTTTCGTGTAATGCGGTACTCCGCCTGGAACGGTCTTCCCTGCGAACCTGCCGCCTCGGCTTCGAGGACTGCCACATGATCGTCCGGGTGGATGTGTTGTAGCCAGTTTTCCGAATCTTCCAGCCATTCTTCCGGGGTAAATCCGAGAATCGATTCAATTTGCGGGCTAACGTAATACCAGCGGCCATTGATTCCGGGCTCGGCAATGTAGCTGATCGCCGCCACCTGCTCGACGATCATTCGGTACTTCATTTCTGCTTCCGTGCGGGCGTGTTCCGCTCTTCGCCGTTCGGACAAATCGCGGCTCAGCAGCACTACGCCTCCTTCGGGCAAGGCAGCGACCGCCAGTTCGACCGGAAGGCTGAGACCGGCTTTGCGAGGGACGTTTACGATGCCAAACCAGCGGCCGTCCCTTCTTAACGCGTCTCGAATTTCGTCCGGTGGTTCGCCGCGTGCCTCGCGCACCGAGACGGTTTGCCACGGTTTGCCGATCATTTCGTCACGGCTGGTGCTGCCCAACATCTGCGCGTAACCTTCATTGACGTAAGTATATTTCCCGTCGCCGCTGACAATGGCCATGCCATCCACGGCCAAATCCAGCGCACTTGCCTGTTGCCTGACCCGCTCCGCATTGCGCGATTGACGATAGTCGCTGATGGCCATACGTGCGATGTAACAAGCGACCGAGACACCGAGCAGCGTATAGCGCAAGGTTCTCCACTCCGGACCCAATTCCGCTGAAAGGAGAAAGACCAAGACTGGCGCCGCGCCAAACAGTGTGTTGGTCAGGATGGTCTCACCCAGCGTTTTTGTCCGGAGTTCTGCTCCTCGTTTTTCGGTTGCTGGTTTCCAATTAGCGGCCCACAGCGCACCCCACAGAATGGGGATGGTCCAAGCGATATCCAGGAACGTCCCGGTAGGAACCTCCTTGCGGAGCTGGGAATAATCAGCAATCCCGGAACCGATCGCGTACACCGCCAGATACGCTCCCAGCCCTGCGTACAAGTTTCTGGCCGCACCGGCCGGAGACAGCGCCGCGCGAAGCAATGCTAGAACGAACAGGACAGCCACCTCGGCCATTGCTACGGTATATTCGCGGACCAGTGCGGAATGAGTGTCGAGCAGGAGGGAAGGCGCGTAATACAAGCCAACGTAGATGAACAGAAAAACCAAGGAAATCTGCACGGCATCCAGAACCAGTCCGAAATCCAGATCCTGCAGTTTCTGCTCCTGATCCAGCAAGAGTGCCATCGCGAAAAAGGCTGCCTGGGTGTCGAACAGGAACCTTACGAACGAGAAATCCGGCGGTTCGCGATGCAGCGCGATTTCGTAGTATGTCCAGCCCAGATTTGCAATGCCCCAGAGCGCAATGCCGGCGCCGACCAACTTCCAAAAAGAACGTGCAAACCCGGCGGCGCGGCCGGACGCAGCCACGCACATTGCCGTGGCGACGAAACATGCGGTGACTTGCAGAAGATTGCCGACGAGGGAACCGATTGGCGAGGTTCCGAGCGTTGCCGCATCCAGTATGTGCAGCCCCAGGATCACGACGGCGAAGATGTACAGTTTGCCTGGCATATGCAAGGTCGTGTACGTCGGACGGCGTGCCGACCTGTGAGAATAGTTTATTGGAGCATTGACCGCACGGAGTGATTGAATCGAGCGATGTTCCAGACCGGAACGTCTCGGCGGTTGGTTGATCTAGCGCCAACCAACCGGGGAAAGTCCATAATTCAGCAAGAAATTACCGGCCTTCGAATGGGTAGCGGTCTTGCGATTGAACTGCGGCGGCCACGCTGCGCCGCAAAGCGATACTGTTTAGGGCCGGCCGCTTGCTGAAGCGCTTGAGGACGGCCATTTGGGTAGTGAGCAAGTCCCCGTCGCAAACCGCGGCGATGGCCCGCTTGGCTTCGTGCTCGACGCGCTCCATGGTGTCGCTGATGAAAACCCTGGCTGCGTCGATCATGACTTTGTTTGCGGATTCACCCTTTACCGATGCTGCTTTCTGCGCGCGAAGCAGGCACGACTCCATGGCGTAAATTTCCATGACGATGTTGGCCAACGCGGCAACCAATTCCTGCTCTTCTGCCAGCGTCTCGCGGAATTTCTGCAGCGATCCTCCGGCCGCCTGCAGGAACATCTTCTTGGCATTGGCTACCACGCGGCCTTCTTCCGCGAGCGCTCCTTCGGGCGATTCTTCGAAGGAGGGGCCGGCCAGAATTTCATCCGCCAGTTTCATGGCCGCGGGAATCAGTGGTAATTGCCCGGCCAAAGCGCGCTTCATCAGCATCTGGATAATCAACATGCGGTTGATTTCGTTGGTGCCCTCGAAAATGCGGTTGATGCGGGAATCGCGGTAGGCGCGGCAAACTGGATACTCCTCGTGGAATCCGTAGCCGCCGAAAATCTGCACGGCTTCGTCCACCACGAAGTCCAGCATTTCGCTGCCGTAAACCTTGGCGATGGAACTTTCAACGGCGTACTCTTCGAGCACTCTCATGGAGTGCGCCACCTTGTCGCCGTTGGCCGCGGACATCATGGATTCGATATTTCCGGCGCTGCGGTAAACCATCGATTCGACCGCAAAAATCTGGATGGCCATCTCCGCCAGTTTTTCTTTCATCAAGCCGAAGTCGCCGATTTGCTTGCCGAAGGCTTTGCGCTCCTTGCTGTATTTCGAAGCGGTCATCAGAACGTGCTTTGCTCCGCCGACGCAACTGGCGCCCAGCGTAAATCTTCCGGAGTTCAGAATGTTGAATGCAACGATGTGACCGCGCCCGATTTCGTGCAACAAATTCTCTTTGGGCACTTTGCAATTTTCCAGGAACACGGGCGTGGTCGAGCTTCCGTGAATGCCCATTTTGTGTTCTTCATTTCCCGGCTTGCATCCGGGGAAGTTTCGTTCGACGATGAAAGCCGAGAATTTCTCGCCGTCGATTTTGGCAAAGACGATGTAGAGATCAGCGAAACCGCCGTTAGTAATCCACATTTTTTGCCCGTTCAGCACGTAGTGCGTGCCTTCGCTGTTCAATTCGGCCCGGGTGAGGGAATTCTGAGCGTCAGAACCGGCTTGCGGCTCGCTTAAGCAGTACGCGCCGATCAGTTCCGCCGTCGCCAGTTTCGGGAGGTATTTCTGTTTTTGTGCTTCGGTGCCGAAATAGACGATGGGCAGCGTTCCAATTCCCGCGTGGGCGCCATGAGTTACCGCAAATCCGCCGTAGATCGAGAGCTTCTCGGTCAATACGGTGGTGGCAATCTTGTCCAGACCGGCGCCGCCATACGCTTCAGGAACTCCTCCACCCATCAAACCCAGTTCGCCGCCTTTCCTGATCAGTCCGGCCATCAAGCCGGGCTTCTTGTTTTCCAGATCCTTGGCTAGCGGGAGGACTTCTTTCACGACGAACTCTTCCGCGGTCTGTCCGATCAGCTTTTGATCGTCGGTCAGGTCCGCGGGCGTGAACACATCTTGCGGGGCAGGCGATTCGAGCAAAAAGCTTCCGCCTTTTGTCGCAGGTTTCGTGACCGTGCTGGTTGCCATCAAATGCCTCCGGAAGAAGTGTGAAGCAGGATCGAATAGAACGAAAACGAGATGACAACTGAATTGTACTCCGGGGCCAGAAGGCTCGCAATGAACCGCAACCAGAGTTGAGGGATGGTTGAGCGGCCAGGCCGGTGCCGGCGGAATTCGGCGATTGAGAGCGGGCAGTTTCACTGGCACAACGGGAGTGTCGGGAATATCATTTGTTTCAGAATAAATTTGCGGCCAAGCTTGAGGCATGAATGGGTTTTGTCATTCGAGCCCTGAAAGTCTTGCTCTCGCTGGTTGTTTTCGCTGGAGCCTTGCTGTGGTTCGCGGCGCGACGCGGTGACCGGGGTTATTTCGAGGAAGAGGTTACCATCGCCAGGCCGGCTTCGGTGGTGTTTCGCTGGCTCACTACGGACGAACTATTGCGGCACTGGATTTCCGATCTGAACCGATTGGAAAGAATCGGCGGATCGCCGGCTCAGCCGAACAGTGTGTACGTCATTGACGAATTGATCGCCTCACAGCGCGTCTTGTTGATCGCGAGGACCGTGCGAGTCACGCCGAATCAGGAATTGCAGTTTGCGGTGACTCCAGCGGCGGAGGGCACCGGTGGTTTTCACACGGATGCAAAAATCAACTTGCTTCCCGGCGACGAGTACACGCAAGTGTCCTTTTCGTCGCACACCAGTTACTTGACTCTGGGTGGCAAGATTTTTGAGCCGATCCTGACTTATGCTGCGCGGAGAAAAGTTCGCGAGGACCTGCGGCGATTGAAGATCATGATGGAAGCCGAACCAGCTTTCCGCTAGTCCCTCGGAAGAAGAGGTAAATTCAAAGGCTTGCCATACACTCGCTCTAAGCCAGGCGCTCGACGATTCCCGCCGCGCCCATGCCTCCTCCGATGCACATAGTGACCATGCCGTACCGCGCATTCCGGCGCTGTAATTCACGCAGAATACTGGCGGTTAATTTCGCTCCCGTACAGCCCAGGGGGTGCCCCAGCGCGATGGCTCCTCCATTCGGATTCACGCGGGCGGCGTCGAGCCCGGCCTGCTGAATTACGGCCAGCGACTGCGCGGCGAAAGCTTCGTTCAATTCGATCACGGAAATATCTTCCAGTTTCAACCCGGCCAGCTTCAGTGCCTTGGGAATCGCATTTACCGGGCCGATCCCAAATTCCTCCGGCAAGCAGCCTGCGGTTGCATAGGCCACAAAACGCGCCAGCGGCTTTGCGCCTAACGCCTTTGCCCGCGCGTCGCTCATGACCACCACTGCCGCCGCGCCATCGCTCATGGGGGAGCTGTTTCCGGCAGTCACCGAACCTTTAAGATGAAATGCGGGCTTGAGTTTGCCTAGTGCTTCCAGGGAAGTGTCGGCGCGCGGCAATTCGTCCGTATCGAATCTCACACACTGTGTGGACGGTTTCTGCGGCTTCGCTCTTGCCGAAAAACCGTTGGCGTTCCCCGGCAGAGAAGTGATTTTCACTTCGACCGGCAGAGTTTCTTCTTTGAATTTGCCGGCGGCGATCGCCGCGATGGCTTTCTGGTGCGAAGCGATGGCAAATTGATCGGCAGCCTCGCGGGAAATTGCAAACTTGCGCGCTATGTTTTCGGTACCCAGGCCCATGTTGATATAAGCGTCGGGGTAGTGATCCACCAGCCACGGATTCGGCGAGATTTTATTTCCACCCATGGGAACCATGGACATGGATTCGGTGCCACCGGCAACGATTACGTCGGCTCCGCCGCCGCGCACCCGGTCTGCTGCCAGTGCGATCGCTTGCAGCCCGGAAGAACAAAATCGGTTGACGGTCATTGCGGAAGTTTCCACGGGAAGTCCGGCGCGCAAGGCGGCGATTCGCGCCACGTTCATTCCTTGTTCGCCTTCCGGCATGGCGCAGCCCAGAATCACGTCGTCCACTTCATTCGCAAAAAGGCCTGGCACGCGCGCTAGCGCTTCCAAGATGACCAGCGCGGCCAGATCGTCCGGCCGCGTTGCGCGTAGTGTGCCTTTGTACGCCCGGCCGACGGGTGTACGAACGGCAGAAACGATAACAGCTTCTGGCATGGCTTGCCTCGCAGGGAAAACTACCTTATTGTTTGCCGCCGTCGAGCAAAACGCAAATCGAACCAGCGTTCTTATTTTCTGCGCGACGGCTTTGCGCCAGCGGATTTCTTCGCGATGAAGATGGTCGCCGGCGGCTCGATGGCAAACTCTTTGGAATAATTGCCCTGATTCACGGCGATGCTCATTCTTCCGCGCGAGTCGGCGTACAAAAGCGGTTGCCCTACCGAGACATTCATGAAAGTTTTCTCGTAGGGCAAAACAACCGGCTTTTTGTTGATTTGCACCGCGATCTGGTCCCCCAGAGTGTAGCCAAGCTTTTCGAAATCTTCCTGCGCGATGTCGGTAATCAGCGAGCCGAACGGATCATCGAGTCCGATCACCTCGCCGGTGATTCCTTTTTCATCCAGCTTGGCGGTCTTAGGCGTTAGGTGAACCAGTTGGCCAACCTCCGGCCCTGCAATGGTGTAATCCCAGCCTTCGGCAAGGTGCGCGGCGGCGGGAGAAAAGATATCGCGACCGTGAAAGGTGGAGGAAACCGCGGCCTGAATCATCCAATTCTGATTGGCGATCTCTCTTGCGCCTTCCAGTCCATCGCGTTCCATGACAGCGCTGACCAGGCCGTTGTCCGGAACGACGAAGAACTGGCCCTTCTTCGATTTGACGATGACCGCTTTGCGCGACGTACCGACTCCGGGATCCACGACCACAAGAAACACCGTGCCCGGGGGATAGTAAGGGGTGACCCCAAAGAGAAAACGGGACGCCTCCTCGATCTTAAACGGGGTCACCTGGTGGGTGATGTCCATAATGCGGGCTTCAGGAGCGATGCTCTGGATTACCGCTTTGCAAATCGCGACCGCATCATTGGCGGTGCCAAAATCGGTCATGAAGACAATGGTGGTTTTCCGGGTGGGCGTTGCCGCAGAGTCTTTGGGCGTGGGTGCGCTCGCGCAGCCGCCGGCGATTCCAAGAAGTAGGATCAGCAAGACCAGACGTGACCGCGAGCGAAGCCAGAATGTCATCAGAATTTCTCTCCTTTTTTCGCCTCACTAGTATAGTCATTTCCAGAAAGATGTTCCGCGTTTCGCTTGGTTCAGAATTCGTGGGAACTTCTTCGGTCTTCGAGTAAACTTTTGTTCGCCAAGCAAGGGAACTCCCAGTTCTGCCCGCTCCTCGAGCCAAGCCTGGCTAATTTCCAAGGAGATTGTCTATGCCTCAAAAGCTGCTTGTGGCGATGCTGTTTTTGTCTCTATTGTCGCTGGCCGTGAACGCCGATCAGGTGACCTTGAAAAATGGCGATCGGCTCACCGGTTCGATCGTCAAGGGCAGCGACGATGCCAAAACGTTGCTGATCAAGACGGAACTGGCAGGTGAGGTTACAATTGACTGGGACGCGGTCACCAGCATTGTCTCGTCGCAGCCTTTGCACATCACCCTCTCTGACGGCCGCGTCATTGTTGGTACGGTGAGCACCGCCGACGGAAAGCTGGAAGTCGCGACCAAGGACGCCGGCACAGTGTCCACTTCCCGCGGCGCCGTCAAGCTGATTCGCAACGACGCGCAACAAGCGGAAGCCGACCGTTTACAGCATCCGCGCCTGCGCGATTATTGGAGCGGCCTTTTTGATCTTGGCCTCAGCGTAACTCAGGGAAACTCTTCGACTACCGCCCTCACCATTGCGGGCAAGGCTTCACGAATCGTGCCAAAAAACAAGCTGACCCTTTACTTCACTCAGGTTTACGGGAGAGATAGTGCCAGCTCTCCGTCGATCACCACAGCCGACGCCATTCATGGTGGAGTGCGCGACGAGTTTGGTCTGTGGCCGCGAATTTACGCCTTTGCGTTTACCGATTTTGACAAAGACGCTTTGCAGCATCTCGATCTTCGCAATGTCTTGGGCGGCGGCCTGGGCTATCACCTCATCAAATCCAACAACATCCAGTTTGATGTATTTGCCGGCGCCAGCTTCGATCAGGAGTATTTTGCGTCGTATGCGACAGCCAATCCCGCGCCGCCTCCGCCGCTCGTTGAGATTGCCTCGCATTCGCGACATAGCGCGGAAATCGTCACCGGTGAAACGCTAAGCGTCAAATTGGGTCCGCGCACAACAATCAGCGAACAATTGTCATTCTTTCCCAATTTGAGCTCGACGGGAGATTATCGGGTGACCTTTGACGCCAACGCCGCCACCAAACTGAAATCATGGTTAAGCTGGCAGGTCACTTTCAGCGATCGTTACATCTCCGATCCACCGTTCGGGTTGAAGGGCAACGACTTGCTGCTATCGACCGGTTTGCGGTTGACCTTTGGTACGGGAACCTTCTAAAACAGAACTGGGCCAGAGTGTTGTCCATCCTGTGAGGAGGCCGATATGCAAGGGTTGATTTATTGGGTCGTGGTGGGATTGATCGCCGGGTGGTTGGCAGGAAAAGTAATGAAAGGCGGTGGCTACGGTGTCATCGTGGACATCGTTCTGGGGATTCTCGGCGGGATTGTAGGCGGCTGGCTTTTCGGCATGATGGGGATTCACACCGGCGGATTGATCGGCGGCATCGTAGTTGCGTTTGTCGGCGCTGTGATCCTGGTCTGGATTACACGTTTGATTAAGAAGGCGTAAGCGTCCTCCGCTTCAGCACCGATTGCAGTTCCAACGGATGAAAAGTCCTAAAAAGCAAATCGCGCCGGCTGCCGGCAAGGCAAACCGGCGCGACTTGTGTAGGGGTGAAGTAAGGGACTTCGACGCGCTCTGCGTGGGTCGCTAGAAACCAGTCTGGCACCGCAAAATTAGCGCTCGATGGCTAGCTCTTGAAACTGGCCTGGCGTACCAGTGTGCGGCGGCTACTCGGAGTGATGGATTGGCCACACATTTCTTTTGTTCCTAATGGATACTTGCCGTCGAGATTCCACCGCCCGATACTGCCGATAGCCAGTTGCAAAGGTGACGCTAGGTATGAAACACCGTTGGGAAAAATCAGTGCGTTGCGCGTCGATGTTGCTGTTGTTTGCGATTGCCTGTGTGCCGGCGGTTCCGTCAATCAAAAACATGGCGGTGGTGGTTTCGGCGGGCAGCAAGCTCTCCGATGTTCCACTGGCCGATCTGATTAAGTATTGCAAGGGCACTGCGAAGGCCTGGCCGGATGGAAAAAGCTTTGTCCTGGTCTTGAAAAATCCCGACGCTCCCGAGATGCGTGTCGCCTTGCAAAAGCTATTCGGTGGCACACCCGCGGGAATTCGGGTAGCCATCGCCAGGCTGAACGAGACTCGCCAGACCGTGAAATTGGTGGATACGGACGACGATCTGCTGCGCTCCGTCGACAACACGCCGGGGGCCATGGGAATCGTGGACGTTTACTCGATTAATAGTTCGGTGAAAGTGCTGCGCGTGGATGGCAAACTGCCGTTCGATGTAGGTTACGCGCTTAAAGGCAACTGATCCTTAGCGCAATCCCCCACGATTTCACTCCGGGTTCGATTCAGCCCTCGCGCCGGGCGTGCGCAAGGTTTTGATTGCAGTCAAACCGATCAAAAGGATAGCCACTCCCAAAGAGATCCACAGTACCTCAGGATGCCGCTCCGTGAATGGGCGGGGATCCTGGTAGTTGGTTGTGGCTTCTTCAGGCCCCACGCTCAGAACCAGATATACCGGCTTGGACGGCCCGGCTTCTAGAAAATGGCCCAAATCATACTGCGGGGCCGTCGTCCGCTGATTGCCATAGAGAAGCCTGTAGGCCTGTCCGGCCTGATGTTTGAATACCAACTTACGCGGAACCGCAAACAGGCTCAGCTTCACGTTGCTGAGGGCTCTGTCATTCCCGTTGAGCACTTCGACGCGCATAAGTTCGTTCGCCGGCCACTCATAAAAATCGATCGTCAGGGACTCGCGGATCTTGTCGTCCTGTTTGTATCGATAGATGATTCCGCTTCCACGATAGCTCCAGGCTTTTCCGTCTTCGCTCGCGCTGATCCGCACCGCGCGATAGAACTCCTCGCTGTCGCTCGAGAAACGTAATTCTGAAACCGGGACGCGCGAGGAGACCAGGTTTGTCGCCCACGCGCTTTCCGTCGGGTCTTCGACTCTTGCGGTTTCAAAGACCGCTGGAACTGCCGCGAGCTCGGCCGGAAGCGATTCTTCATTCCGAACGGTCAATCCGGTGACATCGAACTTTTGTTCTGCCGCAAGAATGCGAACCCGCACGTACCGTGAATTCAGACCTTGAAAAGCAATTGTCTGTGTGCCGTCCACGGAACGCTTGCGGAAACGTGCAATCGGAGCGCGCGGCTCCACTATGCGCCAGGTTTTTTGGTCGTCGCTCAGCGCCACCTCGGCCCATACGATGAAATCAGACGCTCCCGTTTCCACTTGTAGGCGATCGTAGAATTGCGCCCGCTGGCCTAAGTCTCCCACCACCTGCGTGTATTTTCCGGCGACAAAACTGTTTTCGATGATCGCGGCGCCGTAAGTCTCCGAATGAGTGGCAGCTCTGTTGGTTATCAGCTCATACGGAACTTCCTGGCCTTGCCGGTCGATCAATCGCAGGTCGGCGCAGCCCATAGAGCAATGAGCGATTGCTTCCCAGGGCAGGCGAATTTCCGCCGGTCCATTGGACAAAGATGCGTCTTCTGAGACCGCTCGTGAATATCGCCAGGGCCGCCATTTATCCGGCAAGTCCGCGGAAACCGCCAGCAGGCACGACAAGCTGGCGACGATGAGGATTATGCCGGCGCGCCGGATCATCAGCGCTCCCGCGCGAATCTGCGTTGATATAGGAAGGACACAGCCAGCAGGACCGCGCCCAGCACAAAAAACGACAGAATGCGATAGGCACGCTCCAGGAACGACAGGTCGAATAGAAAGACCTTGACCACCACCAAACCAAACAGCATCAAACTCTGCCAGCGCAGCAGGGCCGATTTATTCTGCACGCCAAAAAACAACAGCCCGCTGGCGTAGGCCGTCCACAAGACCGACAGTGAAAGATGCTGCGCCAGCGCCGAGTCGAGTCCTGCGCTGGTTTTTCCAAAGTAATCCCAAAATTCGATCGACAACGCGATCAGCGCATAGACATTGATGACCACAGCAAAGATGCCGATCTCGATCCGCTCCTGGCCAGCTACCGATTGCTCGTGAGTTCGCGCTGCCCGCAGCGCCACGGCAAAGCAAGCAATCACGACCAGATATGCGCCGAAGCGAGGATTGAAAAGGAACATCCCTCCGTCCGGAGGAACGACCAGCAAGCGGAAGGCGGAGATCGCCAACAACAGGTATCCGGCCTGCCGAAGAAAATTGCTGGCGGCGCGAAACCCGGTCCACACTAAAATCGCACCCTCAACCGAGAAGCTCAGCGTGATCCATTTCCCTTCCAGGCGAATGGGGATGGCCAGGGTCAGAAAGGTTAGTGCCAGACCGGCAAACAACAGTCGCGCGGTGAGAGATTGGTCTGCCGGCGGCTCGGGAAGAATGCGAGCCACCGCCACATAACCTGCCGCGAGCGCCAAAAACAGCAGCGTCAACGGCCACTTATCGTCCGGCCACAGCAGGACGAAGAGCGCACCCGAGTAGGCAAAAGCGCTCAGCAAAATCATCGAAATGTCGAGTTCGCCGGGGCGCTTTCCGCGCATCGCGCCGATGACCGGCAATGCGGCATACAGCAGGTAAAACAGAGTGGCGAACACCACGGTTCGCTCCAGCGGCGAGGTGCGGTGGAAAAACTCGCTGTACCATCCCCAGAAGTAGATTTGCGTTCCAATGAAAGCGGTGGGCGCCAGCGATTTCCAATCTTTGTTCCACGCAATCACCAGCGTCCCCACACCGAGCAGGATCAGGTAGGTGAAAAGGACAACTTGCTGGTCCTTGCCGCTACTGGCCAACAGTGGTGACAAGAGCCCGCCTAGCAAAGACAGCAATGCAATTCGTTGCGAATTACGCCCGATGGCCACCGCCGCCATCACCGCGGTGATGGCAATCATGGCCGCGAAACCAACGTCCCGGCTGTACAGCGTGTAGTATTGGCACCCCGCCCAAACCGAAAGAAACAGCGTTGCCTCTCCGAGCGCAGCTATTCCCTCGGAAAAGTAGGTGTAGCCCCGGCCTAACATCCACTGGCTCCACGGCAACATCAAGGCGCCCAGCATCACGCCGATCGCCACGCGGCCCGATTCGCCGATCCAGTTGTTATCGAACGCCAGCTTTAGAAAATACGAAACCGCAATCAGCAAAGCCACAATACCGATGCGATTGAACCACCTGCCCGCGATCAGGCTTTCCATGTCCAGTGGCGAGGGTCTGCTGGCGTCGGAAATTCCCGCCGTTAAACCCGAAGGCGCGCTGAAGGCCGCGTGGGCTGGCTGAGGTGGCAATGGGGGTGGCGGCGCTGGCGTGGGTGGGGTCTGCTCGTGCGACTTCGCAGCAACGGGGACGGTGACCTCGATCCGATCTGCCAGGCCTTCGGACGCAGTAGCTGTCGGCACCCTATCGGCCTGGGACTTCTGTAACTGTGCAATCTTTTGCTCTAGGACAAAGATGCGTGACGTCAGCTGCTGGATTAATCCCGTCTGGGCTTCACTTTCCAGACGTCGGACCGCTACCAGCGCCATAATTCCAAATACCGGCCCCGACAAAACGACCAAAATGGCAATGATGATTAGGCTTCCATCCATACTGTCGAAACTGCCCGATCCGACGGTCCACTTCAAGCGACAACCAGCGCCAATTCCCTTATGACATGCCATGTCGTGGCTGCAGGTGGCCAAATTTAAGCACAGGGCAGGAGGCTGCACAACAGCTATTGAACCTACCTCGCGGGTCTGGAGAAGCGCTGCCGGTACCGAAATTGACTCAACCTTACCCCGCTCAGGCGCCTCTGTATGGGTCGAAGCCTGTACTGTCGGGCAGTTTTCCACAGCCGGGCCAGCGAAACCTAGGCAAATTGTCAGCGCGAATTCGAAGATACTGTAACAGCATTTGTTATCAATCGGTTGCGGAGTTTCAAGACGAATACAGGCGCGTACTAGGACACTCGTTTAACCCTCAAAATGTGTCCTCTGTACCATACCCCCATTAGCCGGGCTGCTGTCTAATGGTACAGGTGCAGGGAACACCGACCCTTGGTACAGCTCCCCGCATCTAAGAAGCAGGCAAGCGGATTTTA
>Ga0306920_100009135_pt1 | contig 13217 bp, 12 predicted proteins | sample flu12Cox44000170_FD_204666 | JGI IMG/M metagenome (GOLD analysis project Ga0306920, IMG submission 204666) | Lab enrichment of tropical soil microbial communities from Luquillo Experimental Forest, Puerto Rico - flux4day.12C.oxic.44.000.170 (v2)... | ecosystem: Environmental > Terrestrial >... | reverse complement strand
CCTGCCAGTCCCGCGTACTTCGCTCATCGGACGAGAACAGCAGGTAACGGAAGCCGGTGAGCTGCTACTTCGACCTGACATCCGCCTCTTGACTCTCACCGGTCCCGGTGGTGCGGGCAAGACTCGCTTGGCCGTGGCGGTCGCCGCAGGCATTGCGGATCGGTTCACCGGGGGCGTTCAATTTGTGGGTTTGGCCTCGGTCACCCAGCCCGAGCTGGTGTTGGCGGCTCTGGCGGAAGCGTTCAACATCCGGCAGGTTGCAAACCGAACAATCCCACAGCTAATCAGCGAACAGCTCCAGAACTCGGAACCATTTCTGCTCCTCCTGGATAATTTCGAGCAGATTCTCCCGGCTGCCGGTGTGGTGGCCGAAACACTGGAAGCATGTCCAACTCTCAAAATCGTTGTGACGAGCAGGGCCTGCCTGCGCATTTACGGGGAACAGGAATTCCCCGTAGCGCCGCTTGCTCAGGATCCGGCGAGCGAGCTGTTTGTGCAACGCGCACTGGCGGTGTGGCCAGGTTTTGTGACGAGTCCGGCTAATGTTCCTACGATTCGAGCAATCTGTTCGCGATTGGACGGGTTGCCATTGGCGATCGAGCTGGCGGCGGCACGAAGCAAAGTGCTGTCGCCCGGCGCCATTCTGGATCGGCTGCAAAGCCGCCTGCAATTGCTGACCGGCGGCGCCGTCGACCTGCCTGCACGGCAACAAACGCTACGGAAAACGATTGATTGGAGTCACGATCTGTTGTGCGCGGCCGAACGGAAACTGTTTCGTCGGCTTTCCGTCTTTGCCGGAGGTTGCACGTTAGAAGCAGCGGAAGCCGTGTGCAACACGAGTCGCGACCTCGGTATCGACCTCTTTCAAGGCCTGTCGTCTTTGGTGGATCAGAATCTGATTCAGCGTGCCGACCCCGCTGATGCCGAGCCGCGATTCGCGATGTTGGAAACGGTTCGCGAATATGCTCTGGAACGTCTTGCTTATAGTGGTGAGGAACCGGCAGTACGGCAGGCGCATGCGGCTTATTGTTTGATCCTCGCGGAGGAAGGGAATCCTGAGCTCAACAACGCAGACCGGGCACGCTGGCTGACGCAATGCGACGTCGAGATCGATAACTTTCGCTCTGCTCTTGACTGGCTCTTTCAGAACCTGAATCTGGCCTGGGGTTTGCGACTGTGTGTGGGGCTGTTCCGGTTCTGGGACATGCGGGAACACTTGGCGGAAGGCCGCGTCCGGATGGAAGCGGTTCTGCGCCTCGCGGGTGACGGACATTCAAAGGAAAGAGCCAGGGTGTCTCAATTTCTCGGTGCTCTGACGACGGCCCAGAGCGACTTTTCGGCTGCAGAATACTTTTTGGAACAGAGCCTCTCCCTCTACGAGGAGCTGGGCGATCAATGGGGCATAGCCGCCTCTTTGAATGCCTTGGGGATCACAGCACGAGACCGAGGTGACTACTCTTTGGCACAGGCCAATCTTGAGCGGAGCCTGGCGTGCTGGCGTATGCTTCCGGACCGCCTGGCCATCGCGCGTTGCCTTCACAACCTCGCCAATGTGGTGAAGGTTCGCGGTGAGTATTCGCGCGCGCGATGGGCGTTGCGTGAAGCGGCGAACATTTTTGAAGCGCTGGGCGATCGCAGTGGTGCTGCCTGGTCGATCAACCAGCAAGGCGACATAGCGCGCGAACAGGGCGATATGGCTGCTGCCCGGGCATTGTATCAACGAGCGCTTTCTGCGTTTCGAGAAACCGGGGACCGATGGGGCTCAGCCCGTTCACTAACCGACTTGGGGTCTATTGACTGCGAGCAGGGAGATCCATTGGCTGCGCACCCGGAATACTCCGAAGCACTGCTTATTTTCGCAGGCTTGGGGCATCGGCGTGGAATCGCGCGGGCACTCGAAGGCTGCGCCTGCCTGGCGATGGTTCAAGGAAACGCTGCACGTGCGCTAAAGCTCGCTGCCGCAGCGGCGCATTTACGTACGCTGATCGGCGCCTTCCTGCCTCAGGCCGAACACTCAAAACTCGAGCAGAAGCTGTTAGCTGCCTGGGAATCGTTGAGCGATCTTGATGGACAGGAGGCTTGGGCGATCGGTTCTGCCATGAGCCTGGATGGGGCTATCCAGTACGCTCTCGAGGAGCCGGAATCGGCTATTTCAGCGTAGCAGGGTCAATTAGCTGACGCACCGCGGCAACCCGATCGGCCGGGAGCCCTGCTTTGCGAGCGTGTTCTCGAATGCTTTCTTCGTCTGGAGCGAGATAAATGCAGTAGACCTTGTCTTCGGTTACGTAGCTGTGGAGCCATTGAATTTGCGGCCCCATTTCCTTCAACGTTTGCAACGATATCAGTGATATCTCTCGAAGTTGTGATACTGAGAGCGCTCCGGCGCCGGGTATTTCCCGCTCAATTACGAATTTGGGCACAGTGTGAGCAGTTTAACACCAACAGCATTCGGACTGCTTGGAGAGTCATCGACAATACCGGGTTCAGACCTTCGAGATGTCGAGACCAAATTAGCTAATGGTGTAACGGCAAGAGTGGTACTATCCGCTTTGGCCGTGCCATCCAGCCCGCCGGCAATATCAACTATGAAGAACTCGCCACCACTGTGCAGCATGCTGTCGCGCAACTTCTCGAGCCACGAGGTAAGAGGCTTCCACTATCGCCAACCGTGAGCACGACCTCACACCGCCGACCGATGTAGTCGCTGGTCGCAGCGTTCAGAACTCACCCAGCCGTGAGTTCGCCTGAAAAGTCGCAGACTGCAGCTCTTCCGATATCTTTCGGCCCAGACGATGCACTCCCTGCCCTTCAATCCCTGACACTCCGAGGTCCCCACGGTCACTGCGGCCGGCCCTGCGACGGGTCACAGTTAACAGGTCCGAGCAGGCGGTACCCATGTCATCCCTTCTACCTCGGAACACTGTTCCGTTCCAGCAGAGCGAAGTGCCCTGACTAACAGATGAGAGACTGGTGAACCGTGAGCAATCTACAGTGTAGCCGCCCCGAGGATTCTCCCCAAATAGCGTTTTTGCGGCTGAATTTATCTAGCAGTTAGCAGTCGCAAGCTAAATCAAGGAACAGCGTCCTCTGGAACTCGCCACTGAGGTGCAAGAACTAGCTGCTGAATGCAGCTAACGCCGCAGCCTCGTCGTCTTTCACGTCGAAGACGGTGTAAAGCTTCGTAATCTGCAGCAGATCGTGAACCTTCTTGGTGAGGTGCAGTAGCTTCAACTCCCCGCCCTGGTTGCGAACCGAAGTAAAAGCGCTCACCAGTTCGCCGACACCGGAGCTGTCGATGTAGGTGACGTCACCGAGGTTTAGCAGGATATCCTTCCGTCCTTTGCCGAGCAGGTCTTTGACAGTGTCGCGCAATACCGAACTGCCTTCGCCCAGTTTGATTTGTCCACTCAAGTCAACGATGGTAATGTCATTAACTTGCCGGGTAGTCGCTTTCATACTCACGTGAAGCCTCCTGGCGAGCATCTTGTTGTGATCTTTAGATTCACCGACCAGATTCAACTTTTACTCCAGCAGCGCCGGTTTTGTCAGCGACGGTTGGAGATTGTAGAACAGCGCTAGCGGAAACCTCAAAGCGGAAGCGGTAAGGCAACAAATCCCGCCCTCTCTGCCATCACTTTCTCGCTTCCTGCGCTCCGAGCGGGATCAGCCGCCGCTTGACCCCGAACCTTTAGCACCCCTGACGGCGTCGCTCAACTCGTTCTCCGTAACCTCGCCCGCGAGAATTGGAGGCTCCAGCAGCTGTGCGATCTTGTCGCCTTTGCGAATGGTGTAAGGCTCGGCACCAAGGTTCTCCATGAGGACGATTACCTCGCCTCGGTAACCGGTATCGATAACGCCGGCGTTGCACGTCAGCCTTTTCTTCGCCATGGGCAATACCGGTGCGAACAGCGGCTGCTCCTCGTGCGGCAAGCGTGACATCTTCAGCCAAGTAAACGTCGTAGCCGATGTCTTCCCCGCGATGTGCTACTGTGGGCAGCAGGCATCAGGCGAGAGTTCTTTTACTTTAAGCATGCCTGATCATTCTGCCAGATGACCCACAACTCAGGTGGCACGCCTCAACTTGATCCAACCGTTCCCTTCCTCGGCGAAGCCACGATTCGCGGCATCTTGCGCTACGAAGACCTGATTCCCGCCATGGAGCGTGCGCTGGCTGATTTCTCGTCGGGAAAAGCACTGCAACCCGTGAGGAATATTTTGCCGGTCGAGCAGCACCATGTGTTCTTCGGCGTGATGCCTGCCGTTTATGGAGACGTTATGGGAGCGAAGCTGGTCACCCTGGCTCCCGACAATGCGGGAATTGGGCTCCCCACCCATCAGGGCATTATCGTACTGTTTCGCGCGGAAACAGGCCAGCCAATTGCAGTGATGGACGGTCGGCTGATTACAGAAATGCGCACTGCCGCGGTCACGGCAGCCGCAACCAAGCTCCTGGCAAAGGTAAACGCGAATGTGCTGACGATCCTCGGCAGCGGAGTCCAGGCTCGCGCACACTTCGAGGCCCTGCGGTTGGTACGTCACTTCACCACAATTCGTGTTTGGAGCCGCAATCCCGCCCATGCCCAAGCTCTGGCAGCGGAGATCGGTGGAACGGCTGCCTCCGCCGAGGACGCGGTTCGCGATGCTGACGTCGTAGTTACGGTCACGCATGCCTCCGAACCGATCTTGCACGGCAGGTGGCTGAAGCCGGGAGTACTCGTGAATGCGGTCGGAGCGGTAGGGCTCGCTAATCGGGAGCTCGATGATGACGCCATGAGGGGTTCGGTCGTCGTAGACTCGCGCGAAGCCGCGCGGGTTGAATCAGGAGATATCGCGCTAGCCGGCTCAATGGTCTACGCCGAGTTGGGTGAGATACTCGCAGCTAAGAAACCAAAGCCTTTGGCGGGAACCACGGTATTCAAGTCGCTTGGACTGGCGGTTGAGGACCTTGCGGCTGCCAAACTGGTTCTCGATTCGATCTGATTACAGAGTTCTGAAACCCCATTGCAACACGTATACGACCCCCTCAGCGTGGTCCCGTCGAAAAGCTTGTCAGCACAATCCAGCCGACCCCAAGAATGATCCCGATCATCACGAAAAAAGCCACTACCCAAATGATTGCGACTGCCTTTTCCTGCTCTGGCGTGGGCAGTGTGATACCGATCGCCAGCATAATTCCCTTGGTGAACGAAACCAGAATCCTCATAATCATGACAGTCGCAACTGGCTCAAGAAACCACGGCTTTCTGTCCGCCAATGGATTATGCCTGCTCCGCAGCCCGTTGAACAGCTCAATTCGGCCGACCGATGCGTTTACTGGCACCCGGTCGCTGGAGTCAATCGACTCGGTATTGAAACCATCTCAGATGGACCGCCTTTGAGGCACTTGTCATCATCAAAGAAGAAGAATCCGTGTCGCTGCAACTGCAGGAGGCATTCCCATGTTCTGGAAACTGTTGCTTATTGGCTATTTCGTATCAGCGACGAGTCTCATGGCGCAAGACCTGCCCGCGGGAACTGCCCTGCCGGTAATGCTCAATTCCGCTATCGATGCCAGTAAGGTCATTCCGGGAGCCCCTATTAAGGCGAGGCTGATGCAAGATGTAATCCTGCCTTCGCGGGAGCGCATTCGCGCCGGCGCCCGTGTACTGGGAAGTATCGTCGAAGTGAATCCTCCCGGCGCAATCTCCGGCTCACGGGTGGCGTTCAAGTTCGATCGACTCGCGTTCGATAAGCGTATTCTGCATTTCAGTTCGCACCTGCGCGCCTTGGCCTCGATGAACGAGGTCTTCCAGGCGCAGCTGCCTACGAACGCCGTCGACGACTATGGAACCAGTATGGCCGATTGGAACACGGTGCAAGTAGGAGGCGGGGAAGTGGTGTATCGCAGAAACGGTACGGTCATGTCGGCCAGCGACGTTGTTGGCAACGCCAGCATTAGCGGGGCCGTCCGGGCTCCGCTTCAGCCCGCACGCCTGGGAGGCTGCCACGGCGGCACCAACCCGCAGGCGTTGTGGGTCTTCTCGACCACGGCGTGCGGCATTTACGGATACGACGACATCACGATCGACCATTGGGGAAGGACGGATCCGGTTGGAGCCATTGACTTGGTATCGAAGGGAAAGTTGCGGTTGCAGGCCGGGAGTGGCTTGCTGCTGATAACGAATTGACAGCCAACGGCTGCGGGAGGGAACTGCAGCGAGAGGAGGGGGTGACCGGCCGGCGCCGCCCACCCCGTGACCGTTACGGCAGGTAATAGCGGAACGACGTGAACCACATGTTGTTGATCGCGGTTGGCTCGAGCGTGGACGAACCCGGCAAGCCCTTAAACGGCGGCACGCCGTATCCCACCCAAGCAGTACGCGACAAATATGAGTACTGCAATCCCATCTGCAAGCGCCCCTTTGGTCCGTTGTACGGCTTGTACCAGAAGCCAGCGGTTCCCTGGGCCACAAGCCGGGTGTTGCCTACGCAGCTTCCGAGTGAGCCCGGCCCAAATCCGTTGTTGAGGTTAGGCAGCGTTTCCTTGCCGCATCCGGTGTTGTTGAACAGAGGCGAACCGTAGCCCGTCGGCACCGGCACGCCTTTGCTGTTGATGGGTGCGTCAGAGTTTTTGCCTGCGTACTCGACGCCGCCGTAGAAGTAATAATCCCACTTGGGCAGGTGCAACTCGATGCTGCCAAGTCCCTGATAAGAGCGCAGCAGGTGCTCGGAGCCGTTGGAATAGACGGTAGCATCCGGCAGGGTCGAAGTGCCGTAACGGCCTACCCCGTTGCCGCCCAGGTAATGAATGCCGAGTTCCAGTTTCTTCTGGAGCGCGAGCCAGCGGGCATTGGCTCCGACACCTCCGCCCCAAATTGTGTTGTTAAAAGCGCCTACTGCGGCCGCGGCATTGGAAGCACCGGTAGTCAACAACGACGCGTTCGGGTAGATTCGGCCGCGGAAAGAGCTGGCCACGCCGTAGATCTCGTAGTGTCCGAAGCCGGGCTGGAATGCCAACTTGGCAACGAAATCGGGCGAGACGTTGGAGGAATAGTTCGCTTGGTTGTTATACAAGCCGCCTAGATTGCCCACCCCTCCGACCAGAAAGTTGAAGGACGAAGGGCACGAGACGGCGGTACCCGTCGGATTGGTCGGGGTAACCGGCGCACTCACGATGGTTGACCCCGAAGGGCATGGCGACTGTGAAAAGCCCGGGGCGCCTGAAACCGTCAGCAAAGTCTCGGAATTCTCCACCGAGACTCCTAACCAAGCTTTGTTGCCCACGTTCTTGGTCACTCGGAACGCGTACTGGCGCGCCCAACTGAACCCCACCGTATACTGCGGATCGATGGTCATCGGCCTTGCTTCGGTGCGGTTGTCAAGCCCAACCTTCGTCTCTGTGACAAGGCTCCACATCTGGCCGCCGGTAAAGGTATAGCCGCTGTGCAGGGCCGCCTGCGCATAGAATTGCCGCTGACGCAGGACATAACTGTTGCTCTGATTGTTGTTGGAAGTTACGCCGGCTGCAAGGAGGTCCATTTCATAGTAGCCGGTAAGGTTCATGTTTGCCAGCTTGCCCTGCACCAGCATGTTGATCTGCGACTGGCGACCAGAACCGTAGAACTCGGACTGGCGAGCCTGTCCGGAGGCAGAGAACGGAATACCGTTAAGCTGCGTGTTGATGCCACCAAGCGTGGCGTGCGAGCGCCACACTGTTTCACCCGCGAAGAAGCCACCCGGAGTAAGGGTGACTCCCTTGTAGTGGATGGCCAAAGGACTCTCTAGGTCACTCACACGCTTCTGGGTTTCCTGCAGGGCTTCGGTCGTGCTGGCGCAGCATGCCTTCAAATCGGTCACGTCATGCTGCAAGCCCGTGATTTCTTCTTCGCTCTTCGGCGCCTGCGCCAACGCCGCTGCGGCTGCTGCTTTCTGTGCGTCAGTGGCCGCCGCCTGAGCCTGACCCACTTGCTGCTGCAGCTGCTGGATGGCGGCATCGCGGGACTGAACCTGTTGCTGGAGCTGCTGAATTTGCTGCTGTTGTGCAGCGATTGCGTCCTTCAATTCCTGAAGTGAGGTCGATCTCTGCGCGAACGCGCTCGCCGTCAGCGAGAGGAACAGAGCTAGAGCTAAGATTACAACTAGAGTAGGTTTCATCTTCTCTCCTGATCTTCTGAAAAATCAGTGGCACGATGAACTGCAAACGAGTGCCGCAAGGTCGTTAAGTACAGCAACAACCAAACCCCGACCGATGTACGTTCTCCCGAATCGTAGGCGGACTTTGTTACAGAATTGTTAATGCATCATGAAATTTCCGCGAAGAGCCAGAGGGTGTCGAAAGCCGAAACTTGCGTGTTAACAGGCTTTTCACTAGCCGATTGCAGGAAGCGGCGCTATCCTTAGCACCGTTATGTTGCAAGTCGATATGTAAACTTACTCAAGAGGGAGAAGGACACCAAACATGGGAAAGATTTTGTGCCGCAAGAGTACGACCCCGGGAAGCGCGATGACCGGTTTGTTGTTACTCGTCCTGGTGTGCGCAGTGCAGACGGGGTTTGGGCAGACTGCCTCCGCGCAGATACAAGCCTTTGACCAAAACGTTAAGCCAGTACACTTCCCTTTCGATATCTACTCGCGAATCATCGACATGCCGGTACTGGAGGTCAATGCCGCCTGGCTGAAACAAAACTCCGGCAAGATGTGGATTCAAGGTTACGCGGATCCTCGCGGTGACATCGTATACAACCTGGTACTCTCCTATCACCGCGCACAGTTCGTCAAAACGCAACTGGGCAAACGGGGCGTCGATGAGTCGCGTGTCGAGTTCGCCACGGGATGGGGCAAACTATTCCAAACCTGCGATAGGAGCGACGAGAAATGCTGGCAGGAGAACCGCCGCGTGGACGTGGTGCCGCCCGAGGCACTGATGTTCCACTGGGCTGCGCAGTAGCAAACCGGCGGGCAAGCTGGCAAAAAGCAGATTGACGGATCGGCAATCTGCCATTAGCTGTTTGCCGCCAACCGCGCGTGGTTTCCCGACGTTACGCGGCCGCCAGGGGAAGCGGCCTGTGGAAAGCGTCCCGCCACCTTGTTATAATCGAGTCACTGCGGCGTCCTTCACCGCGCAATCGCGCCTGTGGCCAGGTAGCTCAGGTGGTAGAGCGCAGCCCTGAAAAGGCTGGCGTCGGCGGTTCAACTCCGTCCCTGGCCACCATCGAATCAATCACTTGGAAACCTCGAATTGGCGGTTCGTTCCATTATGGTTCCAATTGGCTAGTGAACCATTGACGTAAGGGTAGTGAGTCGATCAACCGCCTTACGTTGTGATTCGGGTGTGAACTGCTGATAGATATCCAGTGTGGTGCTGGCACGGGAATGTCTCATCTGTGCCTGGGCATCCTTCACGTCGGCGCCGGCCATCTTCAGCCAGGTGGCGTGACTTCTCCTCAGGCAGAGCCAATTCACAAAGGCCAAGCCAATCTTTCTGGCTGCCGGTTTGATGTGACGCACGAGAATGTTGTTATCGCGCATGGCTTGTCCGGTGCGCAGGGATTGAAAGACCAGGTCATCAGGGCCGGTTGCCTTCACGACCTTGTAGTGTCGTGTTGCGCGTCCAGCCTTAACTTCCACGGTCAGGGTTTTCAGGCGGTGGATCCGTTCAATCACCGCAGCATTGACCGCGATGGTGGCGTTGCTGGCCTCAGACTTGGGTGCGCCCCAGTCGCCCCGGCAGTAGCGTTCGTCAACGGTGAGCTGATCGTCGAGCAGATCATTCCAGCGCAAGGCGGCGAGCTCGCTGATGCGCAGGCCGGTATACACGGCAGCGTAAACCATCGTGGCATACGGTTCGGCGATCAGCTCAACCAGTGCCTCGAACTGCTCTGGGGTGATGTAAGGTTTGTTTCTTCTCTTTCCACGCTTCTGGGGCGGCATCTTGACGTTTTCCATCGGGCTTCTTGCCAGCAGATCGGGAACTGCGGTTTTGAGGATGCTGGCGAGAACGTCCCTGATTTTGTCCTTTGACTCGTAGGAAAGTGGGGACGATACGAGTCCGGTGAAGTAGTGCTGCAAGGTCTTAGGGGTAAGATCCCGCAGGCACTTCTCTCCAAAGGCTGGCATCAGGTAGCTTCTGATGATGCCGCCGTATCGATCCTGGGTGCTCTTGGCCATCAGTGGCAAGTGGTCTGTGGTGTAAGTGTTTTTGACGTAGAAGGCGAAGTTGGTGGCTGATCCGATCGACTCGAGGCCTTGGTTCAGGGGTTCCAGATGTTTAGCCGCCTCCTTCAGCACTTCTCTTTCCGGCATGGTTGCCCTGGCTAACTTGACGCGTTTCCGTTTCCGGGTTAACACTCCATCCCGGAAAACGTCTTGCCATACAAGCATCGTCCACCAGGATCCTCTGCGTACCGGCGTAGGATGCTGGAATCTGCGTTTGGCCATCCGCTCTAGCTCTTCTCCTTTCAGCGGATGGCTGGAATTCACCTCGTTTCGAACCGTAGCATTACCGGAGGGAGGTGTAATTCCAGAAATTTGGCGGGGGAATCTCACTTGTTAATAAGCCGTTGATTACAATCGGTTTGCCAGTTCGCCAGTTATTTCGGCATATGAGACAGCAAACTGGCAAACGGACTTTTCACTGGACTGTTTCCCTCGATGGCTCGACCAAAGTATGGAAGTACCGGTTATTGCGTCCCTTTTCGCGCCGGACGGTTCCCGAGAGAACTCCGGTGTCCAGAAACTGGCGCGCCCTGATCCGGGTCACACCTTTCTCCTGGGCCGCCTTCTCGAAATCGATGGTGCTGATAGCGGGGTTTGCGGCCAGCAACTTCGTCAGTATCTGGGTATTGGTTTCGTACACCGCGGCCGGCCGTTCATCGCTAACGAATCCGCTATCACGGTAATGGAGCAGCAATTCGCGCTTCTGGGCCAGGAAACGAACCTTGAAGGACTTCAGGATCAGCCGCTCCAGCATTCCGTCGCCGCTATTGCTTAATTTGTATCCGGCATCGATGGCTGGTTTCAGGTCGCTGGAACCGCGAAATTCCTTGGAGGTTTCCGACTTACCGGGATGGGCGAGGAAGAGCACCCCACAGGCTCCGGCACGGAGCAGGGTTCGGCCTTGATTGAGGAAAGACCGCATCTCGGTTGCGTCGTTCTCATTGCCACCGTCAAAAAAGGCGATCAAGGAATCAATCACCACAAAAGGCGGTGACTCACATTCGCCGACCCACTGAAGGATATGCGGCGCTGCCGGGACTGGAGGCGATTCCTCCAGCCAGTCGCCCCAGATGGTCAGGTTGGTGGCCGGCCCGTCTTGAATCTTCAGCCGCCGCAATATGTCGCCTACATAGTCCACGGGGTTCTCGCGAGTGAGGTATAAGACAGGGTGCTGGCCGCAGGGCGCGCCCAGAATTTCGCGGCCGTTGGCGATGCTATCGGCGAGCCATAGCGCCAGAGTCGTCTTGCCGGCGGATGCCTCGCCGCTCAACACGGTGAGGGTTCCCTTCACCAGCAATCCCGGCACCAGGAACTCAACCTTTTCGGCCGCCTTTGTATGTACACTGGGAATCTCGCTGATCACGATCTTCGACGGAGCGCCGGAATCGGCTTTCTTCTTCTTCTGCGGGTCGCAGGCCTTCTCGATCAGCGCTAGTGCGATCTCCGGACCCTTTTGTCCGATCACGTCGTCAATGCCATTGACCCCGAACTCCCGGGGAATGTCGGCGAATGACACATTGGCTCCACGGTTGCGCAACTCCTTAGCCAGGCTGAAACGCGCAATACGAACGTCGTTGTTACTGTCGGCATTGTTGTCGAACAAGATCGTAACCGTGCGTTCCCGCCAGAGCACTCGATCCAAATCCGGAATCGGACCCTTGACGTCCAGTCGTTCGCCGTTCGGTCCGTCTTCTTTGCCAATCGTGCCTTGCCAGCTCCTGACGCCGCCCAGTCCTATGGATAACCAGCGTGGTCTGTCGGCAGCGTCGGATACCCCGTTCCATGCGAGGTGCGACAGGGAAAGGCATTTCTTCTCGCCTTCCGTAATGATGATCGGAAGGGTTACGTCTTCCAGCCATTCCGGCATCGTGCGCGGAGCGAAGTACAAACGGTTCCGGCGGCCCGGAGGTCCGAGATACTTGTTCTTGTCTTTGAACTTGCCGTCCGCGCCCACCTGCTGCTCAGGATGGTCACGGCGTAATCGATATTCACACGGGTGATCTTCACCGGGCCAAATGTAGGGAAAGATCTGTCCTGCATAGTCACCAGTGCTGTTGCGGCTGAACATCTCCGCGCCGGCAGTGGAATCGACACGCCGCACCGCTTCCTGGGCAAGTTCACGGGGGATGCCGCAGCGCTCGAGTGCTGCGAAGTCCTTTTCCGTGAGCGGACCCCCGAACACATGTACGTTGGTGGTCGCGCCGTGAGCGCCCGGATTCATGGTTTGTCCTCCTTGCTGGGGCTTTGCCCCACCTGCTGCCGCAACCGTCACCAGCGCACCACCTTTCCCGCCGCGGTCGGTGCGTCGCCGACCGTGGGCGCAGCTAAAGGCTCTGCCAGATCGTTGTCCTTGAGAAACCGTTCGACCGCAGCCCTGGCGCGCTGCTGAAACTCGGCGGCGGCTTGTCGAGGAAATCCGCGATGCGCGTCCGGGCAGTGGTGCCGTCGGGCTTGGTGTAGGACCGCGCCGGCATTCCCACCCACCTCGCGCCGTCTTCGCGCACGTGAAAAGTCATGTCATGGAGGACTGGACCGGAGGGCAATTCGAGGGTAAAGAAACCTTGCAACGATTGGCCTTTTTTGCACTCACGAAATTCGCGAACCTTGAAATCGTTCATGGTCTGCTCCTGGTTAGTCGTAATTGGGTACTCTCACCCTGCGCCTCACGTCGTTACGGCCCGCAAAGTCAGCCGCAAACCTCTTTGCGATCGCTTCCTCCTCTGCCCTGGCCCGCATCTCCAGCACCCGGAACCGCTCCATGTCGCAGGGAACGTCTTCACGGGAGTCATAGACCACGCAACCTTCAACTTCAATGGTCAGGAAAATGACGTCGTCGCGGCGATCCACTATCCTCGAGTGCAACCAGGTTCGCTTGCGTGGCTCTACGATCGAAACCAGCACAGACTTGGCGTAGGGGTCGTCCGGCTCAATCTCGCCGACGCGGAACTTGGGTACCACCCATTCCCGGCGGCCTCTGATAGCGTCGTGTTCCACGACAACAGCCTTGCCGCCTTCGCGTTTCT
>Ga0306920_100009134_pt1 | contig 13217 bp, 8 predicted proteins | sample flu12Cox44000170_FD_204666 | JGI IMG/M metagenome (GOLD analysis project Ga0306920, IMG submission 204666) | Lab enrichment of tropical soil microbial communities from Luquillo Experimental Forest, Puerto Rico - flux4day.12C.oxic.44.000.170 (v2)... | ecosystem: Environmental > Terrestrial >... | reverse complement strand
GAGTCCTGGCCATCGCCGCGATCTCCGGAACTCTGCTGCTCGTCACCAACGGTTGCTCCAAGGGATCCCCAAAGAGCGCAACGGTAAATTCAGAACCCACCAGCCCCATCACCCAAAACGCGATCGTTCCATCGCCTGCGCCCGCCGTGAGTGCTGCGCAGCCGCCCTTCCCTACGCCGAAGGCTGCGAAAAAGCGCGTTCAGCGCAGGGCTCCGATGGCGACCTACACCGAGCCCGCCTACGGTGTCTCCTTCCGCTATCCCAAGAACTACATTCTCAAGACCGGCGATGAGCCGCAGCGCGATCTTGCCGGACTTGGCCCGGTTCAGACCGACTTCATCGAACCAGGCGCCGTCACGGTGGCCGCGATCGAGCTGCCGCGCGCCTCCTATCCTGGCACCGACTTTACCTCCGGCTTCTTCAGCGTCAGCGTGAACTCGGCAATTTCGCGGGAGCAATGCGAGCTCTTCGCCTTCCCCAAGGTGGAGCATCCGGAAAACGATCCGGGCGCAGCCTCGAAAGTGAAGATTGCCGGCAAAGAGTACGCGATGGTCGAGGGTTTCGGGAACGCTGGGAAGAACGATCCCCACCCGAAGTACTTCCATCACTTCGAAAACGGAACCTGCTACGAATTCGGCATGGGACTGAACACCACCGACGCCGACATCGCCGGACTGAAGCCCGTCAACCGCTCACTGGTCTTCGGCCGCCTCGAACAGATCCTCGCGTCGGTCAAACTGCAGCCGGCTGAGGCACCACAAGTAGCCAAAGCGTCGGAAGGAAAAGTCTCGGAAGTCGCCAAGGCCTCCGCGGCGAAGCCTGCCGAAACGAAAGCTTCGGACACGAAGACTCCTGAAGTCGTGAAAGAAGCCCCCACGAACCCCATCCCCGAAAACAACCAGCAGCAGTGAGCCGGGACCGGATCGACGGGTGCCCCATCCTAACGTCGCGTGCGTTCGGACGTTAGGGTGGGATTCCACGACGGCCTCCTCTCTTGGGATTTTCCCAACGACCGTTCTTAGCCTGCCCTGAGCTGAGCGAAGGGACGAACGACCAACGACTACCCGGGGTGCCCCCCTACGACCGCAACGCCCTCTAACCTAAAACTACTAGAGCCCCCAACCCACCAATCCTGTACTATCTCCCCCCAAATGGGGATCAGTCCATCCACAAAGCAATATCTCGTCCGCGGCCTGGTCGTCGTCCTCGTGCTCTACGCCGTCTTCGCCAGCTACATTGTCTGGGCGATGCACCAGCCACCAGAAAAGTTCGGGCGCGTGATGTCGCGCATGCCCGCCGCGGTGGTCTTCCTGAGCCTGCCTTTCGAAACCCTCTGGACCCACGCTCGCGCTGGTGAACTGCGCCCCGGCGACGCCGCACCCGACTTCTCGCTTCTCAAGCTCGACAAGACCGACCGCATTCAACTTTCCGCGCTCACCGCCAAGCAACCTGTCGTGCTCGTATTCGGCAGCTACACCTGACCGCCCTTCCGGCGGGAGGTTCCCGCCCTCAACAAACTCTACGACGACTATCACGGGAAGGTCGCTTTCCTGGCGGTCTACATCCTCGAAGCGCACCCCAGCGACGTCTGGCAGATGCAGAGCAATATCAAAGACAAAGTCGTCTTCGCCAGCCCGAAAAACGAAGACGAACGCGCCGAGGTTGCCGGATCCTGCGTTCGCAAGCTGGGCATCAAGTTCCCCGCCGTGCTTGACGAGTTCGGCAACTCTACCGAGCGCGCCTACACCGGATGGCCCGACCGCCTCTACCTCATCGACACCAACAATCGCGTCGTCTTCAAAAGCCCACCCGGCCCCTTCGGCTTTAAACCCGACAACCTCCGCGCCGCGCTCGCCAAGCTTGTTCACTAATGTCCCATTGTCATCCTGAACGAAGCGAAGGACCTGCTTTTTCGCCAACGACCAACGCCGGGTGCCCTATCCTAACGGTGCGCTCTTTGCGACGTTAGCGTGGGATTCCACGACTCCACCGTTCTTGTGCTTTGCCAACGACGGTTCTTAGCCTGCTGCCCTGAGCTGAGCGAAGGGACGAACGACCAAGGACGATAAAAACAGAAAAGCCGCAGATATTCTGCGGCTATCTTCCCTGAACTTGGCCCAACTACTACTTCTTCGACTCAGTAACCGCCTTGTCCCGCTTGATGCTGCGGCTGATGCGGTTCTGCTGCCGATTGATTCCGCGCTGCTCGGCCTTGGTCAGATGCCCGTTGTGAGCCGCCATGTCCGCCTTCTCACGGTTCTGCACTGAGGTCTCGCGCTTTTCCAGGTTGGTGGCTTGCTTCGAAGTCAGCGTCCCATTCGCAACGCCCTTGCCGATGCGCTTCTGCTGTCTCGCTTCGCGCCGGTTGACTTCGTTCACCCGCGGATGGCCCGGATCCACGACGCCCGGTCCTGCGCCAGATGTGTTGTCGGCTGTCTGTTGCGCAGCAGCGGAACCGACAAACATCAGTCCCCCCACCGCAAGAACTGCGAGCATGTTGCTGATTTTGTTCGTCATGCAGGTACAAAACCCCCGCCCTCGAGACTAGTTCTGACCACTCACGCATGACGAGGTTACGGAAGTGACGGGCCCCTTGGTTACCCACCGAACCCGACGTGATACTCGACAGCGTTGGCCGCGATCTTTCACTCTCCATCAACCCTAGAGATTGTCATCCTGAGCGGAGTAAGGCGAAAGCCGAACGGAGTCGAAAGCCTGACCTGAGCGAGGTCGAAGGGGACCTCCCGTCCCTGCGACCGTCGCCGGCCGGTACAGGAGTTTCTGCCGTCCCGGTGCCCTGATCACCTTTCACCCAATTTCGTTCAGCCCTTGTCATTCCGAAGCAGCGAGCGAAGCGAGCAAAGGAGGAATCTGCTCCTGCCGACGACCGACAGCCACGACTCTTGCTATACTCCCTCCGAAAATCCCCACCGCATGCCCCAACCCGACCACGACCGCCGCTCCTCCCCGCCTCAAACTCAAAGTCCCCCTCGAAATTTACACCGAACAAGGCGCCTCGCCGATCCGCGGCAACACCTCCGATCTCAACCTCAGCGGATGCTATATCGAAACCATCTTCCCGTTTCCTCCCGGTACGCGCCTCGAAGTCAAACTGCAACTCGACAACACTCTGCTCATCCTGGCCACGGTTGTCACCTGCGACCCGTAGGTCGGCAACGGTATCCGCTTTCACCGCATGCTCCCCGAAGATTTCCAGGCCCTGCGCGCTTATCTCGAAGCTTCGGCCCGGGCATCCGAGTAGCTGCCAGCCAGATCGCAGCCTCATCCATCCCACAGCTACCAGCGGATGACAATTCCCACCTGCCGGTTTTGCCAACGTGCGCTCGCTTGCCCGAGTTCGCACGTTCGCATGGAAAAAAGCAGATGCATGTGTGTAACAAACGCAGGGGTGTCCTTGAAAATCCCTTCCCGTTCCACAACGACCGCGGCTGGCGGCTGCACTTCAACCGAGATCTCTCCCAGCAGAAGACGCCGGGCAGCTTTGGCTGGGACGACACCGCCTCGATTGTCGACGCCAAGATGCTCCCCAGCTATCACGGCTCGTCGAAATATCTGCTCATGACCAAGTACAACAACTATGCCTTCATCAACCTCGGGGATGGCAATAACCGCGTCGCTATTCTCGACCCCAACGACACGCAGCCCGATCCCGTCTTCCCCTCGACTCGGGTCATGAAAGAAGTCCTCACCATCCTCGGCCCAACCCCCGACGCCAACGCGGTTCCATTCTTCCCTGGTGCCGTTCGCGAGTGGTGCATCAACACCGCGGCGGTCGATCCGCACACGAAGTCAGTGCTCGTTAACAGTGAAGATGGCTATCTCTATCGCTGGGATCTGACCACGAACACTCTGTCAGAAAAGATGAAGCTCTCGCCCGGAATCGGCGAAGCGTACACACCCACCCTGATCGGTCCCGACGGCACCATCTACGCCATCAACCAGGCAGTCTTGAACGCCGTCGGAAAGTGAGCCCAATCGGAACTCCCGGGGTTCATTGGTCGGGAATCAGCAAGTGAGACCTTGATGGTCGAAAGATTAGTGTAACAAACGACCAAAGACTGCCCCGAAGACCAACAACCACTGTCCCGATCACCAATCACCCGATCCCTAGTTGCCCACCACAAACAAATGCCCATCATTGTGCAGATAAAGCTTGCCATCTGCTCCAATCGATAGCGGCGTGTACGCCGCCCCGATCGCCTGCTTCAAGAACATGTTCTGCAAGGGCGTGGTGAACACCCCGCTATGCCCCTGTGGAATTGCGTACACATTTCCATCCTCGCTGTTCGCATACACCACGCCGTTCGAGTCAATCGCCGGAGCATTCACGCACCATTCATACCCATTCGGATGCGTCGCATCGATGGTAGTGCTCTGAAAGTGCCACTCCACGTTCAGGTTGGCATCCAGCTGCGTAATGTAGTAGGGCCCGGGCGCACGCGCCGCGCATATCGAACTGGCCGGATTCCTGCAGTACGCCGACGCGTCGTAATGGTTGTCTTTAAGCACGATCGAATACGTGGTTCCGTGCACGTACACCGCCGGCGTCGTGTCCCAGCCGAAGGTAAACGACCCCAGAAAATTTCCGCTCGCCCCCACCTTGAACAGATGTCCGCGCGCAAAGTTGTAATGATCGACCGCCCCGAACAGCACCCCTCCATCCGGTAACACCGTCGGCGTCGTCGATGCCTCATCGATCAGCACCCCCGACCCAAACCCGTTCGTCGTCGGATCCACGCCCACCGTTGTCCCCACAGAGCATGCCCCGAGGCTCGTTCCATCCGCTGGCAGCAGCACCCCGCATCCATCCTGCAGCAGGTTCTCCAGCGACAACTGCCACTTCGGCGTCAAATCCGGATTCACCGCCACCAGGTACGCTACAGCCTCGTCGAAATGCGCCCGGCTCGCCGTGTAGATCGTCCCATCCGCCGCCACTGCCGGAGCCACGTTCACGCCCGGCCGCTGCGAGCCGCAGGCCTGCGTCGGAGGCACAGCTGTCGGTGACGGAGGCCACGGAAACGGCGGCGCCGGAAAAATAGTAAAAAACATTCCCGGGCAGTCCACCCCACCGGCAGCCGGAGCATTGGGCACCAGCGACGCATACGCCGCACTGCTCGCCGCATCCGCGCTCGTCACTTTCACCAGCCACGCGCCCACCACGTCATGCCCGTGCCATGGGTCCGTCGTTCCTGGGTCCGACAGCGTCATCGCGTTGTAATAGATGTTTCCGCTCGCGTCCGCGGTGAGCGGCCCGGAGACGTAGGTGTGCGCTTTGTCGATCGCCTGTCCGCTGAACGGATCGATCTGCTTGCTCGACTTGCCGGTGTTCTTGTCCACCTTATATATGGTGCCGCCAGCCCCCGGCACGTACAGAGACCCGTTCGCCAGCACCGGATGAAACACCGGCTCCCATCCCCCGAGCCCGTTCGTGGCGTTCGGCTCGGGCTTCCAGTCCGACGCGAAAGTCCAGATCAGCGTGGCTGTCCCGCCCTCCCATGTGTAGCGGGTCACGTTCCAAGTCAACTGCTCCCACGCGTTCGGCCCGCAAGCCATGCCGTTCTGCCAGTCGCCCGCGTTCGTGCACGCTGGATATGTTCCGCTTTTGCTCTCCATGTAGAAGTCATTTCCGTCAGTCAGCGTCGCCTGATAGTGCGCCAGCAAATCGCCAAACGACTCTCTCTGCTCGGCCGCCACAAAAGGGTCGTAGACGATGTCTGCCAGCTTGTTGTTCAAGCTCTGCGCCGCCACGTTCACTGACCCGCTGTGCTGCGCCCCCGCCCCCCACTGCCCCCAGAACGGGCTGTTCGATGCGGGCGGAGGTGGAGGCGGTGGCGGAGGAGGCGTCATCGAACTCGATCCCCCGCACGAACTCAGCCGAGAAACGAGAACGAAAACCATCAGCAATCGCCCGACTGCATTCCAGCGCCAATGAAATGCACGCCCGCCTTCAAACCAACCCCGCACTTCGTAGGTGCCGTCGCTTTTGCCGCCGCGGCGATCTTTGCGGCGGCGGCGGAGGGCGCCTGCCTGCCGGCTCGACCCCGCCCGAACAACCTCCCCAGAAAACATGCACCCTCCGATCAAAGAGTCTCCCCAGACCGCGCAAACCGACGCGAGTGTAGCAAAGAAGGTTTCTTAGATTGTCCTCGCGCTGTTTAGTGCGAGATCACCCCACACCCCATCCCTGCGACGCCTTTGCCGAAGGCCGACGAACGACGACTAACGACCGCGTGACCTACCCCGCACCCGGCACCCAAAGAAAATCCGAATGCCGATACGCCTCATATGACTCCACCGCCTTCCCTGTAACCGCCGACTCACATCGATATCCCAGCTCCGTAAGCTGGCTCCACGACGCCTCCCGCCCCGCATCCGAGCACTCCACAAACAGCACCGGCCGCGACGCAATCGTGCTGCTCGAGGTTCGTGAAAATTGATGCCACCGCGCCGTGCTTTGGACTCTGGCCATCCTCTCCTCCTTCCTCGCCGCTCTTTCCGCCGTAGGAGTGCGAAACGCGGTCCACCTGCCCTAAAACCGCCTCGCTACAACCTCGCCGCGCTCATTTGCACTGCCAAGTACGTGAAAGGAACAACGGGGTGCCCCACCCTTGCGTCGCGTCCTTGGCGACGTAGGGTGGGGATTTCGGCGGGCCCGAACAAGGTGCTTTCAAGAAGATTCTGTGTGGAAGGAGTCCTGCATCTACGCATGGTGTCCCAGGGGCCTGCCCTGAGCGTAGCCGAAGGGTTCGCGCCCGCCTTTTGGACGCTAACCGCGAGTCTTTCGATTGAGCCCAAGCCTTAGAACGCAAACTTCAACGCCAACTGCCCAATCCGCGGATCCCGAGCTGATGTCGCCTGCCCGAAGTTCGACGCGTTGATGTTTCCCTGCACATTCGCGAACTGCGCATGGTTGAAGATGTTGAAGAGCTCGGCCCGGAATTCCAGGTTGTACCGTTCGCCGAAACGCGTATTCTTCGCCAGCGCGAAGTTGAAATTGTTGATGCCCGGCCCCGCAAAGAAGCGTCGCCGCGATGTCCCTAGCTGCCCCAGGGGCTCCGGCGAGAACTTGGCGGTATCGAAATACTGATTGTTCGCCGATTTTCTCGGGTCCAGGAGATGAACCGACCCTCCAGCGAAATTCGGCGTGTCGACACCCAGCGGCAGGGGGCCCGCAAAGGTTGTCCCCAGCAGTGAATTGTCGTCATTCTCAAACACGTACACCGGGATGCCGCTGGAGAACGTCGTGATTCCGCTCAACTGCCAGCCATTCACCAGTTGCTTTGGTCCGCCAAGCTTTCCCAAGGGAAGCTCGTAGCTGTAGCTCACCACGAAGTTGTTCCGGATGTCGAAGCTCGATAGTCCCCGGCTGAGCCGGACATCGAACGGATTCACCTGCTCGCCGAATCCGGACGCATCATCGAGTGCCTTGCTGTAGGTGTAACCCAAAAGCAATTGCAGCGGCCCGCTGCTGTGCCGGTAATCGATCTGGAACGAATGATAGGCAGAGTTGCCAATGGCCGAGAAGTACCCTTCGCTGCCGAACTGGTTCAAGCCGTTTGCAATATCGCTGGGATTATGCGAGCTGAACGGGCCTCGGTCGTAGGAAGGTTCGGCGTTCGGGGTACACTTCGGGTCGGCCACGCACAGCGCGTGGATCACCGGATTGGCGTTCTGCGTGACCAGCAGGTGATGACCTTGTGTGCCCACGTAGCTCAAGGTCATCAGATCGCTGCGCGACAGCTGGCGCTGGAGCGAGAGCTCATACTGCTCCGCATACGGCACCCGATTGCGCGGGTCGAAGGCCGGTGCCGTCGCAATCAGCCCGAATGCACCCGCGGGAATCGTCGGCGGAGGATTGAAATTGGCCGGAAACGGATTCGAGTTCACACTATTTGTGGCGCGATTCACGTACGGTGTGGCAAAGGACGGCGGGAATGGTGAGGAATAAAAAGCGCCGTACGGTGCGTCCCCGATGACGCTGAAGTCATACGCGCCCTCGAAGGCGCTGTAGAACATTCCGTAAGCCAGGCGAATGCTCGTCTGGTCCGGCCCTCCGAACAATTTGCCCAGAAATCCTCCCGCCACATTTGGCGAGTACGCCACCCCCAGCCGTGGAGCAAAGTTGCCCCATCGCACGGGTGCGATGGTCTTTGGAATTCCCGGGTCTCCCGGAAATACCCAGCCCCGGGGTGAATTCGGAAACTTTACCGACTGTAATCCCAGCTTCAGCGTCTCAATTTCATTGTGCTGCTCCCACCAGGGGCTGATTACGTCCCAGCGCAGGCCATAATTCACGGTCAGGTTTGGACGTGCCCGCCAGCTGTCCTGCGCAAACGCACCCAGATAGTAGCTGCGCGTGTTGGCCGCCGGCGTTTGCCCCTGCTGGAACGCTCCCGGCGCGCCCAGTAGAAAATCAGCAAAGTCCACTCCCGTTTCCGACGCCAGGTTGAAGAAGAAATAACCGTTTTCAATGTTGTGCAGCTGCTCCGCCAGCTGCGTGTAGTGAAAGCTTCCTCCGAACGTCAAGCTGTGCGTCCCGATGAGCCGGCTGTAGTTGTCCGAGGCCTGGTACGTGTTTTCGACCAGGCCCAGAATCCGGCTGGGCACTCCGATGCTGAAGCTTTGGAAGTCCATCTCGGGCAGACCTTCTGTCGACGCATTCAGCGGTAGAATCCCTCCATTCGCGGGGTTCGTCGAGAATCCCAGCTGGCTCAGTTTCGTGTTCGTTCCGCCCCCCGGACTGTTCAGCGTGTCATGGACCCGAAGATACCCAATGCGCGCTTCGTTGACCGCGCTGCTCCCCAGCGCTTTCGTATCGCCGATATTGATGACCTGCGTGCGCCCCTTTGTCGTGGCGTTGAATCCCGGCACAGTCGCCACCGGGTATGGATTGTTCAGCGTAAACTGATCAATGAAGTAGTACCCGAACAGCGTCCCAATCCCGAGGTTGGCATCCACCCGGCCGCTCCCCTTTCGATCCTCCAGGTTCTGCGCGAAGGCCGAGGTCGAGAACGTGCCGTTGCCATCTCCCAGTGGGATCGCGTTCGCTGCCAGCACGTTCTTGGAAATTTGCGAGACGATCGTCGAGGGAATCAGCCCGCCCGGAAAAAGACAGGGAATTGCACTCGTGCTTGTGCAATCTTGACCGTAAGGAGCGTAGTTAGCCGCCGGGTTGTTATCAGTCGCCCGATAGTAATATGGCTCGTTGGCGCTCGTCGCTCCAATTTGCTGGTAGAAAGGAGTTCCGGGCGCAGCACTCACCAGAAAAGGCTGCCGTACTGTTCGGTTATCCGGAGGGGGAAGCGTCTTGGAAAAGGAAAACGCATCAGCCGCGGCCAACGAGGAGAAATCATAGTTGCCGTTGGTGACCGTGCGTTCCGCCGAGGTCGGGACCGGGATGGTCCCCGTCGACACCCCAACAATCCTGCGGTTCTCCTGGTAGTCGCCAAACAAGAAAATCTTGTTGCGCTTAATGGGTCCGCCCAGCGTTCCGCCAAACTCATTCTGATGCCACGGGCCGCGCTTCCCCCGATCAGTGAAATTGGCCGCATCCAGCACCGTGTTTCGCCAGAACTCGAACACATTCCCGTGGATCTGGTTCGTACCCGGTTTGGTTACCACGTTGACCTGTCCGCCCGAGAAGTTGCCGTACTCCGCATCAAAGTTGTTCGTAATGATGCGGAACTCAGCCAGCGACTCCAGGTTCGGCACCACTGCCGTCCCCGAATACGCGAACTCTTGCACCGAAATGCCGTTCAGCAGATATCCGTTCGCGGATTCCCGCATCCCGTTCACCGACAGGTTCCCGGGATTCTGATCGCCCGAAACCTGCGGAAGCTGAAATCCGCCGCTCTGAAAAAGGTTCGATGTTGACGACCCGCCCCCGATGTTGGAGTTGGTATTCCCCACCCCCGGCTGCAGCGCCAGCAGGTCCGTGTAGCTGCGCCCGTTCAGCGGTATGGAAGTGATCTGTGTGTCCTTGATCACTTCGCCCAACTGGGTCGAGATCGTCTCCGCGTGCAGCGTATCCGCCGATACCGTAATTACCTCCGCCACGTCTCCCACCGGCATGACCGCGTCCACCGTGATCGCGTCATTGACGTGCAGCTCAATCCCAGTCTTCTTGAATTCCTTAAACCCCTTCTGCCGCACCACGAGCTCGTAGTTCCCGGGAGCGGGCAACGCCGAGAATGTGTACGCACCCTCGCCGTTCGAGACCACCGTCTGTGACACCCCGGTCGCCGTATTGGTCGCCGTCGCACTCGCCCCGGCCAGCGCCGCGCCGGTCGAATCTTTTACCCTCCCCGAAATGCTCGCCGTGACTCCCGCAAACGCGCCCGAGCACAACAGAAAGAGAACGCAGGCTTCCGCGAGCATCCTCATGAAGAAGAAGTCGTGGCGCGAACCCGGTCGTTGGTTTGCTCCTGGGTTCTGACTCATGCTTCCAACTTGATCGTATGGGTTCATGGGATCCACCTCTCGGAAGGAGCTGCGGGTGAGGAGCGACATCGGCCCCTGCCCCAAGGCGCGCCTTCAGTGCTATTGAAACGTTTCAATATCCTAAAACGGTTCAATATATCGAGAGACCTTTAACTGTCAACCAATTTTTCGCGGGAGTGGGCTTGCGACAATCCAACGCGGGGCATATTACTGGGAACTCGCCCTGATCCCTCATTTCTTGTCATTCCGACGCGCGAGCCTAGCGAGCAAGGAGTAAGCTTCTTGCCAGGCGAGGAGCCCTGCCCGCCCCCTTCCGTCTACAATCAAAACTTCGTGCAAAGCACGCGCATCTCCGCTCTGCTGCGCCCGTTCCTCGATAGGGAACTCGCCCCCACCCAGCTCGACCAGATATCGACGTACCTCGATCTTCTGCTCCGCTGGAACCAGCGCGTCAATCTCACCGCCATCCGCGAACCGGAAGAAATCGTCACCCGCCACGTCGGCGAATCCCTTTTCGCCGCCCGCCACCTGTTCCCGTCATCTCCTCGTCATTCCGACGCGCGAGACCAGCGAGTGGAAGAGGAACCTGCCGTTTCTTCGCAGGGCGCGCAGTCCAGCTTCAAGTCTCCTCGCCCCCTCGCCTCTCAGGCATTTGCCGATGATCGCCGACCGCCGAGCGACGGCTTCGGTGTGGATTCGGCGCTTCCCCTCGTAGACATCGGTTCCGGCGCCGGATTTCCCGGTCTGCCCATCAAAATCTGGTCACCTCCAACCCCCGTGACTCTCGTCGAGTCACGGCACAAGAAAGTGGCGTTCCTGCGCGAAGTCATCCGCGCTCTTATATTGACCGACGTCGATGTATATGCCGGTCGCGCCGAAGACTTTCCCGAGGGAGCGGCCAGCATCGTGACCCTGCGCGCCGTCGAACGCTTCGAACAGGTCCTCCCGGTTGCTGCCGCCCGCCTTGCCCGGAGCGGTACCATTGCCCTTCTCATCGGTGAGCCTCAAATCCAGGTCGCTGCCCGACTCCTGCCGCACGTCCGATGGCAAGCCCCATTCCAAATTCCTCAGTCCTCGTCTCGAAGCTTTCTGCTTGGACGTAACACAATTAGTTAATACCTATAAGATAATAGTGGTCCAAAGTAGCCATAAGACAGACCTATCGAATAGTAAACGACTGAGGTAATCGGCTGCAGAAAGGGTTAAGTGGGGTTCGAATGCCCGTAGATGTCGTTCCCACTCGCGACTGTGGCCCAGTAGATTCGAGCTCGCCGCAGGATGCTTTCATAGCCGGACAAAGTGTTCCATGTGGAACATTGATCGCCATTCCGGTGTTCACGGGCGCGCCTAAACAAATCCGACCGCTTTCACTTCGCAGCCGCTGGTCCTAAGGGAGTCAAGCAAGCCCCACTCCTCTCGCGCCAGGCCCAACGTTCCACGTGGAACCTTCCCGCGATCCCATACGAACTGGCAGGACATCCTTCAGTGAGAAAACCGTCTGAGATCCTGAGCTCACACGCCGGGCGCGCCTTGCAGTGTTCCACGTGGAACGCTCGCCTGAATCTCACTGACTCGACCGACCGCAACCACCTCACCGGCCCAAGTCTTTGGGCCTTGGTTGGGGAGACTGGGCATCTGGGCTCGCAATCTGACCTTGTGTTCCACATGGAACATCGCGGACGTAGCAGGCACTGTGTTGTTGAAATGTGTTCGGGATGTTTTTCTAATTCGTTTTGATTCAGCGAAAAGAACTACTCACTCGATTGCACCGAAATCAGTCGTTGAAATCGCGAATCGATTCGCACTATGCTGCGGATGCTCTCGCTTCTCCGAAAAATCCAATGGGACGTGTCATCGCGGTTGCCAACCAGAAAGGCGGCGTGGGGAAAACCACGACTGCTATCAATCTGGCCTCGTCCTTCGCGGCAGCAGAAGTCAACACTCTGCTCATTGATTGCGACCCGCAATCGAACGCGACCAGCGGACTGGGCCTCGTCAAAGATCCCGAACGAATCAGCACTTACCATCTTCTAATGGGCGCGGCCTCCGCTGAGGAGGCGGTTCAGCCGACCGAGCTCGAGCAGCTCTGGTTGATTCCTTCGCACAAGAACTTGATCGGCGCGAACCTCGAGCTGGTCGAGGGCGAGCGGCGCGAGTTCCGCCTGCGCGATGCGCTCGAGCCTCTGCGCGAGCGCTTCCAGTTCGTGGTGCTCGATTGCCCGCCCGCGCTCGACCTGCTCACGCTCAACGCCCTGGTCGCGGCGGACTCGGTGCTGATTCCCATGCAGGCGGAGTACTTCGCGCTCGAGGGCATCAGCGAGCTCCTCGACACGGTGGAGCGGATCCGCGCAGCGTTGAACCCAGAGCTGTCGATCGAGGGCGTGGTGCTCACGATGCTCGACGAGCGCACCAGCCTGGCCAAGCAGGTCATGGCCGAGCTCCGAAAATATTTTGGAGAGAAGTTGTGTGCGACTTCGATCCCGCGGAACGTTCGCCTGGCGGAGGCGCCGAGTCATGGGAAGCCGGCGCTTCTGTATGACGTGAGATCGCGCGGGTCGGAGAGTTACATCCGGCTGGCAAAGGAGATCATCGCGCACTACTTTTCGCAGGCAGCGGAATCTGCGACGCAAGCGCGGGCTGAGAGCACTACCAGGGCGCAAGGGGCGGGGGAGACGGCGAGCGAGGTGACGACGGCCTCGGCTGAAGTCGCGGCAGTCGTGGACGAGGCGAAGGAAGGGGCTGCGGAGCCGGCGGCG
>Ga0306920_100009133_pt1 | contig 13218 bp, 9 predicted proteins | sample flu12Cox44000170_FD_204666 | JGI IMG/M metagenome (GOLD analysis project Ga0306920, IMG submission 204666) | Lab enrichment of tropical soil microbial communities from Luquillo Experimental Forest, Puerto Rico - flux4day.12C.oxic.44.000.170 (v2)... | ecosystem: Environmental > Terrestrial >... | reverse complement strand
CTGGAACGTCCCCGACGCGGACTGCCCGTCGTCCACGTTCGGGACGATGACGAAGCGGAGGCTGTCGACCTGGGCGAGGCAGGCCTGGTTGTGCATGGAGGTCTCGACCTGGAAGTCGGCGAGCGTCAGCGGGACCCGCACCCAGTCCCCCGTCATCAGGTCGGCGGTCACCAGGTTCCAGGCGTAGAGGTCGAGCGGGTAGGTCGAGCATCCGAGCTCGACGTAGACCTTGGTGCCGGCGGGGAGGGCCGGTGTGTTACCGAGGATCGCGAAGAACACGAGCTGCGTGAAGCCGTTGAGATCGACGGTGCTGCCGGCGGCCGTCTGCGAGACGATCTCCGCGGCCGGGTGCTGCCGGACGCCGTCGGGAGGATCGGCGAGGGCGAAGGTGGCGAAGAGCGCCTGGCTGTCACCGTCGCCGGGCGGCTCGATCGTGCAGTCGACGACGCCGCCCGTGCTGCCCGTCCCGCCGTCAGCGGCGGCCGCGCTGGCGGGCGCGCTCGGCTCGTCGCCGGTCAGGCCGGCGCAGGTCCAGGGAGAGAAGCGCGTCCAGGTCGGCGTGTCGGTCTCGAAGTCGTCCAGGATGCGGGGACCGGGATCGATCTTGGGGGGATCGAAGCAGGCGAGCGCCAGGAGCGGCAGCGCCGCGAGCCACGCCGGGTGGGGACGGAGCGCGCGCACGCCGTCTCCTACCACGCTCCGCCGAGCGCGACCTCGCCCGGGCCGACGGCCACCGAGACGAGGGTGGGCGCCGGCGCCACGCCGGCCGCGCTGTCGGCGGCCGGCGTGCGGCCGGAGTGCCAGAGGTAGAGCCCGCCCGCGAGGAGGCCGACGCTGGTGATGGCGAGGCCGACCGTCAGGAGGTTGGTCCTGTGGATGGTGTCGACCTCTTCGTTGTACTTGACCGCGCGGTCGTAGTAGTCGCTCGCGCCGACGTGGGCGGCGAGGTACGCGGCCTGCGCCGCCGCGTCGTGGTCCTGGCCCCGGTTCCAGGCGTAAAAGCCGATCGCGGCGCCGCCGAGCGCGACGCCCAGACCGCCGAGCGCGTAGCCGATCACCTGCTTCGGGAGCTTGGAGGCGGCGGCCTCCGCGGGCGCGGGCGCCGCCGAGAACACCGGCGGCCCATCGAGCGAGAAGCGCGGGCGGTCGATGGCCGGGGCGGCGGCGGGGTTCTCGCAGATCACGATCGTCGCCGCGCCGGGCTGGACGTCGAGGCTGTGCTCGCCGGGACGGCGTCCGGGCGCGGCGAGGGCCAGGCGGTGCGCGCCCGGGCGGACCGGGATCCCGCGCGCGCCCGTCGCCGCGTCGACGCTCTTGCCGTCGAGGGTCAGCTTGAGCCCCGGCTCGGGGCAGCGGATCGCGAGCGTGGCGGCCCGCGCCGCCGCCGGAGCCAGCTGCACGGCGGACGCGAGCGCGCCGCCCGCGGCCGCGCCCGCCGCCGCCGCTTCCGCGCGGGCGGCGTCCGCCTCGGGCGAGAGGTCGGGGTTGGGGAGCGAGGCGTGCAGGAAGGCGATCTGCGCCTGCACCTGCGCGCGCCGCACCGGCGTGATCCGCTCGCCGCCGTCACGCAGGTAGCGGCCGAGGGCCTCCATCGCCTCGCCCGGGTGCACGAGGGCGATGTGCGCCTGGCCGATGTTGTAGAGCACCGCGAACTCGGGCGACAGCGCGTAGGCGGCGTTGAACTCGCGCAGCGCCCCCTCGTAGCCGTTCTGGCTGGCGAGCTCCAGCCCGCGCGCGTAGTGCGCGCGCGCGGCGCCGCGCGGGTCGCCCCCCGGCGGAGGCGGCCGCGGGTCCACCACGGGGGTGACCGCGCCGGGGGCCACCTTGGCGGGCGCGACCGCGCCGAGGTCGGCGGCCCGACCCGTCCGCGGCGCGGCGATCGCGCCGAGCGCGGCCGCGCCGAGCGCGAAGGAGACCGCCAACTTCGTTCGCACGGGCCAGCCGACTCTAACCTGGAGGCCCTCCGGAAGGCGATGAATCGTGCAGTTTACGGCCGGAAACCGGCATTTTCGCGGCCGGGCGCGGCCGGGTTGGTGTTCGCGCGCGGCGGACGGTAAATTGGACGGCTCATGTCCGCTTCGGAAGCTCGCCGCCACCTCGCCGACGCCCACCGCATCGTGGTGAAGGTGGGGACGCACGTCGTCACGCACGACGGCGTGGAGCTGGCGCTCGGACGGATCATGGAGATCGTCGAGAGCCTGGCCCGGCTGCGTCACGCCGGCCGCGAGGTGGTGCTGGTCTCGAGCGGCGCCGTGGGGATGGGGATGCGGGTGCTCGGGCTCAAGGAGCGGCCGCGGTCGCTGGGGCTGCGGCAGGCCTGCGCGGCGGTGGGGCAGGGGCACCTCATCGGCCTCTACACGCAGGCCTTCGCGCAGTTCGACGTCACGGCGGCGCAGGTGCTGCTCACGCAGGAGGACCTCGGCGATCGCGACCGGGCGCTGTGCGTGCGCACCACGTTGATGCGCCTGCTCGAGCTCGGCGCGGTGCCGGTCTTGAACGAGAACGACAGCGTCTCGGTCGCCGAGCTGATGGAGTTCCGCCGCGGGCAATCCGGCGCGGCGGCGGTGGGCGCCGCGCCGCCCCCCGGTTTCGGCGACAACGACGGGCTCTCCGCGCGGGGTGCGGGCAGTCTCGACGCCGACCTCTTGGTGCTGCTCACCAACGTGGGGGGGCTCTACACCGCCAACCCGCGCGTCGACCCCGGCGCCGCGCGCATCTCCGAGCTCGCGGGCGTCGACGACGCCGCGCTCGCCCGCGCCGACGGCGGCTCGGCGGGGGGCACGGGCGGGATGGCCAGCAAGCTGGCGGCGGCGCGGCTGGCGTCGTCGGAGGGGACGGCGGTGCTCATCGCGGGCGGAGCCGAGTCGCGCGTCATCGAGCGCGCGCTGGCGGGCGAGGACCTGGGCACGCTGATCACGGTGGCGGCGCGACGCCCGGCGCGCATCCGCCACATCGCCGTCGGCGCGCGGCAGCGCGGGGCGCTGGTCGTCAACGACGGCGCGCTGCGGGCGCTGCAGGACGAAAAGGCGTCGCTGCTCCCCATCGGCGTCGTCGGCGTCGAGGGGAGCTTCGACAAGGGGGACGTCGTCGAAGTGCGCGACGGCAGCGGCCGCATCCACGGCCGCGGCGTCGTCAACTACCCGGCCGACGACTGCCGCAAGCTCGCCGGCCGCCACAGCGACGACATCGACGCCGTGCTCGGCTGGCGGGGCTACGACGCGCTGATCACGCGCGACAACCTGGTGATGGGAGCCGTCTGATGACGAACGACAAGCAGGCACAGCAGGCACAGCAAGCGATGCGAGCCACGGCCGAAGCGGCCAAGAGCGCGGGCGGGAAGCTCGCGCGGCTGGGCCCCGAGGGGCGGTCGAACCTGCTCCGGGCGCTGGCCCGCGCGCTGCGCGAGCCGGGCGTGCGCACCGATCTCGCCGCCGCCAACGCCGCCGACCTCCAGCGCGCCAAGGAGGAAGGGGTGGCGTCGCCGCTCGTCAAGCGCCTCGGCCTCGACGCCGGCAAGCTCGACGGCGTGTGCGACGGCCTCGATCAGCTGGCCGCGATGCCGGACCTCGTCGGGCGCGTGACCCTACGCCGCGAGCTCGACGACGGGCTGGTGCTCGAGCGCGTCAGCGCGCCGCTGGGCCTCCTCGGCGTGGTGTTCGAATCGCGCCCCGACGCGCTCGTGCAGATCGTGGGCCTGGCCTGGAAGAGCGGCAACGCCGTCCTCCTCAAGGGGGGGCGCGAGGCGCTGGGGACGAACCGCGCGCTCACCGCCGTCATCCACCGCGTGCTCGAGGCGGCGGGGATCGACCGCCGCGCCGCCGTGCTGCTCGAGGGGCGCGAGGACGTGGCCGCCGTGCTGGGGCTGCACGGCCTCGTCGAGGTGATCGTCGCCCGCGGCTCGTCGGAGTTCGTCCGCCACATCATGTCCCAGAGCGACATCCCCGTGATGGGGCACGCCGCGGGGATCTGCCACGTCTACCTGCACGCCGCGGCCGATCCGGCCATCGCCGCGCGCGTCACCGTCGACGGCAAGACGACCTACCCCGCCGCCTGCAACGCCACCGAGACCCTGCTCTGGGAGCCGGCCGCCGCCGCCGCGCTCGACGCCACCGCCGCCGCGCTCAAGGCCGCGGGCGTCGAGATCCGCGCCGACGCGGCCAGCAAGCAGCGCATCCCCTGGGCGGTCGACGCCACCGAGGCCGACTTCGGCTTCGAGTTCGGCGCCAACATCATCGCCGTCAAGCAGGTGGCGGGCCTCGACGAGGCGCTGGCCCACATCGCCAAGAACGGCTCGAAGCACACCGAGGCGATCGTCACCGCCGACGGCGCCGCCGCCGAGAGGTTCCTCGCCGAGGTCGACGCCGCCGGCGTCTTCCACAACGCCAGCACCCGCTTCTCCGACGGCTTCCGCTACGGTCTCGGCGCCGAGGTCGGCATCAGCACCGACAAGCTCCACGCCCGCGGCCCGGTCGGCGTCGAGGGGCTGCTCACCTACCGCTGGCTGCTGCGCGGCCAGGGCCAGGAGACGGCGGCCTACGGTCCCGGCAAGAAGCCGTTCAAGCACCGCGATCTGTAGCTCGGCCGTGGCGCTGGCCATCAGCAGCCACGGACGGAAGACCTAGATTGTCGTCAGGGGAACGAATCAAGGAGGTTCGCCATGACGACGCTCGAAGACACCCACCTCAGCCGGCCCTACCAGGCCCTGCGGTTGACGTACTTCCTGGTCCCGCTGCTCGCGGGGTTGGACAAGTTCGCCAACCTGCTGACCTTCTGGCCGCACTATCTCAGCCACACGTTCGGGCGGATGATCCCGCTGTCGCCGTTGGGGTTCATGCGCCTCGTCGGCTTGGTCGAGATCGCCGCCGCGTTGATCGTGCTGTTCCGGCCGCGCGTCGGCGCGTACATCGTGATGGCCTGGCTCATCTGCATCGCCATCAACCTTGTGAGCTTCGGCATGTTCGACATCGCGGTGCGTGACCTCGCGATGGCGGTCGGCGCCTACGCGCTCGCGCAGCTCTCCACGGCGCACGCCGGCGTGACCGTCCGCGCGCGTCCGCCCGTGGAAGCGCACGTCTAAAATCGGGACCCTCAGAGGGTCCCGCGCCCCCCGCGATGGGCTACGCGCGGCGAAGCCGCGCTTCGCCCGACGCGATCAGATCGGCCCGGCCTCCAGCTCGAGCGTGGCGCGCCCGAGCTGCTAGACTCGCCTGCGGTGGCGAAACCGACCCGCCGGGAGACGCTGAAGGGGATCGCCGCCGCCGGGGCCGCGGGCGCCCTGGCGGCCGGCTGCACGGCGCGGTCCGCCGCGAAGGAGAGCACCAGGATGAGCGCGAAGGACAACGAGGGCGCGGACGCGATCCGCAAGGTGATCCCGCTCGGGTTCCCGTGGCAGACGCAGGACCCGTTCATCTTCTGCGTGCACCACGACGACCACTACCCGGCGGGCAACGATCAGATGGGGCCGGCGGCGTCGCTCGCCGGGCGAGACCTCGGCCAGGACTTCGAGGGGCGCGACGGCTGGCGCATGTACCACGGCGAGGTGGTCCCCGGGTTCCCGCAGCACCCGCACCGCGGCTTCGAGACCGTGACCGTGGTGCGGCGTGGGCTCCTCGACCACTCCGACTCCGTCGGGGCGGCCGCGCGCTACGGGCAGGGGGACGTGCAGTGGCTGACCGCCGGCGGCGGCATCCTGCATTCGGAGATGTTCCCGCTCCTCGAGCGCGACAAGCCGAACCCCCTCGAGCTGTTTCAGATCTGGCTCAACCTGCCGCGCGCCAAGAAGATGGTCGAGCCGCACTTCGCGATGCTCTGGGGCGGGACGATCCCGCACGTGCGGGTCGCCGACGGCGAGGGGAAGGAGACCGAGGTGACGGTCGTCGCCGGGCGCTACGGCGACGCGGTGCCGCCGCCGCCGCCGCCGAACTCGTGGGCCAGCGCGGCCGAGGCCGACGTCGCCATCTGGACCATCCGCATGCCCGCCGGGGCGCGCTTCCGGCTGCCGGCCGCGCCCGGGACCAACCGGACGCTCTACTTCTTCCGCGGGCCCGCGCTGCGTGCGGGCGGACGCGACATCCCGCCCGGGCACGGCGTCGAGCTCGCCGGCGACAGCGCGGTCGCGCTCGCCAGCGGCCCCGACGAGATCGAGATGCTGCTCCTGCAAGGACGGCCGATCGGCGAGCCGGTGGTCGCCTACGGCCCGTTCGTCATGACCTCGCGCGCCGAGATCCAGCAGGCCTTCGCCGACTACCAACGCACGCAGTTCGGCGGCTGGCCCTGGCCGAGCCACGAGCCGGTGCACCCGCGCGAGGAGGGGCGGTTCGCCCGCCGCCCCGACGGCAAGGTCGAGCGCCCGGGTTGATCGATCGCGGAACCCTAAAAGGGTTCCGCACCTCCCGCGATGGGCTCCGGCGGTGGAGCCGCCTTCGCCCGACGCGATCGGCTTCAGTGACGGGCGCGGAGGGCAGCGACCTCCGCCTCGGCCGCCTCGAGCCGCTTGCCGGCTTGAGCGGCCTCGGTGCGCGCGGCCTCCAGCTGCCGCTCGGCGGCGGCGAGCGCGCCGCGTGCGGCGTCGGCGGCCCGCTCGGCGCGCTCCAGCGTCCGCTGGGCCGCGGCGACCGCCGTCTCGATCTGCCTGGTCCGCTTCTCGGCGTCGCCGAGCGCCTTCTCGCGTGCTCGCTCTCGCTCCCGATCTCGCGCCCGGTCGGCGGCGGCGGCTTCTCGCCGACGGGCGGCGTCGTCGCCGGGGCGCTCCGACGGCGCGGGTCGCGGCGCGCGCGCGGGCGGCGGCCGGTCGCCGCCGTCGGCGAGCTCGAGCAGGCCCCCGAAGCCCGCCTCCTCGATGTCGCGCTCGAGGCGCCCCTCCTCGATCTTCGGGCGCAGCTCCGCGCTGGTCACCCCGGCGCGCAGGTTGGCGACGATCTGGGCCAAGAGGTGCGGGCTCGGCTTGTGCCCGGACGCGATCAGGATCTCCTCGGCCGCGGCGCGCAGCGCGCCGAGGGTGGCCCGGTGCGCGGCCGCGGTCTCGGCGAAGGGGCTCCCGCCGGACCCCTGCGCCTCGCGCAGCCGGCCCGTGAGCGCGGCCAGCTCCCTCACGCGCGCCCCCTCGCGCCGGGCGAGCTGGTTGACGGCCCACACCGACACCGTCGGCCGCGACAGCCGTTCGATGGCCTTGGCCTCGTCGCGGCGGCCGGCGTCCCTGAGCGCCTTGGCCAGACGCTTCCGCTCCGCCACGAAGTTCTGCGGCGAGGCGGCGTAGAGGTCGTCGATGTCGATCGGCGGGGACGCCATGCGCGCCCGGAGACTACAATCGCCGGATGGCCGAATCCAACCCCATGCGCTGGGTCGTGCTGTCGCTGGTCGGCGCCGGCCTGTTCGCGATCGGGATCGTCACCGTCGTCAACCGCGCGACCGAAAGCGCGATGGCCAAGGCCAAGGCCGACGTCGCCGCCGACTTCGACCGGATCGACAAGCGCGGCACGCCGCTCCTCGACGCCACGGCGGCCGTCGCCGCCCCGTTCATCGCCGACGTCGGGGCCGGTCGGTACGCGGCGGCGTACGCACGCCTCGCCGCCCCCTACCGCCAGGTGGTCTCGCTCGAGGCCTTCGCGAGGGCCTGCCGCGCCTCGCCGGTGCTGAGCGGCGCCCGCGCCGTCACGCTCACGGAGGTGCGCGAGCAGACCGCGGCCGGGGCCAGGACGCTCGAGGCGCGCGGCGTGCTGGACACGACCGCGGGAGGCGTCCCCGCCAGCTTCGTCTTCCTGCACGAGGCCGACGGCCCGCGCGTCCTCGTCGTCTCGCTCGGCGGCGTGCCCGTGCTGCAGGGCCTGGTGGCGGCGGCCCGCTGAGCCTACGCGGCGCCTTGCCGTGGCGGCCCCGGCAGCGTCAGGCGAAACCGCGTTCCCTTACCGGGCGTCGTGCGGACGACGGCGAGATCGCCGCCGAGCGCGCGCGCCAGGTGCCGCGACAGCACCAGCCCGAGGCCCGTGCCGGGGAAGCGGTGCGCGGTCGCGCGGCCGCGCGCGAAGGGCTCGAACAGCTGCGCCCGATCCTCGGGCGTGATCCCGACGCCCGTGTCGGCGACGTCGATGGTCACGAGGTCACGCTTCTTCTCGTAGCCGATCGCCACCTCCACCCGGCCTGCGTCCGTGAACTTCACGGCGTTGCCGACGACGTTGGTCAGGATCTGGCGGAGCTGGGTGGCGTCGGTGAGCACGATCCCCGGGGCCAGGGGCGCCACCTTCACCCGCAGCCGGAGCCGCTTGGCCTCGGCCTCGATCCCCAGCGTGTCGACGACCTCGCGCACGATCGCCTCGGGCCGCACCGCCTCGAGCAGGAGGTCGAGGCGCTGGGCCTCGATCCGGGACAGATCGAGGATCTGGTCGACCATCCGGAGCAGCGAGCGCGCGCTCCGCTCGATGCGATCGCCGAGCCGCCGCCGCTGCGGGTCGCCGAGGGTCGGGCTCCGGATCGCCTCCGCCACCAGCAGGATCGCCGTGATCGGTGTGCGCAGCTCGTGGGTGACGTTGCGGAAGAAGATCTCGCGCGCACCGCGCGCCCGGTCGGCGTCCTCCCGCGCCTTGTGCAGCCCCTCGAGCGTGTAGCCGAGCTCGCCGCCGAGCAGGTTGAGGCCGAAGGCGAGGGCGTCGATGGCGTCGTGGCGCGGGGAGATCGGCGCCCGCACGCCGTAGTCGCCCCCCGACATCCGGGCCACCGCGTCGAGCAGCTGGTCGATCCGCCGCCCGTCCGACGACCGCGCGCCGGGCGTCGGCTTCTTCAACGGTGATCTCCGCCGCCCCGGCGGGCCATCGTGGCCCGCGCCTGCGCGCGGGCGTGCAGCCAGGCCAGGGCCTTGGTCTCGCGATCGAAGACGCGGGTGGGGACGGTGAGGCGGGCGACGCGCAGGTAGACGTTCCCCATCATCCGGCCGAGCGGGTTGATCTCGACGAGGAGCGCGAGGGCCGAGCAGACGTCGTCGACGACCGAGCCGGTGTAGTAGTGCCGCACCGGCGGATCGAGCGGCAGCGCGCGGGTGAGGTCGAGGAGCAGGCCGGGGCGCGTCCCCCCCGACTCCACGCCGCAGGCCTCGATGTTGGCGCGGGCGTCGTCGAGCGTCTGGCGCACGTCGCGGCGGATGCGGACTACCAGCAGGCCGTCGTCACGGACGGCGATGGTCGCGGCGCGCGTCTCCCGCATGGGCTCGGCGGCAGCTCTACCCGTCCCCCGCCGCGCGGTCAAGCGCGGGGGCGGGCGTCAGTTCCCCGTCCCCTGCATGGCGCGCTCGGCGTCGAGCGGCGACAGGAAGGTGTCGTCGTAGATCACGCCGATCGAGCCGGTCGCCGGCCCCACTCTCTGCGGTGCGAACACCAGCACCAGCTGGCACCACTGATTGGAGGGGAGGCTGGCGGCGCAGTTGCCGCCCTGGCCGGGGTAGCCGCTCGGCCCCTTGAAAGCGAACGGCGCGGCGAGCGAGCTCGAGGGCATGAGCCCGGTCGCCGTGAGGGCGCCGGTGTTGTAGACGGTGAAGGTGTGCTCGAGACTGGTGCCGGCGGGGACCGTCCCCCAGTCGTACGGCCCGCAGTTGTTGCAGTTGCTGGGGCCGAAGTACTCGGCGACGGTGAGGTGCGCCCGGCTCGTCGGCGTCGCGGTCACCGCCCGCACCGCCGTGCGCGTCGCCGCGCCGTCGTAGTAGGCCACGCGCACCTGTCCTGCGAGCGGCGCGCCCCCCGTCGGCGTGAAGGTGACGACGATCTTGCACGTGGCGCCGACGGCGAGCGTCGGGCCGCAGTCGCCCGTGGTCCCCGGGTAGTTGGCGTCCTTGAAGGCGAAGCCCGTCCCCATCGACCCGCCGGTCGTCATCATGGAGGCGGGGCCGCCGCCGTCGTTGCGCAGCGTGAACGTGTGATCGGTGGCCATCCCCCAGACGCCGTAGTCGAACGGCGGCCCGTTGTTCGGCGAGAACCCGCCCGGCGGCGGATTGTCCCAGTCGAAGATGTCGACCAGCGCCTTGGTGGTGCCGGTGCCCGACAGGACGCGCGTCGCGACCTGGGCGGCGGCGCCGTCGTTGTAGGCGATCGACAGCGTGCTCGACTGCGGGCCGTCGCCGCTCGGCGTGAACGTGACGCTGACCGTGCAGCTCGCCCCCTTGGCCAGCGACGTCCCGCAGGTACCGCCGCCGAAGACCACCGCCCCCGTCCAGGCGAAGCCGTTCCCCAGGGTGCCGCCGTCGGCGATCATCGACGCCGGGCCGCCGCCCCAGTTCGTGACGGTGAACGTGCGCCCGACCGGCGTCCCGCTGGTGCCGAAGTCGTCGGGCGGCGGGTTGGGACCGTTCGGGCCCTGGGGCGGCATGTCGCCGTCGGTGAGCTGCAGCAGCGCCGCGGTCGTCGAGGTCGCCGACAGCCCGTGCTTGACGTATTGGATGCTGGCGCCGTCGTAGTACTGGATCAGCATCGTGCTCGTCAGCGGCTTGTTGCCGGAGGGGGTGAACGTGACGACCACCGTGCAGTACGCACCGGCGGCCAGCGACGCTCCGCAGGTGCCGAACGTCCCGGGATAGCCGCTGGTCCCTTTCCAGGCGAAGCCATTACCGAGGCCGCCGGCGTCCATCATCATGGTCGCGGTCTGCGCGCCGTCGTTGGTGATGGTGAACGTGTGCTCGACGGCGATCCCGACGGTGCCGAAGTCGAAGGACCCGCTGCCGCCGAAGTCGGTCTGCGACCAGTCGTGGACGGTGAGCAGCGCGTAGCTCGTCGCGGAGCCCGTGAGCGCGCGGGTCGCGAGTTGGCCCGCGCCGGTGCCGTCGTCGTAGGCCACGCCCAGCGTGCCGGCGTAGCTCCCCGGCCCGGCGGGGGCGAACGTCACCGAGACCCGGCACGTCTGCCCCGGGTCGAGCGTCGCCGAGCAGGTCCCGTCGCTCCCCGGATAGCCGGTGCCCGTGAAGCCGAAAGGCGCCACGAGCAGGTTCCCGTCGCGGACCATGACCGCCGTCTTGGCCCCCGTGTTGGTGACGGTGAACGTGCGCTCGGCGGAGGTCCCGACGACGCCGAAGTCGAAGGCATTGGAGTTTTCGCCGCACTGATCGCAGTCGGTGATGGTGAGGAGGGCGTTGGCCGCGGCCTCGCCGACGACCTGGCGGCTGACGCTCTCGGCGTGGCCGTCGCCGTCGTTGTACGAGACGCCGAAGGTGGCGGCCCCGGTCGCCGCCCCGGAGTAGGTGACGACGACGGTGCAGGTCGCGCCGACGGCCAGCGTCGCCGTGCAGCTCCCCCCAGGCCCCGGGAAGCCTCCGCTGAACGAGAACGGCGCGGTGGGCGCGACGCCCGCGAGGACGCTCGCCACCTTGTTGCCGGCGTTGGTGACGTAGAAGGTGTGGTTCGTCGGGATCCCCCAGGTGCCGAAGTCGAACGGGTTCTGGTTGCCGCCGCCCCCGCCACCCCCCGACCAGTCGGTGATCACCAGCATGGCGCCGTCGACGGCCGTCCCCATCAGCGTCCGTGACGAGCTTTGCGTCGCGGCCCCGTCGTCGTAGCTCGCGGCCAGCGTGTCCGAGAAGTTGCCCGCCGCGCCGGGCGTGAAGTCGACGACGATCGTGCAGGTCGCCCCCACGGCCAGCGTGAGCTGGCAGGTGCCGCCCGCGCCGGGGAAGCCGCCGGGGAACGAGAACGGCGCGCCCAGGGCGTCGAACACCAGCGCCGAGATCGGCCCGCCGCCCACGTTCGAGACCATGAACACCTTCTCGACGGTGCCGCCGAGGCCGATGGTGCCGAAGTCGCTCACCAGGCCGCCGCCGCCGTTCTTCTCGTCGATCTCGAGGAGGCCGAGGTTCGTCCCCGTGCCGGTCACCACCCGGCCCGCCGACAACTGGTTCGCGCTTGCGTCGCGGTAATCGATCGTCACGTTGCCGGTCGCCGGACCGGTGGCGACCGGCTTGAACTCCACGTTGACGGTGCAGGCGGTGCCGGCGGCGAGCGCGCTGGAGCAGGTGCCGCCGCTTCCGGGGTAGCTGCCGCCGACGTAGCCGAATCCGGTGCCGATGGCGGGAGCCAGCATCGAGCTCGCCGCCGCGCCGCCCGTGTTGAGCACGTAGAACGTGTGCGTGCTCGACTGCCCGATGCCCCGCGTGCCGAAGTACCAGGCCGCCGGGTAGAGGTTGGTGACGTCGAAGTCCTGCACGACGAGCAGGGGCCCGTTGGTGCCGCTCCCGGCGAGCGGCCGGCCGGCGCTGGCCGGCCCGGTGCCGTCGTTGTAGTAGAGGGTGAGCGCCCCGGTGCTCCCGACCGGCCCGCCCGGCGAGAACACGACGACCACCGTGCAGCCCGCGCCGGCGGCCAGCGACGTCCCGCAGGTGCCGCCCGATCCCGGGTACGCGTTGCTGGCGCCCGGGTAGGAGAACGGGCTCGCGAGCGCGGCGCCGCTCATGACCGTCGCCGCCGCCGCGCCCGTGTTGGTGACGTAGAACGTGTGCGTCGTGGCCGAGCCGACGCCGTGCGCCCCGAACGAGAACGTCGCCGGATCCGCGCCGAGGCCGTACTGCTGGTAGTACTGCACCGGGAAGTCGGTGATCGAGAGGAACGCGTGGCTCGTGACCTCGCCCGTGATCGTGCGCGCGGCGCTGGTGGTCTGCGCCCCGTCGAAGTAGCCGATCGTCAGCGCTCCCGACGTCGACGCCGACCCCGCGGTGAACGCCACGTTGACCGAGCAGCTCGCCCCGATCGCCAGCGTCGGCCCGCAGTTTGCGCCCACCCCCGGGTAGCTCCCGCCCACGTACCCGAATGGCGCCGCCAGCGTCGACCCCATCGCCGACGCCGCCGCCGCGCCGTTGTTCGTCACCACGAAGATGTGGTTCGTCGACGTCCCCATCGCGAGCGTCCCGAAGTCGAACGCCGGCCCGTCGGAGATCAGCAACAACGCCGTCGGCCCCCCCGACCCCGCAGAGCCGGTCGAGCCCGCGGAGCCCGAGGTTCCCGCGGAGCCGGTGCTGCCCGCCGACCCCGACGTTCCCGCGGAGCCCGACGTTCCCGCGGAGCCGCTGGAGCCTGCCGAGCCCGACGCTCCAGCGGAGCCAGTGGTGCCCGCGGAGCCCGTCGCCCCAGCAGAGCCGGTGGTACCCGCGGAGCCCGACGTTCCGGCGGAGCCGGTGGCACCCGCGGAGCCCGACGTTCCGGCGGAGCCGGTGGTACCCGCGGAGCCCGACGTTCCGGCGGAGCCGGTGGCACCCGC
>Ga0306920_100009132_pt1 | contig 13218 bp, 17 predicted proteins | sample flu12Cox44000170_FD_204666 | JGI IMG/M metagenome (GOLD analysis project Ga0306920, IMG submission 204666) | Lab enrichment of tropical soil microbial communities from Luquillo Experimental Forest, Puerto Rico - flux4day.12C.oxic.44.000.170 (v2)... | ecosystem: Environmental > Terrestrial >... | reverse complement strand
GCTTGATTGATTTCGCGATTGAGCTTGTCGATGATCGGACGCGGCGTGCCTTTCGGCACCGCCATGCCGAACCACGCGCTGGCCTCGTAACCCGGCACGAAGTCCTCCGGCTTAACGACATCAATGGGTTGCATCGTCAACGCATCCAAAACGCACCATTGATTGCAAAAGGATATCGACGCTGTTGTCAACGTGCGCCGAACAGCGGCCTTGATCTAATTCGAAGCGCTTCAATCCGAAAACGAAAGGGACCGGCGCGTGTTGCCGGCCCCTTGGAAGACCGCGCCCAGACGCAGTCTGACAGAGCGCGTTTATCAAAAGCGGTGGCTTGGTCGCTGCCCGCTTTCGTTCGCAACCATAATCTTCCGGCGAGCGTGTGTAAATCATCAGGGACCAACGGTTGCCAGCCCGATGATGCTGGCGAGGACAGCGCGGGGTTTTTGTTGAGTACATCCCGGCCCGAGCAAAGCTGCCGATTAGCGATGCTCATAAGCACAGGCAATGTTTGGCACCTTGTACCGACTGCATCCGGATAGGTGCAGGCCCGTGGTGTGGCTCACCACGCCGTCTTTCTGCTGGTCCTGGTTTTGAGTGTCGCCGGACCAGTGGTTGGCGGACCCTAACGAGCACCTGTGTGATTTGTGCTGTGGAAGATTTCGGCAGGCCAGTCCCGTTGGCCCCCGCATCAGTAGGAGCCACCCTTGCGGGATGACGGGAGCTATGGAGGCGCGACAATGAGCACTGAGAACGACGATCTCGGGATTCCCGAATTCCTCGATCGGCGCGAGGCTCCTCGACACGTTTGCGCGCAGTGCGGCGGCCAGCCAGATGGCTTGGAGCAGCCGGTTCGCTACGGCAGTGCGCTGTTCTGGCTGCACCCGGAATGTCGGCGGTTCTGGCTCCGCGAGAATCCGGGATACGACCTCGGCAGCCAGAAACGCGATGAGGTCCGAGATATCCGCGACAAAGCCATAGCTATCAAGGCTTATGCGCGCCAGGCGAAGAATAAGGATCTCGAGGCCGATGCCTTCGAAATACCGGCCGTGGCCTGACTAACGCCATGTGGACTACATGCGCCCGGCTTGAAGTAGAAGAGTTAGAGGCGTACCCCTATCGCTAAGCTAATTGCTATTCACGCTTCGTCATGACTCCAATCGAAAAGAACACCCGACAGCTTATTGGAGTACTAGCTGAATTCTTTCCCAGCGGCTCTAGCTGCGGAGACTTGCGCGAAAAGTTCCAGAAAATAGCCGACCGTGGACACGCAACATTCTACAGCTGTCTCCAGCTCGCTAAAGCCAATTGCTGGATTGTCAGTGATGGAAGGATTTATTCGTTAAATTCTAATGGATCTTGGCGAGATTCCCTTAAGCCTCCTCTAATTGGAGAGGAATTGGAGCGTCACCAGTTCGAACATGTTCTGACTTCGCGGACGGAGCAGATCAAGAAATTAGAGGCGACAAACCGGCGACTCACTAGCTCACGTAAGGCAATTGCCGCTGGCGAGGCCGCTGGTCCAGCCATCGGTGCCTTGGTCTCAATCATGTCGGATCCTACGATCCCTACACGCGGGCGAGTTCAGGCGGCGGAACAACTGTTGGCGTATAAGACGCCGCAAAACGTAGCCGAATCGGCGAAGGTGTTTCTGGCCTCGATATTCACGGACCCTGAGCAGAACATTGATCATAGGCTGGCGGCGACTACAGCATTGAGACGGGTTGAGGATGCGCGTGTCGTGCCTGCAACAGTTCGGCCTCCTGTTCGTACTGACAACGCAGACGAGCCGATAGAGCCGCTCGCTTCCTTGGTAGCGCGAAGGCGAGAGCGTCAGGACCGGCTCGAGCGTGAGATGGCGCTGCAATCGGGTGGAATTGGCAATGGTGGCGCCAAGCCTTCGGACGCCAGTGAAAATTAAACGCATCAGCGGCGGCCGCGATGGCGCTGAATAAACTCACCAGTGGGCGCGGCATTCTCAGCGGCAGGTTGAGTGGCGGAATCGCGGTCGAGCGCTAATCTGAGCGATATTGCGTCTGGGAAGAACATGGGAAGACTGGTGCTGAAATAGCCTCGTTTTTGGGGAGCAACCATCACTGACATCATTGATGTTTTTGCTAGACCTTCTGTCAAGGCAACAGGGGTTTTCGTACAACCAACCGGCGAGAGCGTGGGCGATCGCGTCAGCGCGTGCGGAGAATTGCGCGTGGGTCGAATCGCACCCACCCCGGCCCCCCAAAGATGATCGAGCCGGCTATTATATTTGGGATTGACTGGCAAACGCCAGGAGTGGGAGTGAGGCCAGATGAAACTGACCATTCTCTTTGTCGTTGTCGCTACACTTTATCAGATCACGCAATGCAATTCACATTAAACCGCCCAACGTGAACGACTATATCAGATGACTTTTAGATCGCAGCAGTGATGACTTTTAGATCGGGGGCGTGGCCGCGAGCATAGATCTGAAAGTCGCCTTTAGGGGTACCCCCACCCCTAAAAATGCTTGGCCTCGCGCGCCGAGATCCTTCAGTCGGAATTTTGTGCGTGAAATTCCTCGACCCCGCCAAGCGAACTGGGAGGTCAATACAACTTGTTGAACAAAAGTTACCTATCGACGCCAGCCAACAAAAACTTGTTCTTTGAGAGCTTCACACGCGCCATCAAGTCAACATCGACCCAGGTGTAATGCCCATTTACAGGTGATTGACCTGCCCGTGCCCGAACGCCGTGGGGCGTGATATAGGTGGCTGAATGGACTCGATTAAATTCTCTGTCCGCCAAGCACGCCCGTCTTCATCTGCGTGGCGTGGATCGTTGCAAACTTGCGTGACGCTCGAGTATGGAGGTTGAAATATGATTTGGATCATCCTCTCAAAATGATATTTTGGACGCAAACGTCCATAAAATTTAGTCCGTAAATTTTGCTCAAATATTGAATCATCGAAACTTGCAACTCCATAATACTCGCTTGGCAACACGATTAATATCGACGCATTCGGAAAAACAGAGGCGAAAAAAATTGCCTCGTCAACCAGAAAATCGGCCGAAGCATCTTCGTCTTCGCGCTGATGCGCTCGGTTGAAAGTGAATGCACACTTCACATTTTCAAAAACGATATCTCCAAAGCTATCACGCCGTGTTTCAGAAGCGTTATCCGCGAGACTATACGTTGAACGATGTGAAGCCTGCCCAAGGTGCCCTAAAATGTACCGCATAATAAAGTGAAGAACATTGTCACTTGGCTTTATCCCCTCACCGTTTGCTCTTTTTGCTCGATCAATTTGCCCGATTACATACGGAAACATACTCGAATAGACCACATATCTGACTTTTGTGCGATCTATAAGAGCCGACAACTCCCGAACGAAAATCTTATACCTGTTGATAGTGCCCAGCTCGCCGTTCAGAGATGCGTTATACCAACTTAGCCCCGTATTGTAATTTAGATATTCGGCCGAAAGGCTGTAGGCCGCGTTTGAGCCACCGAACACTAGAGCATCTATACCGCGGCTATTTTTGACGTTTTGCAGATGGACTTTAACATCGGGGTCTTCGTACCTAGTGTGACGAGAATAATCGATGCAAATAAATATAACATACGCGACTAAGACGAGAGGAATAGCACTCATATTTATAAACCGATTAGCGCTGACCATAGACAGCATAGTCTACCCCAGATCCGTCAAATATTGTTGACAGCGTAATAATCAACAATATGAGCTGTATAATGGGGATACGATAAAATTTGTAATTACGTTGTTTGAAGTATTTGTACTTCTGAAATAGCATTTCTGCCGTAATGAATAAAATGCCGAGTAATAAAGCGAGTTTTGTTGTACCTGCTAAGGCTGTTAATTTTTGTAATACAACAAGCCCGTCGTATTTAAATGTTAGCTTTTCAAGTAAACGATGAAAATCTGTGTCGGAAAATATAGCTCGGCCTACCACTATACCTACTATCATCAATGCAAATGGTATTACGGACGCTCTCCTTCGCAGGAATACAATTGTCAAAACGAATACTGACGCGTGAAAAAGACCCCAAACAACGAAATTTAAAGTTATGCCGTGCCACATTGCCGACGCTAGATACACAAACAATATCGCAGGAAACGTTCCTAAAATTTGCTTTGTTGGCGTATAAAATAGAGATTTCAAAACGACGGAAAGTGTTATGTGCCATCCTCTCCAGTATTCGACGATATTCGTGGAGGAAAAAGGTTGTTTGAAGTTAAGCGGAACCTTAGCGCCCATTATTCCGCAAACGCCATATATTATCAGCGAGAGGCCACAGAAGTTCGCGTATACAAATAATTCAAATATTACTGCAAACGCGCACGACGAGAATACATCAGTCAAAGTAATGAGATCAAACGTTGTCGTAAGGGGAGTTGCAACTGCTTGATGAAGGAATAAGCCAACAACGATGTATGGAAAAAAATATTTAAAGCGTTTATTGAATGAATAATGATGTATAGGTCTAAAGTACGTGGCTATTGGACCCGTTATTAGCAATAGCGGATTGGAAACAACCGCAATGGATTTCGCGCTTAATTGCTGGGAGTGAATTAGATAAGCAATAGACGCAGTATAAAAAGAAAGACCATACAGAATTATGTTTTTTGACTCGGCGTGGGACCCCGTGAGAGTTTTCGTGAGGCCTAACGCAGACGTAATAGTTATCGAAAAAAATAGGACATATTTGAATTTGAATTGGTGCGTGTGATTAAACGCGAGTGCAGCCAGTACAATCAATAAACAGAAGAATAAAGGAATCACTGATTCCCATAGATTTTTTGAAAAAACGTCCCAACTAAAATAAGACAAAGAAAATAATAGTTGGTAGGAAAACGCTAATAACACGAAGGACTTCAACCACCAGCCAGTGTAAAAATTAAAATTATCGGGGTGTGCTTTGGAAGACAGTACTACTGAAGAATTTAACGCTGTGGTCCGCGTCAAAACGCGTGCAGCCGACGCAAACCACATTCGATGGTCAGGGTTCGGAGCTTGGCTGCGTGGCCTCGATATTCCGTCCCCCCGTCCCCGAACGGAGGTCGCGGCAGCCACCATTTCTTTCCAGCCGTAATGCAACAAGAGCTAGGCCAAGGGGGCCCAGATCATCCAACGAGATACCAGAGTGCTGGTCGTCCCCACGGGCCAGCACCACAAAAGCGTCGATCCTATTTGCGCCTTTTTTGAGTGAAATCAGCGGAGACTTTTGGATATTTCCCTACACGCCGGGCGTCGTGCTTCTTCTGGCCTGCTTGTTGGTGGGCCCAACGCACCCGCAGAAATAAACCGGTGCTTGTCGACGACCGGTTTAGCGAACGATGTTGTTGCGCAAGCGGGCGTGTGGGGAAAGGTGACCACGACACCCGGGAGGTTTGCGGTTGCCGTGGTCCCAGTTAGGGGCCCCATCCCAAGGCCCTGCGGCGATCAACTCCAGCACCATGCGACAGGAGGAGGAGGCAATCGCACCATTGCACACCCCTACTGCACACCCCTACGTTCGCATCTCTGCAAACCGAATTCTTGCTCACGCATGCCAGACTTACGATAATTGGCGCCACAACGGGGGCATGAGGGTCTTGCCTAGCTCTGCCCAAATCGTTGCTGCGCAAGCACTGCTTGGGATCAGGCAGAAGGAGTTGGCGCGCCTAGCGAAGATCCATCACGGCACCCTCTCCAGGCTGGAAAGCGCTGGCTGGGCTGTTGCGCCAGGATTTGCCAGCACCGTTGATAAGGTGGTCGCAGTGCTTGAAGCGCAGGGTGTGGAGTTCATCGAGCTTGATGTGAGGCTGACGCGAAAGCCGAGGGCCTAGCGCCATTGAGGTTGCGACCTCAGTAGCTCCAGCAACCTCGCAAAGTTCACAGCAATCCTTCGCGCCTCATCTTTCGTGAGTGGCTTTGCTGTTGATCGCCGTCCTGGCTCATTCTCGAAATAGACATATCCGCGAACCATCAAACTTCTCGTGGATGAGAAAACACATCCAGAAGAGCCAACAAAGCCCACAAGGAACCAAAACCAGTCCGGACCGGGCAAGTAATTGAGCGTAAGGAACGAGAGCGCAATAAACACAGCCACTGCCCCAGCAAAGAGCAAGAAGCCGGGTGCTTATCGCCCATGAAAGCGAGAATAAACCCAGTATCCCGACGACCGCCAAAAGGGGCGAGACGAGGTATAGCAAAGATGGTTCTCCCGACACACAGCGATAATACGTGGAGCCTCTTTTGTGCGGGCTCACGACGCCCAATTCTTCGACTGACCAAGGTGGTGGGAAACGACGTGCGGGCATTTGAACGTCAAAACGACAGAAGCCCCGGAAAGTTGCCCCGTGATGCTTTCGTTCCAATCACGTAAACCAAAATATCCCAACCACTACCAAAACAAGAGCGTAAAGCGCAAAGGCGCCCCGGCTTATCAATACCGGTCCGAGTTCTGACGTTGGAAATATTGCCCCACAACCGCGGCAACTCAGGACGCTCTTCACATCTCTATGACATTGCGTGCAGACAAGCCTACGGCGACAAACAAGTCTGTCAATTCTTTCGACGGTACTCATCACTACGCTCCCACGCAACTAATCACGCACCTGCCATCTCTCCACGATGAACTAATGCCTTCAAGTGGGCATCAACTGCGATCTTAATTTCTTTCCTAGCTGTTGCATTCAGACCACAGTCCATTCGCCCAATGAGCTTATCCCCACCAATTATCAGGAATTTTGCGCAGCAACTCCGGCAGCTTCGCCACGTTGGCCCGCAATCCGCCGCGCCTCGTCGCGTGTGAGATCGCCCGCGGAGCCCTGACCTGATTAAAAGCCAGAGACCGCCGCACCTCGGCCAGGACGTGCTGGACTTAATTTTGCCCGGACATTTTCGGGACCACGCGCCTCAAGCTCAGCCCGTTGCTCAGGCGTTAATGCTATCGTTTGTCTTCCCCGACTAAGCCGCGACAGCTTAGGCTATTGCGATCAGCAATGTCAGTAGTGGGAGGGCATCATGGACATGAGAACGGCAATCATCAGAATCTTTGAATGTGGCTCTGTCTCTTCGGCGTGTATCTTGCGACGACAATCGGCGTTGTGGTCGGGGCCTCGCGGGCGGTCTTCTGTTTGCCGTCATCGGGGGTGTCGGAGCGTTTTTGGTATCCGCCTTTGTTACTGGTGGCGCGCTTACACTTTTGGATATCGGAGACAGCTTGCACCGGCTGGTCGAAATCGCGGAGAAGCGAGACGCCGAATCTACACCGCGGCATCCAGGGGGGGCTGCTCACTTAACGTTTCCGCCCCAGTTTACCGCTGTTGCAATCAAGGCTTCCGCACCAACTCCGGCAGCTTGCCAATATTCCCCGCAATTCGCCGCGCCTTAGCGGGCGTTTGCTCTCCGATAAATCCATCGAGGCCCCAAACCGCTAGTCTTTCCTTCGGTCCATCTCCGTTCCACGTATCGAAGCCAGACCAGACTGCGATTTCCTATTCGCGTTTGTAGGAAGACGGGGCGCCAGGCGAACCAGCAATGCCACACCGTCCAACGAATTGCCGTTGATGACACTTGCGGATACATGGCAGAGACCCCCCGAAAGTCGAAAAGGCCACCCCACTTTTTATTATACCGCCATCCTGTGATGCGCAGACGACGTTTTTGTCACCACCGCACGTCGTTCCGTGCCTATTTATCTTGCAACAATAGGCAGCTTGGCGATATTCGCCGCGATCCGCCGCGCCTCATCGCACGTCAGCAATTTCGTCGTCAGGTTGCGGAGCTTCAGCGCCCAACTGTTCCATGAACTCGCGGGCCGTGGCCGAATCTGAAAAACACCAGCGGTAATAGATTTTGCCTTTCCTCAAAACTATATGCCCGTGCCGCGGCCTGATGTGTCGCGAATTGTGAAAGGCCAAGATCCGACGGCCTAATCCGAAATCCAAGCCGTCCCGACCCACAGCAAGCTCGACGATGTGAGGGTATTTTCTCTCATTCGTTCCCGGGTGAGGCAAATCGGGACCGCCGGCCGTGGGAATTCGCTTAGGGTTTCACTTAAGACAACGCCGGCGGCTTAGCGATGTTCACTGCGATCCCTCGCGCCGCGGACCGGCGCGCCATGACCACGGCGGCGGGAAGCGGCGGGCGCTCACCAAATTTCCCCTGCGCGATTTATTGTTGTCTAAAGGTAATTATCGCGTCAGCGTCTTCACCGTTCGGACTGCAGAACTTCTCCGCCGAACTGTTCCCTGAACGCGCTGGCCGCGTCCGAATCAGAAAAGCACCACCGAAAATAGATTTTGCCTTCTCTAACAATTGTCCGTCCATGTCGCGCTTGAATTTTTCGCGACCTGTGAAAGTTCATGATCCGGCGGCTCAATTCGACATCCAGTTTATCACCAGCGACGACAAGCTCGAGGATGTAGGGATTTTGCTTCTCGTTTGCGACCGCCTTCCGGTTAAATCCTTGGCGCATATCATGCCCGCCGGGTGACCGAGATAATGCGATCCGCCTACTTGCGGATAAACACCGGCAGCTTAGCAATATTCGCCGCGATCCGCCGCGCCTCATTCTTACTGAGCAATTTTGCTGCCGATCGCCGCCCCGGCTCATCCTCGAAATAGACGTACGCAAGCTGCTGGCCATTGTGGTCGCGCACGACAAAGCAGGCGTCCAATTCCTCGACAGACCAGGGCAGCGGCAAGCGGCGGGGTGGCCTAGGGGCTAGGCAAAAAGGGGCGGCGCAAAATATGCACAGAAAGCAAAGCCGCCGGGATGCGACCACCGACGGCTTTGCTCACGTCCCCAAGACGGTGCCGTGCCTCACACGGCATCGGCAGGGTTGTCGAACTGGCTCACTGTTCCAAGGCGGGCTAGCCCGACTAGGGAAGCTCGCGTTCTCGCGACGGCTTTTCTGCGGCTATCAGAGCCAGCTGACACAGGTTATCCACAGCTAAGTGGAGCACAACCACGGCGGCGGGAAGCGGCGCTGAGATATTGGGGGCGCGTTCACTGTGGGCGATTTCGAGACCGCTCCCAAGCGAACAGTTCCTGGAAGAGTGGGATTTCCGTGTCGAGGCCTGTATCACGCAGGATGGCGATCACTTCGTCTTCGGTGATTTCGTCATCGTCGTCGCCTCCTTCGTTGACGGCCTTGATGACTGCGTCGACCTGTTCCTTCGTGATCATGGTCTTTTTTTCTTGGGCTGGATGTGACGGGGGGTCATTCTTGTTCGAGGATGGCGCATGATCATCGCTTCGCCTCCAAAATTCACTCTCACATCATAGCAGAAGCTCGGAAGCGATCCGCCGCGCCTCGTCGCGTGTGTCGATGTGGCCAGATGCTTAAGATGAGGAACGAAGTTGAATTCTCTTAGTCATCCCATCGCGAGGATGATTTGCCGGCCAACCATTGCAATGAGCAATTTCGTGTTGACGGTAAGTAGCAACGGGCGCCTGCCCATCATTCGGTAAGACAATATGGCAAACACCGTCGCTCACCCATGCGCAAGCTACAAAGCGACCAGAAGCACCCACTGACGTGCAAAGGGCGCGCACTTCGGTGACCGGCATGACGCGCTCGTCGACTCTACCAGCATATGGGTGATCGTATTGTGCTGGTGGTTTGAGCTCGAGCCGGTATCGGACGTTGGCGCTAATCACGACCACGGCCGCGACGACCGCAACCGTGACGATGACCAGTAAGCCGACGCTCACGTTTCTCTGCATCGACAATCGCGTCTGCGCTGGCATTCTGGCCATTTGTCTACTGACAGTTTTGAGATCATTTTACCCGAGCGACGACCTCACCCGCACGAGTGAGGGAAACCCAACCTGGTCTTGGGCTGTCGACGAGCCAACCTTCCGCTTCTGCGTACGCGATGGCAGACGCGAGATTCGTGCTCTGCAGTGACAAATCTCTCATGGCTATGTCATGAACCCAAGTGTTGGCCATTGGCACGCGAACTTTTGCTCCGGCGGCCACTAACGCATTTAGAAGGCATATGGCGTTCAACCGATCCACCCGTACATTATAGGTCGATTACACGCCCGCCTGCGCCTCATCTCCGAGGATAAAAATTCGCCTCATCCTTGCTGAGCAGCTTGGCGGCCGAGCGCCGCCAGGCTCATAATAGTCATACGCCAGCTTCTGAACTAATTGGGGGGTGTTGCGATGAGGGTGGATTTGAAATCTCGGCTTCGTGCCGCCGCAAGAGTTTGCAGCGGGGCGATTATGATCCTGCTTGTGATCGTCGCACTCGGACCGGGCAAATGGACCCCCCGAACCGAACTCGGTTGGCAGTTCGACCACTTCATTGGCTATTTCGGAATCACGTTGTTCGTCTGCATCGCCTGGCCCAGGCCATTGGTGGTTGGCGGAGTCCTCGCGGTCTTTGGGGCGCTACTTGAAGGTCTGCAAGCTTTTACTCCAGATCGGACAGCGAATCTTGTAGCCGCACTCTGGGGCGCAGGCGGGGCACTAGCGGCCGCTCTCGTTGCTGAGTTCTTCATTCAAATGCGAGACCCGCGAGGGTTCGTCCGCTACCTTGTCGCTGTCCTAACCGGTGTTGCAGCCGCCTTGGCTTGGCAATCTTACGGCGATGGGGCCAAGCAGGTAATTGCGACAAACGCCCCAGAACTTGGCTGGTCACCGGGGACAAAGCAAATGATCGCAGGCTGGGTCCAGCAGCTTGGCTGGACGAAGCCACCGATTGGTTCCGAAAAGCAAGCGGCACCCGTTGCGCAGACTGCGCCCGAAACGGTCGTGTCGAAAGCTCCCGCCGTCCCTTCCATCGACCCGGCGCAGGTACAGCAGATAGCGCGGGATTTAGCTACGCTGCGGCAAACTGTAGAACAACTCGCCGCTGGTCTAGACCAGGTGACGCGTCAGATTGCCAGACTGGAAGCCGCAGACGTGGAAATCCTTGCGAATATCACCCCAGCGCCTCCTCCGCCGCGATCCATCGCTGCCGCTGCGCGTAAGCCCGCGCCGGTGCAACCGCCGTCGTCACGGGTACCGACAGCGCAACCGTCGTCACTGGCACCAATGCCACCGCGGCAGTAAGGCAAGTCGTCGCATGCTGGGCGAATGATCGACAGACCAAGGCGGCGGCAAGCGGCGCTGCTGGCGTGCGCCCTGCGCAGAATGCGCACCAGCGTGATGTGCTAGTCTCCAGCTTGCGCGGGGCACGGCCGACGGGCCGTCGCATTTCGCTTCACCGCCGAAATGCTTGCCCCGCGCTCCCTCCTCGGAGCGGTGCAGCGGTGAAGTCATGCCGATCCCTCCGCTCACGTTTGTGACGCCCAGCGTCGTAAGTGACCGCCCGCAAGCCCGTGCCAAGGTCAAACGGGATCTCAGGGAGATCTTGCGCGCGGCGGAGCAGTATCTCGGGCCACAACAGTTAGACCAAGTTGTGCATGATCATAGAAGGGCGCGGGCAGGCAGAACGCCTGACGAATCACTTAACGCACTCGTGCTTGAGAAATGGGATGCTTCACCAACAAGGGACAAAACGAAATTCTCCAAGGCTTTTCTCCAGGAACATCCCCAGGGCTACACTGAGGGAGCAGTTAAGGCGCGGCTGAAGCGTGTGCGGATCGCCCGAATCAAAGCCCGAAGGAGGGACCGAAAGCTGAAAGCGGCATCGCAGCGCCCGAGCCTCGTGGGCGAAGCGAGAGGGACAGAATAACCCCCCTTTAATTTGTCCGGGCAGAATGGGTGCGTTTGCAGCGGTTTTTGTTGTTGGGGTTCGAAAATGGTCTTACAAATTATTTTTTGTCGACACTGAGGTGATTTCGATGCCCCAGAAGCGATTCCCGTTCAAAGTTAGCACTGCAAAGCGCCTCATCGGTGCCGTCCAGGGGAAGGGCCTTACAGTCAAGTCTGTCATGGCGGCTCCGGACGGGACGCTAACAATCTCGATTCTTTCCGAAGTATCTCCTGAGGCGGATCGCCAGATAGACGACATCGTCGAAAACGAATGGGATGACTATGGCAAGCCTTCTGCGGCTTAGATACGTCCAGGCATGGATCGATCGTCGTAACGGTCAGCCCCGGTATTATTTCCGGCGATCGGGCTTCAAGTGCGTGCCGCTCCCCGGCTCGCCTTGGTCGCCAGAATTCATGGCCGCCTACAGCGAAGCTATGGCCGGTCAACGCGCGCCGGTCACTGGCACTCGTCGTCAGTTTCTGCCCGGGACGATGAACACCCTCGCCGCCTCGTATTTCAACTCCATGAGTTTCCGTTCACTGAAACCAAGCACCCAGTCGTTTTATCGACGCCTCATTGACCGCCTCTGCAAAGAGGCTGGCGACAATCGCGTGGCGTTGTTGGAGCGTCGGCACGTCGTTGCAATGATGGCGGAGTGGAGTGTGATCGGCCCGGACAGCGCGAACGGTCTCCGCAAAGTACTTCGGGGAATGATGAAGCACGCGGTCGAGATCGGCCTCCGTCAGGACGATCCGACGCGTGACGTTCGAGCGATCCGCGTCAAGTCAGACGGTTACCATTCATGGACCGAGAATGAAATCGCACAATTCGAGGCGTGCCATCCGATCGGTTCGCGAGCGCGACTTGCCTTCGCACTGCTGCTCTACACCGGGCAACGCCGAAGCGATGTAATCCTCATGGGGCCTCAGCACATTCGCAACGGACTGCTGCGCGTCAAACAGGTCAAGACCGGTGTGGAGTTATGGATACCCGTGGCACCGCAACTGCAAGAGATCATTGCCGCGAGTTCGGTCGGTCAGATGATTTTTCTCATGACTCAATATGGTAAGCCCTTCAGCGGAGATGGTTTTGGGCACTGGTTCCGCGCCGAATGCATTAGAGCCGGATTGCCTCATTGCAGCGCGCATGGACTTCGCAAAGCGTGTGCGCGGCGACTTGCGGATGCGGGATGCACTCAGCACGAAATCGCGGCGATCACCGGCCACGACAGTCTTAAGGAAGTCGTGCGCTACACGAAGGGGGCGGACCAGAAACGGCTCGCGACGACGGCGATGCAAAAGCTGACAAAACGCGAACAGGAAGTGTCAACGGAGGCAAACCCGTTGACAGAAAGCCGGAAATTATCGTGACAAATCAATACCCAAATAGCAGGGTCGCTCCCCGGCACGGTTTCGGCCACGGTCGGCACGCCCGGCAACGCCTTTGACGGCGTTGACGTCGTGACCGCCAGCGCGCGTAGTCGCCCGCCTTGAATGTGTCCGATCGAGGACGGCAAATTATCGAACA
>Ga0306920_100009131_pt1 | contig 13218 bp, 10 predicted proteins | sample flu12Cox44000170_FD_204666 | JGI IMG/M metagenome (GOLD analysis project Ga0306920, IMG submission 204666) | Lab enrichment of tropical soil microbial communities from Luquillo Experimental Forest, Puerto Rico - flux4day.12C.oxic.44.000.170 (v2)... | ecosystem: Environmental > Terrestrial >... | reverse complement strand
CGTTCTGTCGGATGTAGTACTTGAGCCCGTTCGGGAGCGACCCGGTCTTTACTGCGGCGTCGAACGGAAGCGCGCCCTGCAGGTTGAGTGGCGCCTGGGCAACCAGCGACGTCGGGCCGAGCGCCAGGACGAGCCGGAGAGAGAAGATCAATGCGACGAACAAGACGAACGGAGGGACGATCAGGCGACGAAGTCTGTTGTCCATATGCGCTCACCGATCTGGGCTTCAGTATTATTATCCTGAATGGGCCTTACGCTCCGGGCGCTGTCGCGGCGCCGGAGGCTGCGAGCTCGTGATGGCTGATGGCCTTGCCGAGTCAGGTGACCTCGAGCACAGGTGCATGAAGCGGTTGCGCGTCGCGGTCGTCGAGCGGGTCATCGAGCACGCTCGAAGGACCGCGCCCGAAGAATGTTGCGGTCTGCTGATTGGCGGTGGCGCCGAGATTGTCGAGGCGGTTGCGGCGCGCAACATCGCCGACCGACGAGCCACACGGTTCCTCATCGAGCCGCAGGATCATCTCGATGCGTTGCGCAACGCGCGGTGCCGGGGCCTTGACGTCGTAGGCTTCTACCACTCGCACCCACGATCGGCGGCCACGCCGTCCGAGACAGACCTCGCGGAGGCGAACTATCCCCACCATCTGTTCCTGATCGTCGGTCTTGGTCCAGCCGACTCCGGCCCGCGCCCGCCAGAGATTCGGCTCTACGAGTACTCGGCAGGCACCTTTCTCCAGATCGGGTACGTCGTCAGTCCCTGAGCGCGACGAGCGGATCCACGCGGCTCGCGCGAAACGCCGGAATGAAACTCGCCGCGACGGCGATCACTCCAAGAAACGTCGCTGCCACGGCGAGCGTCGACACGTCCGTCGGGCTCGTTTGGTACAGCAGCGCCGACATGAGACGGGTGGCAGCGATCGCGAGAGCAAGGCCCCCGGCCATTCCGAGACCTGCGAGCCGCAGGCCCTGACCGACGACATCGGCGATCACGTCGCGAGGAGTGGCACCGAGCGCGATCCGCACGCCGATCTCGCGCCGCTGCTGTGAAACGACGTACGCCAACACGCCGTACAGCCCGACAGCGGCCAGTAGCGCGGCAACCGTGCCGAACAGCGACAACAGGGTGACGCTGAACCGACGCCGCGTCAGGGAGCGCGACAACTGCTGGTCCATCGTCAAAATCGCGCCGATAGGCTGATCCTTGTCTACCTGGAGCATGGCGACGCGAACCGCGCTGGTGACGGCGGACGCCCCCAAAGGAGTTTTGAGGACGACGGTCATGAACGGAAACGCATCCTGGAGGTACGGAACGTAGAGCGTCGGCCTGGGAGGGGCCTCGAGGGAGGCCGCCCGGATGTCGCCGACGACGCCAACGACGGTGTACTCGGGGCCAGGATCGTTGATGAGAAAGTGCTCGCCCAAGGGCGTGCGGCCGGGCCAGAACCGCTGTGCGGCGTTGGCGCTGATCACGGCAACGAGCGGCCGGCCCGCCCGGTCGCTGTCCGTAAAGACACGGCCCTGTAGCACCGGAATGCCCATCGCGGCAAAATAATCAGGCGACGCCGTGCGATAGTCAGCCGCTGTTGGCACGTTCGGCGGGAGGCTCTTGATGGTGAGACCGCGCGTGCTGTTGCCCGGCAGCAAGGGCAGCCGGCTGGTCGCGCCAGCCAACTGGACGCCGGGAATCGCTTGCATCGCTTTCACGGTCCGTTCCCAAAACTCTGCGCGCTGCGGCTGCGTTTGGTACCGCGTGGCGGGGGGCGCGACGCGAAACGTCAGGACGCGATCGGGGTCGAACCCGCTTCGCACGTGCTGCAGCTCGAGGAGACTTCGAACCGTGAGTCCGGCCGCGACGAGAAGAACGAGCGAGAGGGCGATCTCGCCCGCCACGAGAATTGCGCGGAGCCGCCGCTGGCCGGAGCCGACCGCCCCGCGCGCCGACTGCTTCAGATCCTCGCTGACGCTCAGGCTTGCCAGCTGACGGGCGGGCGCGAGACCGAACAACAGGCCGCAGAGGGTCGAGATGACGAGACCGAATGTCAGCACAGTCCGGTCGACGGTGACTGCGCCGGTGGTCGTCAGGTCGGACGGGCTCAACGCGACGAGCGCCGGCACGAGCCACATCGCGACGAGCACGCCGGCCGCGCCGCCCGAGACCGCGAGAAGGACGCTCTCAGTCAACAGCTGCGCGAGAATACGCGAGCGGGTCGCGCCTAACGCGATCCGGACGGCAACCTCCTTGCGCCGCGCGGTGGCGCGCGCCATCAACAATCCCGACACGTTCGCAGTCGCGATGAGCAGCAGGAGGCCGACCGAGCCAAAGAGCAGCCACGTCGTCGAGCGGACGTCGGCCACGACCAGGTCGTCGCGGAGGCGAAGGAGTGTGGCGCCGGTGTTCGGGTTGTCGTTCGGATAATCGTGCTCGAGCGACATGGCCACGGCGTCCATGTCCGCCTGAGCCGAGGGAACGCCGACTCCGGGCTTGAGGCGCGCAAGCACGCTGAAATATGCATGGCTGCGCTCCGGCGACGGATCGTCCGACGGCGACAGCAGCGGATCGTCCGGCACGGACCAGTGCGGCGTCACCCAGACTTCCGCTCTTCCCGGGTATTGGACGCCGGGCGGCATGACGCCGATGATTGTGTAGCGCTCCCCGTCGAACCGGGTGGTCTGACCGATGATCTCCAGCCGCCCGCCAAACCGCTCGCGCCACAAGGCGTCGCCGATGACGGCCACGCGCGGAGCGCCGTACCCCTCGTCATCAGGCGTGAACGCGCGCCCGAGCGGCGGCTGAACTTGCAGCGTTGCGAAAAAATTTGCTGTGACCATCGCGGCCCGGCGCTGCTCCGGGTAGTCTCCGTCGGAGAGGACCATCGAGCTCTCCTCGAAGGCGGCCAGGGCGGTAAAACTGTGGCTTCGCACGCGCCAGTCGAGAAAGTTGGCGGGCGCCGCGTTGCCCGATCCCTGCCGCGTTTGCCGATTGGACTGACCGACCAGGACCAGGTCGTCGGCACGCGGGAAGGGCAGCGCGCGAAGCAGCGTGGCGTAGACGACGCTGAAGATCGCCGCGTTCGCGCCCACGCCCACGGCCATGGTCAGGACGGCGACGAACGCAAACCCCGGCGCCCGCACCAAGCCACTGAGTGCATATCGGAGATCCCGCGCGAGCTGTTCGACCGGCACGAAATGCGATTCCACAGTCGGCTTAGAGGCCGCTGGCGGGGGTTTTGGTTGGCGGCGCGTCGTCGTCAGAGGCGCCCGGCGGCAGTGCCGACCAGTTGGCGTGCAGGTGCAAGGAGCCGAGCTTGATGTTCACGTCGATGCCGAGGCGTACGAACACAGGCCGGACGACGATTGTGAATGGACCGTCGGCCGCAGCCGACAACCCCACGGTGATGAGCGCGATGGCAAAAACCAGCGCGGCACCGAGGGCCTTGACGAGCGGTTGTCGAACAGCCACGCGGCCAGCAAGGCCAAGATCGTGCCAAAAACGACGCGGCAAAGCATTGAACGTCGTCCAAATTCATTGGGAAAACGAGGCCGATCCGGGACCGAGAGTCGGCTACTGTCCGCTTGTGGGACGCCTACTGACCCGTATCGCGCAGCCCGGGGCGGATCTGAATGTTGACGGTCGCAAGGGCCACGGCCCTGTCCCGTCGCTTCAGTCGAAAGCTGACGCGGAACGTGCCTGCACGAAACACGTGTTCGACCGTGAAGCGGCGCTTGATTTCGGACTTGCCGGGTTCGTATGGAGCGCAGTCGTTCGTCGACGCGGACTGCGTGCCATCACCCCAGTCCCACTCGACGGTTGGACAGTAGTAGTCCTCATAGTCATCCGGCCCGCCGACCAGCTCCGCCGTCAGGACGACCCGGGCTGGTGACATGGCAATGAGCGGCTGTGCCTTCAGGGTCAGTTTGGGGCGTTTCGGGTCTGGCGGGGGATCCTTCTCGCTCTTTTGGGCCGCGGGCCGAACGGCCGCCGCCGACGCGACGGAAATCAGCGAGCCGCCTCGCGGGGATGAAGGGACCGGTGCAGGCAACGCCATCACCGCGACGGACGCGACGAACGCTAGCGAGGCGGCCAGTCGAGTCATGGCAGAAGCTGCACGCAATTGTACCGGCCGCCATGCGCGCCGGCAAGCACCATCAGCCATAATACGACGAATGTCATCCGCCACGGCCGTCGTCAACTTTACTCCGGGAGCTCCTGTGCCCCGGACCATCGCCATGTTCTCTGGTCCGCTGTCCGGTGTCGACGCCGATCTGTTGGTGGTCCCATGGTTCGAGGACGAACCTTCGCCGGAGACGGGCGGCCTCGACACGGCGGCGGGAGGCGAGGTGTCGCGCGCTCTGGCGCAGAAAGAGTTTCAAGGCAAGGCGTTTGACCTCTTCCTCACGCCAATCATCGACAAGAGTTGGCGTGTGAGTCGCGTGGAGCTCATCGGCGGCGGACGACGCGACGCCGCCGACGGCGAGGTGTTGCGCAAGCTCGCATCCGCCGCCGGACACGACGCCCGCAAGCGGCGGATTGCCCGCGTCGCTTTCGTGGTTCGCGGCGCGGGTGACGTCGCTACACTTGCGCAGGCCGCGGCCGAAGGATTGACTCTGGCCGAGTTCTACGGCGGCGGCTACAAGACCAGTGAGCCGACGCCAGCCGCGCCGCCGTCGTGGACCCTCGTCGCCGAGGGTACCGTAAACACGTCGGCACTGGCCACGGCGATCAAGAGAGGCCGCATCCTCGGCGAGTGCAGCAATCTGGCCCGGGACCTGGCCAACGAACCAGGCAACACGCTTACCCCGCGTGAGTTCGCCCGCCGGGCCGCGGCCATTGCCGCGGAGGGCGGTGTGACCGCAGACGTCCTCGACGAGAAGCAGATTGGCGACCTCGGCATGGGGCTCCTGCTCGGTGTCGCGCGGGGCAGCAGCGAGCCGCCGCGGCTGATTGTCTTCCGTCACGATCCCCCGGGTGCGCCTCCCTCGCCGGTGCTTGGGCTCGTCGGCAAAGGGATTACGTTCGATACCGGCGGCATCTCGATCAAGCCCGCCGACGGCATGGAACGGATGAAGGACGACATGGCGGGCGGCGCCGCTGTCGCATGCGCGATGCGCGCCATCGGGCTCCTGGGAGCGCCGATCCGCGTGATCGGCGTCGTGCCCACGACGGAAAACATGCCCGGCGGGCGTGCGATCAAGCCGGGTGACATCCTCAAAAGCGCGGACGGAAAGACCGTCGAAGTCATCAACACCGATGCGGAGGGACGTCTCATCCTCGGGGACGGTCTTTGGTACGCCCGGACAACCGGCGCGACGCACCTGGTCGACGTCGCCACCCTGACTGGTGCCGTGGTCGTGGCGCTTGGAAAGACGACCAGCGGACTCTTCGGCACGCCGAACGCGTGGGTGGAGCAGGTCCGACGAGTCGCGGATCGCGAAGGCGACCGGTCGTGGCCCATGCCAGTTTTCGACGATTACCGGGAGCAGTTGAAGAGCGAGATTGCCGATTTGTCGAATACCGGCGGGCGCCCGGCCGGATCGATTACGGCGGCGCTCTTTCTCAAAGAGTTCACCGGCGGCTTGCCATGGGTGCACGTCGACATCGCCGGCACCGCCTGGGCGGAGGAAGCGCGGCCGTTCATGCCGAAAGGCGCCACGGGCGTGGCGGTTCGCACGTTGGCTATGCTGGCGTTTGAAACGTTCGAAGCCTGAACGTGCACCCGTCCTCCCCGATCATCGTGAAGATCGTGGAGCCCAAACCGCAATCGTTGTACGACGTCGTCTTCGGAGCGATCGGGCTGACCGGCGTGCTGGCGCTCGCGTCGGTCGTGGCCGCCATCGTTCTGGCCGCGATCCTCTTCTGGTCGCGATCGCGCTAGAGGTGCATGGCGGCGAGGCCCCGGGCGGCCACCCTCAGGGCTGTTGTGACGCTACGACCGTCGTGTTCTTGAGCGACGTCTGATACTTCTTGATCGCCGCGAACAACGCATCGGCGATACGCTGTCGGTAACCGTTGCTCTTCACCAGCCTCGCCTCCTGCGCGTTGGTCACGAACCCAATCTCCGCGAGCACGCTCGGCATGGACGCGCCGATAAGCACGACAAACGGCGCCTGCTTGACGCCCAGATCCTTGATCGTCTTGTTCGACGACCGCAGGCGCTCGACCATCGCGTGCTGAACCTCGGTGGCGAAGTCGCGAGATTCGTCGAGCTTGTTGTTGAGCGCGATGGCCTTGACGATGTCCGGCAGCGCATTCATCCCCTGGCCCGACGCCGCGTTCTCGCGGGCGGCCACGGCGGCTGCGCTCAGGTTCGTCGCAAAGTTGAGGAAGTACGTCTCGATGCCGTGCACCTGCGCGCTGGGGCTTGCGTTGGCATGGATCGAGAGAAACAAATCGGCGCCTTCGCGGTTCGCGATCGCTGTTCGCTCTTGAAGGGCGACGAACTCGTCGGTTCGGCGGGTCAGCACCACCTCGACGCCCGGAACTTTCTTCAGCAGCTTCTCGACCCGCAACGCCACGTCGAGCACCAGCTCGGCCTCGACGACGCCACGAGCCTGCGCACCCGGGTCGTGCCCGCCGTGCCCGGCGTCAATCACGATCCGCGACACGCCGAGTCCCAGCTGTCTTGCGATCGAGAATCCGCCGTTGCTGTTGCGCGCGGCAGGCCTTCCGGGTCCCTGGTCCTTGGTGCCTGGTGCTTGATCGGTGGTTGATCCTTGGTCTGTCTTTGGTCCTACGTCCGTCTCTGGTCCAGTGTCTCCCGCGCCCCGTTCGGTTCCTGCGGCTGCCGCCCGAGCTGGCGGCAGCGTGGCGGGCGGTACGGGGGGCGATGGGGTCGGCGCCGCCGGAAGGGTTGCTCGCGCGGCAGCGACGTTCGGCAGGCTCGCACTCACCTCCGCCGCGCGTGCTTCTGCCAGGAGCAAGGTGTGCTGCGGCACGTTCCCGGGCGCGGTGCGCAACCAGACCGGCGTGACCGCGTGCGCGCGGAGCGGGGGCGACGTCGGCGGGGATCGGACCTCTCGCCGCCCCGGCGCTTCGGACCTGGCTGGAGCCGCGGCTGTCGTCGGCGGAGCCCCGCCCGCTCCCAGGGTTCCGGTCGTAGCCAAGGCGGCCGTGTCGCGAATGCAGTCGATCACGAGGCGGTACGGCCCGTACAACGGGTACACGCTGTAGCTCGAAATCCCGGTCGAGTCCAGCACGACGCGCGTCGTGTTGTTCGGGTGGCGGCCGATGCGGACCTGTCGAACGACGTCGGCATCGCGCTCAAATCGGACGGTCTGCTCGGCCAGCGCCGCCGCCGCCTTCGTGCCCGCCAGATCGACAAACACGCGCGACGGGTTGGAGAGCCGATCCTGCCGGAACTCGACTTCAGCGTCGAGCTCGATCACAATGCGGACCGCATCGGCGAGGACAAGACGCCTGATCTCTTTAATCGTCGCCAAGCCGTTCCTGTCGGCGCCGTGCGATTCGATCGGGCGCGGTCCTTCCACGGCTCGCGCGTCGGTCACACGCGGGGCCGGCGCGCGGGACGAGGGCAATGCCGGCGCCTCGGTGACAGTCGGCTTTGGCGGCTCCACCACACGCGGTGGTTGACTCGGTTCAGCGGTCCACCGCGCCAACTGGGCGGGCACCTGCGCCGCCAGCTTGCTCGTCGGATACATGGATGCAAGCTGTCGCAGCAGCCGCAGGCCAGCGTCCTTGTCCTGAGGCTGACCGAACTTCACAAACGCATCGAGCTCGAGCTCCGCCGCTTGCCACAGCGCGTTGTCGCAATAACTGCTGGCCGGGTAGTGCCGCACCACGCGCTCGTAACGTGCGACGACGGCGCGCAGGTCCGCCAGGACGGACGGATCGGCATCGTCCTCGTTCATGGCTGCGCGCACGGCCCGCTCGCGCGCGAACGCGTCGTTGTACATCGTGCGGACCGGCGGCACGGCGGGCAAGGCGGTCAAGACGGCCAGCGCGAAAGCGAGTGTGGGCTTCACCATAAACAATTACCGTAGCTGCGCGTCAACTTCGTCGAAGTAATGCTTGTCGACGAGCACCTCACGCGCCTTTCCGCCCGTGCCCGGCGACACGAGCCCTTCCGCTTCCATCATGTCCACGAGCCGCGCCGCGCGGCTGAATCCGATGCGCAGGCGGCGCTGAAGGTACGAAATAGACGCCTGCCCGCTCGAGACCACGATGCGCGCGGCTTCCTCGTACAAATCGTCCTTCTCGAGCTCGAGACTGCCGTCGGCCGCTGTCTTGTCATCCGCCGTAATGCTCTCGTCGTAGATCGGGCGGCCCTGCTTGCGCAGATAGCTTGCGAGACGCGCGGTCTCCTGCTCGGAGATATACGGCCCGTGGACGCGAGTGAATCGAGACGAAGCGGGAGGCAAAAAGAGCATGTCGCCCCGGCCGAGCAGCTGCTCTGCACCGTTGCCGTCGAGAATCGTGCGCGAGTCGATCTTGGTCGCCGCGCGGAACGCGATCCGCGACGGAAGATTTGCCTTGATGAGCCCCGTGATCACGTCAACCGACGGCCGCTGCGTCGCGAGGATCAGATGGATACCGACGGCGCGCGCCATCTGCGCGAGTCGCGCAATCGATTCTTCCACCTCGTTGCCGGCAACCATCATCAGGTCGGCCAGCTCGTCTATGACGACGACAATGAACGGGAGGCTCTTGAATTCCTGGCCTTCCTTCGGCTCGCGTCTCTCGAGCGCCGCGTGCGTCATGTTCCGGTTGTACTGCTCGATGTTGCGAACGCCCTCCGCAGCGAGCTGCTTATAGCGCTCCTCCATCTCACGGACCGCCCAGCGCAGAGCATTGGCCGCTTGCTTGGGATCCACGACGACCGGCGTCATCAGGTGCGGAATGTCGTCGTACATCCCGAGCTCGAGCCGTTTCGGATCCACCAGGATCAGCCGCACATCGTCGGGGGTCGAGCGATAGAGGATGCTGGTCAGCATGGCGTTGATGCCGACCGACTTGCCAGCCCCGGTCGACCCGGCGATGAGCAGGTGCGGCATCGTCGTCAGGTCCGCCATGTACGGCTCGCCGTGAATCGTCTTGCCGAGCGCGAGCGTCAATTTCGACGTTGATCGGCGATACATCTCCGACTCGAGCAGTTCGCGCAGCGAGATCTGCTCGCGGTTTCGATTGGGAATCTGGATGCCGACGGTGGATTTGCCGGGGATGCGGTCGATGAGCACCGATTCGGCCTGCATCGCCAGGCAGAGGTCGTCCGCGAGGCTGGTGATCTTCGCGTATTTGACCCCTGCGTCCGGCTTGAATTCGTAGGTCGTGACGACGGGGCCGGGATGAATCTGGACGACCGCGCCCTCGACCGAGAACTCCCGGCACTTTTCTTCGAGCAGGCGTGCGCTCTCCATCAGCTCGCGCTCGTCGATCTTCCGCTCCGTTTTGGCGGCGTCGAGCAGCGCCAGGGGCGGCAGCGTGTAGTCGCCCTTCCGGCGCTCGGCCGGCGCTTTCGAGATGGGCTCGGGATCGGGCAGCGGCAGCGGCGTCGCCACCGTGACCTTCGGCGGCTTGAGGGCGTACCGCCAGCCTGCAAATCCGGAGCGCGCGACATTGCCGCCGGCGGCGTCTTCGTCCCCAGGGTCGTGCTTGCCCGCGTCGTCGGCAGCGTCATGTCGCCCGGCCCCGCGGCCCTCCCCCTCGCCGCGACCTGCCTTCGCTTTGTCGAGCGTCCGGGCGCCCTCCTTGACCATGCCGTCGCGTCCCCCACCGGCGCGGGATGGCATGGCCGGCCGCCGGTCGTCGCCCATGTCGGCGCCCTCGGCGTCGGTCGCGGCCGACCCCAATGCGAGCGCCGATCGCCTGATGTCAGGGGGCACTGCGCCCTTTTTCGTGTGCTTCGCGATGACCTCGCGTCGCTCCTGTTCCCGTCGCCGTTCTTCACGCCATGCGTGCAACGAGTCGACGCCCCGCGTGGCGGCTGCCTTGAGCGAGCCCAGAATGGCGCCGAAGAAGCGCCCGAAGGAAAACTGCGTCGACATGATGACCGCGAGGAAGATCATGGCGAGGATCACGATGAGCGAGCCCGTGCGCGCGAGGTAGTCGGACATCTCCCTGGCAAGGAGCTCGCCCACGTAGCCACCGGCGCGAAATGGCTTGCCGGCGACGTCGAGCGAGCCGAACACCAGACTGAGAAACGCGCTGATGCACGACACGAGGAGGATCGCGCCGGCGGCCTTCGTCGCGGCGGCATCGAGGGTGCGGCACCAGAAGTAGTTCCAGCCCACGACGACGAACACCGCCGGAATGGAGTACGAGGCGTAGCCGAAGAGCTGGAACGACAGCTCCGCGAGAAACGCACCGACTCTGCCGGCAAAGTTGGCCGGCACCGTGTGGAGACCGGTGCTGAAGAACCATGCGGGGTCGGTCGGCTCGTAGGTCGCGAGCGCGACAATCCAGATGAGCGCTGCGGCGAACAATGCCACGCCCACGAACTCGCTGACTCGCCGCGAAACGGTCGACGCCCTCACGTGTCAAATCTCCATGATGACGGGCAGCACGAAGGGCCGCCGGCCCGAACGCTTGCGAAAGAACCGCCGCAGTTCCACACGCAGCTTCTCCTTGATGAGCCCTTGATCGGTCCTTTCCTCCACGCTCGTGTGCTCAACGACGTCGCTCAGCAGCCGGGTACCGTCGGCGAGCAGCGCCTCGCTGTTCTCCATGACGAACCCGCGCGTGATGATGTCGGGCACGCCCTCGAGCGCACCCGTCTGCTTGCTGATGGCGACCACCGGCACGACCAGGCCGTCCTCGGCCAGGTGTCGCCGGTCGCGCAGGACTTCGTCACCAACCTCGCCTGTGAGGGTGTCGTCGATGAGCACACGGCCGACCGGCGCCTTGCCCGCAATGCGGGCGCCCGTCGTGTCGAACGTGAGCACGTCGCCGTTCTCGGCGAGCAGAATTTCCGGTCGCGGATCGCGCCCGGCGAACACCTTCCGCGCGACGCGCGCGTGCTGGGAGAGCTGACGGTACTCGCCGTGCACCGGCACAAAGTAACGCGGGCGGACCAGCGACAGCATCAGCTTGAGCTCTTCCTCGCTCCCGTGACCGGACACGTGAACGTGCTTGATGCCTTCGTGGATGACGTCGGCCCCGCGGTGCGCGAGATGATTGATGACCCGGCCGATGGGCTTCTCGTTGCCGGGAATCGCCCGCGCCGACAACACAACCGTGTCGTCGTCGCCGACCTTCACGTGCCGGTGGTCGTCGATGGCGATGCGCGACAGCGCCGCCGCAGGCTCGCCTTGCGACCCGGTCACAAGGCACAGGACATCCTGGGCAGGGTAGTTGCCGACGTCCGAGTCGCGGATTTGAACGCCGGCCGGGATCCGGAGATGGCCGAGGCGCTGCGCGATCTCCGAGTTCTGTATCATCCCGCGGCCGACGAACGCCACCTTGCGGTCGAACTGGGACGCCAGGTCCACGAGAATCTGCATCCGGTAGATGCTCGACGCGAATGCAGCGACGACGAGCTTCCCCGTCGAGCTGGTGAAGATCTCCTCGAAGGCCTCAATCACGTCACGCTCGGAGCCCGTAAACCCGCGCCGATCGATGTTCGTGCTATCGGCGAAGAGCGCCAGAACACCTGCGGTCCCAAGCTCCGCGAACCGATGAACGTCGAAGTGCTCGCCGTCAATCGGCGTCTGATCGATCTTGAAGTCGCCGGTGTGAACGACGACCCCGATCGGCGTGTGGATGGCGAGTGCGACGCAATCCGGCATGCTGTGCGTCACCCGGATGAACTCGATCTCGAACGCGCCGACGGTCACCCGCTGACGCGGCTGCACCGACACGAGCCGGTGGGCGCTGTCGAGGCCGTGTTCCTGTAACTTGGGCTCGACGAGCGCCAGTGTCAGCGGCGTGCCGTAGATCGGGCCGTCGACGAGGGGCACGACATGCGGCACGGCGCCGATGTGATCCTCATGCCCATGCGTCAACACCAGGGCCGCCGCTCGGGACTTTTCCAGGTACGAGAGATCCGGGATGATGCGGTCGACGCCCAGCAGTTCGGGATCCGGAAACATCACGCCGGCGTCGACGACAATCGTCGTCTCGCCCCACGAGAGCGCGAGCATGTTCATCCCAAATTCGCCAAGGCCGCCGAGCGGCACCACTTCGAGCATCTGAAACTGGAGAGAGACGCACCTTCGCCGCGCATGCTCCGAGGCTGAGCGATGCGCTCGTCGAAAGGGACCGCTCTTGTTGCGGCCCGATCAGGCTGCTGGGCGCGCCTGAGATAAACATGGCGGGATGAACGACTTACGGCTGCTGACTATAGCACAGCCCGGGAGCATTGTGAGAAATCGTCGGCGAGCCTCGCGAACTCCGCCACCGTCAGTGTTTCAGGGCGACGAGTGCCGTCCAGCCAGCCGGGCAGAGGAGGTGCGTTCCCGAGCGCTCGGACGGCATTGGCCATCGTTTTTCGGCGCCTCGTAAAGACCGCCTGGACGAGCTCACTGAAGAGCTGTCTGCTGCGCACGGCCGGCTCGTCTGGATGAAACCGGAGGCGGACAACCGACGACAACACCCGCGGAGCAGGGCGGAAGGCGCCGGCGGGAAGGTTCAAGAGCCGGTCAATGGTCGCGCTTTGACGGATCAACACGCTGAGGACGCCGTAGTCTCTGCCGCCTGGCTTCGCCAGCAGCCGGTCGGCGACCTCCCGCTGCAGCATGACGGTGGCGTCAGTCAGCCGGACGCCCGCGCGATAGAGCTCGACGAGCCGGAAAAGCATTGGCGAGGCGACGTTGTAGGGAAGGTTGCCGGCGACACGAAGGTGATTTCCCGCATCCCGAATCCCAAAACGCAGGAAGTCGCCTTCCACGATGGTCACGTTGGGCGGCATCGTGCGGCGCAGCTCACCCACGAGGTCGCCGTCGATCTCGACGGCGGTGACGGCCCTGGCGCGCGTGGCCAGCGATCGCGTTAGTGCACCGTGGCCGGGTCCGATTTCGACGAACGTCTGATCAGACCGCGGATCGATGGCGCGAATCACTTTCTCGACCCACGCCGGCTCGAGGAAGTGTTGGCCGAAGCGCTTCATTCGTCTCATTGGGCTTCGCCGGGAGTGCGACCCTTTTTTCGCCAATAGTTCTCTTCGATCTCCTCGATCTCTTCTTCGGTCAGCCCGAAATAGTGACCGATTTCGTGAATGAGCGTTTCACCGAGGGCGACGACCAGATCATCCTCGTCCTCCGCCTCGCGCT
>Ga0306920_100009130_pt1 | contig 13219 bp, 11 predicted proteins | sample flu12Cox44000170_FD_204666 | JGI IMG/M metagenome (GOLD analysis project Ga0306920, IMG submission 204666) | Lab enrichment of tropical soil microbial communities from Luquillo Experimental Forest, Puerto Rico - flux4day.12C.oxic.44.000.170 (v2)... | ecosystem: Environmental > Terrestrial >... | reverse complement strand
CGACGAGATCCACATCCCGGCGGCGCTGAATCTGCTGTTCCAGAGCACCTATGACTGGGACTTCCACACCGTGCCCCAGGAGCGGGCGGCAGGGCGGTCCATCTACTGGCCGCGCGGGCGGATGCTCGGCGGGTCCTCGTCGATGAACGCGATGATCTACATCCGCGGCAACCGGCACGACTACGACACCTGGCGGGACGAGTACGGCTGCAGCGGCTGGGGTTACGCCGACCTGATGCCGTACTTCCGCCGGGCCGAGGGCAACTCCCGCGGCGCCGACGCCTACCACGGCGGGACCGGCCCGTTGTCCGTGTCCGACCTGGGCTTCCAGTCGCCGATGACCAGGACATGGGTCGCCGCCGCGCAGGAGTGCGGGCTGCCCGCCAACGACGACTTCAACGGCGCGCAGCAGGACGGGAGCGGCTTCTACCAGGTGACCCAGAAGGATGGCCGCCGCTGCTCCGCCGCGGACGCCTACCTCCGCCCGGCCATGGCGCGGCCCAACCTTGAGGTCAAGACCGACGTGCGCGTCACCAAGGTAGTGGTGGAGGGCGGCCGGGCCGCCGGGGTGCGGTACCTGCAGCGCGGCGTCGAGGAGACCGCCTACGTCCAGGGTGAGGTCATCCTGAGCGCCGGCGTCATCGGCAGCCCGCAGCTGCTCATGCTGTCCGGCATCGGGCCCGCCGACCACCTGCGCGAGGTCGGCATCGGCGTGACCGTGGACAGCCCCGGCGTGGGCGCGAACCTGTCCGATCACCCGGTCGTGCCGGCCATCTGGCGGACCCCGAAGGTGCCCGCCCTGTGGGAGAAGGCCGGCCCGAAGAACCTGTTCCGCTGGCAGCTGCGCCATTCCGGCCCGTTCACCTCCAACATTGCCGAGTCCGGCGGGTTCAGCCGGACCCGGCCCTCGCTGCCCGCGCCCGACCTGCAGTGGCACGCGCTGCCCACCCCGTTCGGCAACCAGGGCCTGGCCGACCCGCAGACCCGGGCGTTCACGCTGCTCATCACGCTGGTGGACGTCGGCAGCCGTGGGCGGATCTGGCTGCGCAGTACCGACCCGCGGCACAAGCCCGCGATCGACCCGGCCTACCTGTCCGACAGCGCGGACGTCGCCTCGCTGGTGGAGGGCGTCCGGATGGCCCGCGAGTTCGCGGTGGCGAGCCCGCTGGCCAAGGTCTGCACCGAGGAACTGGCCCCCGGCCCCGAGGTGCACACCGACACCGAGGTGCGCGAGTGGATCCGGCGCGACCTGGGCACCCTCTACCACCCGGTCGGGACCTGCGCCATGGGCGGCGACTCCCGGCTGGCCGTCGCCAAGATCACCAGCGTGGTGGACCCGGAGCTAAGGGTGCGCGGCGTCGAGGGCCTGCGGGTCGTGGACGCCTCCGTGATGCCGTCCGTGCCCCGCGGCAACACCAACGCCCCGACGATCGCCATCGCCGAGCGCGCAGCGGACCTGATCCTCGGCAGGGCGCCGTTGGAGCCCGCTGACCCCGCCCTGGAACGCGGGCTGCTTCCCGTCGAGCTGACCTAGCGTTCCGGCTGGCCCAGCCGGCCCCGGCCCGGAGTCGGCCCGGCCTAAGCCCCGCTGGCCAGGCCCAGCCACAATCGATACTTAACCGCCGCTGAATCCCGCGCTGCGATGCTTCGGGCAGATGCCTGAGCGGCGCGCCTGCGGGGGCCGGGCCGCTCGGATCTGGGGCCTCGAAGGGGAGCGGGGCCCCTTACTTTTTGCCGTAACGCTTGCCGTGCAACAAAGTGGTGAGCGTCAGCAGCCGGTTCATGTCCTTGTCGCTGCGCGCCAGCGTGGTCAGGTTCAGCGGCGGCTTCATCCGCTGCCTGGTGATCGACTTGGGCCTGCTGAACTCCCGCAGCCCGTCCGCACCGTGGATCCGGCCGAAACCGGAGTCGCCCACCCCGCCGAACGGGAGCGACGGCACGGTCGCGTACGCGATCACCGAGTTGATCGAGGTCATGCCGCTGCGCAGCGCCCGCGCGGTGTCCATGGCCTTCTTCGCGTTCTTGGCGAACACCGCGGAGCCGAGCCCGTACCGGCTCGCGTTCGCCAGCTTTACCGCCTCGGACATGTCGTTCACCCTGGTCACCGTGATGGTGGGCCCGAACGTCTCGTCCTGCACCGCCATGCTCTGCTCCGGCACGTCGGCCAGCAGCGTCGGATCCACGTAAGGCCGGCGGATGCTCTGCATGCCGCCAACGACCGCGCGCCCGCCCCGGGCGATGGCGTCGGCGATGTGGTCCTCCACCACGTCAAGCTGGCTGGGCATGGTCATCGGCCCATAGCTGGCCTCACGGTCGTCGCCGGCCCGCGCCGCGGCCATGCGCTCGGACAGCTTCTCCACGAACGTGTGGTAGACCTCGTCCACGACATAGACCCGCTCTATCCCGATGCAGGTCTGCCCGGCGTTGGACACCGCGCCCCAGGCGGCGGCGTCGGCGGCCGCGTCCAGGTCCGCGTCGGCGCCGATCAGCATGGCGTCCTTGCCGCCGCACTCGGCGACCAGCGGCGTGAGGTTCTGCGCGCACGCGGCCATCACCTTGCGGGCCGTGGGGCTCGACCCGGTGAACGCGATCTTGTTGACCGCGCTCAGCGCGAGCGCCTCGCCGGTCGTGCCCGCCCCGGTGATCAGCTGCAGCACCGGCTTTTCCGGCACGACCTCGGCGAACGAACTGACCAGCCAGCCGCCGACGGCGGGGGTGTACTCGCTCGGCTTGAACACCACGGCGTTGCCCGCCGCGAGCGCGTAGGCCAGCGAGCCCATCGGGGTGAACACCGGGTAGTTCCACGGGCCGATCACGCCGATCACGCCGAGCGGCGCGTACTCGACGTAGGAGGCCTGGTTCAGCGCGGTGAGCCCGCTGCGCACCCGGTGCGCGCTCAGCACCTTGCGGGCGCTGCGGGCCGCCCAGTCGATGTGCACGATCGCCAGGACGATCTCCAGCTTGGCGTCGTCCAGTGGCTTGCCCGTCTCGGTGTGCACGAGTTCGGCGAGCCGCCCGATATAGCGGGTCAGGTGCGACTTCCAGGCCAGCAGGCGGGCCTGCCGCTGCTTCCAGTCCAGGCCGGCCCACCAGGCCGCGGCCTCCTGCGCCCGCTCCACCGTGGCATCCACCTCGGCCTGGCCGAACACGGGGAAGGTGGCGATGACTTCTGAGGTCGCCGGGTTGACCGAATCGAAGGTCTCCGGGGCGCCGGTTTGTCCTGCCGTCTGCAGCGTGTCCATCGCGTCCTCGCGTCTCGCCGGGGGCCTCCTGTTACGCGTTAGTAAATCATCGCCGGCGCCTGCTCAGATACCGCCGCCGGACCTCACCGGCGCCGTGCCGCGCATCTGGTTGACTGGGGGATCGTGCATACCGAGCCGCAGCGGCCGCCCGGACGGCCATATGTGCTGCTGAGCTGCGCAATGTCCGTGGATGGCTGCCTGGATGCGCCGGGCCCCGAGCGGCTGGTGCTGTCCGGGAACGCCGACCTCGACCGGGTGGACGCCGAGCGGTCCGAGGCGGACGCGATCATGGTCGGCGCCGGCACCATCCGCCGCGACAACCCACGCCTGGTGATCCGCTCCGCGGGGCGCCGGGCCAGCCGGGTGGGCCGCGGCCTCCCCGAGAACCCGGCCAGGGTGACCCTCACCGCCAGCGGCGACCTGGACCCGTCAGCCCGGTTCTTCGACGCCACCGGTGGCGCCGGTCCCGTTGTGTACTGCGCCGCCCCGCAGGCGCCAAAGCTCCAGAACATGCTGAACGATAGTGCCCCCGTCATCGCCGTCCCGCCGCCGGTGGAGCTCGGGGCGATCCTTGCCGACCTGTCCCGCCGCGGCGTGCACCGGCTGCTGGTCGAGGGCGGGGCGCGGCTGGGACGCGAGTTCCTCGCGAACGGGCTCGTGGACGAACTGGCCCTGACCGTGGCCCCGTTCTTCGTCGGCGCGGCGGCGGCGCCACGGTTCGCCGGGCCCGGCGTGTATCCGCATGACCCCGCACGGCCGATGCACCTGGCGGAGGTACGCCAGCTCGACGATGTCGTACTGCTGCGATACCTGCTCGGCGGGGATGGCCCGGCGGCGCGCACCGGGAACCGGGCGCGCCCGAGCGCCGGGCGGGACGCGGTGGCCAGCGAGAACCGTGGCGCCGCAACCGGCCCTGGCACCGGGGCGGAGGTGACGGCCGCGGACCAGGCGTGGCTTGCACAGGCGATCGAGCTGTCGCGTCGCTGCCCGCCGTCGCCCTCGGCGTTCTGTGTCGGCGCCGTCGTGGTGGCGGCCGACGGCGCGGTCATGGCCACCGGCTACTCCAGGGAGACCGGCCCGAGTGTGCACGCGGAGGAGGCGGCGCTCGCCAAGATCGGTCCGGCCGACCCCCGGCTCGCCGGCGCCACCCTGTACAGCTCGCTGGAACCGTGCCGGGTCCGCGCCTCCCAGCCCACCCCGTGCGCGGAGCTCATCATCGCCGCGGGCCTGCGCCGCGTGGTGATCGCCTGGCTGGAGCCGCCGGTCTTCGCGCCCGGGGGAGGGGCCGCGCTGCTCCGCGAGGCAGGCATTACCGTGGTGGAGGTCCCGGGCCTGGCCGCCGAGGCGCGCGCCGTCAACGCCGCGGTCCTCGGCGAGCGGGGCCCGGCTTCGTGACGCTTGGCGTGGAAGGGGCGGCATGGCGGAAAGGCAAGGCGCAGTGACGGAGGAACGGGGCCTTGGCCCATCGGGGGGTTCCAGGGGGGTCGCCCCCCCAGGCCAGCACAGCGGGTATGTGGATCTTCGCTCGGACACGGTGACCAGGCCCACGGCGGCCATGCGGCGCGCCATGGCCGACGCCGAGGTGGGCGACGACCTGTTCGGCGACGATCCGACGGTCCTCCGGCTGCAGGAGCAGGCCGCCGCGCTGACCGGCAAGCAGGCCGCGCTCTACCTGCCCACCGGCACGCTGTGCAACCAGATCGCGATGCACGTGCTGGCCGGCCCCGGGCACGTCGTGGTGTGCGAACAGGCCGCGCACGTCGGCACGCACGAGCTGATCTCGTCGGCGATGCTGTCCTCGATCACGTTCCGCACGATCGCGGGCCGGCCGCACGGCCTGCTGACCGCCACCCAGGTGGCGGCCGCGGTGGAGCCGGTGCCCTACGACCCTGCGGTCGTGGGCCTGGTGGCCGTGGAAAACACCCACCAGGTCGGCGGCGGCACGGTGATGCCGGCCGGCGCGCTGGCGGAGATCGCGGCGGTCTGCGCGGGCCGGGGCGTGCCGCTGTACCTGGACGGCGCGCGCATCTTCAACGCGTGCGCGGTGACCGGGACGCCGGTGTCGCAGTACGCGGCCCAGGCCAAGGCGATGATGTTCTGCCTGTCCAAGGGGCTCGGCGCGCCGATCGGCTCGATCCTGGCCGGGGACGCCGCGTTCATCGAGGAGGCGCTGCGGCTGAAGATCCTCTTCGGTGCCGGGTGGCGGCAGGCCGGGATCATGGCGGCGGCCGGGCTGATCGCCCTGGCCGAGGGGCCGGGGCGGCTGGCCGAGGACCACGAGAACGCCCGCAGGCTCGCCGAGGGGATCGCCGCGATCCTGCCCGGTCACGTCGACCTGACCGCGGTCCAGACCAACATCGTGTTCGTGGATGTGGCGGGCACCGGGCAGCCGCTGGACGCGTGGTCCGCCGCCCTGGCGGGCGAGGGCGTCCAGGTGACGATCGTCGCGGGCAAGCTCCGGCTGCTCACCCACTCGGACGTGGATGCGAAAGACGTGGACACCGCCGTGGATGCCTTCCGCCGCGTTGCCGGCGAATTCGGCCTGGTGCACGCCGCGCCGGCGCTGTGATTTTCCCGCCCCCGGCGCTTCGCGCCCCGCCCCCAGCCTCTGAGCCTGCCGCTCAAGCCAGCATGCCGATCAGGACGGAAGCCCGGTGACACTCCAGCTCATCAACCCCGGCGGCCTGCCTATGCCGACTGTGACTCGGCGTCTTCCTCGGATGCGGGCTGAGCCTCGCCGGGATCGGCCGGTGCCGCCGCCTCGGCGTGGTCGGCCGGCGCCGCCTCGAGGTGGTCGGCCGGCGCCGCCTGGAGGTGGTCGGCCGGCGCCGCCTGGAGGTGGTCGGCCGGCGGCGTGTCGGCCTGGGTGGCGGGCGGTGTGCCGGCCTGGGTGGCGGGCGGTGTGCCGGCCTGGGTGGCGGGCGGTGTGCCGGCCTGGCTGGCGGGCGGGACTTGGGCCTGGCTGGTGGGGGGCGGCGTGCCACCGTTGCTGGCCGCCGCGTGCGCGGACGCGGTCTTGCCCCGCGCGACCATGGCCGCTATTTGCGGATCCGCCAGTGCGGCGCCGTACCGGATCGCCACCAGCTTGCCCACGGCGGGGTGGCCGCCCAGCGCCGGGGCGCAGTCGCAGCCGGTCAGCGCGGCGATAGCCTCCAGCGTGCCCGAGGTCAGCTCCGGCCCGACCATGCAGGGAGCCAGGGCAACGCGCGGGACCGCCTGGCGCAACCGGGCGGCCGCATCCTTGATGCCGCCGGGATCGTTGAGGGACGCGGCGGCCACCGGCGTGGTGAGGCGGGACGCGAGCAGCACCGCGACCACCTCGGCGGCCTGGACCGCTTCCTCGCCGCCCACGGCACCCACGATGACCCCGTCCGCGGCGGTCTCGGTCACAATGCTGATCCGGCCGACCCTGGCGGCGCGGGCCAGGCCGACGTCGGCCAGCCGCGCGTGCAGCGCCTCGGCGAGCAGCGGGTGCGGGCCCAGCGGGTCGGCGATGAGCAACTGTGCCTCGGCCGCCGCGACCGACTCCGAGATGGCCTGGTCCACCTCCGGGATCGGGAATGGCATCAGCGGCACGACCACACCGGCCAGGATGTCGTCCTGGATGACCAGATCGGCGAGCACGTCGTCCAGATGATCCCGGTTGCCGCGCAGGAAACCGATGCGTACCTCGGCGCCAGGGCAGGAGGCGGCCGCCATGTCGGCGATGTGCTCGGCGACGTCTTCGCTTTCCGGTCTGGCGGACCCGGGGACGGCGATCACCAGCGCGGGACTGTCGGACGGCAGCGAGAGCTGGTGCGCGCTGCGATGCCGCCCGGTCCGGCGATAACGGGAGGTCCGGACCGGAAGGACCGCTCCTGGGTCCTGGTCAGCGCTCATATCAGCGCATCGTAACCAAGCAGGCCGCCTTAGTGCGGACAATTAGGGTCACAGCTGTCTATCGCCCGCCTCCGGACGACCGCGCGGCATGCGAACGGCGCCGGGATCGCCCTACGGCCCGCTAGAACAGGGTGTTTCCGGTCTCGACGCCGCGCATCGAGTCGTAGTCCAGGGTCACGCACCGAATGCCGCGGTCCTCGGCGAGCACCCGGGCCTGGGGCCTGATCTCCTGGGCCGCGAAGATGCCGCGCACTGGGGAGAGTGCTGGATCCCGGTTGAGCAGTTCGAGGTATCTGGTCAACTGCTCGACACCGTCAATTTCGCCGCGTCTTTTGATCTCCACGGCCACGGCGGCCGAGTCCTGGTCCCGGCACATCAGGTCCACGGGGCCGATCGCGGTCGGGTATTCCCGGCGAACCAGTCGCCAGCCCTCGCCGAGCAGGCTCACCTGTGCGGCCAGCAGTTCCTGCAGGTGCGCCTCGACGCCGTCCTTCTGCAATCCCGGGTCGACACCGAGGTCATGGCTGGAGTCGTGCAGCACCTCTTCGATCGTGATGCGCAGCTCCTCGCCGCCCTTGCTCACCACCCGCCAGGTGCCCTCTGACTCTTCCAGCCGGCAGGGCGGCGACATCCAGTTCAAAGGCTTATAGGAGCCGCCGTCGGAATGCACTAGCACCGAGCCGTCCGCCTTGAGGAGGATCAGCCGCGTCGCCATCGGCAGATGCGCGCTGAGCCGCCCCACGTAGTCCACGCTGCACCGCGCAATGACAAGCCGCACGAGAGGCAACTCTAGCTAGTGCCCCGGACCGTGAGAGGGCAGGATCTATGGGTGGGCGCCGATACATGCCTCAGGAGGACTCGGCCATCTGTATGACCGTCGCCTGGACCTGGTCGAGGATGTCTGGGCAGGCCCGCCGGTGCATGAAGACCTTCATGATGCAGGCTCTGCGCGGGCGGCGGCCCAGGCCCGAAATTCCTTGCAACGTTTGTCCGAGCGGGTGTCGATCCGGGGCGGGCATGTTCGTGTAGCAGCTGAGAGGGCTCCGATCACCAGGAGGAACACGCGATGAAGCAGTACCTGATCAGCTTCTACCAGCCCGACGGGCCGCCACCGCCGCCGGAGAGACTGGACAAGATCATGGCTGACGTCGAGGCGGTGCGCGCCGAAATCCAGGACGCGGGCTGCTGGGTCTTCAGCGGCGGGCTGCACGCCCCGAGCACCGCGACCGTGCTGCGCCCCAAGGACGGCGACGTGCTGGTCACCGACGGCCCGTTCGCCGAGGGCAAGGAGCACCTGGGCGGCTTCACCATCCTCACGGCCCCGGACCTGGACGCGGCGCTGGGGTGGGGCCGCCGTTACGCGCAGGTGACCGGACTGCCCATCGAGGTGCGCCCGTTCCAGGGCGAAGCCGGGGACTGATGCCCGCCAGGCCGGCCCCATCGGCCGCGGAGATCGAAGACATCTTCCGCGCCGAGTACGGCCGCGCGGTCGCCGTCTTGACCCGCACCTTCGGCGACCTCGACATCGCCGAAGATGCGGTGCAGGACGCGTTCGCCGTGGCCGTGCAGCGGTGGCCGCCGGACGGCCTGCCGCCGAGCCCGGCCGGCTGGATCATCACCACGGCCCGTAACCGGGCCATCGACCGCCTCCGCAGGGAGGCGTCCCGTGAGGACCGGCACGCCCAGGCTGCCCTGCTGCATGCCCGTGCCGAACCCGCCGAGGAGGGTCCCGTGCGCGACGACCGGCTGCGCCTGATCTTCACCTGCTGTCACCCGGCGCTCGCCCAGGCCGCCCAGGTCGCGCTGACCCTGCGCCTGCTCGGCGGGCTCACCACGGCGCAGATCTCCCACGCGTTCCTGGTGCCGGAGCCGACCATGGCGCAGCGGCTGGTCCGCGCCAAAGGGAAGATCCGTGATGCGCGAATCCCGTACCGGGTCCCGGCCGAGGCTGACCTTCCCGACCGGCTGCGCGCCGTGCTCGCCGTCCTCTATCTCATTTTCAACGAGGGCTATACGGCAAGCTCGGGGCCGGCGCTCGTCCGCGAGGACCTGTGTGCCGAGGCGATCCGGCTGGGGCGGCTGCTGGCCGAGCTGATGCCGGACGAGCCGGAGGCCCTGGGCCTGCTCGCGCTGATGCTGCTCACCGACGCGCGCCGGTCCGCGCGCAGCAACGCCGCGGGCGAACTTGTCCTGCTCGCCGACCAGGACCGGGATCGCTGGGACCGGGCCCTCATGGCCGAGGGGCAGGCCCTGGTCCGCCGGTGCCTGCGGCGGGACCAGCCGGGCCCATACCAGATCCAGGCGGCGATCCAGGCCGTGCACACCGACGCAGCGACCGCGGCGGGCACCGACTGGCGGCAGATCGTGATGCTCTACGACCAGCTTCTGGCGATCACGCCGAGCCCGGTGGTGGCCCTCAATAGAGCCGTCGCGGTGGCCGAGGTTGACGGCCCGGAAGTCGCGCTGGCCCTGGCGGATCGTATTGCACTTGAAGACTTTTACCTCTTTCACGCCATCCGCGCCGACCTGCTGCGCCGGCTCGGCCGCGGCGAGGAGGCGGCGCGGGCGTACCAGGCGGCCATCGACCGGGCCGGCAACGCCGCCGAGCGGGACTTCCTGGCGCGCCGCCTGCGGGCGGTCTCCGCGCGCTGACCGGCCGGGCGGCCGATGCCGGCAGGCCGCCGCGGACCAGGCATCCGGCCACCGGCGCCGTGGCGCCCGGGCCCGATCAGGAACACCTGTTGACATGCCCTACAGTGACGCGCGTGAGCCCTCGCAAAGCCCGGCGCCTGCCGGCGGATATGCCGCGCCGGCCGCGCGGCGGGCTGCCGCCCGTGCGGCCCGGGGCCGAGGGCGAAGACGACGCGGAGGTCCCGGCGCTGCGGCTCGGCCCGGAGCGGATCGAGTCGGGGCCCGACGGGGACTGGGTGGTCCGGGCCATGCCGGGCGAGGCGACCGTGAAGATCTACCGGTGCCCCGGCTGTGACCAGGAGATCAAGCCCGGGACCGCGCACCTGGTCGTGTGGCCCGCCTACACACCCGGGCTGGCCGAGCGCAGGCACTGGCACCGCTCGTGCTGGGACAGGCGGCTGCGCCGCCACGTGCAGAGCCGGCCTGGCAGGTAAGGAGCACCGTGACAGATATCAGGGCCGCCACCGTGCTGCCCGCGCGGCGGGAGGACATCACGCTGCGCACCAAAGACGGCCTGTCCCTGGTCGGGGAGATCGCCCGGCCGCTCAGCAGGGACCCGGTGGCCACCCTGCTGGCCCTGCATCCGCTGCCCACACAGGGCGGGATGATGGACAGCCACATCCTGCGCAAGGCGTCCTACCGCCTGCCCGCGCTGGCGGACCTGGCCGTGGTCAGGTTCAACACCCGGGGCGCCGAGTCGGAGCGGGGCCGCAGCGAGGGGGAATTCGGCGACGCCATCGCCGAACGGTACGACGTGGCCGCGGCAATTGCCTGGTGCGTGGCCGCCGGCTTGCCCAGGCTGTGGCTGCTTGGCTGGTCGTTCGGCACGGAACTCGCGCTGATGTGGGGGAACGACCCGGCGGTGGAGGGCGCGATCCTGCTTTCCCCGCCGCTGCGCCGGGCCGGTGACGCCGAGCTGGACGCCTGGGCGGCCTCGGGCAAGCGGTTGCTGGTGCTGGTGCCCGAGTTCGATGACTACCTGCGCCCGGACGAGGCGCGGGCCAGGTTCGCGCGGGTGCCGAGGGCCGAGGTGATCGCCGGGGAACGGGCCAAGCATCTGTGGGTGGGGGAGCCCGCGGTGCGTACTGTTCTGGGTGAGATCGTGCGCCGGGTGAACCCGGCTGCGTGGCCGCTGCCAACCGAGTGGGAGGACCTAGGGTGACCCTTTTCGATCTGACCGGTAAGAAGGCATTCATCACCGGGGCCTCCCGCGGCATTGGGCAGGAGATAGCGGTGGCGTTCGCCGAGGCAGGAGCCGACCTCGCGCTGGTGGCGCGGAGCGAGGACGGGCTCGCGGCCACCGCGGAGAAGGCGGTGGGGTTCGGGCGTGAGGCGACCACGATCCGCGCGGACGTGACCGACCAGGAAGCGGTGGAGGGCGCCGTCGCCACGGCGATCGAGCGCCTCGGCCACGTGGACATCGTGGTCAACAACGCAGGCGGGTCCAACTTCGTGGCCTCGTTCATGGACCTGCGCGTGCCAGGCTGGGACAAGCTGATGCGGCTCAACCTGACTTCCGCCGTGTATGTGTGCCACGCGATCGGGCCGCACCTCGCCGAGCGCGGCCAGGGCTCGGTCATCAACGTGGCCTCGGTCGCGGGCCTGGCCGCCTCGCCGTTGCTTTCCCCCTACGGGGCGGCCAAGGCCGGGCTGATCTCGCTTACCAAGACGCTGGCGGTGGAATGGGCGCCGCTGGGCATCCGGGTCAACGCCCTGTGCCCCGGCTGGACGGCGACCGAACTCAACCGCTACCTGTGGGAGGACGAGACGAGCGGAAAGGCGACCATCGCCACGGTGCCCATGCAGCGGTGGGGCCGCGCGGCCGAGATGGCCGGCCCGGCGGTCTTCCTGGCCAGCGACGCGTCGTCCTACATGACCGGGCAGGCCCTCGTCGTGGACGGTGGCCAGACCACCATGTCCTGAGGCCGTTAGCCGGGCCCGCGCAGGGTCCGGGCACGCCAGGAGGGGCGGCGCGAGCGCGCCGCCCCTCCTGGCATGTGGGTGCGGTGGTTACTCGGTCCACCACTCCTCGTCGTTGGACTTGGCGGACGCCTTGGCCGACACCGGCTGCTTCGGCCCGTTGGCCTGGGCCTGCTGCGCCTGCGCCGCGGGCCGGGACTCCTGCCGCGGCGCGGGCGGCGGGCCCGCGACGGCCTTGGGTGCGGCCTGCGGGGCGACGGCGCGGGACTGGGGCTGCTTGAGCGCCTCGGACAGGCCGGGCATCTGGGTGCCGAGGAGCTGGCTGATCTGCGCCAGGTGCGAGGAGATGCTCTCCTTCTGCCTGGTCAGGTCGTCGACCTCGCGCTGGGCAACGGCCCGGTGCCGCTCGATCTCGTTCTTGGTGTCCGCCATGAGCTGGTCGGCCTGGGCCTTGGCCTGGGTGACGATCTGGTCGGCGTTCTTCTTGGCGTTGGACACCAGCTGCTTGGAGTGCTGCTCGGCCTCGCGCCGGGTGTGGTCGGCCTGGGCGCTGGCCTTGGCGGCCCGCTGCTCGGCGGTGGCGGCCCGCTGCTCCGCCTCGGTGACCAGCTTCTGCGTCGCCGCCTGCGCGGCCGAAAGGCGCTCGGCCTCCTGGCGCTCGGACTCCTCGCGGCGCGAGGCGAGCTGGATCTCGAACTCGGCCTCGGCCTGCGCGCGCTGCGCCTCGCTCTCCTCCAGGATGCGCTGCGCCTGGCTGCGCATCTCGTCCGCCTGCCGCTTGGAGGTGGTGAGGATCTCGTCCCGCTCCCGCTTGGAGGATGCCTTGAGCTGGGCGACCTCCCGCTCGGTGGTGGTGCGGAGCTTGGCGATGTCGCGCTCCACCGCGGCCCGCTTCTCCGCCACCTCGTGGTCGGCCATGGCGCGGAGCTTGGCGGCCTCGCGCTCGGTGGTGGAGGTCAGCTCGTCGGCCTCACGGCGTGCCCCGGTGCGGATCGCGTCGGCTTCCCGCTCAGCCGAGCCACGCTGGTCGTCGGTCTCCCGCTTGGTGCTGGCGCGCAGTTCGGCCGCCTCGTTCTCGGCACCGGCGCGCAGTTCGGCCGCATCCACCTTGGCAGCGGCCTGCAGCTCGTTGGCCGCGGAGCGAGCCTCGCCGACGATCTCCGTCGCCTGCTCTTCCGCGAGGCGGAGCAATTGCTCGATCCGGGAATCCAGGCCCGCGTAGGTGGGGCGCTCCTGCTCCCGGAGCTGACGATGCGCCTCGGTCAGCTCCTGCTGCAGCGCGCTGACCTGCTCGCGGTGCTGCCGGATCTCCAGGTCGGTCTGCTTGAGGTACTCGTCGACCTGGTGCTGGTCGTAGCCGCGCATGACCTTGGCGAAGTCGCGGGCCGGGGCGTCCTCGAAGAAGTTGCTGAGCTGAGCGTCGATTTCAGGCTGCATTTGGCTTGATCCTGGCTAGACGAAGAGGGGGGCCTGCGGGGGGGCAGACG
>Ga0306920_100009129_pt1 | contig 13221 bp, 9 predicted proteins | sample flu12Cox44000170_FD_204666 | JGI IMG/M metagenome (GOLD analysis project Ga0306920, IMG submission 204666) | Lab enrichment of tropical soil microbial communities from Luquillo Experimental Forest, Puerto Rico - flux4day.12C.oxic.44.000.170 (v2)... | ecosystem: Environmental > Terrestrial >... | reverse complement strand
AGGAGCTTGGGCCGGAACCTCGAGGACAATCTCAAAAGGCCGCGGTCGCAGGCCTGGCGGGGCACTTAGCATGCCATCGTAGCCACTGCGTATGATGCCGTTCCGGGCGCGAAATCCGTCGATCACTTCGTCGCGGTTGCGTGGGAGAAACTCTCCTGCTGCCTGCAGCGCTGGTTCGATCAAATGCTTCGGCGCAACCGCTGTCGTCGGAGCGTGGTTCCGGAGAGAGGACCGGCGAAACGCCGGTGCGCCCGGGACTTCACGGAACGATATCAGTCGTTATCTGGTATCTGCGCCAATTGTTGTCTTCGATTGAGCGCCAGGTGCGATTCGTATTCGAATTCGCGGCGTGGCCGTCGGCATAAACAATGTTGGCTGTGCTTTTAGACTAAAGGTCTGGAATTTCGAACCCGGAATTGCGCCGATGTCTGATGAACTCGCGCGGGTTCCCTACCTCAGAGCAAGCCGGTCGTTTCGGGCCAGTCGCAAAGTATGTTCAGGCTCTGAACGGCCTGGCCGCTGGCGCCTTTCACAAGGTTATCTTCAGCGCTCATTACAATTAATCGGCCGGTGCGAGGATCCAGTCGCCAGGCAATCTCAATCACATTCGTACCGGTTACGTTCTTTGTGTCAGGCAGGCTTTTGCCTCCCAGGAGCCGCACGAAGGCCTCTTTGGAGTATGCTGCCTGGTAACACTCGGCGATAGCTTCCCCTGTCCCCGTACGAGTTGGCCACAGGTAAAGCGTGGTAAGTATACCGCGGTTTATCGGTATGAGATGCGGCGTGAATTGGATAGTGACTTGTGTGCCCACAGCCAGGGAAAGTTCCTGCTCAATCTCAGAAAGATGCCTGTGCTTGGGAACCCCGTAAGGTCGCACGCTCTCGTTGCATTCCACGAAGAGATAGTCCAGCTCGGCTTTACGGCCTGCTCCGCTGACCCCGCTGAGCGAATCGGCGATTATGTCTTCCGGAGAGATTAAGCCAGCTTTGAGCAAGGGCAGGATCGGAAGCAGGATGCTCGTGGGATAACATCCTGGCGATGCAATCAGCGCGCTTTCACGAATCTCAGACCGATAGATCTCCGGCAACCCATACACCGCCTGTGCCAGCAGGTCCGGTGCAGGATGGTCATGCCCATAAAATTCCTTGTACACGGCGGGATTTTTAACCCGGAAGTCGGCGCTGAGATCAATTACCTTGCAACCAGCCTTCAATAGCGGCCCTGCAAACTCGGCCGCAACTCCATGCGGCAATGCCAGGAAGACGACCTGTCCAGGGCGAGCCAGCGACTCAACCGCCGGTTCTGTGAAGCGTAAGGGCTTGGTTCGTGGGTGGTTTGCGAATTTTGGAAAGATTTCACCCAGTGGTTTGCCCGCATATTGTCGTGAAGTCACCGCCGTCAGATCCACGAAAGGATGCGTCAGAAGTAATCGAACCAATTCTTCCCCCGAGTAACCTGAAGCGCCGACAACTGCGATTTGTTTTATTTGCATATCCAAAGGTCGACTGGAAATCAGTTCTAAAGCAAAAAACCCCGCCGGCAATCCAGCGGGGTTCGACATTTCTTTGCTCGATTAACGTTTGCTGTACTGGAAACGCTTGCGAGCCCCCGGTTGGCCATACTTTTTCCGTTCGCGCATGCGCGGGTCGCGTGTCAGGAGGCCCTCGGCTTTCAGAATCGGCCGCAGGTTTGCATCCACGGTTAGCAAGGCCCGGGCAATGCCATGCCGGACGGCTCCAGCCTGGCCGTTCGGTCCGCCGCCGCTGACGGTGATTTGAGCATCAAACTTATCAGCCGTGCCCGTGACCGTCAAAGGTTGGGAGGCAACTGCACGTTGTGTTTCTGCCGGAAAATAGTTATCGAATGTGCGCCCGTTAATCAGGATTTTGCCGGTTCCTGTCGCCAGACGCACACGTGCTACGGCGGTTTTACGCCGGCCAGTACCTAGATGCTGAGGAGCCTTTGTTTCGGGGATTTTGATATCGGCCATATTAAAAATTGATTAATTGCGACGTGCCGAAGACTACTTTGCCGGAGCCAAAACCGCAGGCTGTTGTGCTGAATGCGGGTGCTCGGCACCTTTGTATACCTTAAGCTTGGTCATCAATACCCGGCCAAGACGGTTCTTGGGAACCATTCCTCGCACGGCATGGGTAATGAGCTGTTCCGGACGGCGTGCCCGGACTTGCTCCACGGAGGTGTATTTTTCGCCACCTTTCCAGCCCGAGTAAGTCATGAACTTTTTGTTCGTCTCCTTTTTGCCGGTCACCAATACTTTCTCAGCATTAATGACGACCACAAAATCGCCCGCGTCGAGGTGCGGTGTAAAAACCGGCTTGTTCTTCCCACGCAAAATATTGGCTACCTGCGCCGCCAGCCGTCCCAGGACAGCGCCGTCGGCATTGATTACATGCCACTTGCGCTGGTCCAAATTCACTTTCGGTAAATGCGTCTTCATCTAAAAGTCCTGATCAAAAGAGAGGTGAAACTACCAAACAAAATTCTCAAGTCAACTAGGTTTTTTTGCTGGATTAAGGCACGATAGTTTTCAGGCAGGATCTAAAGAGCCAGGCCCCTGGTGGGTTTTACGAATTCCGGCTTCTTAGGCATCGGATTTTGTACCTTTAATAAAAAACGCCCTCGGGCGAGCCCGAGGGCGTTTTCGATCTTAAAAATAGATCAGGCTTAGAACTTGTACGCCAAGCTAGCTAAGAGCATGTAAGCGTTGCTGCGGGTTCCTTCGCCGAAAACGGTGCCGCCGTAGGCGTCCGAATTGTCAGCTGCACGGTCCCACCGGAATTCCACGCGGCTCAGCACGCTCTTCCAGAGGTCATACTGCAGCGTAGCAGTACCTTCGATGACCTTTCGGGCGCCAAAGGTGCTGGCATAGGTTGAAGAGGCGTATTCTGCACGACCATACGCGCTGAGTTTCTCGGTGAGTTGGTATGAAATGTACCCACCGACGGCGTTTGCGTAAGCCGAGTTTTCGCTAAATCCGCTGCCGTTTGGCGCCTGAGAGGTGAGCGCGGCATAATCGTAGCAAGCGCCGACCTTCAGTCCCGTGAGCGGAGTCATGATCGTAGCACCAACATAAAAGCTGGTCTGATCAAAGCCCACACCGTGATCGCCGGTGCTGCCTCCGATTCCCGAGTCAAATCCGTTAATGATGCAGCCAGTCAGCGTCGAACCCGCGAACGCCCCCCAGTTGGTCGGTGCGGTAAAGGTCATCGACGCCATGTATGTCTTATACGATTCAGCCTGGGGACCCTGTTCGCCGCCCTGATTCAAAAAGGCACGGCCATTGATCGACGGCCCAAAGGTGTTGGCAATACCTACGGAGGCTGAAACCACGTCACAAACCTGGTAAGTAGCCTGGACACCAGTGTGGGTGGTCGGCTCCATCGAATAGCCATAGGACCGCGTAAAGTTTGGATTGTTGATCGACTCGAATACTTCGTAGCCAATGAGGGTATCCCAAACGCCAACCTTGAAATCCAAACCGTTGCCGACGGGCGCGTGCAGAGCCACATACGCCTGTTTAACCGCAAAGTCGGCGTTGCCGGAGGTTAAGGGTGAGTGTGTGTTGAACGCAGTTGCATCCGGCCCCGCCAGGATGCTGACTTTGTACCCTGCTCCCCATTGGTCCGCGGCATCCACGGTCTTTTCCAGGTTGAGCTCGACGACGTTGAGGTTAAAACCATCCGCTTTGCTGGGACTGTTCCAGGCGTATCCCGGCACGTTCGCGTTGCCCGTGCCGAAATTCCACTGCGCCGAGGTATCTACATACCCGCTGAGCGTCGTGGCAGAGAGCGCTGTCAAAACGGAACTCGGTTTTTCCTCCGCGTGAGTCACCGCCGGCAAACTTACCAACCCGGCGCTGACCAAACCTAACGTCCATGCATTACACTTCATGATTCTTGTATTGATTTAGTTTTGTTCGTGATTCGCAGCACGCGCATCGAGTTGGTGACTTGCGGCCGCAGAGTATCTGTGGCGACGAGGCACGTGTTGTGCCAAGACAAATAAAGAATTCACAACCACGTGCAAGCGAATTATTTGTATTTTTCTCGCTCGAGCTTCAACAGGAGCAACCCCGCTTATTTTTTGTCGCTCTGGTCAAATTTAGCCAAAGAAGACTGAGCCGACCATATCCGCGCAGGCCCCTTATTATTGCAAAAAACTCATGGTGGGAAGCTTGCAAAAACTACCTTGTTCCAGCTCAGAACTTATAAATCACGTTCGCCGCGAGCAAAAAAGCGTTGCTCCGCGTTGGCGAGCCGGTCTCTGGATCGGCACCGCCGAAGGCCAACCCGTGCTCGACATGGTCCCAACGAAATTCCAGTCGGCTTATAACATTTTTCCACAAGTCGTACTGGGCGGTTGCCGTGCAGGCATAAATACTGTTGGCTCGACCGAAATTTCCAATTCCGAGTGAACCAAAACCCTGGTCGATATCCCCGGTGGCATACTCAAAGCGTCCATGAACACTTAATTTCTCCGTTAGTTGGTACGAGGCATACCCGGCGAGCGTCCAAATATCGGCTTTAAGCTTCGTATTCGCGAAAGGGCCGGAATGGGGTTCGGTATCCACATTAAGCAGGTCCCACGCAACACCCAGGCGAAGGCCTTGAACGGGGGTTGCCAGAGTGCCTCCGACATAAGCATTGAGGGTCGGCACACCGAGCCCGGAGTTAAGCACCGAATTGTTGAATCCATTAACGACACCGGCGTAAAGCGTCGAACCCGAGGCAAAGCCCATGCTCTCTGGAGCCGTAATGGCGAACGCTCCCATGTAAGTCTTATAGGATTCGGCGTAGGCGTTTGAAGTTTGAACGGGTGCAAACGCGCGACTGTTGATGGATGGGCCAGTTGTATCGGCGATTCCAGCCCAGGCGACTATGCTGTCGTTAAAACGGTAATTTGCCAGCAACCCAGTATGGGTTTGCGGCTCAATCGAGTGACCGTACGATCGCGTGTAGTTGGGATTGAGAGGAGATTCAACTGATTCGTAACCGATGATGCTATCGAAAACCCCTATCTTCCAATCGAGCCCATTCAAAACCGGCACCCGTAACGACACGTAAGCCTGGCGGAGTGCAAAATCGCTTTTGCCTACGGATAGTACTGATTGAGTATTCAGGGTGTCGGCATCGGGTCCCAGCCATAAATCAACCCGGTAGCCAGCCGCCCATTCTTCCGTGTCGAGTGGCCTTTCGACCCGCACCTGAACTACATCGAGGTTAAATCCGTCCGCCTTGCTCGGAGAATTAAACTTGTAAGGTGGTACAAAAGTATTGCCCGTTCCAGGGTTCCACTGCGCTGAGGTATCCACATAACCGCTCAGAACCGTGGCTGCCAGAGCCGTCATCACTGAACTCGGCTGTTCCTCAGCATTTGCTGCAGAGGTCAGGCTAACCACTCCCAGTCCTGCCAGTGCAATTGTCCAACTGTTCAGTTTCATCAATTCCTGCGATAGTATGGTTCTCTATTTTATCGTTGTAACTGAACCCCGGCAATCCGACTCGCTACTGGCACCAGAAAGCATGTGTGCGGCGCATTCATATCAAATGGGCCCTTCCTGACAACTAGTTTTTTCCTAGGCCAATCCAGGAAATGTACAGAATTGAGGCACCTGGCCTTGAGCGCTTGGATTAGTGAAAGCGCCTAAAACCGTTAGTCGCACCCGCAGTAAGAAACAGCGCTAAGTTCCATAATTGATGCTTGCTGTAACGATAACGGAACAATAGATCCGAATCTCTAACCCGAAAAACGGGGCCTGTGGCACGCTCTCACTTTGCCGGTTATTTATCGCGTTGGTACTTCTGGAACAGACCCTGCTTATCAAGTTCCCGATTAAAAATGTTTGCAGCAATAATTTACAACGCTGACTCCGATTCTCGCTCCGGTGGAACACCGAGCCCCTAACCTCTAACCCACTCTATCACTATGTCTGCCTTCTCCTACGTTGCTCGAGAAACGGCCACAGGTCGCGAGATCCGCAGCTCGATTGAGGCTGCCACCGAACAGGCGGCAATTGCCGCGCTCTTGAACCGAAATTTACTGGTCGTTTCGATCCAGGAAAAGATTGGCAAAAAAGGTCGAACTAGCGGCGGCAAGGTCGCGCTGGCGGACCTGGTGGTCTTCACGCGTCAGCTGGCCACCATGATTGATGCGGGTCTGGCGATGGTGCAATCCCTGCAAGCACTGGCCGAGCAAACCACTAATAAAGTGATGCGCGATGTTATTAAAGACGTCTGCACCCGCGTCGAAGGTGGTGACAGCTTTTCCGAGGCTCTGCAAAAGCACCCCAAAGCTTTCAGCCGGCTTTACGTCTGCATGGTAGCGGCTGGCGAAAAGGGCGGTTTGTTGGCGGAAATCCTGGCGCGCCTGGCCGTTTACCTGGAAAACGCCGCTCGCCTGCGCAAAAAGGTCAAATCTGCCATGATGTATCCGACTGTGGTGAGTATCGTGGCAATTTTGATCACAATCTTCCTCCTTATTAAAGTTGTCCCTGTATTCGGTGAAATCTTCAAAAGCTTCGGAGCGGCCTTGCCGGCCCCCACGCAGTTCCTGATCGATTTAAGTCATTTCGTGCAGAAGTTCATCCTGTTGATTCTGATTGGAGGCGGTGGCGGCGTATACGCCTGGTTTTACTTCATTAAGACTCCGACAGGTCGCGCGTTTTACGATACCTACCGTATTAAGTTGCCGATCTTTGGATCCATCGCGCACAAAATCTGTTTGGCGCGTTTTACACGAACCCTTGCTTCGCTCGTCCGTAGCGGTGTGCCGATTCTTGAAGTTCTTCAGATCGTATCGCAAACGGTTGGCAACGTAGTAATGGAGAAGGCCATTAAGACCGCAGCGCTGGATATCGAACGAGGAGAAAGTATTTCAGTGGCTCTAGCCAAACACCCGGTCTTTCCGGTCATGATTATTCGCATGGTCACTGCCGGTGAACAAACCGGCAAGATCGATAACATGCTGGAGCGTATCGCGGACTTTCTAGATGATGAAATCGAGACCACTCTATCCGGTCTTACAGCTCTTATTGAGCCCATTCTGATTGTTTTCCTGGGTGTTGTGGTAGGCGGCATGGTCATTTGTATGTTCCTGCCCATCTTCAAAATGCCCGAAATCGTCAGCGGCAATAAGTAGACCGCGACGCGCCGGACCGGCTCTTCAAGCCGGCAGGACCTGGTTCCTGCCGGCTTTTTATCTTCGAACCCTGCGGTCTCAGAGACGCGTTCAAGATCTTCGACTTTAACGGGCGGTTATCCGGATCACCTTCGCCGATTACGACGAATGCCAGCTGGCGCTCGATCAGAATGTTGCGGGCAAAACCCGAGTACGACAAAACCCAGTCTGGCGGAGTAGTAACTTTAAAGAGGATTTCTGAGGCGGTGGCTCCGGACCCAGTTGGGGTTGCAGATCCGGTAAGGCAGTATGTTTTTCATGGACTCGGCAACCAGTTCTAATCTGGCTGGAAGTCAAAAATTCAACCGCAAGCTCGCAGTGAATGTACGGCTGCGGGGCAGATCCCCATAAGGGGTCAGGGGATTAAGTCTGTAGTCGGTGTCAAACAGATTCAGCACTCCCAGCCGAAGTTCGGCGTACCTGCGCGGGAAGCGATAACCGGCAAAGAAATTGTGTTGCCAGAAATCGGCACCCGCCAGGGGCGGGGTATAGCCGGAATTGTTCTGATGATACCAGGCAGATTGCCATTGGGCGAAGAAACCACTCGGATGATTCAAGGTTGCGCTAAACGCCACTTGATGAAGCGTAGCTCGATTATTTTGCTCCAACGTATCAACGCCATTTACGCTACCAGGTATCTCTGGAAATGTGGTCACCAAGTGGCCGTCACCAAAACGATACCGCGCACTAAGTGACGTCCAATTCCCAATCAATTGGCCCGCATAGGCTACAACATCTCGCTCGTGGAAGCTTAATTCCTGTCGGGTGCTGGAAGGTGAATCTGGTATGGGCAGAAAAGTTGAGTTTGTCAGCACCCCGACCGTACGATTGCCATCGGAGGTTAACCACTCTGCTTCGGCCCCGAACCAGGTGCCGCTGGACAGCGATTGATCGAAGCCAACGCTGGTCGTGGTAAAGTCGGTGCCCGGGACCAGCCCCGCTACGCTTTCCGGAATGAGGCTTCGGAATGCCTGGTTGAACCCAGCAACCTGGGTCGGTTCGAGCCGTACACTGTTGTCGAAAAAAAGTCCCCCCAGTGACCGGGTATACGAGGCACGCAGCAGCCCGCCCTTCCAAGGCTCAAACAGAAGGCCCGCTTTCGGAGCCACCAATTCTCGAGAGCGTTCCTGACTGGATATTGGGGGCCAATCACTGTTTTCCGGAAACCGCAGGTAGTTATAGCTGACCCCACCAATTAATCGCAATGACCCCACAATTCGTCGCGTATAGTACCCATACACGTCCCCGCGTTGTACCGAGCCATCTGTCGTCTGGTCGGTGACCACACCGGTCAGTTCCCGGCTGAGGACCGCGTGTGTATCCACGTCTCCTGATTGCCACCGGCCGCCTACCACGAGCGATTGGTTCGGTGTCTCCCAGATTTGTTGCACTTCGACCGAATACAGTGTGAAGTCACTGTCCAAACTATTCGTAAATGGCGCATACACGAAATCCCGGGGCACCCCGCCGGCATAATGGAGAAAAAGAGCATTACCGTTTGGGTCATTGAGATCGAGTCGATCGCTCAGCCTTGCTGCGAGCACAAGCGTATGGCTCCCCGGCGACCAGGTGTGGTGCCATCCGGCATAGAGTGTTGGTTCCTGCTTTTCGCTAACGCGTAAATCCGGTTTGATTTGTGCGGGGTCATAGTAAGAAGCAATGTCTCCCGCGTCCGACTTCAAAGTTCCGGCTTGAAAGTAAGCTTCATCCGCCGCGGAAACGCGCTGCTTAAGAGTGAGAGCAAACTGCCGGCGCTCGACGTCATTGTTTGGCTGTTCTCCGTTAAGGCTTTCGTACTGGGAATCGAATGCGTAGCTGAATCCATCCAGGGTTCCGAATACCGTGCCCGCCTGGATCCAATTGCCCCGACTATCATATTCGGTGACAGAGCTTAGGCCAATGGGGCGGGGATCGAAAAATCTCAAGTGTTCCTGTTGCGACAGTTGCTGAGAGAGGTTTCCCGCGCCCGGCGGCGCAAGCAGGTTAGCAACGAGCAACTCGCTTTGCCTTGCGGTTTCGAAGCGCAAATCAAACCGATTGACGTCCTCCTGCGCCTGCAAACTGTTGGCTAGAAAAAGATGCCCGGAGAAGTTCAGGTAATCTTCTGTGACTGCGCGCTGAGCCGTGTGCCGGCTGACATCATTCAGGCCTGCATCGTCATAAATCGCCGCAAGGTCGGCACTGGCCACGGAACGGTCACGGTCCAACAGCAACCGTGACCGGAATGGCGCTCGCGAATCATTTACCGCCTCCGCTTGTTCCAAATCACGAATTGCTTCATTGATGCGATTGTACTGCCACAAATGCAGTGCCGAATATAACCATGCGGTCGGATCGTTAGGGTCCAGTCGCTTCGCGAGATTGAATTCCTTGATAGCGGCTTGTCGGTCGCCCATTTCGCTGGCGGCTTTACCCAAGTAAGCCCGGAACAAGGCGCGTTGTGGTTCCAGCGCCGCCGCTGCCTGGAATTCGGCCCGCGCTTCGGTAAACCGTCGTTCCTTCATCAGGCAAAGTCCGCTGCCCAGCCACGCCGGGCCAAACGCAGCGTCCAAAGCCTTTGCCTGTTCAAATTTGGTTTGGGCTTCAGGTGCTTTGCCTTGCTCCAGCAGCACAAAACCCTGCAGAGCGCGCGCCGGCGCCAGGCGAGGCGATTCCTCAACTGCCAGCTGCAGTTCGGCTTGCGTCTTTGTGTAATTGCCAAAAGCAAATTCCAGCTCCGCAAACCTTTCATGGGCCGGACCAAACCGTGGGGCCTGTGCGCAGGCCGCTTTGGCCTGCTGTTGTGCTGCGTCCAGGTTATTTCGTGCTTGCAGGGCGTAAGTCCACGCGAGCCGTTCGCTTGCGGACCCCGATTCTACATCCGCCACATTTGGGAGTTCACCTTTAACAACCGAAATCAACTGGCTTAACGCGCGTTTGGGAGGTGAGTCAAATCCGGCCAGCAGTCGTTCCGCCTCATCAACCCTTCCCACCGCGAGTTCCAATTGTGCTTGCAAAGCACGCATTCCCGGACTGTCGGGGATTGTACTCTGTGGCCAGCTTGCCAGCGCCGCCAGGAGATCTCCATTTCGATAAGCGGATACCACCGGTTGCATGGTGCTTGCCTCCGTAGCGCTAAGTTCCAATTCCTCCGGGACCACCACCACCGGATAATAAAGCGCCCACTGGATAGCGGCATTGGCGTTGAGTAGAGCAGTCTTGGCGGGTGGCGCGCCTGGGCTCAATCGCAAATCCTGCCCACGCTCGAGATCGACCTTTCCATTGCCGGTCTGCAGCGCCACTAGGCCATCAATCAATGCAAGTCGAAGCGAATCCTCCAGGCTCTCCAGCAGAAACTCAGTTCCACGAATGGCTCCCGCGGCAAGTGGTGTGTCGAACTCGACGTCCGCCGGCTTTTCCCGGTTGAAAAAGTACAAAACTCCACGTGGCAGGCCGAACCGCTTTTTCTCCGCGTGACGTGGTGGAAGAAGCTCCAATGTTGTTCGTTCGCTCAGGCGAATGACGCTGCGGTCGGACAGCTGAACCGCCGCGCGGCTTTGTTCGAGAGTCCTGATCCGATCCCCTGGTCGCAAGGCAAGCCCGACCTTGGCGGTTTGCCATGTCGGGTTCGTCGTGCTGCTGACTTCTACCCGGCCTGCGGCCTCGAGCAGGAAACTTAGTTCGGGTGCGGGCACGGAGTTGGTTTGCGACACTGCCGAAATCGTCGTGAACGCAAGCAGCACAATAATGGAAGAAATCCGCCGCACTCTCTGACGATAAGTAAAGTGTCTTTCTGAAGGAAGCTCGCGCATGTCAGCTACTCGGCGGATACGACATGGTTGTGGCTTTCCGGGCTCGTTAAAGCGCACAGAAATAACGATCCGGCGCCGGACACCATTCAGGGTGTCCGGCGCTGATGCTCCAGACTGGAGGCGCCCGGTGCTCACGGGAGCTAGCTTTAGTTCGTGATTGTAACGTCGAACGTTCCACTGTCCGTTCGGACAAGCGTATTACTGCGATACTGCCGCCGCACCATCGTGCCGCCTGCTCCGCCCGTGAAGGTCAGATCATAATCGTCAAACCGGTCGGACTTGAACTGAACGTGAAGGCTGAAGGTGTTCGTTCCCGTTGTGGTATAGGTGTAGTCGAAATCGGTTGGCGCGCTGTCGTCGAATTCAATTCCGTTCTGCGCTGACTGAAAGACCAGTCGGGGCGGGACTTCGCCAACATTCATGGTGTAAGTCAGGCCTGCTGGATTGGATGGAGGCTCGTTGGTCAAGCCGGGCGTGCTGTTTGTTCCCGAGGTTGTGGGCAGTGTCGAGTTTGGGCTGAACACACCCTGGTCAGTCGTAAACAGCGATCCGAGCCGATAAATCCGCCGGTTAAATTGACCAGAGGGGCCATCCGTAAAAGTCAGATCATACTCCTGGCGATCACCTCCAATCCCGTAATAACCGAAGTTGACGTTGAGGGAAGCCGTATTGCTGCTCAGAACAGTGTAGGTGTAGCTGAAAGCGTTACCCCCCGGCGAAGAATCGCTATGCCGGCCAGATGATGAGGTCCCCGGTGTCGCGACCCCTGAAGCATCCGAAGTAAACTGATATTTGTCAGGCACGGGCCCTGTAAAGACGTAGTAAGTCAGGCCCGAAAGCTTTGCTGGGGGAGCGGGCGGCTCCGTCGGAGTGATCGATGGTAGCGTATTCGTGCCGGTCGGATTATTCGTGGAGTAGCCCAAGTAATGGAAGGAGCCGACATTGTGGCTTTTGAGCACGCCGTGCTCATATTCGTCGCGCGTCCAGGTGCCACTCCCGGGAGCGGTGTAACTATACGTAAGCGAATCGTGCCGACCTGGCGAGTAAGTCCGATCGATGCGTCCATCGCTGGCGGTGATTCGTGAATAGGAGTACGAGAACCCGTCATTCCCGCCCACGTATACGTCCTGACCGTTCGTTACGCTCAGGTACTGCACAACGTTGCTGGCAGTGTTGTCTTCCATCTGCAGATTCACACCGTCAATCTCCCATGGGGCATACCCGTTCGTAGGACCGGGTCCAATCTGTAATCGGTAAGCGGCGAAATTGATGGTGCTGTCTTTCGTTGAAAAAATCCTATCTTCCAGCTGGCCGTTCCCGAGAACGGGGTCGCCGATATCGGTCCAGTTGGTTAGACCTACCGCTCCTTGCAGCACGTAAGTTTTGCCACGTTCGGTTTGATACACGACTTCAATGGCGTGATAAATTTGGAACCCATTTGTAACCTGGGCCGTCAGCTGTTCTCCCGTCATTGCCAGTAGACCCAACCCGAGGAGTGATATGATGCGTTTCGATTTCACAGTTGTTTTGTTTTGTTCAGACCGTGCCCGTCGCGTTTTCGGTAAGGTCCTTTCTCCTAAGCAACCGGGTTGCCAACGAGTCCTTTGACTGTAAATCCACGCCTTAAGAGGGAATCCAAATCTCTTTTGTTCCGCCGCCGGAATGGCGTGTTCCGCACCGGGAGCGCGCAAGCCAATGAAGATTTTGCGAACCGTGCTATTCGATTCGCAGGCGGTAAAACTGGGTGCCTATCGCTGGAAAATTGGTCGCTACAGTTGAACCATCCCCGTTCCACGGCGGCGCCGCGGCTACCCAGGGACCAGTGATATCCGGGGCCTGTTCAATCGTGTAGAGCTGTCCGACCACCGTGATAAAGTTCATGGCAACTGCTCCGTTGGCCGCCCTCAGCGAGCACTGGCTGGGAGTGATAACCCGCAAAGGCAATGTCGCTTCCAGGCCGCCTATATCATTAGTGATGGCAACTACATAGTTTCCCGAATTCGTTGAGGAGACTTGGGCCATGTGAAGGGTAGATCCGGTGAAAGCGGTGAGGGCTACGCCGTCCTTGTGCCAACGAAACCGAAGCGGCGGCGCGCCTTTAACGACCGGTGCCAGGATCACGTCCGCACCATTAGTGACCACCAGCAACTGCGGCGGCACCACCAGAGCCGGGGCCTGGGGCGGTTGATTCGTGTCCAGGCTATAATTAAGCCGTGCCGAACCGCGGGCGCC
>Ga0306920_100009128_pt1 | contig 13221 bp, 15 predicted proteins | sample flu12Cox44000170_FD_204666 | JGI IMG/M metagenome (GOLD analysis project Ga0306920, IMG submission 204666) | Lab enrichment of tropical soil microbial communities from Luquillo Experimental Forest, Puerto Rico - flux4day.12C.oxic.44.000.170 (v2)... | ecosystem: Environmental > Terrestrial >... | reverse complement strand
TGATTAAGGTTCCTATCCTCATCTTGGACGATCGACAGTTGGCCATTCGATATTTTGCAAGCGTGTATGGGCTTGCATAATCATGGTCGTTGCAGCAGTTATTGCTTCCAACGCTTTTCCCATCCGGCTTCCCATGAGGAATCTGTGGGTGAGTCAGGGATGCAGAGTGTAGGTCGATTGCTCTGCTTTGTTCCCGAGAGCGGACAGAAGCCGTCGTCTTAGTCGCGCGGTGGTAATGTGGGAGGCGCGGGGTTTGCGCTTTCCAAGCAGGCGGAGAATCCCCACGGGGTAAGGAAATTCTCTGCCTGCGTAATTTCCACCGCCGCTTGGTGATTGCGGTGCGCTTTTCCCCTTGCAGGAATCTGCGAAACTTGCTGCACGTGGATTCAAAGGACCGCTGTTGTTCCGAGTCGTTGTGATAGAGGATCGGACCACCATCCTGAATTACGTTAAACACCAGAGTCTCCACCATCCAGCTTCTGGGCCACCCGGCCAGGTCTTTGCAGTAGCTCGATGCCGGTCACCGATTGTAGCGTAGATCCTTTTGCCTCAATCATGCAGATTATCACGCTTCTCAACCAGTGCTATCGTTTCCCCGGCTTCGTCTATCGACACCTCCGCCTCACTCCAGATCACCGTAGTCTGGAAGTCCGCATCCGGCCCAGAGTCGGTTCGCGAGCCATCTGTTCGGGCTGCCACGGTTACGACCATCTCGCCGATCGCCAGTTAGAGTTCATTCCGGTCTAGGGCTACCTGATCTTTCTCCTGTATCGCATGCGCCGCGTCGACTGGAAAACCTGCGGCGTAATCGTCGAGGAAGTGCCCTGGGCCGACGGCAAACACCAACTGACCAAGGCCTACATGCTGTTTCTGGCGCGCTGGGCGCGCAAACTCTCCTGGAAGGAAACCGCCCAGTCCTTCCGTACCTCCTGTGATCAGGTTTGCCATGCCTTGGCGTACGTCGTGGAATGGGCTTGCAGCATCGCACCCTAGCCCCCGATCTCCGGATCTCCGCCATCGGGGTGGACGAAATCCAGTATGCCAAGGGCCACAAATACCTCGCCCTGGTCTATAAGATCGACGCTGGTGCCACCCGGGTGCTCTGGGTGGGCAAGGAACGAACCGTAGAAACTTTCCAGGGATTCTTCATGATGCTGGGCGAAGAACTCACCTCCAAAATCCAGTTCGTCTGCTCCGACATGTGGGAGTCCTACCTCCAGGTGGTTAGGCAGGCTGAATGCCGCTGGCGGCACTTTCCAAAGTTCTCGAGTTTTCGTCCTGATATGAGCTAACCAGTGCCGATCTACTGGCTTGGCGTGTCCGCCAAATTGCGTCCAACCCACGGATCCTTTCCGCAGTCGGTGTTGGCCGGCGCCACTAACCTCCTAAAGCGGTGCGACACGCCGCAAGATTGAGTCTGGAAGCTCCGTAGCCCGTCTTTGGCTGAACGCCACTCCCGCAGCCCGCGGTAGCCTTCCTGCGCGGCTAAGAATAGTGCAAGGGATGCCTTGCAGTTGCGCACAATCGCTCACGTTGTGGTCACTTGCACTATGAACCTGCGCCTAAGCGGAGATCACCTTCGGCGGATCTTTTGTGCTTTTGGCATCCGAGATAAGTCCCAGGGGAGGGGTCTTGCCTCTCTGCGTAGCTTGTCCAAGAGGTCAAAATTGCGTGGCGGCGTCTTCGACGTTATCGGCATTTGGCCCACTGACATTGTCCTGGTTCAGGTTAAACACGCGACTTTCCCGGCGCAGGCGAGATGGAAGCCATTCGCAACTTTCAGTGCCCGCCGCTGTGCAAGAAGATCATTCACCGCTGGCACCACCGGGCATGGTTACCTGATTTCCGCACGGTATGAAGCAGGACGCTCGGCCTTTGGCGAGCATGAGATCAAGCGTCCGGCTTGTCGCCTTCTGCTGGGTTCTGCGCCAAGCTTTCTTGACGCTCTCTTGCTTCGGCAAGACTTTTGGATAGCGATTCCCACTCCTCGGCACCCAAGGCTGTTTTGGCAGTCTCCTCCCCAATCTCATCGAACGCCTGAAGAAGTTGGGCGTCTGTAAGCTGACGAAAGCCCGCCCGCTCCTCCGCCGCCCGAAACACTTCCCCCAATAGCAATTCCTTTTAAGCTCCGACCATAATGCGAGATACGATTGGGTGTACACTTTTGTGGACTCGGGATGCCAAAATGGAAATCCCTTTTTATTTGACATGGATGCGTCTCGACAACCGGCGCCCGTTGCGCAGCAGGTGGCGGGAATCGACAGCTCCCAGTGGGCTGCGGAAACTGAATTCTTCGATCGCGAGGCGGATACGCGGACGATTACTCCACTGTCTCCCAAGATTGTGGAGCGGTATGCGAGTCATACGCAGCACTGGGCGGGCGATTTCCAGTTTCGAGTGGCAGGCAATCTGCACGGCAAGCGAGTTCTGGATGTCGGAGCGGGGACCGGCGAAAACTCGCTGGTGCTCGCAGCGCTTGGGGCCAAGGTAACAGCGGTTGATATCTCCCCCCGCTCACTGGAGGTATTGCAGAAGCGGGCAGAGTTGAGCGGGCTGTCAGGACAAATTGAAACCATCTGTACGCCGCTGGAGGAGCTGCGCTCGCGAGAGAGCTTTGACTTGATCTGGGTGGAGGCGTTTCTGCACCACGTTCTATCCAATTTGGATTTTGTGCTGGGACAGTTGAAGAGCCTAGCCGGACCTCGTGGCCGAGTAGTGATTTTGGAGCCGTTTGCTCTCAGCATTCTGCGGCGCGTGCGAATGGCCCTGCCGATTCCGGCGAACGGCACGCCGGGTGAGCGTCCGCTGAACCTCAAGGAGGTGCTGCTTGTGCAATCGTACTTTCCGGGCATGCAGAGCCGGTACTTCCTGTTGTTGTCCCGACTGTATCGTTTTTCGCCGAAGGCGGCGATGTTCGCTGTGTTCGATGAGAGATTCTTGCGCCTTCCCGTCGTGAAGTGGCTAGGTGGGACGGTCGTGCTCTGGACGTAACGAAAGCGGAGTAATCTTCAGTATCAGTCTTAGTTGAGTTTGTCCCACCCTGCCGGTACAAAATCAGCCCATCGAGATACACGCTTGTGACCCCGCCCCCTCTGTTGGCAGCGCGCTACATCTGAACAGGAAGCCCGGACGCATGGCATCCATGCCTTCTGACTGGGTTAAGCAAATGGGCACGAACAGGCAAAGGTCTATCGGAGATGTCTCTCGTGTGGCAAGTGAGGAGCTGCACGCCGCCGCCATCTACTTTGCCGAAGCTCGTCGGCGCTTGCTTCGTGCCCGTCCGCAACTGCTGGAAGGTCACTAGGAATTTGCTTAAATTTTGGCGATTTCCAGCTTGCAGCCGACATGAACATGAAGTATCACTATGTCACCAACCGCGGCGGCAAGGCGTGGTTGCGTTTGTATTCCTGGTCCTCATGAAACTCCCGATAGAAAACCTTGCCATCCACACGGTAAGCGCCAAGATGGACGCAGTGTGCGGATCCGCGCGAGCGCACTCTGGCGCTCGGCGTAAAAAGTCTCAAAGTCCTGCGCCACACGGATCACCAGTTCTTGAATTGCCGCTTGGGAACGGGTGCGCCGGTAAACACCTCCAGCGCCTTGACCCCTTCCTCAAATGCACCCTTGGCCGCTTCGATTGCCACTCGGCGCCGCACCTCCAACGAGTACTTCTCTGCTGGCAGATTGAGTGCACCATCGAGCGGATGCAGACTTGGCTTTCCTTCCGCGCCATACCCGGTGCGTGTTACCTCTGTACTGTGCCGAAGATACGTTCCAAGCTGCCCGTATGCCCCTCCGCGGCTCAGCGATCTATCCTGTTGCAAGTTCGCGCTCTAGCATCAAATGCAAAAGAGCCGCACCGATCCGTTTTTGACTTTTGTGGAAGGGTGCTATAGATTCAGTCTACAATTGGTTGCGTCCGTCAGAAATGTTTGCCGGAGCCACAGGATGGCTTGGGCTCGACGACGGTATGATCGGAAGTCGTAACGAAATTTCTTAATGCGAGCCTCTATGAGAGCGCCTCGTGAGACGAATGTGAATTCGTTGGGGTTGGTAGTCGAATCGCGAGTAGAAGACCATCTGAGCAGGCTCCCTTTTGGCCAAAGAGAGCACCGCTCGGGCTCAACCAGAGAAGATTCGCTGAATTCGGCGGGCCCCAACTCAGAAAGTCAGACAGACTCACAGTCTCCAAGTGTATGTTCTAACCTCGAGGGAGAGGCGAAAGCGCTTCTAGTCGTTTCCTCTAGCCGAGGATATCATCAACCGACATCGCTGTTGTTCGAATGTATTACGGGAAGTGCAGGTCTGCATAGCGTCACGAATCCACTGGTCACTTGCTTATGCCTCAAATATCTCACAAGCCCAGAGTAAGTATTGTAATTCCATACTATAACGCCGCTGAGTACGTAGGCGACACTTTGGAATCTGTCTTTTCTCAGACCTACCGAGATTTCGAAGTCATCTTGGTGAATGATGGCTCTCCTGACACACCCGAGTTGTTAAAAGCAATTTCACCCTGGCTCGAGAGGATCGTGTATTTCGAAATTAGTAACCAAGGCCCCTCAACCGCGCGGAACAAGGGCATATTGGCTTCCCAGGGTGAATTGCTAGCATTCCTCGACTCCGACGATCTATGGGAACCAAACTATCTCGAAGTCCAAGTCCAGAAACTCGACGAAAACCCGTCTGCGGATATTGTGTACTCCGGCTCAACCGCTTTCGGTGAGGGCGCCAGCCGCCCCGGCCAAAGTTTGCGGGGCCCGATTACCTTTACTTCACTTATTGACGAAACTTGTTGGGTGGGTGTTACGGTGGTTGCGCGGCGGCAGGCACTCATCAAGGCTGGTTTGTTCGATCCGAATATTTGGGGCGCCGAGGATTTCGATCTCTGGCTTCGATGCATCAAGAACGGGAGCCGGATCATCGCTTATGAAACCCCTCTTTTTCGCTACCGTGTCCGCAAGGGTAGTAATTCTTCCGACCCGTTATGGATGGCCAGCCACACTGTGAAGGTTCTGGAGAAAATTCGTACGTTATTCGAATTGTCAGCGGATGAGAGGAAAGTTCTCGAAGCGGCTATCCGAAAGCAAGAAGGATTGACGCTGTACTTTGAAGCGAAACGGGCATTCATGGTCGAAGATTTTGCTCTAGCTAGGGAGCGGTTACGGGCAGCCAATCGCGTTCTCCCTAGCATTCGAAACTCCTTGATCTTACAGTTTATCGCTCTAATGCCACGGCTCACACGAACTTTCTATATTTGGCGATCCCAGAACAGAATTTCAAGAGATACTTTCCTCTCACGATCTTGAATGCGAGCCTTGGCGATCTTGCAGATCCGGAAGCCTTCAATCGCATGGCGTATACGAGGCCTATCGACCAGTATCTCGTTCTCATGCACGGTTACCTGCGTTATCGGAGTGCGGTGCTTCGAGTTCGTATCGATGGAGGCGGAACGTTCCAAGAACCTGTTGGCACAGAATGTTCGGGCGATGCACGGTGGATTGCGAGACTGTCTGCGTTGTCGCTTCGGTCCACCACCCTGGATACAAGCGCGGGACATGACCAATCCTTATGAACGGGTGGCCAGTCCTGCTCGTGAAGTTCCCGTACCGGTGCCTCTGGAAACAACCCATATTCGGCTAAAACCGCCCAATGGGAGTTGGCCCGGACCAGGTTGTTCTACCCTGCCACTGCCGCTTTTGGCAAGCTGGTTTTCGTCGTCGCTGTTCGCGTAGAATGTAACAATAGAGTTGGTTCGAACTCCATGATCGCGGAGTTGGCTGTCGCCAAAGGGGGGTGTCTTGCGGATATTCAACCGAAGACGCATTGTTGCGGGATTCAAACTGTTGTTCGAATTACATCCTCCGCAACGAAACGTGGAAGTTTTTCCCGACGACATTTTTATCGTTTCCTACCCGAAATCCGGAAATACTTGGACACGTTTCCTCATTGCAAATCTGGTGTATCCCGATACTCCCGCCAACTTCATCAACATCAATGACTTGACTCCTGACCCCGAGGCACTGTCAAAGAGGCGAATGGCACGCATGCCTAGGCCTAGAATTATCAAGAGTCATCAGTATTTTGACCCTCGGTATCCTCGCATTATTAACATTGTTCGTGACCCCCGCGACGTCGCTCTCTCTCAATTTCATTTCCATCGAAAACGGAGGTTGATTGCGGACGATTACCCCTTACAGGAGTGGGTCAAATCTTTTCTAAGCAGCGACTTTACGGTATATGGTTCTTGGGGTGACAACGTTGGTAGTTGGCTTGCAACTCGCTACGGCCGCCCAGGCTTCTTGCTCCTGCGTTACGAAGATATGATTTCTCATCCAGAACGAGAATTAACTAGAGTTGCGTCCTTTCTGGATATTAACCGAGATCCGAAGAGTATCTCTGAAGCTGTCAGACGGAGCTCCGCCGATAACATGCGACAACTTGAGAAGACTCAAAGCCTTTCATGGGGTGGCACGCGAGAGACGCGCCAGGACATTCCATTCATCCGGTCGGCTAAATCAGGAGGCTGGCGGTCAGATCTGCCCGCGGCTTCGGTTGCAATGATCGAAACTGCTTGGGGCCCGTGGATGCGTTGGTTAGGGTACGAACTGTCGTCTGGCAGCAACAGGAGTCAATCCGACTTTGAGTTTCCTGAATCAGTTTTGGGAATTCCGGCGGGCTGAAGGTTCGTCTTGTGCGCATCTCGTTCAGATCTCCGATGACATGCTGAGTCGCAGTTGGGCACGATCTCGCAAGTCTCTTCCGTATCGTTTTCCGTTGGCGCGACGTACGTGTAACATCAGTCGCTACTCACTCAAGAAATCGCGTGTGGGGGAATTGCGGAGGGCGGAGGATCTCGGGAACCGTGCTGCACTTGTGTGCTTTCGCGTGTTGCTCACATGTTACGGGTTGGTCACCTCTTGGAGCCATGAACGCGGGGCTTCTATCCGGTGGGATAACCGCCAATGACTTATCAACTCCGGAATTCCACCTTGGTTGGCGGCGACGCATACGATACCCAATGAGTCAACCGCGCCAGTACGGTAACTGTGCGGAGCCGTTTGTCTTAGAGATTCACGTAACTGGATTAAGTTCGTCTTTGGACGGGCGCCTTATTTCGGAACGTAGCACATAGCACATAGCGCTGCGCCCGCAGGGTAACCGGAACTGAAATGACCAGCGATAATCGCTCGTTGACGCAAAGATCGGCTGCCGGAGTGGCGTGGATCTTGGCCTTCCAGATTACGAAACAGTTACTATCCGTCGTGACCGTTTCGATTTTAGCGCGCCGAATCCCACCCCGCGCGTATGGCATCATGGGAATGGCGATTCTCGTGACAAACCTTCTCGAAACCATCCGGGATCTTGGAACCGGAACCGCTTTAGTGCGCGAGCAGACACTGTCAGACGAGCTGGCATCCACAGCATTTTGGTTAAACTGCACGAGCGGCTTGGTCGTCACACTTCTTGTTGTGGCCCTCTCTTACCCTGCGGCACTCTTTTTTCACGAACCGATGGTTGCAAGAGTATTGCAGATCCTTTCTGTGTCTTTCTTTTTGGGGGCGATCGGTGTAGTGCCAACTGCACTCCTGAACCGAGCAATGAGGTTCAGGCACTTGGCGCTGGCGCAGGCATCCGGCATTGTACTGAGCTCAATGATCGCCATTGCGATTGCTCTCGCAGGCGGAAAGATTTCGGCGCTGGTTACCGCGGCCTTGGTTAATAGCTTGGTTACGACAGCTGTCGTCTGGATCTTCGCCCCGTTTCATCTGAAATTTGTTTTTAGCGGTGTGGACGCGCGCCGTATTCTCTCTTTCGGACTGCATCTTACCGGGTTTAACGGGATGAACTATTTTTCCCGCAACGCGGATAATGTTCTTGTCGGGCGGTTTCTTGGCAGCAGCGCTTTAGGGTATTACCAGATGGCCTATATGCTGATGACCTACCCGATTATGAACTTTACCGTGATGATGGTGCAAGTTTCCTATCCCGCCATGTCCACATTCCGCGATGACCTGAAGCGGTTGAGGGAAACATATTTACGGATTTGCCAATCAATTGCGTTGGTCACGTTCCCCATAATGCTAGGTCTCGCTGTAACAGCTCCGTCATTTGTACGAGTGTTTTTGGGGCCGCGATGGCTTCCAGTAGCAAATCTGCTGCTAATATTCGGCCCACTGGGAGCTCTTCAGTCTTTACCCGTTAGTCTGATCTACATTGTCCGGGGCCGCCCCGACCTTAATTTCCGCTGGACAACCTTCGCCAGTGCAGCATATGTGCTTTCCTTCATAGTCGGCCTGCGGTGGGGCATAATTGGCGTAGCGAGTTGCTACGCAATTGTATGGACGCTTCTGATGTTCCCCGCGTTCCTGATTCCTTTCCGGCTGATAAAACTGTCGGGACGTGTTTTCGTTCGATCGCTGTGGTCGACGGTATGGTGCAGTGTAGTGATGACGGTGGTTGCTGAATGTTGGCTACAAGTCTTGCTCCGATTGGGCGTGGAGAATGCTCCGATCCAACTGTTCAGTACAATTACAGTGGGCGCGGTGACCTATGTAACCTTGATATGGTGGCGAAAGCCCCCGGCACTCTCGGAACTCTCCACCGTGGCACGTGGATCCTCACATCCGTTGGCTCGGATGGTAGTGCGTTTACTTTCGGCGCCGGCCCTCGCGACTCGGGTTTTGAATTCCGCCGGAGACAATGGCGTATCGAGCTCGTAAGTGCACTTCGGGGAACAAAAAACAGTAGCCAATTTCGCCATCCGACGACGATTCCAATTTAGAGCCGGATAAGACGACACGTACGCCTTCAGCACCTGTTCACCTGTTCCCCGCCGTACATGACAGCTCTCCGCTGCAGGCGAAGGTTCATCTGAAATGGGTTCCTACCCTCAGTGCTGGGGCCCCGTGGTCCGACTGACCAAGTAGGTGGTTGGGTATATATTTGCGGTGGTGAACTCCCGATATGGGCAGCCATTCGAAAACAACGACACCAAGTTCGCTCATACTCGAGAATATTTGCCGGCCCCCTTCTATCACACCCGGAAACTCACCAACTTCAAGAGCATAGGCTAAATGACGCAGGCACATCAAAATAAGATCCCCGTCCTCCTGATGGTAAGGGAGTTGGGAATCGGCGGCAGCGAGCGCCAACTTGTTGAAACCGCTCTTTTTCTGCCGCGTGACCGATTCGTCCCCCATGTTGGATGTTTTCGTCCCGATGGGTTACGGAGGCCCGACCTGGATGCAGCGAACGTGCCCGTCTTGCACCTAGCGGTTTCTTCATTCAAGTCTCCCGCCGTAGTTACCGCCGCAGCAAAACTGATGCGCTATATCCAGCGGCATCAGATTCAGATCGTGCACTCCTTCGACGCGCCGCTCAATGCATTTGCGGTGCCCGTGGCGCGACTCGTAGCTACTCCGGCTGTGATCTCCAGCCAGCGAGGCCATCGCGGCTTGACGGGTCAGACTCTCAAGCGGTTTCTTAGGATGACTGACCGTCTCGCCGATGCGGTTGTCGTCAACTGCCAGGCCATGAAGCAATATATGGTGGACGAGGAGCACGTGCCGCAGAACAAGGTGCAGCTTTGTTACAACGCGCTGGACATAGACCGGTATCGCCGCAGGAAAACAGACGGCACGTTCGCGGGCAGGTTGGTGATCGGCTCAATTTGTGCGCTCCGGCCCGAGAAAGGTCTCGATGTGCTAGTGCAGGCATTTGCGACCGTGCGTGACCTCGGAGTCAAGCTTCTTCTCGTAGGCAGCGGTCCCGAGGAAGCCCACTTACGGACACTTTCTGCCTCGCTTGGAATCGCAGCGGACTGCCACTTCGAGGCTGCTACGACTGACGTTGTGCAATGGCTGAGCCAAATCGACATTTTTGTCTTGCCCTCGCGCTCCGAGGCGCTCTCGAACTCCTTGATGGAAGCCATGGCATGCGGTTGCTGCCCCATCGCAAGCCGAGTTGGGGGAAATCCTGAACTGGTCGAGGATGGGCGCAACGGCCTTTTATTCGAGGCCGACAATGTCCCGGAATTGGCTGCACGACTGCGGGAGTTGCTGATGGATGAATCGCGCCGCAAAGCGCTTGCCTCCGCCTCCGTTGCTAAAATGTCGCAGTTCACATGCGAGCGGGCGGGTCAGACCATGCAAGCTATCTACGAGTCGATACTCAACTCTAAGCACGGGGAAGGCCGTCTTTGAATTGCGCGTGACGTCTGAATAGTTCCGACAAACGGGCCACGTTCTTCCGCAGGTCGTATTTTTCAGCAATTCGCTCGCGCGAGGCGGATGCCATGCTGCGCCTCGATTCGGGATTGTCCATCATCTCGGCAATTGCAGCAGCAAGCTCTTCGACGTTTGCGGGCGTCACCAATGTTCCGTCTATGCCGTGGCGAATGAGTTCCGGGATGCCGGTGATGCGAGGCGCGACACATGGAACTCCTAGTGCCATCGCTTCCATCAAGATCACGGGAACGCCTTCCGCGAAGCTGGAAAGCACGCACACATCGCTCTCGCGATAGAGTTCACGCAGCTCGTCCTGGCCTTTCCAGCCGGCAAGAAAAACGCGGTCAGTGATTCCCAGACGTTGGGCGTACTCCCGCAACCGACTTTGTTCGGGGCCGTCCCCCACGATGGTCAAACGAATGTCCCGTCCTTGAGCGACAAGGATTGCGATGGCCTCCAGAAGAAGCGGGTATCCTTTTACCGGCACCAATCGACCAACGGAGATGACGTTAAAAGGAACCGGAGTTTCGCGAAAAGGAGCGGTATCCCATCCCTCAGTGTCAATGCCGAGGGGAACGACTTCGATTCTGTGCCAGTCCTCGGGGCAGGACCACTTCATGATCTGACTTTTTCCGAAGAAGCTGATGCCCGCGACAAACGATGCGGTGCGGACCTTTTCTTCGATCCTGAACCCCACGGGGTCAATGAACTCGTCGGAGCCATGGATGGTCATCGATACGTCAATGGGGAAGACCCGCGCAAGAATTAAGCCGACAGTGGTCGAGTATACGGAGTGCACCCGAGTGAAGCGCGCCTGCTGTATCCAATGACCCGCGACAATGGCCTCGGCGAAATAGGCTGTTGCCAGCGCGGTGTTGTACGGGTGGAACCGCCCGAAGCGCCAGGCAGTCACAAGACCACGCAGATACCGTAGCGGCCAGCGCAGGATCGTCGACACGTGGGCCGCCAAAAACTCCCACAGGCTGCTGCCCAGCACGTACCAGGTGGCCTCGAGCTCCTCGTTTTCGGCAGGTGAAAGAAGAGGCGTCCGAGTACTGGGCCTGCGCACCGAAACCGTCTGAATTTCCCAGCCTAGCGCACGGAGCGCCCGCACTTCCCGCAGGAGATAAGTGTGCGCTAGCGTCGGGTACTCACTGAAGAGATATACGAGTCTCATAGGGAATGCGCCGCAGAAAATTGGGTGGGTGACACCCATATCACTTCAGGGTTTGGGTATGCCAGGCGATCCACGCGGCGTTGATTCAATCATGCCCGCCCGGTTACTCTTCGTTCGATTCTACTAAAAGTAGCGAGCGACCTCATACCTCCGAGGAAAAGTACTTGGCTGCTAACCTTCTGGCTGCCACAGACAGGAGGTTAATCGTGACCGACTATGCCACTCTACTCCTCGATCTCCTCACTCTCAACGTCCGCTGCATCGATCGAGTTTAGTGGAAAGCGTTTTCTCTGCCGCCAAGCGAAAGCTCCTGCCGTGCGCCCGGCCACTGCCTGCTTACCTAGCGTCGCCAAGCCTTGTTGCTCACCTACAATCTCTACCCCCTGTAGCGCGTAATTCTGATCGTCAAGATGTCAACAGAGCCGAACCATCGCATGGAGTCGAGTCAACCGTGTTCGCCGTGTTCCGAAGGAAGCTAGCAGGTCTCCTTTCGCGAGGGAAGCAGATTCGCAACTTTAAGAGATGCAGTGAAGACGCCGTAGTCCGGATGATCGAGTTGGCAATGAAACCGAATCGCAATTGGCATGCATACCCACCGCCGACGGCTCATGCGAGTGGAATTCTGAGATACGATAGTGGTATCCGGATTTGACAGCGAGATTCCAGTGAACACAAATGTGGGTCCAGTCTCTCTTTCTTGGGCGCCTCTCGGCAGAATTCACCATTTCGGTTTTGTGGTCCCCTCCATTGAGACTGCGGTTGAGAAGTTCGCGACCTCTCTCGACCTCAATTGGGATGGCGAGATTTTCCATGACCCGAATCAGCTAGTCCGGGTGACATTCCTCCAGGGATCCAGTCTTGCTGATCCGATCCTGGAACTGGTCGAGCCGGCGGGAGAAAAGTCACCCGTTCGTGGGTTCTTGGAACGAGGTGGTGGGCTTCATCATTTATGCTGTCAGGTGGACAACTTGGAAGAGCAGTTAAAGAAAAGCCGTGCGACAGGTGGGCTCATTACGAGGCCGCCCGTGCCCGCGGTCGCATTTGGCGGCCGCCGCATCGCATGGGTCTTCACCCGCAACAAACTGCTGATCGAATATCTAGAATCGCAGTGATCTAAAACTCGCATACTGGGATCTATTCCCTGAAAACGGCCCCCACAAATGCCTGAGCAAGCGCTGCGGAAACTCGATGTGGAGAAAGGCGATGACGTGCTTGACGTGACACTTCCACCGGGACAACGAAACCCTGCAATTCGTAGTGGATTTCGGCTTTATTCCCGTGATCAGCAGCGGCAGGATGTTTCCGTTGGCAGCACAGTACCGTTTGAAGGATTGCCAGACCGTATCGCCGAGCAAGAGGGCTGCGGACTCGGGAAGATCAACCGAGCACGCGATGTTTGATGGGTGCGTCCCGGTATCGCGGACGCTCCAAAGCCTGCCGTCTATGGAGTCGGGGCGTACGGTCACGAGGGCAATCGTAGCATCGGACCGCGCCGTCTCCCGCACGATAAGGTATTTGAGGACAGCCCTCAGCCAGATTCCCCGTTCGGGGCTCGCGACTTGGGGCACGTTAAGGGGCTTTTGCTGGATATGTGGAGTTGTGAGAGGGCGAAGGTAGTTCGGAGCGGTGCCGCAGCCAGACTATCTTACGCAACGACTTCCGCTCACAAATCAGATTGAACCTAACATCCACCTAACACGTTGCCGTCGACCTTGGTGAGCCGTCTAAGAAAATCTCGTCAAAAAAAACGAGCCATGGCCCACCTCGGACAACGTGCGAAACGTAACAAGATGGACTGCCGAGCAGGATGGGGGT